>Ga0209504_1001577_pt1 | contig 16988 bp, 36 predicted proteins | sample COGITO_mtgs_1005_FD_184791 | JGI IMG/M metagenome (GOLD analysis project Ga0209504, IMG submission 184791) | Pelagic marine microbial communities from North Sea - COGITO_mtgs_100511 (SPAdes) (version 2) | ecosystem: Environmental > Aquatic > Marine > Epipelagic ...
TTCTTTAGTGTCGCTACTGACGAATCGTTCATCAATATGTCCAGCTTCACATTTAAAATCAAACAAAGGCACCTTACTCAGCGCCTAAGTTGTCGTATGCGTCACGGACTTGCTCTTCTAAGTTTAATAACGAACCAATGACATAAAGTTGTCCCTTCCTAAAGAAGAGGTCTTTATCATCTTTCGTTGATTCTATTGAATTAATGCCTTTGGAGTTAGTAAGCAGGTCTTCCGATAAAGTCTTCCAACCTGATGTACGAAACATCGAAAGCATATCTTCGTAGTATTTTTCTAGTTCTTTGTCTGTGTCAGTCATTAACTGTTTCTCCTAAAAGGACAGTTTGTTATAAGTTAAAGTACAAGTTAAAGTATACTAAAGCATACTATAGTACTATTATAACATATTTACAGTCAAATGTCAAGCTTTATTTTACTTATTTGTAACCGCGTGTCTTCATCTTGTTCTTACCCGCACGTTGTCCGCGCTTAGGCTTGGGCATTGATTTCGGCTTTGCTTTGCTTTTAGGCTTCATTGAATATGAGGGCATAAATTTCTCCTGTTATGTTTCATATACTGTACAATGTACACTTTAATGTACATTCTAATGTACACTTAAGACACTTTTGTGTATATATATTAGTACACTACCACTTAGCTTTATCAGCCCAATATGCCGCAGACATTTTGCCTTTAGCTATGTTCTTACCATGTCGTGCTTTGAAGCTGGCTCTTTTCTTCTTCATAGCCTCAGACTCACCTGCTTTAGGCTTACCTGCGGTCTTAGCTCCTTGCTCTCCAAAACGAATGGTCTTAACCTTATCACCGTCCTTAGCAACTACTACGTGACTCTTCTTAGGGTGACTGGGGGTACGTTTTGGCTTATTGTACCCCGATACACCTGCCCTAGCTAGCCTTGAGTCTGGTTTTTTTGCTGGCACTGAGAGCCTCCTTCGGGTTAACCTGTTCTTGAAGTTTGGTTACTTTTTTGTTGACTTCCGCAAAGGCGGCGTTAATTTCTTTTAGTACATCGTTAAACTGTCGTTCTGTAATCATTGTGGCAATTGTCCTATATTAGGTTGCATTGGTGGTTGTGGCTGTGGTTGTGGTGCTGGCTGCTCTACGTTACCTTCCTTAACGGATACCTCACGCTCCTTGAGTAGCTGCTTAGAGATTTCAAGGCGACGCTTAAACTCTTTGTCGTCTGCATCTCCAGCCTGTAGGTTAGTCGTTACAGCTTTGATACGGTCAATCTCAAGCTCCTGTGGTACAGCCGCTGCTTCAGCCTGTGCTTTAACTGCACGAGCTTCAGATTCTTTAGCTTGTCCGTTAAGAGCAGCAGTCTGTGAAGCTTGGAACTGCAACTGAGCTTTTTGTGTAGCTTGCTGTGCTTCCTGAGCCTGTGGGTTAGGCTGGTTAGCTTGGTCAAGCTTAGCAATAAGTTCTTCACGGTTGGACAAGTTCATGTTCTCAACGATAGACTTAACTAGCTCAGGGTACATCGGAGTATCTGGTGACATGGTTTGTAGTAACTGTACGAGCTGTGTGACTTCGTACTCACGGGCAATAATACCCAAAGAGCTAGACACATCAAACTTATAGTCAGCTACTGGGTAAAGCTCAGGCTCAAACTGCATATAGCGATGAGCAGCCTTGGTTACCAACGGAATAATAAACGACTCTTGGAAATTAATCAAAGTACGCTTGTGACGCTTAATGATAGCACCGAGGCTCATGGAGATGCCTGCTGCTGTGCTTTCGCCGTTAATACTACCTGCAATACCAGCTGAGTCAATAGCGCCTGTGGCGGTCTGTACCATCTGCTGTAGGGCGCCTGCTTGTGCAAAGGTAATCTGACTGACCTGTCCAAAGTTAAACGGCTGTAGAATCTCAGCAGGATTACCGTTGGTTAAGATTACTTTGCCTGGACGTACTTCAGGTTTAGCACCACGGGGCATACGGGAAGCATCCATGGCAAGCATAGGATGTACAGTAAGGGCAAGAGCATCGATTCTAGCGCGTAGTTCTGCGTCTAACGCCTTTTGGGAGTTATACCCTTTCTCACATACTCCTCTGCCCCAGAAACGGCTAGGAACGACATCCCAAGGGAATGCGATAACAGGACGGTCGCCCATCATGTAAGGATTCTTCTCAGCCTTCAAAAGAGTGCCGCCATCAGCGATAACAACAATAGCCTCAACATAATAGCTATCTTCCGCCTCTTCGTCCTCGGACAGAGTTACAGCTTCTTCCTCAGCGTCTGGGTCGGACATGGCTTCATCCAACAAGTAACGAGGTACGAGACCGTAGTATTTAGTAAGACGTACTTTGTCGTCATCATAGGTAGTAGTCAGCTCATGGTCAGGCTCAATGTCAAAGTCAGGAGCTGCTGTACCTACGTCTGCTTCACGGTAGACACCATCTTCCTGCAACTGCTCTACAATGTGACGCGATACGAACTCATCAATAGCTACACCCAAGGCATTCTCTACAGTGGTGGCTACAGGGTCAATAAGGAAGTTCTGAGGCATTACAGGGTTAAGCTTAACGCACGTACGGTCTTGTATAGTGACACCAACAGCAGTCAATTCACCGCCCATAACAGGCTGTGTGGCTGGTTTCATTTCTTTTTCGGTAGTAAGTTCAATCTCAGCAATGCCTGTACCGAATACGGCTGCATTAATAAGACACTCGGCTACATTCTTACGGATTTTGTTGCGTTTAAAGTCTGATTCAAGGCCAGTACGGAGGACTTGTATGTCTCTCTTCTCTGTATCGCCTGCATCGTCCTTAATATCAAACCATTTACCACGACCGAAGGTAGCTTCCTCCAGTTCCGCTACGGAAGACTCCACAGCCTGCTGTAATGCAGGGGAAATAATCTTGGAACGCTCTGATTGTCGTGTTTTGTCTTCAGCAGACCACTGACCACGCCACAAACGGTAGTATTCATCAAACTTTTGGGAATAGTTAGCCTCGAAATGGTCACGCCAGTCGGTGCATTTTGATTCTACCCAGTCTTCTAAGCGTTCTAAGTGAAACTTTTCTTTGTCTAACATAGTTTAATATCCTGAATAGTAGTCAGTAAATTCATATTCGTCTTCCTCAAAGTCAACAGCATAGGCTATCTGTGCTAACTGGTCTATATAAGCCAATGAGTCAATTAAATCGTCATGTACTAACTTGTTTGGGAACTGAAATAGCTCATCTAGGAACTCAGTATTCCACTCCCCTTTGTTAAGTACAAGGTTACCGTGTTCAAATCTACCCTGCAACGCCCATACGATACGGTCTACCTTACGTTTGTTGCCGTGGGTTAGCTCTTCTACGCGGAAGAACCTTTGGTTTTTCTTCATTAAGTCGTTTAGGTAGGGATAGACAGCATTCTTCAATGCCCCTTTCTCAATCCCTACGGCTGCTGGTTGGTAGTCTCGGACTGCCTCAAAGATTTTTCTGGCGGTCTTTTTGACGCCCCAGCGCCCATGTATGATATTAGCAACCCACCAGCCTTCAGTGTTCGCTTTAACCACAGCAATTGACGTTTGGTCAAGTCGTTTGGTTTTAGTTGTTGCTTTTTCAACATCCGCAAATCCTGCCAAGTCAACTGCAATATAAAACTGTCCGTCCTCCGGTTCTTCCTCGGAGAACTTAACGTGTTCCTCCTTAAAGAGTTCACCACCCGCTGCCTCAAAGGACGCCATGAACTCCTGTCGGAAGGAGAAGGCTGACATCGACTTCTTAGCTGCTTCAATCTCTGCGCTGTCCAGAAGGGGGTTATCGTAGCTTGTAAAGTGGTAACCCTGCCAGTCCTCATCGTTGGAGATACTAGCGTACTGGTGCAGGTCATAGAAGTGGTTACGACCCATAGGCGTGCCAATAAACAAGGCTTCACCCTTTAAATCCGCCAAGGCAGGTCTTAGGATTTGTTCCCAGACCTCCGGCTTCATGTCGGCATACTCATCCATTACGAGGTAGTAGAGGCTGACACCACGCATAGTCTCTGGCCTATCAGCACCCTTTAGGGCGATGGTAATACCGTTGACTAGCTTTATCTGTAGGTTGTTTACATGGCTGGAACTAATAACTGGATGACCCACCTCCAACAAAGCCTGCCACATAATGTCTCTAGCCTGACCCTGTGTAGGGGCAACATAGAATATCTGACCACGTTTAGCTTCCAACCCTTTAACGATTAACTTCCAAGCAGCGTAGCGAGACTTACCTGTACGACGACCCGCAGCGACAACCTGAAAGCGCTTATTGTCCGCCCACACCTGCTGTTGCCACGGTAGTAGGGATATATTAAGGTCAGTCATTTAATAATTATTAGTTATAAATCGAACACCTTCAAACGTAAAGCTTTTCTGTTTGTTAGCTTTAGCTTTCTTAAGTGTTTCTTTAAAGGCTTTCTTTTTTGAAAGTTTTTCTTTAGTTTTCTGAGCTTCAATTATACTAGACTGCCTTACGTTTTCTAAAGCTTTGGTTTTAGCCATGTTTCTTAAGGCTCCACTATTTGCTGTTTTTTTACCTACGTTCTTAGCGAGACCTTGAGTAAGACCTTTTGCCAATACTTTACCAATTGCCGCACCTGCCATTTTACACCTCAGTTAATAGTTCCCATACTAGTAAGTCCACATTACAGGTACTGTAGACCGTATATCAACATGAACGAAAGACTTAGCCACTCCCACTCCTGTAAACCCAAGGGCGAGTGCGTGTTGGACGATTGCGTATCTCTCTGTTCCTGATAACGCTCTAATATCTGCCGCAATGCCTTTCGTATGTGTTCCACCACCATTAGGTTTGTTTCTCTCGTTCGAGTGGTTATCACCACGGTATCCGCTAGTAATCACAAAGGGGAAACCACAGGCTACGCGCAGTAGGTCGAGCTTCTTTAGAAACTCTTCCTGCATATCATTTTCATTTGTTTCTTGACAGTTGAACTCACTCAAGGCAAAGTACTTTGGATTATACATCGGTGAACTCTCCGTCAATAATATCTTGCTCTTGGTCTGTGTTCTCGGAGATGACAGTAGTTTCTCCGCCCACTCCGGTAATCGAGATGTTGATTCCACCTTTGGCTCCTCCAGCTTTATCCTTCTCAAAGTAGCTGGCTGGTAAGACTCTATCCATTACTAGCTTCCAAGCGGCTGCCTGATTCTTATGGTCATCGTCTAACGCTGCATCAAAGATAGACTCTAACACCTTAGCCGACTTAGGGGATGACAACATTCTCGTTTTATATTCGTTAATGATAGCTGCATCACCTTTGGGCCTGCCTCTGCCTAGACCAGTCTTACCTCTACTGCGGTTGACCATCTCTGACTTCTTCGGGCGACCCCGCTTACGCTTCGCTACAGCGTTAGTATCGTCGGACATTAAATTCTCCTTTGGTTACCTAAGTATACTTAAGTATACTTTAGACCACTTTAAGTTTATTCTTTAATTATAATCCTTAAAGGAAATAACTAAATTATAATAATCTATACTATAAGTATATTATAACATATTTCTTAGTAAATGTCAAGCTTTATTTTAACTAATTTACTATATTTCTTAGAACCTTTATGTCCGTTTTCGGCCTCCTTTTATATTCTTTTGTTATACATAAGTATACATAAGGAAATCAATAGCTTACCTTTCCTTTTTGTACTTCTTTTATTGTCATTTAATTAGTCATTTGGCTTTTTTTTGTATACAGGCGGGTACTCTTACATATACATGCGCGTAATAATGCCCCCCGCCCACGATAATGAGGAGCCATTTGGATTCCGAGGTGGTACTACTTGACGCGATGCGCGCACATGACGCGACAAAAGGATCGTGTGAAAACTGAAGGTGTGAGGATGCCTTAGGATACCCTGAGACTACTCCTACTACTATGCGAAAATCAAAGTAAAATTTATTTGAATTATTTTGAAAAAAACGCTTGACACCTGAGCTAACCTCTGTAAAATGGCAACCATCAAGACGCGGTAGAGGCTTAAACGGGATCAATATCTACTAGCTGTAACGTCCATGGGCGTTGATCAATTAGCTAGCGAGTTTAAGTCGCGCATCTTGACCTGAGTGTTACTGCTAGTAGACTACGGTAATGACCCCTAGAAGCCATGGCTTGCAAGGTCGTGAAAGCAGAGTGAATCAGGATCGAACTGAATGATTAGGTCAGTTTAGCGGTGGGAAGTAGCGGTAACGTGAAGGTTAAGAACGCCACCAAGACAAAATCAGGATGTTCACCGGAGTCGATTGAATCCAGTCGGTTGCGGTGAGCATTTAAAATCAGGAGAAACAACAATGAAAAAGCCTGCTAAATTCAAGAAAAAATTCAAGCATTCATATGCAGAATTAGCCAAGGTCGCAGCGAGGCATTACAGTGACAGAGGTTATTGCGCAGTGATTGCGGCGGCGGTGATAAACGATTGGTCGTTTGGCATAGCCAAGTCCAAGCTGGAAGCAAGAGGATACAGGCACGGCTGTGGTGGCGTGTACTTTCATCACTCTTTGGCCTTGTACGCTGAGCATGGTAAGGCAGCGATTCCAGTTGATGCAGGGAAATTTGGCAAAACCTTGCACACTGTCAGCAAAAACGTACCGAAAGACGGTCGATATGTATTCCACATCAGAGGACATATTGCGGCGGTTAGGGACGGAGTTTTGGAAGATTGGTCAGCAGGTTTGCGGAAGAGCTTGAAACCTATCCTTGAAATCTATAAAATCGAAGACATCGAAGGAGTTTAGTTATCAGCAGGCATTCTAGCGAGTGCTTGCGCATAACTTAACTGAGAGGTAATACCCATGAACTACAATATTAATATTAAGGATAACAACATTGTCTGCCACCTACTTACCGGAGCCGGTGAGGTCGCAGCGAAGGCCGCTAAGAGGCTAGATAGGGCTAAAGACGAGAACAGCAGTGTTGCCTACTATGCGATGAAGTTTAAGGAAGCTGAAGCAATCTACGCGAGCTTGGACTACCTCTGGCACAAAAATCACCATGCGAGCCTGAAATCATACGGCGGTGACGATCCGGTGAGCAAAGCAGAGCTTGCGGTGCGTAAAGCTGAGGTATCTAGGGAAAAAGCTAAGCTTGATCTGGCAGTTTTGGAAGCAGAGAAAGCTGAGAAGGCATGGCTTGACGCATAGTAAGGTTATCAGTAGGCATTCTAGCGAGTGTCTACGCATAACTTAACTAGGAGGTGTAAAATGTTTGATGATATTATTGAAATCAGTGGTTATTTTATCTGGGCTTTTGTGTTAATATACGGCTTCAAAGCCTTCTTAAACTTTATTGTATAACTTGGAGAAAATCACTATGAAAGAATATAACGGTCACCGTAGTTGGAATGCTTGGAATGTTTGTCTCTGGTTGCATAACGACCCTGATTGGTACGCTGAGTGGGAGTGGATGTCTGAGTATCCTGAAATCAGCCTTAAACGAGCAGTGTGTCGCTTACTGATAGCCTTGCCCGATAAGACCCCCGATGGCGCAGTATTCAACCCGCTGGCAATAAAATTAGCAATTAAAAGTAATTGGGAGAAATAATATGAATTTTAGAATCAAAATCAAAGAAGTTTACGGAAAGAAAATGTTCTACCCTGTCAACAAAGTCGCGGTAACTTTCGCAGGCATAGCAGGAACCAAGACTCTATCAGAGTCAGTACTGAAAGCGGCTGAGGGCTTGGGTTATAACATAATTGTAGAAGCAGATGACTGGAGGAACGCATAATGAAAAAATCACACTTACACCTGATCAAATGGGGCTTGGCTGAGGGCTACACAATCGAGATTTACGGCGAAGGCGAGCTTGACTATACAGGAACATCCTACAAGGAGGCCAAGGAGAACGCGGAGGCTTGCGATTCGACTGAGATAGTCTTGCGGAAGGGACAGGAGGAAGGCACTTGGTTCCTATGTAACAACTTCAACGACGAGCCAGAGGAAATCATAGCAGACTACAGCGACAACGAGGTCGGCCATGCATGGCAGAAGGCTTACGACAAGGAGTGTTACGGCGAACTATGTAAAAATAAGTAGTAGATTTATCGGTGGCATTCGTGTAGAGTGTCACTCATTAAACTTACTATTACCCGAAAGAGGTTCACTATGAAAGTAACAGATGAGATGCGTAAGGCAATCAGGAGAGTCCGTTCGGAGAATGATTTTCCGGAAGACTTCAAGTGGTGGGAACGCGGCAGTGAAGTGTATATGCGCTTGGATGAGAAAACAGTTTACGCCGTACACATTAGCGGTTTGGTTACAGTCTACAAAGAGGGTGTATAAGATGTATACAATTGAAGAGCTACAGAAAATGTTGAAGGATTGGGAGAAGCAGGCAGAAGATCAGGGGAACTACGTTGACTCTCGCTTGTTGTCTAAGATTGCAAACTTGAAGAAAGAACTCGGGGTGTCGTGATGAAAAAAGACTGGAAATATAGCAGACTTGTTGACTTAACTTTGATATTCTTAGGAGGTTTTGTAGCAGGTAGTTTAATTATGGCGGTGTTTATACACTTATGGAGAATGTTATGAACGATAAGGAGAATAGCGTAGGTAATTGGAGGTCTCACATACTTGTAAAATGTCTTGACTGTCAGAAACCAATGGGTTATCATCTACGCTCGACGGTAGAAATATGTATTGAGTGTACTTTAAAAGGATACGGAGCAAAAAAATGAACGATTATAGATGCAGAGTAAGTGAAGAGGACGCGAGAGACCCATATTTTGACGGCGTAGACACTGACGTAGATATAGGGGAAGTTCGGGATAAGTTCGGGGATATGATGCTGGAAGTTACCATGATGGCCGAGGTGCTATTCAGAGATAAGAACTTTGAGCCGGACGAGGACGACCTGTACGCCCTAGAACACTTACATAATGAATTAAAATACTATGAGAAGGTGAAGAAGCTATGATTACAGATAACACCACAGAGAACGACTTACTAGCTGAAACCATAGAGGAGCTAGGGCAAAGCCTAACGGAATTACAGTTAGTGATTGCAGATATTAAAGAGCAGGTAAACTATAGAACGGAGGATACGCAATGACTCTTCGAAAAATAAAATCCAATATAAGATACTGGCAATCTATGCAGAGCCAATTCAGGGATATAAAATATATAACTGAAAGCTCACAGAGAGAAATAGATTTCTGGCAGGATATTTTAAAACGTAAACTAGAAGAGAGAGAGGAGACAGAATGACAACGTATTACAGATTAGAACAACAGATTATCGACTGGCACAACGCACGTAACCTTATTGAGGGCAGCACAGACCATCAACAGTTTGAGAAGCTGCTAGAAGAGGTAGAAGAGCTACGGGTCAACATAGAACACAGTCAAGACTTTAGCGACGACGTAGGTGACATTTTGGTCGTACTAATAAACCTATGCGAGCGACACAATTTAACGTTGACGGACTGTATGAACGTGGCCTATAATGATATTAAGTACCGCACCGGAAAAATGGTGGACGGTTTATTCGTGAAGGATTTAGTGGACGACAGCGGGAGAATTACAGATGCAGTTTAATATTGCAGGTATGTTTTTAAACATAGAGCCTAGGTTCGGCATTGGGTTGGACATAGAGAGCGTAGAGAGCCGCCCAATGTGGACATTACAGGACGGGGAGTTAAGCACGATGGCCTTCGACGGATTGGTCTTGCTATTGCCCTTCTTTATTGTTACACTGGGGAACGTATGGACGGAGGCTGAGGAAGAATGATTATTGTTGAGACATTATTTTATTTGGGTTTGATTCTGTGCCTCTGTTGGGGCATCAAAGAAACTATGGAGCATTGGGACGATGAGCAAGATTAAAGAAGAGCTGATAGGTTATGAGAACAGTGACTGGATTAGCAAGGAAGACCACGTAAGGGTGGACGAAGTTACGGAGTACCTGATGTACGCTATGAGCGTAGCAGAGATGCAACAGGCCGCACGCCAGCACATACAGCACGACCTGTATACAATGGCACGTAGCGACTTCAACAAGGTACATTATGACACTATAGGAGTGCATACAAAATGAGTAGATGTAAAGCGTGTGACGCTATTATGACGGAATCAGAGTTAAGGCGTACTGATTATAATACAGACAAGCCTTTAGATTTGTGTTATAATTGTATGAGTATTTCAACTAATGCGGCACTTGCATTCGAGGGTGGCGGAGTAACGAGCGAAGAAGAGAATGTAGACCTAAGTGAATTAGGGTTTGACATTAGCAATAATTAATGCTATAATATACTTATGTTATGTTCTTTAATAAATCAATAAAGTTTAAACCAAACGATCCTAAGGTGTACTTAGGGTCATAACTTAAAGCAAAGAAGGAAAATAGTATGGCAGTTATCGAAGGTACAGTAGCGTTTGAAAACCTAAACGAACATGAAGTGTTTCAGGGTCAGTCAACTGGTAAATATTCTATGGTCATTAGTCTTGACGATGCAGATGCCGGTGACTTGGAAGCAAAGGGTGTCAAGCTACGCGAGTACGAAGGCACTAAGCAACGTAAGTTCAGCACGAAGTATGAGGTGCCCGTCTTGGATGCGTCAGGTCAGCCGTTTGTAGGCCGAGTGACACGAGGTTCCAAGGTGCGACTCTTGTGGGCAGAAGGTCAGCCACATCCGGTACATGGTACGTCTACCTATCTTAACAAAGTCAAGGTGCTTGAGGTTGCCGAGGCAGGTGAAGATGGTGAGGACTTCTAATGACAGCAGAGTCTACCTTTCTACGTCACGAGCCATGTCCATCATGTAACTCAGGTGACAATCTAGCAAGGTACTCAGATGGACACGCAGTCTGCTTCACGGCAGGCTGTAACCATTACGAGAGAGGCAACGGAACTGCCTCAGACTTTGTTTCACGTAAACCACAAAGGATATTAGAAATGACAGGAGTAACAGCAAGAATACCAGACCGACGTATCTCACAGGACGTAGCTAAACGATACGGAGTGACAGTAGAGTACGACACGGAAGGCAAGATAACGAAACATCACTACCCTTACTTTGATAAGGATGGCGGTGGTGCTATTGGTACGAAGGTTCGTATCGTAAACAACAAACAGTTTTATGCAACAGGTGGTTTTGATAATGCGGGTCTATTCGGGCAACAGGCTTTCAAGAGCGGCGGTAAATACATCACGATTACAGAAGGCGAAGCGGACGCAATGGCTGTCAACGAGATGTTCGACGGAAAGTGGCCAGTCGTTTCCATCCGAAGTGGAGCAGCCGGAGCAAGTAAAGACATCAAAGCCAACCTCGAATGGTTAGAATCTTTTGAGAATGTTGTAATCTGTTTCGACAACGACAAGGCAGGACAGGAAGCAGCCAAGTCAGTACTTGATTTATTCACCCCCAACAAAGCAAAGAACGTAACCCTACCGATGAAAGACGCAGGAGATATGCTGAAGGGTGGTCAAGTCCAAGCGTTTGTAAAGGAGTGGTGGAATGCTAAGGCTTATCAGCCTGATGGTATTGTTGCAGGTGACGATACTTGGAACCTCATTATCGAACAACAGAACACAGTGTCAGTACCCTACCCTTGGCAATGCCTCAATGAGTTTACTCACGGGTTCAGGGAGAAAGAGTTGGTTACTATCACCAGTGGTTCGGGAATGGGTAAGAGTCAAATCGTCAGGGAGTTGGAACACTACCTCCTTGGTGCTACCGAAGATAACATCGGCATCCTAGCATTGGAAGAAGACATACCCAAGACAGCGTTAGGTATCATGTCTATCGAAGCAGAGAAGCAGTTACACTTAGACAAGGACGTGACTGAAGAAGAGAAGCGAGGCTATTGGGAGAAGACGTTAGGATCAGGACGTATCTTTATGTTCGACCATTGGGGCAGTACTAGCGAAGACAATCTTTTGGGTCGTATCAGGTACATGGCTAAGGGCTTGGACTGCAAATGGATTATCCTTGACCACCTTAGCATCGTGGTGTCAGATCAGGACAATGGTGACGAGCGTAAGGCAATCGACAGTATTATGACTAACCTACGTAAGCTAGTTCAAGAGACAGGAGTTGGTTTGTTCTTGGTGTCACACTTGCGTAGACCTTCAGGACAGAAGGCGCACGAGGACGGAGGTAAGATTAGTTTGGGAGAACTCAGAGGTTCGGCGGCAATCGCGCAACTTAGCGACATAGTTATTGGTTTGGAACGTGACCAACAACACGCTGACCCGACGACACGCAACACCACCACGGTACGAGTTCTGAAGAACAGGTTTGTTGGACTCACAGGTGCGGCTTGTTACTTGTTCTATGATAAAGACTCAGGACGTATGATAGAAACGGTATGTCCGGTAGATGAATCGGAGTTTTAATGAAGCAGATAGTCTTTGACATTGAAGCTAATGGACTTAACCCTGACAAGGTATGGTGCATTATAGCCTACGAAAGAGGGGCTAAGGAATACACTACTTGGTCAGGTGATGACCTCGTTTGTTTCAAGGACTGGATTAAGGAGCAAGGTGAACTAGAAGTCATCGGTCATAACATTATTGGCTATGATATTCCAGTTTTGGAACAGCTTCTCAACGTAGACTTTAGTAAGTGTAAAATTACTGACACATTAGTCATGTCCAGATTAGCCCAACCATCACGGGAGGGAGGACATTCACTGGAGAACTGGGGTCAGCTATTGGGATTCCCTAAAGGAGAACATAATGATTGGGATAATTTTTCTCAGGATATGGTGGAGTATTGTGAGCAAGATGTACGGGTTAATGAACTGGTGTACCAGAGATTACTTCGTGACCTTGATGGCTTTGGAACTGAAAGCCTTATGCTTGAAGGTCAGGTACAAGGGATTATTAGCCAGCAAATTAAGAACGGATGGCTTTTAGATCAGGAGAAAGCGTTTGGTTTGTTAGCCAAACTCAAGGAAAGAAAGTTTGATTTGGAGGATGAGGTACATGAGAAGTTCAAACCTCTACCGACATTCATTAAGGAGATAACACCCAAGGTAAAGAAGGACGGCAGTTACTCAGTAGTTGGCCTCAAGTTCTTGGGAGATCATTGGACGACAGCAGTAGCACCCTTTAGCAGACTGGATTATCCAGAGTTTAACTTAGGCTCACGTCAACAGATAGGACGTTACCTACAATACTTCGGATGGAAACCAGAGACCTTCACAGAGAAAGGACAGCCAATCGTTGATGAGAGCGTTCTTAATAAAGTGAAGGGTATACCGGAAGCGGAGCTTATTGGTGAGTACCTTATGGTACAGAAGCGTATCGCACAGATACAGAGTTGGGTGGATGCAGTTCAGGACAACGGTAGGGTACATGGTTACGTGAACTCTAACGGAGCAGTGACAGGACGTATGACGCATTCCAAACCAAACATGGGTCAGGTTCCGGCAGTCTACTCGCCTTACGGTAGAGAGTGTCGCGAGGTCTGGACAGTACCTAGTGGATACACCTTGGTAGGTATGGACGCAAGTGGTTTGGAGTTACGTATGCTTGCACACTACATGAACGACGAGAGGTACACTAATGAAATTCTCACGGGAGATATACACACGGCAAACCAGTTGGCTTCGGGGCTTGCTACTAGAGACCAAGCAAAGACTTTCATCTACGCTTTTCTATACGGCGCAGGAGATGCAAAGATCGGAAGTATCGTCGGAGGAACTGCTAAAGATGGTAAGCGACTTAAGGAAAAGTTCCTCAGCAATACGCCTGCTCTTGGAAGGTTACGAGAACGAGTTGGAGTGGCTTCAGGAAGAGGTTATGTTTTTGGACTGGATAGGAGAAGGGTCTATGTACGGTCAGAACACGCGGCACTAAACACTCTACTACAAAGCGCAGGTGCAATCGTTATGAAGAAAGCACTGTGTTTGCTAGATGAGTACGCAACCAAATGGAACATTGATTATAAGATTATAGGAAATATACATGATGAAATTCAAACAGAAGTACGATCAGATGAAGCTGATGTTTTCGGAAGACTCGCCACCAGTTGCATCGAAGCGGCAGGACTCCACTACAAGCTCAACTGTCCCCTCGCAGGCGAGTACAAAGTCGGAGACACATGGGCAGATACCCACTAATAAAAACTGTATATACGAAGAGGGACAGTGGTGGTATGTAGGTCAGAGTGACGGAGGTAGGCGTAGTGTAGAGGCTCACAACAGAAAGAACACTAGCAGGATGTTTGTTGACGGCAAGTACATTCCTAAGTCTCACCCTCTATATAAAGCAGGACGCTATAGGGCTTTCTCTGACGCGGCTTTTAGTTCCTTAGAGAACTACGATAAAAGCACGGAAGGTCAGGTATACATAGCTATCAACCCTGCTTGGCCTGAGTGGGTTAAGGTAGGCATGGCAGTTGACGCTGAGGACAGGTTGAATAGCTATCAAACTAGTTGTCCTTTCCGTGATTATGTGTTATACTATAGTTATAATGCAGAAGATAGACGTAAGGCTGAAGGTAAAGCACATTATAAGTTAGCTCAACAGTTTGAACGTAGGAACGAATGGTTCAAATGCTCACCAGAGGAAGCGATAGAGGTGCTAAATGAAAACAACTGATACAGTAGTAGCTGACATCTACAAAATGATGGAGACAAAAGATGCTGACCCATCGGTAGACGTAGAGGCTGAGATTGAGAAGTTTGGGGAGGGTGTTAAAGCCTTGATGCGTACCGAGTTTGGCAGAGAGAAGCGACAAGACAAACGGACGCTAAGGTTGTCTAACATTGGACGCACAGACCGTTACCTTTGGAATGTAGTAGCGGGGACAGAGAAGGAGAAGATAGATCCTCACACCTACATTAAGTTTATGTATGGTCATCTCATTGAAGAGATGCTGTTGTTCTTAACACGGATGTCAGGACATGAGGTTACAGATGAGCAGAAGCAGTGCGAAGTGAACGGCATTCGCGGCTCAATGGACTGTAAGATTGACGGTGTAGTGACTGATGTTAAGTCGGCTAGTAGTTTTGGTTTTAAGAAGTTCAAGGACGGTTCGTTGTTACACGATGACCCCTTCGGTTACGTTGATCAGATTAAAGCTTACGCTCATTCAGAAGGTGCTAGTGAGATAGGTTGGTTAGCGATGGACAAGACGAACGGTTACCTTACGTTCCTCAAGTACGACATGGCTGACCCCAAGGTTCAAGAAGTTCTTGATTTTGAATCTACGATTACCGAGAGGGTAGACCATCTTAAAGACATGGTAAAAAAGCCAGAGCCTGACACCTACTGTCACAAGCCAAAGCCAGATGGCAAGTCAGGCAACATGGAGTTAGCGTTAGGTTGTTCTTATTGTCAGTACAAGAGGCATTGCTTCCCTGACCTTAGGGTGTTTAAGTACTCACACAAACCTAAGTTCTTGTGTAAGGTAGTTAAGGAACCAAATGTACAGGAGTTAAAGTTCGATGAGTAAGAAAAAGTTTAGGTCGGGCTTAGAGTCAGCGATAGACGAGAAGCTAACCAACGACTTCTTATACGAACCATACAGGCTTCCCTATACTATACACAGGAAGTACGTACCGGACTTTGTACATGAAGAGAAGGCAATACTAGTCGAGGCTAAGGGATACTTCAGGATAGGCGACACACAAAAGTACACCGCCATCCGAGACTCAATGCCAGAGTGGGAGTTAGTGTTCATTCTTTCTAATCCGTTGACAAAGGTACGTAAGGGTAGCAAGATGACCATGGAGCAGTGGTGCGAGAAGCAGGGTTTTAAGTGCTACACTGTTAAGACAATAGATAAACTACTGGATTATGTAGGAGCTAAAAATGTCGTTTGAAGAATACAAGGAACAGTTCCTACGCGACCACGATGAGATAACTATATTGGAAGTGCTAGAGATAAACGGTGAGGAACTGTTGGAAGCATTTGAAGATAGGTTGATTAGACATAGAGAGGATACTTATGAACATTGATAAGTTAATTCATAAAAACGACGAGTTGTTCGCTGAGTTAGAATTTTGGAAGTCAATAGCTGTAGAACTTTATACGCCTGAAGACGCTTACGAAGAATTTTTACGAGACGTAGAGAGAATGCACCATGAAATGGATTATGACGACACAGGGGAGATACACGGATGAGCATTAATAACGCAACCGCATCAGACTGGGATAGACTACGTAAACAAATGCCAGCAATAGAGGTGTCAAAGCCTACAATAGATGAGTCTATGATGAAGGTCTATCTGGACGCAGCCGAAGAAGAGCGAGACGCCGCAGCATATTCGCTAGACAAAGCAAAGTGGTTGGAGAGTGCAGCATCTGGCTGGGGAAAGAAATATGCATATTGGCTTAACTTTGACTCTAGTGCTTACAAGTTTGAAGAAGAAACAGAAGAAGACGCCAAAGAAGAGTATAACAAGTACATGAGGGAAACAGATGCTGCTGATATAGCTGATGATTATGCTGATGAAGATGTTGTCAACAACCCTAACCACTACAACAATGGGTCAATAGAGTGTATTGAAGGTATCCAAGCATCTATGTCTGCTGAAGCATTCTCTGGCTATCTCAAGGGCAACTGTATGAAGTACCTCTGGCGCTATGACTACAAGGGTAAGCCTTTAGAAGACCTTCAGAAAGCTCAGTGGTACTTAGCTGAACTGATAAAAGAACTGATATTTGAAGAGGAGGATTGACTGATGGCTACAGGACAAACACACGGGGGCAAAGGCTCAGCGGCCCGCCCCACAGACAAAAAGAAGTACGAAGATAACTACGATGCTATCTTTGGTAAGAAGAAGACAGGTAGAGAAGAACCCTGTGGTTCAGAATTATTACAAAGAGAGAAGGAGAAGAAAGAAAAGCTAGCAATATTAAACAGTAGAATGCGGACACCTGACGGCACAATACTTGAATCCAAGCATCGTCACGACTATGTGACCCATACGGATGCCAACGGCAAAGAGTACATGTTAGATGGTGGTTTAGATTATGTTAGATGTTCTGCTAATGGTGACGAACACTTGCTAACTATTTATACCGACTACCCCCACGAAG
>Ga0209504_1001578_pt1 | contig 16983 bp, 6 predicted proteins | sample COGITO_mtgs_1005_FD_184791 | JGI IMG/M metagenome (GOLD analysis project Ga0209504, IMG submission 184791) | Pelagic marine microbial communities from North Sea - COGITO_mtgs_100511 (SPAdes) (version 2) | ecosystem: Environmental > Aquatic > Marine > Epipelagic ...
GCATATCGCACCGCGGTGGGTTGAGCGACCGCTGCGCAACTGAGTTTGACGGTATTGCCCTCAATGGTTGCATCCGCCCAATGCCATACCTCGTCAGCGCCTGATATGGCAAAGCTAGCGAGCTTTGCCTCTGGCGTAGCCACTACTCGATGGAAGGGATCTTTCCTCTTAGCGATCATGAGGCCATCGCCGCTATGATCATAATTGATAGACACGGTATTACCATCGACCTCCATGCTTTTAAAAGTCGGGCCAGTCACGGTAATGTCTCTTTTTGCATAAACATCTCGTAGAGCCCACAGAGCTAGGCGCTTGCCGACATCCTGCTTATTCTTTGGGTGAATATCCCTGTCGTTACCGATATCGATGGCGGAAGCCACGCCCGTGTGCGGCAATTCTTGGATACGATCCTGAGCGACACGAAGGCGGGCAAAGCCGTCGCCACCTGCGGGATTAGTGGAATGGCCGTGAAACTGAGCCAGCTTCACTACGTAAAAGTATAATGGAAAATCATCAGGCTGCTGCCAGATTTCGCGCCAGCCTTGCACCAGTGCCTTTAGCTTGGGCAGATAGTGAATGCCTTCACCAGAGTTCGATTCACCTTGATACCAGATCGCCCCGCGGACGCCGAAACCAACAATGGGATGCACCATCGCATTATAAATTGAGCAGGGCTCATTATGACTTCTTGGTCCGGGACTAGTCGGCGCCGGTGGGACATTGCGGCCCTCGCCGACAGCTTGCTGCACTGAAGCGCTCCATTGGCCTACTTGCTTTGCGTAATTGGACCACGCTGCTTTTCCTGCCTGAGTTTCGATCAGTTGGGCATCGATTTTCTTGGAAAGTGTGGCAAGTTCAGGCTGCTTGCGAAATCCTACAGGAGGTGTCCACGGCTCTACCCGAGTGCCGCCCCAGTTAGTGCCAAGCAGACCGATAGGGACACCGCTTTGCTGGTGCAGATTGCGGCCAAAGTAATACCCGACAGCACTAAAGTTGGTTACAGATGTCGGATTGCAAGGCTGCCAAGATATCGCAATACTCAATTGCTCTTGCGGAGCACTGGCAACGGTATGGCCTTGCACATTGAATAGCCTGATTTGCGGGTGGTTCGCCGCGGCGATTTCCTGTTGCGGGTTGTGTGACTGTTTAACGGACCACTCCATATTGGATTGCCCTGAGCAGATCCAGACATCTCCAATAAGGATATTATTGTAAGTGATTGTCTCACCATCTGCACCGATGATGGTCATTTGTTGAGCGGTCGTATTAGCCGGCATGGGGCTTAGCTTCACCTGCCAGCGGCCATGCTGATTGGTCGTCGCCGTTTGTTGCTGACCAGCGAAATTTACGGTAACTGCTGCTCCCGGGGTATCCCATCCCCACACAGGGCTAGCAAGATCGCGTTGCAGCACCATGTGGCTACTAAAAATCTTAGCGGTAGTGAGTTTGGCTTGCACACAAGATGCGAGCGATAACAGACCGATTACGGTAAAATGAGTAAGCTTTTTCATGAAGTTAGGCCCATCAAATTAACCAACCCAGACTTACTGTAAAGGATGCACTTAGCTGCTGCTTTATTTTTGCACAATCGCTACGAAAGATGCAGGCTTCTTTTAATCGCGGCTAAAATACGTCGGTCGCGCTAGACCTCGGGCTGAGGTTCAATTCTATAGTTTAACACTTAATGGATCATTGGTCCTCGAATAAGCACATAACTCAGAGACCTGTTAACAATATACAATACATGATTGCATTTGTCCGGGCTTTTCAAACAACTAAAGGTACTGGTGACTGCCGAGAATGCATCCCGAAATGCATCAAATTAAACAGACCTGCCGCATTCTAAACCACATTGAAACTATGTCTGCCCTACGCTACTTCATCCTTCCCCTACTAATAGCAACCCTAGCCATGCCAGCTGGGGCAGTCGAACCCACCAGCCACGACGCCGATATCGACCGGGTAAGGTTAGCGATCAAGACTGTGCCGACGACCGCCGAAACCTACCGTGAGCGCTCAGTTTTGATGTTTCTATGGCTGACCTCCTTACAGCAACAAGGCGCTGACACACATCCGTTCTTCGATATTGATAAGAAATATATTCAATTCCAGAACGCGGTCCTCGGCCGACAGGGTGCGGCGCGCGAGGAGGCCCTGCACGGGATGAGCCAGACCATCGACGAGGGCTTCGCCAAGTTGGAGGAAATTCAAGCTAAGCTGCAGCAGGACGGCACGATCTATAAACCCTTCACCGCCGACCCCGCGACGGCTCCAACCGGTGGCGACATGGACGCGAATTGGCCGATGTTTCAGGGCAACAAGCACAATACGGGCTACACCAAAGCACCGGGACCGAAGACAGGAGAGCTCGCTTGGAAATTTCCGGTCGGTCTGGGCTGGTATGCCCGCCCAAGCGTGGAGGACAACCGGGTCTACGTCGCATCACCCGGCATGCACACCACTAGTCTGTGCCTCGATTTGGAGACCGGAAAAGACATCTGGAAGTCCACCCAAACGCATCCGCTTTTCGGCATCTACAAATACCCCGCGATCATGTCCTCGCCGGTAATTTTGGAGGACAAGATCATCCTACGTGAGGTCAACAGCCACGGCGGCAACGAAGGCCAGGCACGGAACCTCGTTTACCTCGACAAGAAAACTGGCAAGACCCTCGCGCGTAAATTCGCGGGGCACATCGACTACCGCACGCAGGTCGCTCCAGTGGCCAGCAACGGAAAATACACGGTCTATCCTTTTGGGGTACACGACATCTACGGGTACCCAGCGGTCTGTCAGAACTTCAACCGCCTGATCTGCGCGGATGTGGATAACAACCGCAGGCTCTGGGACTTTAACGTTGGCGATATTGATGCCCTAGCGGAACCGGTGATGACGGAAGAGCGCGTGCTGCAGGGCACCACCGAGGGCTACCTCTATTCGCTGAATCTGGCGGGCACGAAGCATTCATTGGTCGCATGGAAATTCCACGCGGAGGGCGCGGTGAATACGGCTGTGACCGTGGCAGATGGTAAGGTTTATTTCGGATCGAATGGTGGCGTGTTCTACGGCCTCAAGGAATCCGACGGCTCGCTCGTCTGGGAAACCCGTATCGATCCGGTCGAAAACGGCGCGCGCAAGCAGTTTAGCGTGCCGCTAGTGCTCGATGGGAAGTTGTATTTCGGCGCGGCGAACAAGCAGGTCTATTGCCTCGACGCCAAATCCGGAGAAATCGAGTGGCAGACGAAATTGTCTGATTGGATCCGCTCCAAGCCGGCGATGACTTCGAAAGGACTAATGGTGGCCAGTGTGGATGGAAAGATCGCCTGCCTCGGCAAGGCGGATGGCAGGATCCAATGGAGTAAAACCTTCTCCACCCACCAGATCTACTCCGACTTGGTCAGCGCTGGGGATTCAGTATTGGTGAGCGACAGCGACCTATGGCTACGCCGCATCGATGCCTCGGGGGATGTCCTCTGGAAACGCAGCCTACTGAACGCCTACGAAAACGAAGCAGGTCAGCGCATCTTTACTGATGTTCTATCCGGCGGCACTTACTACCAGTCCAAGCCAACCGCTGCGGATGGCAAAGTCTATTTCGGAAATGCGGCGGGATTCCTTTTCGGCGTTGATGCGGACACGGGTAAGGAGATTTGGAAATTCGAAATGGGCGGTGCTATTTCGGTGGGTCCTGCCTTTGGTGAAGGCAAGATCTTTGCCGGTCAGCAAGGCGGCGAGCGTTTCTTCTATTGTGTCGATGCGGCCACAGGCGAGCTGCTTTGGAAACAGACAGTGCCCGGTGGCTGGGTGTGGGGATCTGCGGCCTACGACGACGGGATGGTCTATGTCCCGACCGTCAACGGATACGCCGTCTGTCTCGATGCGAAAACCGGACACATCGTATGGATGTATCCGACCGCCAAATCCGTACCTGCGGAACCCGCCATCGACGGCGATCTGGTCTACTTCGGTTCATGGAGCGGTTCGCTGTATGCCTTCGACAAGAAGACCGGCGAGATCGCTTGGAAGGCGAACGGCATCGAATTAGATTCAGGAACCCTGATCGCCTATGAGGGTAAAATTTACGTTCCGCACCATTCGAATGTCTACATGAGTTTCGACGCAAAAACCGGGCAGATCCTGAGCGAAGGAAACAAGAATCCACAGCACACCGGGAACTTCTCAAACTTCAACGCCACCCCAGCCTTCTTTAAGAACCGCGCCTACTATACAGCGCGCGTCGGTGTCGGCCTTCGGGGAGTACCAACCGCATCCCGCGTGTATTGCGTCGATTCCGAATCCGCCAAGATCCTCTGGACCTTCCCCGATGGCGGCGGGCTTTCCGCACCGGCGATTGCCAGCGACCGCGTCTACATCGGTTCTGGGAACACCCCGTTCTTCTACTGCCTCGACGCCTTCACCGGCAAACCGCGGTGGATCTACAAGTTCGATCAACGCGTCGAGGAGTCGACACTCTGTATCTACCGCGACAAGGTCTTCGTTCTCGCTGGAGATGGTTACGTCCACGCGCTAAAATAAAAAACCATGAGTTGTCCGACATCTTTCTGCCGTGCTATTATACTAGTTGCAGCGGTCTTACTCTCGTCGTTTTCCGCACTGAAAGGTGAGGAGGCATTGGTTGCCACCGGCATTGCCGAAATCGACTACATGCGCAGGGATTTTGTCGCCAACCCCACCACCCCGGAAAACGCCTCACGCCGTCACGCGCTGATTTTCTCTTGGGTGCGACTGCTGGTGCATCGCGGGGTGGACATGACGGATTTCCATGCTGCTTGTAGTCAGTTCTCTAAGTGGGGACCGATCAATCCATCGCGCTATAAAGCGATGCAAAGCGCCTTCCAAGCGCTGGATGGAATCCAGTCCAACCCGCACTTCATCGAGGAAGTGCGCGGCACCCGCGAAAAGCCATCGTCCAGCAAGACGGACTGGCCGGTGTTCGGCGGCAACCTCGAGCAATCCGGGCTCTCGCCGGATGCAGGCCCGCGCACTGGCGAGGTCGCGTGGAAGTTCCCGATCGGCATGTCGTGGTATGCATCGGCCGCGGTCGAGGACGGACATGTTTACATCGCCTCGCCGGGCGTGACCACGCTGGCCTATTGCCTCGATGAAAAGACCGGCAAGGTGATCTGGACCACGCCGCAGGATGGCTTGCAGATCTACTCCGCACCACGCGCCAGCTCGACGCCGGTCATCCAGCAGGATCACATCGTCCTCCGCGGCAGCAGCGGCAGTTGGGAGTATGTGGAAAAGGACAAACACGTTTTCTACATCGACAAAAAGAGCGGCAAGGTCACGCGCCAACTGGATGCGGATCGGGTGGATTACCGGCGCGGTTGTGCGCCGATTTCGGGAAATAGCGACTATCTCGTCTATCCGTACGGACGGCTCGATCTCCGTGGCGCCCCCGCGTTTTATGAGATGCAGGACACCGTCGTCGTTCGCAAAGCCGGCGGCGAGCCATGCTGGACGATGCGGGTCGGCGACCTATTCGGTGACCCCGTGATCGCCGGCGAACACGTCTTCGCTCCGACGGATGACGGCATCCTGCACGCCTTGAATTTGACTGGGCCGCAACGCGTCGCCTGGGCTTACGACGCCGGATCACCGCTGCGTATGACGCCAGTGGCCGATGGCACAACTGTCTACGTCGGTGCGCAGGACGGCACGCTTCACGCCCTCAATATTTCCGACGGCTCGGTGCGCTGGAAGCTCAAGCTCAACGGTGGCGAACCTCGCGCACAGCAACTATTCTCCCCACCCACTCTGCACGAAGGCAAACTCTACCTCGGCTCCGCCACCCGCGAGATTTACTGCATTGATACCAACAGCGGAGCCCTCACGTGGCAGGCCGCCACCAGCGATTGGATCCGGTCGCGACCAATCGTCGTCGCGGATACGGTCTTTGCGGCAGGTCTCGATGGCAAGGTCACCGCCTTTAATTTGCAGGGTCAACAACGCTGGTCCGCAGCGGCCGGACACCATTCGATCTTCGCCGACCTGACTGGCAGCGAAAACGGAATCCTCGTCAGCAGCTCCGAGTTGTTTCTCTATTCCCTCGATCTCGCCACCGGCAAGCAACAATGGAAACACAGCCTGCTGCAATGCATCTACGAAGACGGCCGGCGCATTCTGGCTGATGTCGTCGCCGCGGGAGGCGATTACCAATCGCCACCAACCGTCAGCCAGGGCAAGGTCTTCGTCGGCGGCCCGGATCGGTTTGTTCGCGCGATGGACACGCAGAGCGGCAAAGAGATCTGGCGCTACGAAGCTTCCGGGCAGGTATCCGGCGCACCAACCGTGCACGACGGTCGCGTGTTCTTCGGTCAGCAAGGTGGCAATGATGATCTTTATTGCGTGAGCGAAGCCGACGGCGCGCCACTCTGGACCGCACAACCTGGTTGGGTCTGGACCACCTCCACCCCCAACGACGGGCGCCTCTACACCGGCACCGTGGACGGCAAGATCTTCGCGCTGTCTACCGAGGATGGCAGCACCCTATGGATGCGGCCCACTAATGGCGGCATTTATCCAGCCCCCGCGGTCGGCAAAGGCTTGGTTTATACCGGCTCATGGGACGGCTACTACTACGCGCTCGACGAACAAACCGGGCGGACAGTTTGGGCCTACGCCAAGGAAGGCATCGATTACCGCTGGGGCGGTGGGCCCGACTCGGCCGCCGCCATTTTATGGAAAGGCAATCTACTCGGACGCATTGTGCCCAATACCCTGGTGGCACTGGACCAGGACACGGGGAAAGAAAAATGGCGGTTCAACGATCCGACCCGACCCAAAAAAGGGATGAACGCCACCGCCTCCGCGTCCGGTAACAATGTCTTTATTTCGACCACGATCGATCACGACGGCATGCCTTGCGGGGCGCGTTTATTCTGCCTCGACGACCAGACCGGCAAGATCAATTGGCACTACACCGGCGCCGGTGGTTGGACCGGCTCGGCTTGCACGCCGGACAGCGTGATTTGTGGTTCCTCTACCGATGTCTTCATCAGCTGCCTAGCCACCGAACCGAACCCCGACGGAACTCCAAACTTACTCTGGCGCACCCGTGTGGACGGCATCTTCCACGAGTCCATTCCTGCGATCCACGGCGACCGCGCTTTCATCCTTTGTGCGGACGGCTATCTCTATGCTTTCGAGTAAGCGCTGCTATTATTGCGCCATAACTTTGAGGCGAACAAATCTTTGGTTTCCGGCTGCTGCGGGAAAAGTGTAGGTCACTTCATCCTCGGTAATCACCACGGTGCCGCCGAGAGCTTCATTCTGCCAAACGTCGTCAAGCGTTACCGAGGTTTCCACCACGAAGTCGGTAGCGTAGGATCCGGAGTAGCCCGCGCCCATCGTCCAAGTCACGCTGCGGACGCCGGCAGTGCTCTGCATCGTTGCGAGGTGCGTGTGTCCAGTCGTGTTGCCGTTCGGACCACCGATGAAGTATTCCACAGCGTTGTTCACACCATCATTGTCGTGGTCTTCGGTGGGATTAGTACCTGCCCCATTAAGGGTGGCCCAAGAAGCATAGCCAGCGGCGGGTGTGCCACTGAGAACAGTCAGAGTGCCAGCCCCCGTGAAATTACTGGAGGGATCCGCGCTGGTGTAGTCGCCTGCCGCCTGCTGAACGCCGCCGAAGAAAAGCGTGCTGACGGTTTCCGTATTGGTTAGGTCTACCTTGCCGCCCGCAATGACGAGTTTGCCGCTATTCGCAATCGAAGTTCCGTTGACAGCGAGCACCCCGCCGCCGACCACGGTGTCACCGCTGTAGGAGTTGACTCCAGCAAGAATGAGCGTGCCAGTCTGGGTCTTAGTCAGCCCGCCGGTTCCAGTGATGACACCAGCAAGGGTGACATCACCGACCGTGGAATTCGTACCGCCCCCCACCTGAACCGTGAGATCGCCGGCCAGCACTGGCGCGCTATTCAGGCTGAACGCCACCGTAGGCTGGTCGTCCCGGTTGAAGACAACGCTGCCTGCAGTCGGCAGGATAACGCCGGAGATCGTCGCATCCTTGCGCACGGATAGCGCCGCGCCCGAAGCGAGATTAATAGTCTGGGCGAAAGTGGGCGAACCGGCCGCGTTGATTGCTAAAGTACCAGCGTTGACCTGAACGGAGCCGTTAGGCGTGAGTGCGCCAGCATTCGCAATGAACAACCGCCCACCTTGCACGATCGTGCCGCCGCTGTAGGTGTTGTTGTTTCCAGTTAGGATAACACCGCCGGCTGGGCCCTTGACTAGCGTCAGGGGGGCACCGCTGTTTTGAATAGTCCCGCTGAAGATAGAGCCGGCACTCAGCGTCAAAACGGTATTGGTGGAGGCAGCCGTGTTGTCCACCACCCCGCCACCACTGAGGCCGTTGATGGTTTCGGAAAATCCATTGAGGTCAATCGTGCCCGAGACCGACACATTGCCCTTGCCAGCACCGTTGGGTATGACATCGGCCGCCCCGAGTCGCAGTGTGCCCGCGCTGATGGTGGTGTCACCAGTGTAGCCGTTATTCCCAGAGAGAACCAAACTGGAAGTCGCACTGGCCTGCGTGACGCTGGTGACATTCTCACCGATATCGGCACCGATATTGGTATCGCCAGTAGCGGTGCCTTGCACGGTGAGGCTGCCAGTGTGGTTGATGGCATTGCCAGTGAGGTTGATGACGTTTGCGGCGAGGCCGAGATTGTTGAGGGTCAGGTTGCCGGCTCCGGTCACGCCACCGGAGAGGTTTGCTACCGCTTTGAGTGTCCCATTAATCACGTTGTCGTAGGTCTGCAAGGTGAGATCGCCATTTAAGGTGACCGGACCAGTTAAGTTGAATCCGGAGCCGATACCGTTCGCGCCAATCACAATCTGACCACTATCGGGTGCGTGGACAGTGACGGGATTGCCCAGCGACCTGCCAGTAATGAGAGTGGCCCCGGGCGAGCCGGCACCGCCCATGGCAACCGTGCCAGCGCCCAGTGCGGCATTGGTGAACTTGGCCTCCACCGTGCCGTTACGGATAGTGAGCCCACCGGTGAAGGTGTTTGCGCCTCCCAGAGACAGCAGCCCCGAACCAGTCTTAGTCAGAGAAGCGCTCACCCCACCATCGTCGGCAAGGTTGCCAGTAAGAGTGATGTTGCGCGCGGTGCCGGCACTGTCCTGCGCCTGAATGATCACGCCACCGTCGGCGGCGCCGAGTTGCATGTCCAGCGAAGAGCTCCAGTTCCGATCGGCGCCCAGCGTGCCGCCCTGGAGTTGGATCGTGATCGGCAGGTCAGCCGCCGCGGAACCTCGGGTGATGCCTTGCTGGCCAAGGTAGAGACTGCCGCCGCTCAGTTGCAGCAATGCAGACGAGGCGGCGTTGAAAGTGCCAGATTCGCTGCCAAACTGAATGCCGTTGGCAGTCACGGTGCCACCGGACTGGTGCATGCTGGCGAAGTAGGAATCATCGGTCGTGCCCGCCTTAAAAAAGTAAATCTGGTTGTCGGTGCTACCAGTTCCAATCGTAAGCGTGCCACCCTGCACATCGAGCCTACCATTTGATGCGGGTTTATTGCCGATACGAATCTCGCCGGACCGGGAAGCTTCGGTGCCAACATTTACCGTGGCGCTGCCTTGCACGATCATAGTCGAAGTGTTAGAGATGGCAGTGCCGTTTCCGATGCCGAGGTAGGCATTGCTGACGGTGGACGTCGTGTTGTTGCCGTTGACCGTTAAGGTGCCACCGGCAAGAGTGTAGTTCACGCTGCGGCTGTTGCTAGAAATATTGTAACCGGTATTGTTGCCGGGCGTGATGTTAAAAGTCCCCCCGCTCTGATTGAAATTGGCGACTGCGACTTTGCCGACGTTGGCCGTATAATTCCCAGCGGTCATATTGACGGTGCCAGCACCGTTAAAGTTGTATTGCGAATTAGACGCACCGCCACCGAGATTCAAGACTGCGCCCGAGTTCACCGTGATGGCGGCTGGCTTGTTTCTTTGATAGGTGATGGCGGAATTGATGGTCGCAGTTTTTTCAGCAGCCACGCTGATCGAGGTATTATTCGAGCCATCGTCGAGCTGCAGCTCGACTCCCGCGCCTCCCGAAAGCGTGTAACCACTATTGGCGAAAGTGATTCCGCCACCGACCTGAACCGCTCCCGAAAGCGTCACCGTATAGCTGCCATCCGTGCCCGTACCGAAGGTGGCGGAATCCATGCTGGAATTGTTCCAGTTCTGATTGTTCGCGCCGATTGTTTCGTTGCGCCAGTTGCCGGTATTGTTGGCCCAGTTGCCGCTGCCGTCTTGCGCGCCAGTCACAGCTGAATTCGCATCCCAGGTCAACGGATACGACGGACGCGTGAAATTCCTATCTTGCAGGCTGGGGCCGACCGTCACCGGATTGGTGAAGCCATCCGGCTGAATGGTCGAGCCTGTCGAGGCGGTGAGTGTATAAGTGCCAGACGCCAGACCCGTGATGATATAACGGCCACTCGCATCTGTGTTGGCGCTTTGAGTGGGAGACACGCGCACAGCAATTCCTTGCAGCGGCAAACCCTGAATCGTACTCACCACACCTTCGATGAAAAACGTGCCAGACGCGCCGCCCACTTGAACCACATAGTCCGCTGTGGTGCTGAGACCTTTCATATCAGAAACGGTGCATTGCACAATATAGAAGCCAGCCGCCGGCCAGCTTTTGCTGGCGATCGCACTGTTGTTGGTCGTCGTCGTGCCATTGCCCCAATCCCAAAAGTAGGCCAGCGTGTCGCCATTCGGATCGCTGGCGTTACAGGTAAAGGTGACGCTGCCATTGACCGCGGGATTCGGATTGTTGGCGCTAAGAGTCGCCTCTGGCGGGAGATTGCCGGAAACGTTGCCGCGAGTCGCCGTGACATCGATCCAGTTCACACCGTCTGGGTCGGTGCCGCGCGCCACCGGGGTGATGTGGATAGCTGCCGCAGTGTCGGAGAAGGTCATACCAATCGGCAGAACGGCATCGGTCTTCTCAGAGGTATCAGGCTGCATGTCGAGCAACAGTGGTTGTTGGTAGCCGCCGTTGATGTTGGCCCAGTTCACCAGCACGCCGTCTCGCATGCCGTAGTTCGTGCCATAGAGTTGACGATGTTCGATCCAGTAATCATCCGAGTTGCCGGGGCGCTGCACGACGAGCGCCCGCTGGTTTCCGTCGGCCTGGACCTTATCCATGGCGCGGATGCGCGTAGTGGTGGTGCCATTGGTCGTGATCTTCACCACGTCTGAGTCGGGTATCCAATCGAGATAGTTCTTCACACTGGCACCGAAATGCCGGCTGGAATGCGGTTTAGGACCCACCCCCATGATGTCGAAGACGTTTCCATAAGCCCACTCGTCGCCGGGGCCTATCACGCTGCCATCATCGGTATCCCATGCACCAGAATGCGGCAGGCCGAAATTGTGGCCCACCTCATGAGCGCAGGTTTTGAGGTTCCACTGGCGGTTGTGCAGCCACGCTCCGCGCGCGCCCACAAAGGCCACACCGGCGGTTCCGGGCATGTTTGGCTGGCTGCCGGAGATCACCACCTCATAGGTATAGTCCGTGTAAATGTAACCCGCGGCCACAGCCGCCGTGCGCGCGGCATCCAGTATCCGGCCAAATTTGTTGTAATAACTGGCATTGTTCGGCAGCCGCAGAACCGGCGTGAATTCGGAACCCTGCCCCTCCAACGCGAACGTCGCCTTTTGATAAGACATGTTAGTATAAACGGAATTCATGTCAGAGATCAAAGTCTGCAAAGTCGAATCAGTGGCGCTCTGTCCTTGAAAATCTGGAAAATCCACGCGGATGATCAGCAAAGTTTTCTGCCCTTCAGTTTGAGGGCTGGCCGCGATCACGCCGTCCAGATCCGAAGCCAGGGCCGCGGTGGCACCGGATTGCTCGGCACCTTCCGCAATTAGCAGGGCCGCGATGGCTTGAGTATCATCGGCATAGCGAGTGATCCGGCCGTCGCCAAAAGCGATCACCGGCCCGTCGGCAGCGTCGGTTTGCTGCTGCGATAAGCCTACCGATTGCCCAGCCTCCACTCTGGCAGTCAGTTCCGATGGATCCAGCACACGGCCCGGAAATTCAGATAGCGCGAGTTTGTCATCGAGCGCCAGGCCGTGGATGGCGATATTGTCGCGGGTCGGTATCGCGCCGCGACGCCCATACGTGTAGGCGTCGAAAACCTGGCCATCCCGCAGCGTTACCTTGCGGTCGATCTGGCAGCCACGGTTGCCATCCAGAGTGGTCGCCATCGCCATCAAGTCCCCGCTAGCATCGACTTGCCGCTCAAGTAGTCTCAGGATCTCTGCCGGCAACTGCCGCCGCACGGCATGAGGCACCGCGAGTTCCAGCGCCCGCTGCGGGTTGTTTTCGATCAACTCCAGCAAGTCATAGCGGCGTTGCTGCGCCAACTCGATGCCGTGCTGAAGGTCCGCGCCGGTTATTGCAGCAGGTAGCGCCACCGCCCAGCGGCGGAACTCCTCAAACGCTGGTTCCGAAAAGGGTTCCTCCCATCGAAGATCCGCCCGCTTGGGCAACTGCAGGTCCGCTGCTTCTGTTACGAAGTCCTCCATGCTAACCTCTGGCGCCGTGCTCGGACAGCAGGGATCTGCATTCGGATAGCTCGGTGCCGCTTCTTTTACCAGGACTTCTGCAGGCTTTGTCGAAACCGTCACGTTTGCTACAGCGGTGGTTTCTGCAGCAGGCGGAGTTTGGTAGCGCCACTGCAGGAGCAACAGAAGCAGGCAGACCAAAAGCACCGGAAGTAAGAGGTGAAAACGTTTCATGTCTTAAGAAGCTGTTCGAGATGGCTGTTGTAAATTTGCTATAAGGGGAAGTTTAGAGAGACCTTGGACAGGGGAGAAGCAGAACCAAAGTCACTTAAACGTTTAACTTAATTATTTTACAAGCTAAATTGAATAGGTAAAAGCCTGAAAATGGGTGGATATCTTCTATGAACAGCAAATGCCTTATTTTCTCCAGCAGCCAAGTCCTCGAGAGGGTAATCGAGTTGGGATTCTCGGTGCATTCACAATCCGGCAATAAACACGCCAGTCTGCCTAGCATGGTGTTTCCTACGGATGTTCCCTTTGCCAAGGAATTTGCCCGACTTTGTTGATGTGAGCCATGAGGGCCTCGAAAAGCTCCTCGAAACGCTGAGGTGCCTTTTCCCTGGGAATCTCCGTCGTTTCACCTTCATCTTGGTCCAGTCGGAACATCTGGTAGGGCTCGAAGGGTGTGTTGCGCAACAGTTTCCAGTCGCCAATCCGCACCGCGTGATAGTCGAGTCCTCCATACTTGAGATTGCCTTCGCGCCGCACCCAGAAAAGGGGGCGACGCCCGGGGGAAAAGGGCTCGCCCCGCAGGAGGGGGGCGAAGCTCCGCCCATCGATCGCATGCCCGACCGAGGCACCTCCGAGATCTGCGAGGGTGGAATAAAGATCCATGGTGATGAGGTCATGCTCTGCATCAACCTTTCCCGCCTCGATCACCCCTGGCCATGTCACCGAGGTGCCGACGCGGATGCCGCCTTCCCACATCTCCTGCTTTCCGCCGCGCCAGGGCTCGTTTCGCGCTCCCACGTTCAACTGCCCCCCGTTGTCGCTGGTAAAGACGACGACCGTGTTCTCCCACTGGCCGTTCTCCTTGAGGGCTCTAACAACCCGTCCGACACCGTCGTCGAGATGCTCGATCAGGGCGACGAGCGCGGCGCGCTGATCGGAAATCCCCTCCTCGCGCTGCTTCACCTTCGCAAGCCAGTCGGCTGGAGGTTGGATCGGAGTGTGCGGCGCGTTATAGGCGAGGAAGAGAAAGAAGGGGGAGTCCTTCTCCGCCTGTGACCGGAGGTAGTCGATGGTCCACTCAGTGAAGATATCGGTGGCATGTCCTTCCGGATAAATCGGCTCCTCGTTACGACGCATGTAGTGCTTTTCATGGCGAAGATGGTCGTAATAGTCGTCCATCATGTCGCCGAGAAAGCCGTTAAAGAAGTCGAAGCCCACATCGGTGGGGCGGTCGGGGGCCTCCAGGCCGAGGTGCCATTTCCCGATCAGGGCCGTGTCATAGCCCGCTTCCCCGAGTACGACCGGGAGCGTGGGGATGTCGTTTCGCAGGTTTCCCCAGCTTGTCGACTGATTGGGAAGGGGCGTCCGGATCACGCCGGGAACCCCGGCGCGGTCGGGATACATACCGGTCAGGAAAGAAGCGCGGGTCGGCGAGCAGACGGGGCAGTTCGCGTAGAAGGCATCGAAGCGCGTTCCAGCATTCATCAGCGCGTCGATGTGGGGAGTCTTCAGGTCTGGTGCGCCGTAGAGCGACAGATCCCCATAGCCGAGATCGTCGACCATGATAACGAGGAGATTCGGTTTCCCGGACTCAGCGCGGACTCCCCATGTCCCCAGGAACACGGCCCCCGCGAAAAGGGCTAGCCTGAAGGTGGTAAAAAATGATTTCATCTTACTGATAGGGACTTTTTTTGGCGGCGCTAGCCGCCGGGGTGTGAGGGTTGAATGGGGAGGGGAGTTTTGGAGTATGAATTATGTCCGATTCGAAAGCTTTATCTGAGAGATTCAGGAAAAGCTCTCCTTTCAGATTGAGCCAATGCAGGCTCAATCTGAATAAACCTAGAGGTTTTTGTCGGTGACTGCCCCCTCCGAGGCGGTCGCGACAAGCGCCGCATACTTGCCGAGCACGCCTCGGGTTTCGCCAGGGCCGGTGGGTTTGAAGGCGGCCATGCGGGCTTCGTATTCGGCATCGTCGATCAGAAGGCTGATGGTATTCTTGACGGCATCGATTTCGATTTTATCGCCGCTCTTGACGATGCCAATGGGGCCACCTTTAGCGGCTTCGGGAGTGATGTGGCCGACGTCAAAACCATGACTGCCACCAGAGAAGCGGCCGTCTGTGATGAGGGCTACTTCTTTAATCAGGCCGCGGCCAGCAACCGCGCTGGTAGGTGAGAGCATCTCACGCATACCAGGGCCACCGACGGGACCTTCGTTGCGGATGACGACGACATCGCCCGAGACGACGTCGCCGCGCAGGATGCCGAGAAGGGCTGCTTCTTCGCCTTCGTAAACTTTAGCCGTACCTTTGAAGTATTCCCCTTCTTTGCCGGTGATCTTACCGACGGCGCCGCCAGGTGCGAGGTTGCCTCGCAGAATACGCAGGTGCGTGCTCTTTTTAATTGGCTGGTCCCAGGGATAGATAATGTCCTGCTCGTCGGGGAATGCACCGTAAGGCTTTACGTCCGCAAGTGACTCGGCGACGCTCTCTCCGGTCACGGTGAGGCAGTCTCCATGGAGAAGGCCGCGATCCAGGAGCATCTTCATCATCGGGCGGATGCCGCCGATGCGGATGAGGTGGTTCATGCTGTATTTGCCAAAAGGCTTGACGTCGGCGAGGAGCGGGATGCGCTCGCCGATTTCTTTAAAGTCGTCGATGCTGAGCTCTACATCTGCGGAGTGAGCGATGGCAAGTAGGTGGAGGATCAAATTGGTCGACCCACCGAGCGCGAGGCAAGTGGAGATTGCGTTTTCAAAGGCCTTGCGCGTCATGATGTCGCGGGGTTTGATATCTTTTTCCAAGAGGTTGAGGACAGCCGCGCCGGCCAATTCGCAATCCTTGCGCTTCGACTCGCTGACAGCTGCTTGCGCGCTACTCCCAGGGAGGCTCATACCGAGAGCCTCGATCGCACTGGCCATGGTGTTGGCCGTATACATGCCACCGCAAGAACCAGGGCCGGGGATTGCGTATTTTTCGACCTCCTTCAGCTCTTCATCGGTCAACTCACCTTTGGCATGTTTGCCAACGGCTTCAAAGACTGAGACGATGTCCATGGGGTGACACTGGTCTTTCTCGTCCTTCGGCTGAAAACCTGGTAGGATAGTACCGCCGTAGACGAAAACAGCCGGACGGTTCAGTCGTGCGATGGCGATCATGCAGCCAGGCATATTTTTATCGCAACCGCCGATGGTGACGAGTCCGTCAAAGCCCTCAGCCGCCACAGTCGTCTCGATCGAGTCGGCGATGACATCGCGGGAGACGAGGCTATAGCGCATACCCTTGGTGCCCATACTGATTCCATCGGAGACAGTGATGGTGCTGAAATTAATCGCTTTGCCGCCTGCGCTGTTAATACCGTTGGTCGCATGCGCGGCCAGATCGCCGAGGTGCATATTGCAGGGCGTTAAATCACTGGGTGACCCGGCTACGGCAATTTGTGGCTTTTTGAAATCTTCGTCGGTGAACCCGACCGCACGCAGCATTGAGCGCGCGGGTGCGCGGTCGTCGCCGTCGACGACGGTGGAGGAGTGGGGACGTTTATTTATGTCGGTCATGGTGATTTCGAATTAAATGAAGATGGATCGTGTTTCTCGTTGCAGAAAAGCGGAGAATTCAATGAATAGGGGCACGAACGACAATCCCCTTTTTGCTTTCACAGACGATATTATCCGATCTAGTTTTCTTACCTTATGGAATTTGACCTGAAAAAGACTCTCGAAGCCTTGCTGCTTTCGACGTCCGAGCCGATCACGCTCAAGGACGTAGTCAAGATTTTTGCCCGCTACCATCAGGAACTTTCTGAAGCGATGGAAGACACGAAAGAAGAGGGAGATGAAGAAACAAGTTCAGTGGATGTGCCGAGCCTAGTGACGCAAGCCCAGATTCACGATGCCCTCACGAGGTTGACCGACGAGGCCGAGGTGCAGGATAAAGCCTACCGTCTTATCGAGGGCCCAAATGGTTATCAGCTGGTTACTGCGCCGCAGTTTGCTGAGTTCGTCCGCCTATTGCGTGGTGAGCCTCGCCCCATGAAGTTGAGCCCTGCCGCGCTCGAAACCTTGTCGATCATCGCTTATCGCCAGCCGGTAACACGCGCCGAGATGGAAGCGATCCGAGGTGTCTCAGTGGATAGTGCCCTCAACAAGTTGATCGAGCTCGAGCTGGTGCACGTCACAGGACGCGCCGAACTTCCGGGGCGT
>Ga0209504_1001581_pt1 | contig 16969 bp, 11 predicted proteins | sample COGITO_mtgs_1005_FD_184791 | JGI IMG/M metagenome (GOLD analysis project Ga0209504, IMG submission 184791) | Pelagic marine microbial communities from North Sea - COGITO_mtgs_100511 (SPAdes) (version 2) | ecosystem: Environmental > Aquatic > Marine > Epipelagic ...
GTTCTACTGAACCAGTGACGTCTGTGGTACGGAAGTAGAACTGTGGACGGTAACCTTTGAAGAATGGAGTATGACGACCACCTTCTTCTTTAGACAACACGTACACTTCGCCTTCGAACTTAGTGTGTGGCTTGATTGAACCTGGTTTTGCTAATACTTGACCACGTTCTACGTCTTCACGTTTAGTACCACGTAACAGCGCGCCGATGTTCTCGCCTGCACGACCTTCGTCTAACAGTTTGCGGAACATTTCAACACCAGTACAAGTCGTCGTCACTGTGTCTTTCAGACCAACGATTTCTACTGACTCGCCTACTTTCACGATACCTTGCTCTACACGGCCTGTTACTACAGTACCACGGCCAGCAATTGAGAATACGTCTTCGATTGGCATGATGAATGGCTTATCAATCGCACGTACTGGCTCTGGAATGTAAGAATCTAAAGCTGCTGCCAGCTCAAGGATTTTTGGTTCCCAAGCTGCATCGCCTTCCAGACCTTTCAGCGCTGAACCACGGATTACCGGCAGGTCATCACCTGGGAAATCGTAGTCAGAAAGAAGCTCACGAACTTCCATCTCTACCAGCTCTAACAGTTCTTCGTCGTCTACCATGTCACATTTGTTCATGAACACAACGATGAATGGTACGCCAACCTGACGAGATAACAGGATGTGCTCACGAGTCTGTGGCATTGGGCCGTCAGTCGCAGCTACTACCAGGATTGCGCCGTCCATCTGAGCAGCACCAGTGATCATGTTTTTAACATAGTCAGCGTGGCCTGGGCAGTCTACGTGCGCGTAGTGACGAGCTGGGGTATCGTATTCAACGTGAGAAGTGTTGATCGTGATACCACGAGCTTTTTCTTCTGGTGCTTTATCGATTTGATCGAATGCGAAAGCCTGACCGCCGTAGTGTTTAGCCAATACGTTGGTGATAGCTGCTGTCAGAGTAGTTTTACCGTGGTCAACGTGGCCGATTGTACCTACGTTTACGTGCGGTTTGTTACGTTCGAATTTAGCCTTAGCCATTTTAATTACCTTCTGTTAAGTAGGCCCAGTGTTATCTGAGCCGAATTAAATAATTAGTCGCCAGATTTACGAGATGCAATAATCGCTTCAGTCACATTGTTCGGTGCTTCCATATACTTCAATGGTTCCATTGAGTAAGAAGCACGTCCCTGCGTCAGTGAACGCATGCTTGTCGCATAACCGAACATTTCTGACAATGGAACCTGTGCGTCAACGATCTTGATACCGCCAGGAGCATCTTCCATACCATTGATAATACCGCGACGGCGATTTAAGTCGCCAACGATATCACCCATGAAGTCTTCAGGAGTAACCACTTCAACTTTCATCACTGGTTCAAGAATGACCGGCTTAGATTGCAGTGCACCTTTTTTGAAGCCCATAGAAGCAGCAATTTTGAATGCCATTTCGTTAGAGTCAACATCGTGGTATGAACCGTCGAATACCGAAACTTTAACGTCGATGACCGGGTAGCCTGCAAGGATACCGTTTTTCATCTGTTCCTGAATACCTTTGTCGATAGCCGGAATGTATTCCTTCGGAATAACACCGCCAACAACGGCATTCACGAACGTGTAGCCTGCACCTTCTTCCTGAGGTTCGATTTTCAGCCAGCAATGACCGAATTGACCGCGCCCACCAGATTGACGGACAAACTTACCTTCAACTTCCGTGCTACCACGAATTGTTTCGCGGTAGGCAACCTGAGGTTTACCAACGTTTGCTTCAACTTTGAATTCACGTTTCATACGATCAACGATGATTTCCAAGTGCAGCTCGCCCATACCAGAGATGATGGTTTGACCCGTTTCTTCATCTGTATGTACGCGGAATGATGGATCTTCTGCAGCAAGTTTGCTCAGCGCGACCCCCATCCGTTCCTGGTCAGGTTTAGTTTTCGGTTCAACAGCAACCGAGATTACCGGCTCAGGGAATTCCATCCGTTCAAGCGTAATAATATGATCCGGATCACACAAAGTGTCACCAGTGGTCACATCTTTAAAGCCAATTCCTGCGGCGATATCGCCAGCACGAACTTCTTTAATTTCCTGACGGTCATTCGCATGCATTTGCACGATCCGGCCGACCCGCTCTTTTTTGTGTTTCACCGGGTTATACACGGAGTCACCAGAGTTGATCACACCAGAGTAACAACGGAAGAAGGTCAACGTTCCCACAAATGGGTCCGTCGCAATCTTGAACGCGAGAGCCGAAAACGGCGCATCGTCATCAGCGTGGCGTAAGCCTTCTGATTCGTCTTCGTTGATACCTTTGATCGCTTTAACTTCGGTCGGTGATGGCAAATATTCAATCACAGCATCAAGCATTGCCTGAACGCCTTTGTTTTTGAATGCTGAGCCACACAGCACAAGCACAACTTCATTTGCCAGTGTCCGTTGACGCAACGCTAAACGGATTTCGTCTTCAGTCAGCTCACCGCCGTCTAAATAACGTTCCATCAGCACTTCATTAGCTTCAGCTGCTGCTTCCACCATGTTTGCGCGCCATTCTTCGCAATCTGCCAACATTTCAGCTGGAATTTCTTCGTAAGTGAAAGTCATTCCCTGGTCTGATTCATTCCAGTTAATGGCTTTCATTTTCAGTAGGTCAACCACACCTTTAAAGTTTTCTTCAGAACCAATTGGCAATTGAATAGGAACAATGGTGTGATTGAGACGGTCGCGAGCTTGCTTTACCACCCGAAGGAAGTCAGCACCAGTCCGGTCCATCTTGTTGACGAAAATCAAACGAGGAACTTCGTACTTGTTAGCTTGACGCCACACTGTTTCAGTTTGAGGCTGAACACCTGACGAACCGCAAAGCACAACAACAGCACCGTCAAGAACACGCAGTGAACGTTCAACTTCAATCGTGAAGTCGACGTGACCGGGCGTATCAATGATATTTACACGATGCTCTGGGAACTGAGCCTGCATACCACGCCAAAAAGTCGTGGTAGCAGCAGACGTGATAGTGATACCACGCTCCTGCTCCTGTTCCATCCAGTCCATCGTGGCAGCGCCGTCATGCACTTCACCGATCTTGTGAGACAAGCCGGTGTAGAACAAAACTCGTTCAGTTGTCGTGGTTTTACCCGCGTCAACGTGAGCACAGATACCAATATTCCGGTAACGCTCAATAGGAGTTGTACGTGCCACAATGAAATCCTCTTAAAAAGCTCTAACTTACCAGCGGAAATGAGCGAAGGCTTTGTTAGCTTCGGCCATACGGTGTACGTCTTCACGCTTTTTAACAGCAGAACCTTTGTTCTCAATAGCATCCAGCATTTCACCAGCTAAACGCTGAGCCATTGATTTTTCGCCACGTTTACGGGCTGCTTCAGTCAACCAACGCATTGCTAACGCATTACGACGAACCTGACGAACTTCACATGGTACCTGATAGGTAGAACCACCTACACGGCGTGATTTAACTTCGACAGTTGGACGAATGTTATCCAGAGCTACTTCGAAAATATCTAAGTGAGCTTTTTTAGATTTCGTCGCAGCGATTTCTAATGCGCCGTATACAATTGATTCAGCGATTGATTTTTTTCCGTCGATCATTACGACGTTTACAAACTTGGCAAGTAATTCACTTCCGAATTTAGGATCTGGAAGGATTTTACGTTGACCTATGACGCGTCTTCTTGGCATTCGAAACTCCGATTGCTTCAGGTGATTCCAAAACTTTTAATGAAAAAAGTTGTTTAGTTTGGCCTTACTTAACGGAGTTAAGTTATTTATTCTTCGGCCGCTTGGCGCCGTATTTAGAACGGCCTTGCTTACGATCTTTAACGCCTGCACAGTCTAAAGTGCCGCGTACGGTGTGATAACGCACACCTGGAAGGTCTTTTACCCGGCCGCCACGGATCAGAACAACGCTGTGTTCCTGTAAGTTGTGGCCTTCACCGCCGATATAAGAAGAAACTTCAAAACCGTTTGTTAAACGGACACGGCATACTTTACGCAGTGCTGAGTTTGGCTTCTTAGGGGTCGTGGTGTATACGCGGGTACAAACACCACGCTTCTGTGGGCAAGCTTCAAGCGCCGGAACGGTGCTCTTAGAGACCACCTGGCTGCGCGGCTTACGCACTAGCTGGTTGATTGTTGCCATTAAATACTCCTGGTTATTAAATACCCAATAAACGTGTAAAAATACGCACCCAAAATTGGGGCTGCGGGATTTTACTGGTCAACCTTTAACCTGTCAAGACAGAAAAGGCCTGACACACCAGAAGTGCGTCAGGCCTTGGTCAGAATAACAACTTATTCGTCGTTACCAGACAGGTTCATATTGAGAGCATCAGTCAGCGCTTGTTCTGCTGATTCTGCACTCATCGCCGGTTCAGCGACTTCGCCATTGGCGACACGTTGACGTTGACGGGCACGGTTTTGATGATATGAAAAACCAGTACCAGCCGGGATCAAACGGCCAACAATAACGTTTTCTTTCAGACCACGCAGCTCGTCGGTTTTACCACCAACTGCAGCTTCGGTTAATACGCGGGTCGTTTCCTGGAATGACGCGGCAGAAATGAACGAGTCAGTCGACAGCGATGCTTTGGTAATACCCAGCAGGCTGCGTTCATACTTCGCTGGCATTTTGCCGGCTTTTTCCAGTTCGACGTTCGCGAGATTTACCCGTGATACTTCAACCTGTTCGCCTTCAAGGAACTCACTGTTGCCAGGGTGTAAAATCACACACTTACGCAGCATCTGACGGATAATCGTCTCAATGTGCTTATCGTTGATTTTAACGCCTTGCAGGCGGTAAACGTCCTGAACTTCGTTCACGATATAGCTGGCAACATGGTGGATACCACGTAAACGCAGGATATCGTGTGGCGACTCTGGACCTTCAGAAATAACTTCGCCTTTCTCGATCCGCTCGCCTTCAAACACGTTGACCTGACGCCATTTCGGGATCATTTCTTCATGGATATCACCCTGTTCTGGGGTGATCAACAGACGGCGTTTGCCTTTAGTTTCTTTACCGAAGCTGATAACACCAGAAATTTCCGCCAGGATGGCTGGATCTTTTGGCTTACGGGCTTCGAATAAGTCAGCAACGCGTGGCAGACCACCGGTGATGTCCCGTGTTTTCGAGCTTTCTTGTGGAATACGCGCCAGTACCGCACCCGCTTTCACGTTCTGACCATCGGTAATTTCGATAGTGGTGAAGCTTGGCAGGCGAATTTCCTGCAGTGCACCGTCGTCCATTTCCAGAATTAACTTCGGCTCTTTCGCGTTGGCTTTGGACAAGTCCTTCACCACGGTACGCGTCAGACCGGTCAGGTCATCCTGTTGTACTTCGGTATTGGTATCATCTACATCGCTGTAAGATACCTTGGCGCCGCGCTCAACGATAATTGGGTGAGAATGCGGATCCCAGTTTGCGACGATTTGACCTGACACGATGGCAGCATTGTCATCCGTGGTCATGATCGAACCGTATGGCAGTTTATAACGTTCTTTTTCACGGCCCAGTTCGTCAAATACGGTGACTTCGGCTGAACGTGAAGTAATAACAATTTTGTTGTCGCTGTTACGAACAAACTTGGCGTTATGCAGTTTCAGGATACCGGCGTTTTTCACCTGTACGCTGTTTTCTGCAGAAGCCCGCGATGCCGCACCACCGATGTGGAATGTACGCATCGTCAGCTGTGTACCTGGTTCACCGATGGACTGCGCCGCGATAACACCAACTGCTTCACCAGCGTTGATGATATGGCCACGGGCTAAGTCACGGCCGTAACACTTGGCACAAACACCGAAGTTGGTTTGACAGGTAATAACTGAACGAACATAAACTTCGTCGATTGAATTTTTTTCAATCGCGTCACACAGTTTCTCGTCCAGCATGGTGCCATCTTCAACCAGCACTTCGCCAGTTGCAGGAACAACCACATCACCAATCACAACCCGGCCTAATACGCGCTCACGCAGACCTTCTACAACGTCACCACCTTCAATCAGTGGCTTCATCATAATGCCCTTGTCTGAACCACAATCGGATTCAGTCACGACTAAGTCTTGTGCAACGTCTACCAGACGACGAGTCAGGTAACCAGAGTTTGCTGTTTTTAACGCTGTATCCGCCAAACCTTTACGAGCACCGTGAGTAGAGATGAAGTACTGAAGTACGCTCAGACCTTCACGGAAGTTCGCTGTGATTGGCGTTTCGATGATTGAACCATCTGGTTTCGCCATCAGACCACGCATACCCGCCAACTGACGGATCTGGGCTGGAGAGCCCCGTGCGCCTGAGTCTGCCATCATATAAACAGAGTTAAACGATGGTTGAGTAACGGTATTACCGTCGCGGTCAACCACAGACTCTTTTGACAGATTGTCCATCATCGCTTTTGACAAAGTTTCGTTGGCTGTTGACCAGATATCGATAACTTTGTTGTATTTTTCACCGGCAGTGACCAGACCTTGTTGGAACTGGTCATTGATTTCTGAAACTTCCGCTTCAGCTGCAGCGATGATGTCCACTTTTGCATCAGGAATAACCATGTCGTTGATACCAACAGACACACCTGACAACATTGCGTAGTGGAAACCGGTATACATGATTTGGTCAGCCAGGATAACAGTGTTTTTCAGACCGATCCGACGGTATGAACCGTTCAGTAAACGAGAGATCTGCTTTTTACCCATCGCCTGGTTCACTGAATCAAATGCCAAACCTTCTGGCAGAATTGAGTACAGGATCGCACGGCCCACAGTGGTATCACGCACTTTGGTTGATGTGGTTCTGTTGCCTTCTTCGTCGGCTAACACTTCAACAATCCGCACTTTAACGCGAGCGTGTAAACTGGCCACGCCGGCACGGAAGGCTTTTTCAGCTTCCTTCGGATTTTTGAACATCATGCCTTCGCCTTTGGCGTTGATGGCATCACGAGTCATGTAGTACAGACCCAATACAACGTCCTGTGAAGGAACGATGATTGGCTCACCGTTGGCTGGTGACAGTACGTTGTTGGTCGACATCATCAGCGCACGGGCTTCTAACTGAGCTTCCAGCGTCAGCGGTACGTGGACCGCCATCTGGTCACCGTCGAAGTCGGCGTTGTATGCAGCACACACCAATGGGTGTAACTGAATCGCTTTACCTTCAATCAGCACTGGTTCAAATGCTTGAATACCCAGACGGTGCAGTGTTGGTGCGCGGTTCAGCAATACCGGATGTTCGCGGATCACTTCATCTAACACGTCCCACACTTCACCCACTTCGCGCTCAACCATTTTCTTGGCGGCTTTGATAGTGGTGGCTAAACCACGGGCTTCCAGCTTGCCGTAAATAAACGGCTTGAACAGTTCAAGGGCCATTTTCTTCGGCAGACCACACTGGTGCAGACGCAGTGTAGGACCTACGGTAATCACCGAACGACCTGAATAGTCGACGCGCTTACCTAATAAGTTCTGACGGAAACGACCTTGTTTACCTTTGATCATGTCGGCTAAAGATTTCAGTGGACGCTTGTTCGAGCCAGTGATGGCGCGACCGCGACGACCGTTATCTAACAGCGCATCAACCGCTTCCTGCAACATCCGTTTTTCGTTACGAACGATGATATCAGGTGCTGACAGGTCCAGAAGACGCTTCAGACGGTTGTTACGGTTGATCACACGACGGTATAAATCGTTCAGATCTGAAGTTGCAAAACGGCCACCGTCCAGTGGTACCAGCGGACGTAAATCCGGTGGCAGTACTGGCAGCACTGTCATGATCATCCACTCAGGCTTGTTGCCTGAAGTGAAGAATGCTTCCATCAGTTTTAAGCGTTTGCTGATCTTCTTACGTTTGGTTTCCGAATTAATGGTCGGCAACTCTTCACGCATTTGTTTGATTTCTGTCGCAAGTTCAATACCACGTAAAATGTCCAGAATTGCTTCTGCACCCATTTTCGCTTCGAACTCGTCGCCGTGCTCTTCCAGCACGTCTAAGTATTCTTCTTCAGTCAGCATCTGACGACGCTCTAAAGAAGTCATACCTGGTTCGGTCACAACGTAGCTTTCGAAATACAGCACGCGCTCGATATCACGTAATGTCATATCCAGCAGCAAACCGATCCGGCTCGGCAGTGACTTCAGGAACCAAATGTGGGCAACCGGGCTTGCCAGTTCAATGTGACCCATGCGCTCACGACGCACTTTAGTCAGTGTGACTTCAACACCACACTTTTCACAGATCACACCACGGTGCTTCAGACGTTTGTACTTACCGCACAGACATTCGTAATCTTTGACTGGGCCAAAGATCCGGGCACAGAACAGACCGTCACGCTCAGGCTTAAAAGTACGGTAGTTGATCGTCTCAGGCTTTTTCACTTCACCAAATGACCATGAACGGATCATGTCAGGTGAAGAAAGACCGATACGGATCACATCGAACTCTTCAGTTTTTGTTTGTTGTTTCAGAAACTTTAATAAGTCTTTCACTTTGCTCTCCTGTCAGAGGTTTAACCGGTAACGGGACGGCGTGCGCCCCAATTCAGCACTCAGATAACAGCCCCGGTTGCCCGGGGCGCTGAGGGTTATTCCTCTTCCAATTCGATGTTGATACCGAGCGAACGGATTTCTTTCATCAATACGTTGAAAGATTCTGGCATGCCTGGTTCCATGCGGTGGTCGCCATCCACGATGTTTTTATACATCTTGGTCCGGCCATTCACGTCATCAGACTTCACAGTCAACATTTCCTGCAGGGTATAGGCTGCACCGTATGCTTCCAGTGCCCACACTTCCATCTCACCGAAGCGCTGACCACCAAACTGAGCTTTACCGCCCAGTGGCTGTTGCGTAACCAGACTGTACGAACCGGTAGAACGGGCGTGCATCTTGTCATCAACTAAGTGGTTCAGTTTCAGCATGTACATGTAGCCAACTGTAACTTTACGCTCAAAGGTATTACCGGTACGACCATCGTATAACGTGATCTGACCGCTGGTTGGCAGGTCGCCAAGTGCCAGCAATTCTTTGATTTCGCTTTCTTTCGCGCCATCAAACACCGGAGATGCCACTGGTAAGCCTTTACGCAGGTTCTGCGCCAGACGACGGACTTCGTCATCTGTGAAGCTGCCAACGTCAACATCCTGACGAGATTCACCCAGTTCATAAACCTTGACTAAGAAATCACGGATGTCCGAAATTTCACGCTGGTCTTTGATCATGCCGTCAATCTTGTCACCGATACCACGAGCCGCTAAGCCTAAGTGAGTTTCCAGGATCTGACCGATGTTCATCCGCGACGGAACACCTAACGGGTTCAGTACGATATCAACCGGCTGACCTTTTTCGTCATATGGCATGTCTTCAACTGGCACGATAGAAGAGATAACACCCTTGTTACCGTGACGGCCGGCCATCTTGTCACCAGGCTGGATCCGACGTTTAACCGCCAGATAAACTTTAACGATCTTCAGCACGCCAGGTGCCAAATCATCACCCTGGATGATTTTGCGGCGTTTCGCTTCGAACTTCTTATCGTATTCAATCCGGATTTCTTCGTACTGAGCCGCTAGTTGTTCTAAATCGTTCTGTTTATCTTCGTCTGCTAAACTTTGCGCTAACAGCACGTCAGCACGCATATTGTTCAGCTTGGTGCGGTCAACACCAGTACCTTCGATCAGGTTACGGGCACGAGAGCAAATGCCTTCTTCCAGGATCCGGAATTCTTCATTCAGGTCTTTCTTAGCCTGTTTGACTTCCATTTCCTCGATTTCACGGGCACGTTTATCTTTTTCTACGCCATCACGGGTAAACACCTGCACGTCGATGACAGTACCTGTCACAGAGTTAGGAACGCGTAATGAAGTGTCTTTTACATCAGAAGCTTTTTCACCGAAGATTGCGCGTAACAGTTTTTCTTCTGGTGTTAACTGGCTTTCACCCTTAGGAGTGACTTTACCAACCAGAATGTCGCCGCCTTTCACTTCAGCACCGATGTATACAATACCGGCTTCGTCCAGCTTCGACAGCGCAGACTCACCCACGTTAGGGATATCTGCAGTAATTTCTTCTGCACCTAACTTGGTATCACGGGCAATACAGCTCAGTTCCTGAATGTGAATAGTGGTCAGGCGATCTTCCTGCACTAAACGCTCAGATAATAAAATCGAGTCTTCGAAGTTGTAACCGTTCCATGGCATGAATGCCACGCGCAGGTTTTGACCCAGAGCCAGTTCACCTAAGTCCGTAGAAGGACCGTCGGCCAGTACATCCCCACGTTCAATCGGCTCACCATGATTCACACATGGACGCTGATTGATACAGGTGTTCTGGTTCGAACGGGTGTATTTGGTCAGGTTGTAAATGTCGATACCGGCTTCACCAGCGACCATTTCTTCTTCGTGTACTTTAATAACAATACGGCTGGCGTCGACATAATCAACAGTACCACCACGTTTTGCGACCACAGTTACACCAGAATCTTTGGCAACCACACGCTCAACACCAGTACCTACTAACGGCTTATCAGCACGTAAAGTTGGCACGGCTTGACGTTGCATGTTTGAACCCATCAATGCGCGGTTGGCGTCATCGTGTTCCAGGAACGGGATCAAGGCAGCAGCAACTGATACGATTTGTTGCGGTGCAACGTCCATGTACTGGACTTTGTCCGCTGGCATCAGCGTAAATTCGTTTTTGTAACGGCATGGAACCAGTTCTTCAACCAGACGGTTATCGGCGTTCAGCTCGGCGTTGGCCTGAGCGATCACGAAGTTACCTTCTTCAATGGCTGATAAGAAATCCACTTCGTCAGTCACAATACCATCTTCAATCCGACGGTAAGGGGTTTCCAGGAAACCATACTCGTTGGTCTGTGCGAACATAGACAATGAGTTGATCAGACCGATGTTTGGACCTTCCGGCGTTTCAATTGGACAGACACGGCCGTAATGCGTTGGGTGAACGTCGCGGACTTCGAAGCCTGCGCGCTCGCGGGTTAAACCGCCTGGGCCTAACGCAGAGATACGACGTTTGTGCGTCACTTCTGATAACGGGTTGTTCTGGTCCATAAACTGAGACAGCTGGCTCGAGCCGAAGAATTCTTTCACTGCCGCCGAAATTGGCTTGGCATTGATTAAATCCTGCGGCATCACTGCATCTAAGTCGCCCAGTGATAAACGCTCTTTCACCGCACGTTCAACGCGGACTAAGCCAACGCGGAACTGGTTTTCAGCCATTTCACCAACAGAACGAATACGACGGTTACCTAAGTGGTCGATATCGTCCACTTCGCCATTACCGTTACGGATATCAATTAAAACTTTCATTACAGCTAAGATGTCGTCTTTAGACAGGACACCGGCGCCTTTACCTTCTTCAAAGTTCACGCGGCGGTTGAATTTCATCCGGCCAACGGTTGACAGATCATAACGATCTTCAGAGAAGAACAGGTTTTGGAATAACGTTTCTGCAGCTTCGCGAGTTGGCGGTTCGCCAGGACGCATCATGCGGTAGATTTCGACCAGCGCTTCCATCCGGTTGTTGCTCGGATCGATGCGGATAGTGTCAGAGATATAAGCACCCTGATCCAAATCGTTGATATACAGTGTTTTAAAGCTGTCATAGCCAGCTTTTGCTAATTTCGCCAACAACTCCAATGTGAGTTCAGCGTTCGCCTCGGCAATAATCTCTCCGGTTGAACGGTCAGCATAATTTTGTGCAAGCACACGGCCGACGACGTACTCATGCGGTACTTCCATCAGGGTCAAGCCGGTTTTTTCTAACTGACGAACGTGTTTAGCGGTGATACGACGACCCGCTTCAACGATAATTTCGCCGTTGTTGTCTTTGATGTCGAATTGGGCAGTTTCACCACGTAAGCGGTTCGCCACAACGGCCATCATCAACTTGCCATCTTTGATTTCAAATGTAGTATTTTCAAAGAAGGTATTCAGGATGTCTTCAGTGCTCAACTCAAGTGCACGTAATAAGATCGTAGCCGGCAGTTTGCGGCGACGGTCAATACGCACAAATAACGCATCTTTGGCATCAAATTCAAAATCTAACCATGAACCACGGTAAGGAATGACGCGAGCGTTATACAGGACTTTGCCTGATGAGTGAGTTTTACCACGGTCGTGATCGAAGAACACGCCCGGACTACGGTGCAGCTGAGAAACGATTACCCGTTCAGTACCATTAATCACGAAGGTACCGTTTTCAGTCATGAGCGGAATTTCGCCCATATAAACTTCTTGCTCACGGATGTCTTTGATTGTGCCTGGTGCTTCTTTATCAAATAACACCATCCGCAGTTTCACACGCAGCGGCGCTGAGTATGTCACACCACGGATTTGACACTCTTTCACATCAAACACAGGTTCGCCGATCCGGTAACTGACATATTGCAGTTCTGCGCTACCTGAATAGCTTTTGATCGGGAATACAGAGCGGAAAGCGGCTTCTAAACCGTATCCACCTTCTGGATCTGGCTCAATAAATTTGCTGAACGATTCAATTTGAATCGACAACAGATATGGTACGTCCAACACTTGTGGGCGTTTACCGAAGTCCTTACGGATACGTTTCTTTTCAGAATAAGAGTAAGTCATGGGGTTCCTCAGCTTGCTGATTTTTTACCCTACCTACCCTTGCGGGGCGGTGGTTATGACATCCACAATGGCGTCATAAGGGGCGGGGAAAATCAATGTCCCACAGCGCAAAAAGGCCGGTGGTTATTTCACCACCAGCCTAGCCTGAAATCAGGCGGCTAATCCAGAATAATCTGGATTATTTGATTTCAACAGTAGCACCAGCTTCTTCTAACTCTTTCTTCAGAGTTTCAGCTTCGGCTTTAGAAACGGCTTCTTTGATTGCTGCTGGAGCAGATTCAACCAGGTCTTTCGCTTCTTTCAGGCCTAAACCAGTTGCGCCACGTACTGCTTTGATCACAGATACTTTGTTCGCACCGATAGCGGCCAGGATTACGTTGAATTCTGTTTGTTCTTCAACAACAGCAGCAGGACCTGCAGCAACTGCAACAGCAGCTGAAGCAGAAACGCCGAATTTTTCTTCCATAGCGCTGATCAGTTCTACAACTTCCATTACAGACATTGCAGCGATTGCGTCTAAGATTTGATCTTTAGTAACTGACATTGCTCAGATTCCTAAACTAAGGGGAATATTTCCCGTATTAAACTTTACTTACCAAACAACACGTAAAATTACGCGGCTTGATCCTGTTTTTGGTCGCGAACCGCGGCAATTGTACGTACAAGTTTGCCGGCTGCTGCTTCTTTCATAGTGCTCATCAGGCGTGCAATAGCTTCGTCGCGCGTTGGCAGACTTGCTAAAACATCGATACTGACTGTGGCGCCATTGAAGGCTGCGCCTTTCAGCTCAAACTTTTGGTTCTCTTTGGCGAAATCTTTGAAGATCCGCGCTGCAGCACCTGGGTGCTCTTTAGAGAACGCAATCAGCGTTGGGCCGACGAACGCGTCGCTTAAACACTCGAACTCAGTGCCTGATACTGCACGGCGTACCAGCGTGTTACGGACAACTTTCATCCATACGCCAGCTTCACGAGCCTGCTTACGCAGAGTTGTGATTTTGCCTACAGTGACACCACGAGCGTCTGCGACTACCGCAGATAAAGCACCTTTGGCAGCTTCCTGGACTTCAGCAACGATCGCTTTTTTGTCTTCAAGCTTAATAGCCATTGGCTCTTAACTCCTGGTTCATCCGGACGGGATTGTCCGGGTGCCTACACATCGCTTCTAATCAGTAACCTGAAAATAAGCGCGCGATTTACGGTGAGAGCCAGATTGATAGGAATCTTTCTGGGGCTAACACCGTCTGCGTAGGTTGGTTTTTTAAGCTACGCGGCTAAGCCTTTGTAGCACCTACGGTCTTGGACGGAAGCCGGACACTTTGCAAGCAAAGCCCGGCTTCTACCCTAAAATTTGAGCGCGAGATTATAAAATAACCTCACGACTCTGTAAAGCAGCTTATTTAAGCAACTTCAATTAGACTTTGGCATCCAAAGAAGCCTGGTCCAGGACGATACCAGCACCATGTGTTGAAGAAATAGTTACTTTCTTGATGTAAGTACCTTTTGCAACAGATGGTTTTGCACGTTTCAGTGCAACTAACAGAGATTCAATGTTTTCTTTGATCTTGTCAGCTTCGAAAGTCAGCTTACCAACGGTCGTATGGATGATACCATTCTTGTCGTTGCGGTAACGGACCTGACCAGCTTTAGCGTTTTTCACAGCTTCAGCTACGTTAGGCGTTACAGTACCTGTTTTCGGGTTTGGCATCAGACCACGTGGGCCTAAGATTTGACCTAACATACCAACTACACGCATTGCGTCTGGAGAAGCGATAACGACGTCAAAGTCCATTACGCCTTTCTTAACTTGTTCAGCTAAGTCTTCCATACCCACGATGTCAGCGCCGGCAGCTTTAGCAGCTTCAGCGTTGGCACCTTGAGTGAACACAGCAACACGAACCGTACGGCCAGTACCGTGTGGCAGTACAGTAGCACCACGCACGTTCTGGTCAGATTTACGGGCGTCAATACCGAGGTTGATTGCAACATCGATACTTTCAACGAATTTGCCGGCAGTTAATTCTTTTAATAATGCTACTGCATCATTGATCGCGTATTCACGAGTAGAATCTACTTTTGAACGGATTAATTTAGCACGCTTTGATAATTTAGCCATTGATTAACCCTCCACCACTAAGCCCATGGAACGAGCAGTACCAGCAATAGTGCTGACCGCTGCTTCGTCGCTACCCGCTGTTAAATCAGCACGTTTGACCTTTACGATCTCTTCGAGCTGAGCACGGGTTACTTTACCCACTTTCTGGGTGTTAGGACGGCCTGAACCACCTTTTAAACCAGCAGCTTTCAGTAATAAGAAAGAAGCAGGTGGGGTGCGGGTTTCAAATGTAAATGAACGGTCGCTATAAACAGTGATCACAACTGGAATTGGCATGCCTTTTTCCAGTGATTCTGTACGGGCGTTAAAGCCTTTACAGAATTCCATGATGTTTACACCGTGTTGACCCAGAGCTGGACCAACTGGTGGCGACGGGTTTGCCATACCAGCTTTAACTTGTAATTTTACAAGCGCTGTGACTTTCTTTGCCATGTTTCACCTCGTTATTGGGTCATTGCCTCGTAAATGTGAGGACACTTACTCAAACGGCTTCCCAGATGTTAAAAAGGCCGCGATTATATTTTAATCAGCGGCCCAGTTCAAACGTTATTTGACCTGGAATGTAAATTCCTAGGCTTTTTCGACCTGACCAAATTCCAGTTCTACTGGAGTTGAACGGCCAAAAATCAGTACTGATACTTTTACGCGGCTTTTTTCGTAGTCAACTTCTTCGACCACACCGTTAAAGTCAGCAAATGGACCTTCAGTAACACGAACCACTTCACCCGCTTCAAACAGTGTTTTCGGCTTCGGCTTGTCGGCATTGTCCTGCAGGCGATTCAAAATGGTGTTGGCTTCTTTCTCAGTGATGGGCGCTGGACGGTCAGAAGTACCACCAATGAAACCAAGAACTCGCGGCACGCTTTTCACTAAGTGCCAGGCTTCTTCACACATTTCCATCTGGACTAACACATAACCAGGGAAAAATTTGCGTTCAGATTTACGTTTCTGCCCGGCGCGCATTTCGATGACTTCTTCGGTCGGCACTAACACTTCACCAAACTTTTCTTCCATTTGGTGGATCTTAATGTGCTCGCGTAATGAAGTTGCAACGCGTTGTTCAAATCCTGCAAAGGCCTGTACCACGTACCAACGTTTTTTATCTGACATGGTTTAGATCCCCAATCCGGTTAAAAAAGACACCAACTTTAATAAGCCTAGGTCCAGTACATACAAGACTAAAGCCATGATGAGCGTCACGATTGCGACAATTAAAGTTGTTTGATTGGTTTCTTTCCGGGTTGGCCATACCACTTTGCGAACTTCTAACTTTGCTTCTTTGGCGAAAGTTAAAAAATCACGACCTTTACCGGTCTGAGCGGCAACAAAACCTGCCAGTGGGATCATCACGACCAAACCGATGGCGCGTTCCAGGGTCGAAAATTCGTAGATATAGTTGGCGACAACTAATAAGGTCAGGATCGCAAATACGACCAACCACTTGACTAGATCTAATCCGCTTTTTGGCGCTTCTGTTGCTGCGTTCATGCTTTAACTCACTTTCCGTGCTTGTCGAACAAGCCACTACTACAGCTGCACTGCAGGATGCAATGCTGCACTCAAGCCACTAATTTGGCAGGGGCGGAGGGATTCGAACCCCCAACCATCGGTTTTGGAGACCGCTGTTCTACCAATTGGAACTACGCCCCTAAATCTTTTGCTACCGACAACTGACGGTATCAAAAATAGCCGCTCATTATACTGCCTCAGACAGCTAAAACAAGCGCCTGTCGGAATTGAAATCTAAATTAATGTCAGGAACAACCTGATGCTCATATTTTCAGCGACTTAGGCGAATTTTTTATGTGCTGACAGATGCATTTTTTACGAAAAAACTACGTCAGCGAGGTCTAAAAAGCCAAATTTATAGTCGTCCGGTGTTTTGCCTATAAAAAAAGGCCCCGAAGGGCCCTTTTAGCAAGTAGTGGTAATTACACCAGTACTTTAGATACTACACCAGCACCTACTGTGCGGCCACCTTCACGGATGGCGAAGCGTAAACCTTCGTCCATCGCGATTGGGTTGATCAGTTCAACAACAAACTTCAGGTTGTCGCCTGGCATGACCATCTCTACGCCTTCTGGCAGTTCTACTGAACCAGTCACGTCTGTAGTACGGAAGTAGAACTGTGGACGGTAACCTTTGAAGAATGGAGTATGACGACCACCTTCTTCTTTAGACAACACGTACACTTCGCCTTCGAACTTAGTGTGTGGCTTGATTGAACCTGGTTTAGCTAATACTTGACCACG
>Ga0209504_1001585_pt1 | contig 16907 bp, 11 predicted proteins | sample COGITO_mtgs_1005_FD_184791 | JGI IMG/M metagenome (GOLD analysis project Ga0209504, IMG submission 184791) | Pelagic marine microbial communities from North Sea - COGITO_mtgs_100511 (SPAdes) (version 2) | ecosystem: Environmental > Aquatic > Marine > Epipelagic ...
CATCATGGACTATGTTCTCACCAACATTTGTTGATATCGGAATTTTCATTGGAACTATTGGATTCTTCTTTGTGTTGTTTTTATTATACGCGAGAACGTTTCCAGTAATTGCACAAGCAGAAGTCAAGACCATTTTAAAATCGTCTGGACAACGCTATAAAAACATTAGAGAAGCGGGTGGAAGCTTAGCGGGTACAGGTTCAGATAATCGTACCGACTCAAAGTCAAAGCCAGTAGTAACCCCTAAAAAGAAAAAAGAGTAGCCTATGGGATCTTCAAAAGTTATTCACGCACTTTATACAGATGATGATGTATTATTATCAGCTGTTAAAACAGTTAAGGCCGAAAAGCACCACATCGAAGAGATATTTACACCTTTTCCAGTGCACGGACTCGATAAAGCAATGGGCTTAGAGCCTACGCGAATCGCTATAGCAGCTTTTATGTACGGTTGTGTTGGACTGATAGTAGCAACGACAATGATGAATTACATTATGATTGAAGATTGGCCTCAGGATATTGGAGGTAAGCCAAGCTTTAGTTATTTAGAAAACATGCCAGCATTTGTACCGATTATGTTTGAATTAACCGTGTTTTTTGCCGCTCACTTAATGGTTATTACCTTTTACTTAAGAAGTAGAATGTGGCCGTTTAAAAACGCAGAGAATCCGGACCCAAGAACAACAGATGACCATTTTTTGATGGAAATCCCCGTTCATAATAATGAAAAAGAATTAAAAACCCTTCTTACCAAAACAGGTGCAGTAGAGGTTCATATTGTTGATAAAGAAGCACATTAGTCCTATGAAAAGTGTATCAAAAATAATTGTTTTAGTAGTGGTCTTAGGGACGGCGTTTTCATGTCAAAATGATAACAGTCCAAACTATCAATACTTTCCAAATATGTATAAGTCTGTTGGCTATGAAGCCTATGGCGAATATGATGTTTTTCCAAATTCACAACAAGCATTATTGCCTGTGAAAGGAACGATCTCAAGAGGCCATTCATTATACGAGTATGAAAACTCAAACGAAGGTTATGCAGCCGCTCTCTCGGAACTAAAATCTCCTTTAGGTTCTACTGAACTAGACGCTAAAAGAGGAAAAGAATTGTATGATATCTATTGTGGTATCTGTCACGGAACTAAAGGAGCTGGCCAAGGAAAGCTTGTAATGAGAGAAAAAATTCTTGGGGTTCCAAGTTATGCTGATAGAGATATTACTACAGGGAGTATTTATCATGTTATTTATTTTGGTAAAAATTCCATGGGGTCCTATGCAAATTTATTGAATGAGGAAGAACGTTGGCAAGTAACAGCTTATGTTGAAACCCTAAGAGCTGAATTAAAAAAATAAGAAAAGTAAAACATTTATATACATGTACACGTTTTCAAAAAGACTTAAAATTGTTTCAATCCTTCTATTCGTTGTTGGTGCTATAGGGTGGGGAACAAGTTATGTAGCATCTCATGGGCTGACCCTTGAAGATGTAAAAACATTACTAGCAGAAGAAAACTCTCACCACGGAGCTAAGGCTTCTCATAGCGAAGAAACGACAGAAACTGCTCATCATGATGTTCAAACAGACGCGGAAGCACATTCTGCAATGACTCATTCCACACTTGACTCAGACGCTCATGCTGAAGACTCTCATGCAGACGACGCACACCATGACGTTTCTCATGCAGAACATGTTTTGCACCAAATGCACAACAGACCTTATGCTGCTTTATATATTGCCGCTTTTTTCTTTTTCATGATTTCTTTAGGAGTATTAGCATTTTATGCAATACAATATGCTGCTCAAGCAGGCTGGTCACCAGTACTTTTTAGAGTAATGGAAGCTATTACGTATTACGTTTTGCCTGGAGGGTTAATTGTGTTAGGAATCGCTTTCTGGGCAGACGATCACATATTCATTTGGATGGATCCAGAAGTCGTTGCACATGATGCATTGATTCAAGCAAAATCAGGATGGTTAGATAAAACATGGTTTACAATAAGAGGATTAATTTTTATCACAGGATGGAGTTTATACCGTTACTTCTCACGTAAATTCTCGCTAGCACAAGATTTAGCAGAGGTAAATGACAACAGTAACTTTAAAAAGAACTTTAAAATTTCAGCTGGATTCCTAGTGTTTTACATCTATACAGAATCTATGATGTCTTGGGATTGGATCATGAGTGTTGATCCACACTGGTTTAGTACGCTTTTTGGATGGTATGTGTTTGCAAGTATGTTTGTGAGTGGAATTACGGTAATAGCATTGATTACCATTTATTTAAAATCTAAAGGCTTGATGGAATTTGTAAATGACAGTCATTTACATGATTTAGCTAAATTTATGTTTGCTATCAGTGTCTTCTGGACGTATTTATGGTTTTCACAATTCATGCTTATTTGGTACGCAAACATCCCTGAGGAAGTAACGTATTTTGTAACTAGAATAGAAGATTATAACCTTCCATTCTTTGGAATGATAATTTTAAACTTCATATTTCCTTTCTTAGTATTAATGAACAGCGACTACAAGCGAGTGCCATGGTTTATTGTCATGGCTGGAGTTGTGATTTTGTTTGGTCATTATATTGATGTATTTAATATGATCATGCCGGCAACCGTAGGAGACCGATGGTTTATCGGAGTTCCTGAAATTAGTGCCATATTATTATTTTTAGGATTGTTTATGTTCATTGTTTTTTATGCGCTTTCAAAAGCACCATTATTAGCAAAAGGAAACCCTTTTATCAAGGAAAGTGAACATTTTCATTATTAATTAAAATTTAAAAAGACAAGATATAACGATGACTGGCTTATTAACAATATTAGTTTTATTAGGGATCACTATTGCAATTTGGCAAATGGTCAAAATCTTTGATTTAGCGCAAGTAAACAAAGATGTTTCACAAGTAGCAAACGACAAGGACAATAGAGTCAATGGGTACCTAATGTTAGCCTTTCTAGGCTTTATTTATGGAATCACAATCGTCTCTTTTGCGTTGTGGGGGGATTTACCGTTAACCTCGAATTCAGCTTCTGAACATGGTCCAGAAATTGATCGTTTAATGATCATTTCTATGGTGGTTATTTTTATTGTACAAACCATTACACAATTCTTATTACACTACTTTGCTTTTAAGTACAAAGGAGAAAAAGGTCGTAAAGCCTTGTTTTATGCAGACAATGACAAGTTAGAGTTCATTTGGACTGTAATCCCTGTAATCGTTTTAGCAGGTCTTATTATGTATGGGTTGTTTACTTGGACAGACATCATGAATGTTGATGAAGATGATGATCCATTGGTGGTAGAGCTTTATGCACAACAATTTAACTGGAAAGCGAGATATGCAGGAGAAGATAATGTATTAGGGAAAGCAAACGTTCGTTTGATCAACCTTTACAATGCAAATATTTTAGGATTAGATGAGTCGGATCCCAATGCTCAAGATGATGTCATCACTACCGAATTACACTTACCTGTAGGGCGTCCTGTGTTGTTCAAAATGCGTTCTCAAGATGTTTTACACTCTGCTTATATGCCTCATTTTAGAGCGCAAATGAATTGTGTTCCTGGCATGATAACTCAATTTTCTTTCACACCGACAGTGACTACAGAAGAAATGAGATTGAATCCTGACATCTATGAAAAAGTAAAAAACATTAATAGAATCAGAGTTAACAAAAGCAAGAAACTTCAAGCCAAAGGGGAAGAGCCTTTAGACCGCTACGAGTTCGATTATTTATTACTTTGTAATAAAATATGTGGAAAGTCTCATTACAATATGCAAATGAAAATCATTGTAGAATCTGAAGAAGATTATAAAGAATGGTTGAAAGAGCAAAAATTATTTAAGAATTCCCTAGTTCAAAATTAAAAAAATTAAAGAAATAATACTATAAGCTTATGTCAGCACACGTAGATACTCATGCACACGACGACAATCATGAACATCATCACAAAGAAACATTTGTAACGAAGTACATTTTTAGTCAAGATCACAAAATGATAGCCAAGCAGTATTTGATTACTGGAGTTATCATGGGTGTTATTGGGATTTTAATGTCTCTTTTAATGCGTATGCAAATTGCATGGCCTTCTGAGCCTAATGTAATTTTTGAAGCACTATTAGGCAAATGGGCGCCAGGGGGCGTGATGGATGCTGATATTTATTTGGCATTAGTAACTATTCATGGTACTATTATGGTGTTTTTCGTTCTTACCGCTGGTTTGAGTGGAACCTTTAGTAACTTATTAATTCCATTGCAAATAGGCGCAAGAGACATGGCTTCCGGATTTCTTAATATGATTTCCTATTGGTTATTCTTTTTATCTAGTGTTATCATGATTATTTCTTTATTCGTAGAAGCAGGACCTGCAGCAGCAGGATGGACTATTTATCCACCATTAAGCGCATTGCCATTAGCACAAGGTGGCTCTGGAGTAGGAATGACTCTATGGTTAGTTTCCATGGCTATATTTATTGTTTCGTCATTATTAGGATCTCTAAACTACATTGTAACGGTAATAAACCTGAGAACAAAAGGAATGTCAATGACAAGACTTCCATTAACTATATGGGCGTTTTTCATTACAGCTGTTATTGGAGTGGTGTCTTTTCCAGTATTATTATCAGCTGCATTATTATTAATCATGGACCGTAGTTTTGGGACCTCTTTCTTTTTATCAGATATTTTTATCCAAGGAGAAGTATTGCATTACCAAGGTGGGTCTCCCGTATTATTTGAACACTTATTTTGGTTCTTAGGCCACCCTGAAGTCTATATTGTATTACTTCCAGCCTTAGGGATTACTTCTGAAGTTATTGCAACCAATTCACGTAAACCAATCTTTGGATACCGTGCCATGGTCGCGTCTATTTTAGCGATTGCATTTTTATCAACGATTGTATGGGGTCACCATATGTTTATTTCTGGAATGAATCCATTTTTAGGATCCGTATTTACGTTTACAACATTACTAATAGCTATACCATCGGCAGTAAAAGCCTTTAACTATATCACTACGTTATGGAAAGGTAATTTACAGTTAAACCCGGCTATGTTATTTTCAATTGGTTTGGTGTCGACTTTCATAACAGGTGGTCTTACAGGAATTATTCTTGGTGACAGCGCTTTAGATATTAACGTTCATGATACTTACTTTGTAGTGGCTCACTTCCATCTAGTTATGGGAATTTCAGCACTCTACGGACTTTTTGCAGGTGTATATCACTGGTTCCCAAAAATGTTTGGTCGCATGCTTAATAAAAACTTGGGATACATCCACTTTTGGGTCACAGCAATATGTGCCTATGGTGTCTTTTTCCCAATGCACTTTATTGGAATGGCAGGACTACCAAGAAGATATTATACAAACAGTAACTTTCCGTTATTTGATGACACTTCAAACGTTCAAATTTTGATAACTGTATTCGCGCTTATTGGAGGTCTTTTCCAGCTTGTATTTTTATGGAACTTTATCCATAGTATGTTTTATGGAAAGAAAGCAGAACAAAATCCATGGAGATCTAACACTTTAGAATGGACTGCCCCTGTTGAGCATATGCATGGAAACTGGCCAGGAGAAATTCCTCACGCTCACCGCTGGGCTTATGATTATAGTAAGCCAGGGCATGACGATGATTTTGTCACACAAAACACTCCTTTAAAAGATGGAGAAGAAGAATTACAGCACTAAACTGTTAATGCTTAATAAGATATTTAAAAGCCTTTCTTAAAAACAAGAAAGGCTTTTTCTTTATATTTGTTAATATGAATGAAAATTTGGATCCAACCGACGACCATTTCTCACCCGAGGAACAAGATATTGAAAAGGTATTAAGACCACTTTCATTTGATGATTTTGCAGGACAAGACCAAGTGCTTGAGAACTTACAAATTTTTGTTGAAGCTGCAGTCGAACGTGATGAGGCTTTGGATCATACGCTGTTTCATGGCCCTCCAGGACTTGGAAAGACAACCCTTGCACATATTCTTGCAAACGAACTAGGCGTGGGTATAAAAGTCACCTCGGGCCCTGTTTTAGACAAACCAGGGGATCTAGCCGGATTGCTTACAAATCTAGATGAAAGGGATGTCCTTTTCATTGACGAAATTCATCGCCTTAGCCCTATAGTTGAAGAGTATTTATACTCGGCTATGGAGGACTACAAAATTGATATTATGATTGAGTCTGGCCCTAACGCCAGGACAGTTCAAATTAACCTAAATCCTTTCACATTAGTTGGAGCTACAACAAGGTCTGGCCTTTTGACGGCTCCGATGCGTGCTCGATTTGGAATTAGCAGTCGTTTACAATATTATTCAACGGAACTCCTTTCAACGATTATCCAACGTAGTTCGGAAATTCTAAAGGTTCCTATCACTGAGGAAGCTGCAATTGAAATTGCGGGCCGTAGTCGGGGGACTCCTCGTATTGCCAATGCATTATTGAGACGTGTTAGAGATTTTGCACAAATAAAGGGTAACGGTAAAATTGATATTGAAATCGCGAAATTTGGCTTAAAAGCATTGAATGTAGACGCTCATGGTCTTGATGAAATGGATAATAAAATATTAACAACTATTATAGATAAGTTTAAAGGCGGTCCAGTTGGGGTAACCACCATTGCTACCGCAGTGAGTGAAAGCCCAGAAACCATAGAAGAAGTTTATGAACCTTTTCTAATCCAACAAGGCTTTATTATGCGTACCCCTAGAGGTCGTGAAGTTACCGAACTTGCATACAAACATTTAGGCCGTGTAAAAGGGGATATTCAAGGCGGTTTATTTTAATAGAACTTTAACTACTAATTCTGACCACTAAGGAAACATATTCAAAACGAATCAAAGCCGAAGCTAAACGCCTCGGTTTTTTGTCTTGTGGCATGAGTAGGGCGGGTTTTTTAGAGGAAGAAGCACCCCGTTTAGAGTCATGGCTTAAAAAAAACAGCCATGGCAAAATGCAGTACATGGAAAACCACTTTGACAAACGTCTTGACCCTACATTGCTAGTGGAAGACTCCAAAAGTGTTATTTCATTAATCTATAATTATTTCCCTGGTGACATACAGCAGGATCCAGAAGCTCCAAAAATAAGCAAGTACGCCTATGGAAAGGACTACCACTTTGTTATAAAAGACAAGCTTAAACTATTACTAGAGTTTATCAAAGCAGAAATTGGCGATGTTCATGGCCGTGCATTTGTTGACTCCGCCCCAATTTTAGAAAAAGCTTGGGCTAAAAAGTCGGGCCTCGGGTGGATTGGAAAACACAGTAATTTGTTGACTCAAAAGGTAGGATCCTTTTATTTTATAGCTGAACTTATTATCGATTTAGAATTGGATTATGACCATGCTGTTACAGATCATTGTGGTAGTTGTACAGCTTGTGTAGATGCTTGTCCAACTGAAGCGATTACATCAGAGTATGGCGTAGATGGAAGTAAATGTATATCTTATTTTACGATTGAGCTAAAAGAACAAATTCCGTCCGATATGAAAGGGCAATTTGACAACTGGATGTTTGGCTGTGATGTGTGTCAAGATGTGTGTCCATGGAACCGATTTTCAAAAGCACACAGTGAGCCTTTGTTTAATCCCAAACCGGAACTTCTTTCTATGACTAAGCAGGACTGGGAAGAGATTACTCATGACACTTTTAATAAAGTATTTCAACACTCAGCTGTGAAGCGAACCAAGTTTTCTGGATTAAAAAGAAATATTAAATTTCTTGAATAACCTCCGTTTAGTTTCTTCTAATAGTGTGAGTTATTTTAGTAAATCAGACAATAATTTGGCGTGGTGTTGCGTTTTGTCCGTAAAATATTTCATTAACATAATAGTACTGTTTTAAAATATAGACCCTTATATTATTTGAGTTATGAAAAACATCAAGCTATTTTTAATCATAGCAACTCTGCCTGTTTGTTGTAGTGAAAAAACAAGTAAAATTACTGAAGACAAAACATTTGGTCTTATTTCTGAAAACGCTATGGTGGTTTCAGCAAGAGAAGAGGCTTCAAAAATAGGGGTAGAGATCATGGAGCAAGGCGGTAATGCTTTTGATGCGATGATTGCCACCGATTTAGCGCTTTTGGTTTCGTATCCTGTGGCTGGAAATATTGGTGGTGGTGGATTTATGGTGTTTCGTATGAATGACGGGAACATCGGAGCGTTAGACTACAGAGAAACAGCCCCTCAGCTAGCTACAAAAGATATGTATCTAGATGCTAATGGAGATGTAAGCCCAGATAAAAGTCAATTAGGCGCATTAGCTATTGCGGTACCAGGAACCGTTGCGGGGTTATTTGAAATACATAAGAAATTCGGAACAATACCTTTTGAAAAACTCATAGAGCCTGCAATACAATTAGCTAGGAACGGAGTTGTTGCTACAGAAGCACAAGCAAAGCGCTTAAATCACCAGAAGATTAGTTTTAGAAAAGTGAATCAAAAACGAATACTTTATGACCAAGAGTGGCGAACGGGTGATACCATAAAAAACCCCTTATTAGCAAAAACATTAGAGAGAATTCAGTTGCATGGTAGAGATGGTTTTTATAAAGGTAAAACAGCTGATCTTATCGTCGAACAGACTCAAAAACTAGGGGGTATTATTACAAAAGAAGACTTGGAAGCGTATAAAGTAAAATGGAGAGAACCTATAACTTTTATTTATAAAGATCATACAATTATATCTATGCCGCCGCCCTCTAGTGGAGGTCTCTGCCTAGCACAAATTCTAAAAAGCATAGCGCCATTTAATATAGGTCAGTACAAGCATAACTCAAAGAAATATATACAACTAATAGTGGAAGCTGAGCGTCGTGCTTATGCAGATAGATCCCATTTTTTGGGAGACCCCGATTTTATAAATATCCCTATGGACAGTCTTACAGATTCAAAATATCTTTCCCAAAGAATGGAAAGTTTTAATTGGAATAAAGCAACCAAATCGACGGCGCTTTCTCATGGGTCATTTACGGAAATTGAAAGCAATGAAACAACCCATTATTCAATCGTGGATCCATTTGGCAATAGCGTATCAGTCACCACAACATTAAATGGTGCTTTTGGCTCTAAAGTATATGTAGATAAAGGTGGGTTTTTTTTAAATAATGAAATGGATGATTTTAGCGCTAAGCCGGGTACACCAAATATGTTTGGTTTAGTGGGAGCTGAAGCAAATTCAATTGCAGCTCAAAAACGAATGTTAAGCTCAATGTCACCTACAATAGTAGAGGAAAACGGTCAGCTTAAAATGGTCTTAGGGTCGCCTGGAGGCTCAACAATTATCACTACAGTAATGCAAAATATTTTGAATGTATTGGACTATGATATGACAATGCAAGAATCGGTTTCAAAGCCACGTTTTCATCATCAATGGTTGCCCGATAACATAAAATTTGAGCGCTCGTTTGATTCAGTTGTTTTTGGGCCGCTTAAAAAATTAGGCTACAAAATAGACCACAGTAACTCGAAAGTAATCGGGAAAACAGATGCTATCTTGGTGTTGCCGGACGGTCGCTTAGAAGGAGGAGCAGACCCAAGAGGTGATGACAAAGCAGAGGGGTTCTAGGGGGTATTTAGTATTCTTAGAAGCTAATGCATTTTAAGTTTTTAAAAAAGAACACCTATTAAATTTTAATATTAACTATTAGCGTTTAACTTTGTAAGTCAAACTAACTAACATGCCAAGATTAAGTAAACACGATTTAGAAGCTTTAGCTTATCACGAAAAACCATCCCCCGGAAAAATTCAAGTGGTTCCAACCACCAAGTATGCATCACAAAGAGACCTGGCCTTAGCCTATTCTCCTGGAGTGGCAGCTCCTTGTTTAGCTATCGAAAAGAACCCATCTGATTCTTATAAATACACTGCAAAAGGAAATTTAGTGGCGGTTATTACCAATGGAACGGCTGTTTTAGGTTTGGGGAATATAGGGGCTGAAGCATCCAAGCCAGTCATGGAAGGTAAAGGATTACTTTTTAAAATATTTGCAGATATTGACGTGTTCGATATTGAAGTAAATACTGAAAATATAGAAGAATTTATTCAAACGGTTAAGAACATAGCACCGACTTTTGGGGGCATTAATCTAGAAGATATTAAAGCTCCCGAAGCTTTTGAAATTGAAACTCGACTCAAAGCAGAGTTAGACATTCCCGTAATGCACGATGATCAGCATGGAACGGCTATTATATCAGCTGCTGCTCTCTTAAACGCATTAGAAATTGCAGAAAAACACATTCAAGACGTTCGCATCGTTGTAAGTGGCGCAGGCGCAGCAGCTATCTCCTGTACTCGCCTGTATCGATCTTTTGGTGCTAAGCGTGAAAATATTGTAATGCTAGATAGTAAAGGAGTTATTAGAAAAGAACGTGATAACCTAACCACCCAGAAAGCAGAGTTTGCTACCCACAGAGAAATAGATAGCTTAGACGAAGCGATGGTAAATGCGGATGTTTTTATTGGACTATCTACTTCTGACATTGTAAGTCCAGAAATGCTTAAAACAATGGCTAGCAATCCAATCGTATTTGCTATGGCAAATCCGGATCCTGAAATAAAATATAATCTTGCAATTAAAACAAGAGATGATATTATTATGGCTACTGGAAGAAGTGACAACCCGAATCAAGTAAATAATGTACTTGGTTTTCCGTTTATATTTAGAGGTGCATTAGATGTAAGGGCTACAACTATTAACGAGGAAATGAAAAAAGCAGCCGTCATCGCTTTGGCTGACTTAGCAAAAGAACCCGTTCCAGAGCAGGTCAATATAGCTTACGGAGAGACACGCCTTACTTTTGGTAAAGACTATATCATTCCTAAACCATTTGATCCACGATTGATTGCATCGATTCCTCCAGCAGTGGCCAAAGCAGCTATTAAAAGTGGAGTTGCTTTGGCTCCAATATCTGATTGGGAAAAATATGAAGACACCCTACTAGATCGCATGGGGTCAGACAATAAGATTTCAAGGCTTTTATTTAACAGAGCAAAGCTAAATCCAAAGCGAGTTGTCTTTGCTGAGGCAGACCAGTTAAATGTTCTAAAAGCTGCCCAAATTGCTTTAGAAGAAGGAATTGCAACGCCGATCTTGCTGGGAAGACGTGACGAAATTGAGCGCCTTATGGAGGAGTTAGAATTTGATGAGAAAGTTCTAATAATTGACCCAAAAGGAGATGAAAGTATTGTTCAGAAGAATAAGTATGCTGAAATTTATTGGAAACAACAACAGCGAAAAGGAACAACTCTTTTAGCTTCTCAAAAATTAATGAGAGAACGAAATTATTTTGCTGCTATGATGATTAATGAAGGAGATGCAGATGCCCTTATTTCAGGTTATTCAAGCAATTACGGATCTGTCGTGAAACCAATGTTAAAATTAATTGGTTTGGCGCCAGGATCGACTCGTATAGCTACAACTAATGTGATGATTACCCAGCGAGGTCCAATGTTTTTGAGTGACACAGCTATTAATATTAATCCATCCGCAGATGATTTAATAAAAATTGCTCAGATGACATCTGGTGTAGTTAAGATGTTTGGCTTAGAACCAGTAATGGCAATGATATCATATTCTAATTTCGGGTCTTCAAAGGACAAGACAGCAACCAAAGTAAAAGAAGCAGTATCTTACCTTCACCGAAGACACCCTAAGTTATTAGTTGATGGTGAACTACAAACGGATTTTGCTTTAAACAGTGATATGTTGAAAGCAATTTTCCCTTTTTCTAGACTTGCCAATAAAAAAGTAAATACCCTTATTTTTCCAAATTTAGAATCTGCAAATATCACTTATAAATTACTTAAAGAATTAAATAAATCAGAGTCAATTGGACCTATCATGATGGGTTTACGAAAGCCAGTTCATATTTTGCAATTAGGAGCTAGCGTAGATGAAATTGTGAATATGACTGCCGTAGCTGTTGTTGATGCACAACAGAAAGGAAAGCTGTAAAATATCTAGCATAACCCCTTTACTTTTTCCCCTAAAATATTGTATTATTTTAGTACATTTGATGTTATAGGAAGTGAAAAGATATGATAACACACATTCAAGGTAAGTTAGTTGAAAAAACACCGACCCACATTATAGTAGATTGTAACGGGGTGGGATATTTTATTAATATTTCACTACATACATTTTCTCAAATACCAAATCAAGAAGCGGTTAAGGTTTTTACCCACCTCCAGATAAAGGAGGATTCGCATACCTTGTATGGTTTTATTAGTTCCTCAGAACGTGGGATATTTAGGCTTTTAATTTCAGTAAGTGGAATTGGAGCAAGTACAGCCAGAACAATGCTTTCTTCACTAACTCCCAAACAAGTGAAAGAAGGGATTGCAGTTGGAGACGTTGCATTAATTCAGTCTGTAAAGGGAATTGGACTTAAAACAGCTCAACGCGTAATTATTGAACTAAAAGACAAGGTTCTCAAAATCTATGATATTGATGAATCTTCTTTGTCTCAAAACAATACAAATAAGGATGAAGCGTTATCAGCATTAGAGGTTTTAGGTTTTATGAAAAAGCAATCCGAGCGTGTTATCGAAAAAGTAATTTCATCTAACCCAGACGCCTCAGTAGAGTTTATTATCAAAGAAGCCCTTAAAAACCTCTAGTTCATTTGAAAACATCAAATCATAGCCTCCATTTTAAAAGACTCTTTTTAGTATTTTTTTTATTGATTTGCACTTCAGTTTTGTTTGCTCAGCAACTTCCGAAAGTTAGAGACTCCACCTCTACTACTTTTTCATTTGGAACGCTAGACATGCCTAATCCTACCAGTATTATTAATAAATACACTTACGATTCAATAACAAATCGATATTTCTACACTTCTACGGTTGGAGATTTTAACATCAACTACCCTGTAATACTAACCCCAAAGGAGTTTCAGGAATTAGCTCTTAGAGAAAGTTTAAAGGAATATTATAAAGAAAAAATAGACGCATTAGATGGGAAAAAAGAAGGTTCAGAAGAGGGTAAGAAAAATTTAATCCCAGATCTTTATATTAATTCTAAGTTCTTCGAAACAATATTTGGAAGTAATACGATATCCGTAGTTCCGCAAGGCTCAGTTGAAATGGATCTTGGAATCATGTACACTAAGCAAGAAAACCCTGCTTTCTCTCCTAGGAATCAAAGTAACTTTACTTTTGACTTTGATCAGAGAATCAGCCTAAGTCTAATGGGTAAAGTGGGGACGCGATTGCAGGTTAATGCTAATTATGACACCCAATCAACGTTTGATTTTCAAAACTTAATTAAGTTAGAGTTTGACCCTTCTTTACCAGGCCAAGATGGCATAAGCGGAGGAGAAGACTCAATACTTCAAAAACTTGAAGTTGGTAATGTAAGCATGCCTTTGAATAGTTCTCTCATTACGGGTGCACAAAGTTTATTTGGAGTTAAAACAGAATTACAGTTTGGTAAAACTAGAGTGACAGCTGTTTTTTCAGAACAGCAATCAGAAACAAAATCAGTGGTTTCGCAAGGAGGCGGGACCCTTGAAGATTTTGATTTTTTTGGTTTAGAATACGATGAAAACAGACATTTTTTCTTAGGTCATTTTTTTAGAGATAAATACGATCAAGCTTTAGAAAATTATCCTTTTGTTAATTCTCAGGTCCAAATCACAAGAGTGGAGGTTTGGGTTACCAATAGAACAAACCAAATTCAAAATGTACGAAATATAGTCGCCTTACAAGATTTAGGAGAGTCCTCAATCCTTGGCTTAAACGCTGTTCCATCGGGGTTTGTAAATGTTGGACCTAACGCATTTCCAGACAATGAGAATAATGACTTTGATCCCACAAATATTGGAGGCCCTGGATCTCAACTTACAAATTCGATACGTGATATTGCCACTGCTCAATCGGGTTTTTTAACCCCAGACATCAATGAAGGATTTGATTATGGAAAGTTAGAAAATGCCCGAAAACTAATTCAAGGTAGTGGATTTACTGTAGACACTCAGTTAGGGTACATTAGCCTAAACCAGCGCTTACAAAATGATGAGGTTTTGGCCGTTGCATACCAGTACACTGTAGGCAGTGAAGTCTTTCAAGTGGGTGAATTTGGAAACGACGGAATCAACGCTACTGAAGTAGGAGTAGACCCTTCAGGTAACCAAACGGTCAACAGCCAAAGTCTAGTGTTAAAAATGTTAAAAAGTGCAGTAACTAATGTCAGCCTTCCTATTTGGGACCTGATGATGAAAAATATATACAATACGGGTGCTTATCAATTGTCTCAAGAAGATTTTAAATTAAATATATTTTATAATGAAACCTCTACGCTTAACTTTATTTCTCCTGTTAGCGGGACTCCTTTTCCTGGTCCAACAGCGAATGAAGATCCTATTAATGAAATCCCATTAATTAGATTATTTAATTTTGATAGGCTAAATTTTAACAATGATCCTCAAAATAAAGGAGATGGATTTTTTGACTTTGTCCCTGGAATCACGGTCATTCCTCAAAACGGAAAAATTGTCTTCACCAAAGTTGAGCCTTTTGGCAGTTTCTTGTTTGAAACGTTAAGGTTAAATGTGTCTGAAAATTATAGTGGGGATGAATCAATTCCTGGAGTCTACAACCCTAATCAATTAAAATACGTTTATAAATCTCTTTATAAAAACACAAAAACTGCCGCTCTACAAGACAACGATAAAAATAAGTTTCTGATGCGTGGTCGCTATAAATCATCTGGAAGCTCTGGAATTCCAATTGGGGCTTATAATGTCCCGAGAGGGTCTGTTAATGTAACTGCAGGAGGGCGCGTTCTCGTTGAAGGAGTTGATTATACGGTTAATTATCAACTAGGGACTGTACAAATTTTAGACCCTTCTTTACAAGCATCAAACATACCGATTCAAGTCTCTGTTGAAAATAATTCTGTTTTCGGGCAACAAACAAAGCGATTTACAGGTGTTAATGTAGAGCATCAGTTCAACGAAAACTTTGTGTTAGGAGCAACCGTTTTAAACTTAAATGAGCGTCCCATAACACAAAAAGCAAATTATGGTACAGAGCCGATAAATAATACAATATTTGGTTTTAATGGGAATTATTCAACAGAATTACCATTTTTAACACGCCTAGCAAATAAATTACCAAACATTGACACTGATGTTGAATCTAACTTATCACTTAGAGGCGAGTTTGCCTATTTAAAACCAGGCGCCCCAAAAGGTACAGATTTTGACAGTGAAATCACCTCATATGTTGATGACTTTGAAGGCTCCCAAAATGGAATTAGTTTATTAACACCACAATCTTGGTTTTTATCAAGCCGCCCCAAAGGACTTGGCCGCGTTTATACTCAGGGTTCAGAAGATGATAATGGGTATCAAAATGGATTTGATAGAGCGCATCTAAACTGGTACACGGTCGACCCGATTTTCTATAGCGGTCAACGGCCAGGTGAAATCACAGAGGAAGATATTTCAAACCTTTACACGAGACGAATATTTATCGACGAGCTTTTTCCACAAGTCGATTTAGTAACGGGACAATACACGGTTATAAACTCACTAGATTTAGTTTATAATCCAGAAGAAAGAGGCCCCTATAATTACCAACAAGGAGCTGAAGACGGAATCTTAGACGCGCCTCAAAATAGCTGGGCAGGAATATCAAGACAGCTTACATCAACTGATTTTGAACAAGCAAATGTCGAGTATATTGAATTTTGGCTAATGGATCCTTTCTTGAACAACCCATCTAACCCAGGCGGCAAATTGGTTTTAAACTTAGGAAACATTTCAGAAGATGTCATAAAAGATGGGAGAAAACAATATGAAAATGGACTGCCTGAAGATGGAGATATTAGTCTTTTACCAACAACAGTATGGGGTTCTGTAAGTCCTCAAAATCAGTCTCTAATTTATGCTTTTTCATCTCAGGGGGACAATCGAAACAATCAGGATGTTGGGCTTGACGGATATGATGATTCTGAAGAAACAGCCTCTACAGATCCACGTTTCTCATCATTTTCGGGGCTTGTTGATCCAGCAAATGACAATTATAAATATTATTTAAATACGCAAGGAAACATATTTGAGCGCTACAAGAAATATAATGGTCTGGAAGGCAACTCTCCAGATACATTTTCAGAAACCAACCGCGGTTCAACCACGCAACCCGACGTAGAGGACATTAATCGTGACAATACGATGAACACTATTGACAGTTATTTTGAGTATGAAATAGGAATTTCCTCGGCAGACTTCAATAATTTAAATAACCCTTATATTGTTGACAGAAAGTCAATTACAAATATTACGTTGCCAAACGGTGCGCCTTCAGGAATTATAAATTGGTACCAGTATAGAATACCTCTTTCGGAATTTACAAATGCTGTTGGGGGTATTTCTGATTTTAGATCGGTTCGTTTTGCTCGTCTTTACCTTAAAGAATTTACAGAAACAACAGTACTTCGATTCGGAACTTTAGATTTAGTTCGTAGTGACTGGCGCCGCTATCAGCAGTCTCTAGACGATGATTCTAATCAGGTAACAGAAATAGAGGACACTGACTAGCGTTGGTATTATTGGAGTTCAAGAAAATGATGGAGAAGTTATGTGTCTCCCCCTGGGGTTGAACGGGAGCAGTTAAATAACAATAACAGCATTGTGCGTCAAAATGAACAATCGCTAGTGTTAGATGTTTGTGAATTAGAAAGCGAGGATGCAAGAGGGGTTTTTAAAAATATTAACGTAGATATGCGTCAGTATAAAAAACTGAAAATGTTCATTCATGCCGAAGACGGAGAAGCCAATAGTTTCGAGCAAGGAGATTTAGTTGGGTTCATAAGAATGGGTAATGACTTTACTCAAAACTATTATCAAATAGAAATTCCATTAAGAAAATCATCAGGCGCAACTGGC
>Ga0209504_1001588_pt1 | contig 16876 bp, 7 predicted proteins | sample COGITO_mtgs_1005_FD_184791 | JGI IMG/M metagenome (GOLD analysis project Ga0209504, IMG submission 184791) | Pelagic marine microbial communities from North Sea - COGITO_mtgs_100511 (SPAdes) (version 2) | ecosystem: Environmental > Aquatic > Marine > Epipelagic ...
TAAGTAGATGATTTTGATTTGATTCGGGGTTCGAATCGTTGGGTATATCCTGATCAGTGTTGCGAGTCACTCAGTAGGTCAGAAACAGTGAATACATTACTATAAAAAGCGGGCGCTGTATATAACGCCTTGCGTAGAATACAGAACGGTTCGAACACATCAAACCCTTTAGCTCGACCGAGCGCCCCCATAAACTTGCGAATGATTATGTTTTCAGACAAGCCATGCACCCGAACAGTGATACGCATAAGATGATGTTAATATTGAGGTAAGACTCAGACGACGTTGGCCGCCAAAAAAAAGACCTCCTCCAGAGTCGTCCTTTTGCCAAGACCATTTAAACCTCACAGTCGTAAATGACTACGATTCAGTGGCACATGACAAAACCCAAGGTTTAAGAACACCCATAGTTTAAAGCGCTGCAAAATCAGGTAATCAAAGCATGACAATGAACACTTTTCTCCCTGCGCTGGCGTATATCCAAAGCGGCGGCGTGTCGATACCACGGCACCTCAGCCCCGCTCGAGCCAATCAAACCGATACGCACGCACGATATGCAGTGGTACACTGCCGACTTCATCGGCACAACAACGACCTTACGGCCTTGCGCCATAGCGTTAACATCAGATCACCCAACCGCCCAAGTCAACATACTCGGAGGAATTTTTATGGGCGTCCTTATTATTCCACGACAATCCCCATTCACGTCACGTTACTTTCACGGCAAATGACGATGAACCCAAAAAAGCCAGATGTCTGGCACATTTCACATGTCCAAACATCTGGCTTTGTTAAAATCGATGAATACGAAGACTCAACCAGACTTTAGTATAAAAAGCGAGCTATCTCCGACGGCGTGTGATCACGGCAAGCACAGAAATCAAGCCCAGCATAACTCCAGCAGTCGCAGGTTCGGGAATCGTCAATACGCCTCCGCCATCAGTCACGCTAAATCCAGCTTTTAGTTCAGCATCGGTATATAGGTTACTCGTAAGGAATCCGTTATCCACCCAGCCGCTGATGACAGTCGTGAAAGACGAGATGGTCCCAGCATCTGAGCTAGTGGTAACTCCAGTGAACGTTAAAGAACCGCCATCATAGACGATACCAGCCCAATCAGGGATTGTTGCAGGATCAAAATTACTATAAACGAACCCGCCATCCTGATTCAGCACAGTCCCCCAAATGTTAGTGGTGGTGATGACCACGTCACCGCCAGCGACATTAAAAGAAGCGGATCGATTCGTTGCGGTAGAGACCTGACCAAATTGCAAGTATCCTGCCTCGAAATAGCCCCCCGCTTCTACAGTGACACTCAAATCACTGCTGTCCCCGCCCGAGAACGAAAACAGGCTGCCACCATTATAAACACCACCATTGCCGATGGTTAACGAGGAGGTGGTGTTGCCGTGTGTAAAGTGCCCCAAATACGTCGAATTTGCAACGTTCGATGTCCCATTAACGGTTACATTTGCATTTTTACCAGCGCTACCAATATGGATATAGTTTCCGGTCGTAAGTGTCGCCCCTGAGTTTATAGCGACCGACCCTCCCACAAACTCCGAGGTGGTGTTTACCGTCAAAGAGCCGCCGCTGTTCACGGTCAGCACGCCAGCGTTATCAGTAGCTAACTTAGTGACATTTACAGCAGAACCCAATGTCACGTTATGATTGTTGACGTTGGCATAATAATCGCCATCGGGAACTGCCCCCCCGGACCAGGTCGCTGCATTTTCCCAGGCCCCATCGGCCGCGGAGGGTGCATAGAGTGGCTGCGCCCCGGCGGGCGCAGCAGCAAGGCCAAGAAGGGCCGCTGAGAGTATAAGGTATTTTTGTGATTTCATCATGAGGTGATAGATACGGTTATATGTTTTATATGTTTAATATGTTTTAGTCACTTCATTCACTAAGGAAGGTCAGTAAACAGTGAATACATTACCATAAAAAGCGGGCGCTGTATATAACGCTTTGCGTAGAATGCAGAACGATTAGAACGCATCAAACCTTTTGGCTCGACCGAGTGCCCCCATAAACTTGCGCAAGGATTTTAAAGGAATTTAAGGACACCCATAGTTTAAAGCGCTGCAAAATCAGGCAATCAAAGCATGACAATGAACACTCTTCTCCCTGCGCTGGCGCAAATCCAAAGCGGCGGCGTGTCGATACCACGGCACCTCAGACCCGCTCGAGCCAATCAAACCGATACGCACGCACGATATGCAGTGATACACTGCCGACTTCATCGGCACAACAACCACCCTACGGGCTTGCGCCATAGCGTTAACATCAGAACACCCAACCGCCCAAGCCAACACACTCGGAGGAATTTTTATGGGCGTCCTTATTATTTTCTGGCAACCCCCATTCCGCATCACGTTACTTCAGAACAAAGTGAACGGGTGGTAAATTATAAATTCCACTATGGAGAAATTAACAGCCCCATCGTTGACGGCACGAAAAGCAGAACGGCATTCGTTCCGTCAAAGATCAGGTGATCTTTCAACTGCTGGTCGGTGTACGTGGCGCTGTCCACATTCCCGGCATCCACCCAGGTGTTAAATGTCGACTGGAACGCAGTGAATTCAGCCTGGGAATCCACGCCTTCAAACACGATCGACCCCTCTTCAAACCAGACCTTGTCCGAGGCACTCGCAAACTGAAGGCTTTCAGATTCATTCCACGTGCGAATAATCAAATCGCCGCCATCAACCGTCACGGAGTTAGCTCCGGTATGATCGACGAATTTGAGATAATCCACACGGGCAGTCCCCCCCTTAACATCCAATGTTACCGTCGTACCGATTGAGGCACGTAACTCTATAAAACCGGATTGAAATGTTCCGGAATTGACGGTAACCGCAATCGTCGCATTTTGTACGTCGGCGCCTCCCAAATACATCTGTTGTTTATGCCAATACGATCCGCCGTTGACATTGATCGCATAGGCTTTGCCTGAAGCTTGCGGAGCAGTGATACCAAACCATCCGATATGCGTTACGCTCCCGCCGGTTTCCACATTTACCGTACCACCACGCGGCTTGGTGTCTCCATAGGTCGATGTGAGCGAGCCGCCGCTGTTCACGGTCAGCACGCCTGCGTTATCGTTCCCATACTGATTGACCGTTACAACAGAACTCAAGGTCACGTTTTTACCATTTGTGACGTTGGCATAATCATTGGTCCCGGGAATTTTCCCATTCTCCCAGGTCGCTGCATCTTCCCAGGGCCCATCGGCCACGGAGGGTATATACACCGCCTGCGCCCCGGCGGCGCCGAATAAACAGATCAATCCTGCTAGTAAACTTTTTTTCATACCCATACTTCCTGTTTTCATTTGTCCCCAAGAAGGCCCCCGCAGTCCTATTCAACCCGTTGCGTTGAGATACGATAGAAGTGCTGATGAACCGCGTCCGGGGGCGTGATGGTGTAGTTGTTTTCCGGCGGTGTGGCCGTGAGGTTGGTCGCCACCGGCACCCAGGTTCCGGAGATCAGATTGGTCGATTCCGTCACCGAATAGATCTGATTATCGACACTGCTCCAGCGCAGCACAAAACCACCCTCCTGCCGGGACAGGATATTCGCCGCAAAGACCGAGTCGGGATCATTTGGCAAGGTGCCCGCCCAATATTCATGAACGTTTCCTGCCCCGTCCAGATCATCGTCGGCCGCGGCATCGGACGCTGAAACGGGATTAAGCCCATAGGTCGTCTCCCACCAGTCGGGCATGCCGTCCTCGTCGCGATCAAGCGCGTCGCCAATCACCACGGCGTTGGTGGAGAGCAGCAGTTCATCGCAACGCATGCCGCGGAGCCCTAATTCGGAGATCAAATTGCCGGGCTGTTCCTGATTGGCACACAGGAACCAGGTGCCTCCGGGGGCCGGAGCAGCATCGGCGCGGTCGATATACGCCATTGAGCTGGTCAGTGCGTTGCCACTATCGAGATAGACGCGGAAGAAAGTGCTGGATTGCTCCGCATTTGGATAGCTGCATTCGACGGTCAGCCGTACCCACTGCGAATTTGTAATGGAGGTCTGGCCGAGCGCGGTCCAGACGTTGGCATACGAAGCACCCTGATCCACGGCATGATAGATATTCAGATGCTGATTCGCATCCACACCGAACCAGGCCTGTGCCGTGCCCGGAACTGAAACCTCATCCAAATCACCGATGCGGTCGAACTGAACCACCGAATCGAGCCACAGCCCGGGTTCATCCGGGATGGCCTCAAACTCCTGACTGATGCTGCCTGCCTCCAACACCTGCGAATGAACAGACCCCGGAATCGGCCAGGCCCCGGTGTATGCTGCCGAATCGGCCGGCACCGTCACGATGCCGTTGCCCATCCAACCATTGATTGCATTCAGACTTTGGCCGGACGGCCAGGAGGAATAGCCCTCAAAATCATCCTGGAATGGAAGTTCCGATGGCCGGAAGAACCGCATATATTTAAAATTGCAACAACCACTTCCAGGACCCTCAAATTTTAAAAACAGATCTGCTGTTCCGGTAACCGGTTCCAGCTGAATGATTTTTGATCCAAATGCTGACCAGTCACCGGTGCTGTCGAACGTAATTTCCCCAATCACCGGACCAGCGACGCTGCCCGTCCTTAGTGTTGCTGTTTTTCCGGCTAATTGCTCTGGTACCCCATACACCACTTCAACGGCAGAAAAAGAAATCCCGTTATCCGGAGAAAAATCAATCTCACCAAAATAAACCCAGTCCCCCGCATCACAGAAAGAAAGCTCGCCTCGATCATTCACCACCACGCCTGAACTTCCATCAGCAGAAAGACCGCTCAGCCAGCCCTCACGTTCCAGCTCCAGTTTATATTTTTCTACCGGGTCTCCATAGATGAAGCTTTGAGCCACCACAGGACTTTTTCTTTGCCCGTCAATCACAATCGCTTTGACGATGGTATCGGCATCAATAGAAAACGGGCTTACATATTTTTGAGCGTTAACAGACGGCCAGGAGTTGTCGGTCGTATAATAGATCTCCCCTTCTGCGTTGTAGTTCAGCAAGGTAATCACCTCGCCCTCCTTAATGACATGACCAAGAGGATCAAAATCCGGAGAACGCAGCGGGACTGATTGTCGAAACGTATTGGTGTACAACCCAATTTCAGAAAAAGGGATGGGTTCAAAATCCGGAATTTCCTGTAAAATGGGAGCGTAAGTACTGGGCTCAAAGTTGCCTTGCAACAGATTGGGAAAGATATTGTCGGTTAAGGTTATATTATCAGCCGTATTGAACAGATCCGTATAACTGGACTGCCCTGTAAGCCATTGATCTACATTATAAAAAACATTTTCTTCCACAACGTTTCGCTGAGGATATAGCGGATCGTTGTTAAAATAATCAGGCAGCAAAGGATAGGCTGTGCTGTAGGGAGGATTTTGGTAATTGACCGCCAACAGCCTGTAATCAAACCCTCCTCCGGGTTGCGGGCCGCCATTAAACATGAGCCTTCCCTTTACCCCGATAGGACTGTCAATAATTATGTTCTGGTAGATCGTATGATCGTTTCCTCCACCGAGTGCAAAGACCGTTCCTTCGCCCTTGGATGCTTTGTAAAAAACATTTCCATAGGCGGTCATATTATCCGCTCCGTCATCACAGTAAATTCCATTGACATGATCAGCGGTCCATTCACTGCCGATGTGATGAAAAATATTATACCGTATGGTGTTTCCCCGCTCCGAAGGATCCCGGCCATAATAGAAAGCGCCCATATCGTGCGCCCATAGCCCAAGGTGATGAAGTTCATTGTATTCAATTAGATGGTTATTCCCGTGGAGGTAAATCCCCGAGGCTGCCGACTGATGGATCCTGTTGTTTTGAATATAATTTCCTACCCCGTCAATATTGATGGCCGCCTTATACGATGGCTCGATTCGGTTGAAATTAAAAAAATGACAATTCCGGACATAATTTCCGCCGGGTTCCAGGGTTTTTCTGTCTCCCCCCCCAAGACTCACCCCGCCAAGTCCTGTATTAATAATCGTACAGCTTTCAATCCCGTGCCCCGTACCGGCGTCCCGGTTAAATGTTGTGTCGGCATATATCCATTCATGCCAGCTTCCCATATTTCTCGATATGGGGCTGAGGACATGAGGCTCCCCATCCAGGCCCAAATATTGTTCCAGATAACCGGACGGATGCGCCGGCTCCAACGGATCGTTTTCAACGCCTTTACCAACGATAACCGCCAACTGACCGAAATTTCTAAACGTACATCCGCGGATACGATTATTCTGCCCTTCTTCAATATAAATCCCGCTGTTTCTTGATACTTCAAAGGTAAGATTTTCGAATGAAACATAACTGGCATTTTCCAAAGCAATCATGACGTCATCTAAAAGCGATACCTTCAAAGATCCATCCTCAATCTCGCCGGGGGGGATGAAATAAAGAATGCCGTTTGGCTTATCAAGATAGTATTCTCCCGGCATATCGAGTTCAGACAATAAATTGAAAAAATAGATCTTATTCACATCGTTTACGGCGGAAAGTCCGTACATATGTAAACTTTTTAAATCGACCACACCTGTTTGTGCATTTATTTCCACCGGAACATTGTCATAGGCAAAACCCATCCTCAGATAACCGGATATCCAGGGGTCTGTTTCCTCACCCCATTCTCGAATCCTTGGATCCGTTATGGCCATGGTCTGTGATTTTTCATCTATTAGGTTTTGAAGCACCCGGGATTGTGACCCCAGGTCAACATTTTCGATAATATTGCCCATCTTTATCCTTGTTACATTTGGATACCGGGCGATAACCAGAGGCTCATCATTAAAAAACAGTTCTAATTCAGGATTTGAGTAGGGACGACGAAAGCCGAAGGCCCGCCGGGCCCCGTAGCTGCTAATGCCAAGCGAGTTTAAATCTATCTTATAGATCTGATCACGCGCGTTTTCATCGACTATTCGATTAAGGATTTCGGGGTCATTGACTTTTTCAACACGCTCCTCAAGAAGACTGACACCGCCAATAAACGAAACGACTTCATTACTATAGGCCGCATAAATAACAGGACTGTTTTCAGTCCCGCTATCCCGTTGGTCAAATTCTATGGTTTGTTCTACCCGGTATGAACCGCCCCGCACCAACACCGTGACCCCATCGGTCCAGCCGGCGGCCTTCAACTGCCGGACCCGGTCCCGCGCGCCGACAAGTGTCGCCAGCGGTGCGGCGAGCGTGCCGCCCCAGCTATCGTTCCCGTCGGTCGCCACATGCAGGACGCCGGAAAATGTTCCAACTCCGAATTCGGAATCGAGCACCGCCTCCGTTCCGTCAAAGATCAGTTGATCCTTCAACTGCTGGTCGGTGAACGTGGCGCTATCCATATTCCCGGCATCCACCCAGCCGTTGAAGGTTGCCTGGAAGGCATCGAATTCAGCCTCGGTATCAACGCCCTCCCAGGTAATCGTTCCGCTCTCGTACCAGACCTTGTCCGAGGCACTCTTAAACTGAAGGCTTTGAGTATCATTCGCTGTACTGATAATCAAATCGCCGCCATCAACCGTCACGGTGTTAGCTCCGCCGTTATCAGTGAATCCGATATACGCCATACTGGCAGCACCCCCATTAACATCCAATGTTGTAGTCGTATCGGTTGAGGCACGCATCTCGATCCAATTGGCATTAAATGACCCGGAATTGACTGCAATCGCAATCGTCGCATTTTCTACGGCGACATCTCCCAAATACATTTGGCCTGCCTGATGATACGATCCGCCGTTGACATTGATCGCATAGGCTTTGTCTGAAGCTTGCGCAGCAGTGATACCAAACCATCCGGGATGCGTTACGCTCCCGCCGGTTTCCACATTTACCGTACCACCACGCGGCTTGGTGTCTCCATAGGTCGATGTGAGCGAGCCGCCGCTGTTCACGGTCAGCACGCCTCCGTTATCATTACCATACTGATTGACAGTTACAACAGAACTCAATGTCACGTTTTTACCATTTGTGACGTTGGCATAATCATCGCCATCGGGAATTATCCCCCCGGACCAGGTCGCTGTATTTTCCCAGGCGCCATCGGCTGCGGTGGGAATATATGCCGCCTGCACCCCGGCGGCGCCGAACAAACAGATCAATCCTGCACTGAGGGTGCCTCTGAAAAGGCTGTTTTGACGACGCGGGGTTGGTTGCTTCGTTTTTTTCATAAGTAGATGATCTTGATTTGATTCGGGGTTCGAATCATTGGGTATATCCTGATCATTGTTGCGAGTCACTCAGTAGGTCAGAAACAGTGAATACATTACTATAAAAAGCGGGCGCTGTATATAACGTCTTGCGCAGAATACAGAACGGCTCTCGCAAATTAACCCCTTCAGCTCGACCGAGCATCCCCATAAACCTTCGAATGATTATGTTTTCAGACAAGCTATGCACTCGGACAGTGATACGTATAACATGATATTTATTACGCAAATCGGGCTTTTAAAAACATAAGGATTCGTGTATCGTATAGATACTTCAACGTTACATTATAACCCAGTCTCAAAAGAGAAATTAAAACATGAAAAAGACCTTCATTTTAGGATTATTATTTGCACTCGCGTGCGGAGCCTTCGGAAACGCAGCCAAGTTAGTTCCGCCGAAAGTGACCATGGCAATGTGGGACTTTTCATGGCTCAGATGTCACTATTCAGGTGGTTCGTTCGAAGATTGGGGCAAGGTGCTCGACGAAGCGAAGGAGCGGGGGTTCAATACGGTACGTATTGACGCGTTTCCATTGCTGATTGATGACCTGCACCAGCAAGGCAAGCAGTCCATCTTGTTTACGGCCCTGCCACACGACAACTGGGGGCCATCAACCAAGGACGTTGAGCACAACGTAGCCGGAGAGCTCGTGGAATTCATGGAGATTGCCAAGGAAAAAAACGTTTACGTCATCCTCTCCACCTGGAATCTGCACGTGGATCGGAATAAATACACCGTACGCGAAGATTTTTGGCGCGCCTGGGAGCTCGTCCTCGATATGCTCAATGAGAAGGGCTTGCTGTCACACGTACTCTACGTGGACTTCGATCAGGAGTTTCCTCATTTTACCCCATTTGGAGCGCAGCTTGGCAACCCACCGTCCGCCGCCGGCGATTCGGCCGGAGATATGGAGAATGCGGGCAGTACCGTCGGCAGCTGGAATGGCGCGCAAAGAGCCTTTGTTAAAGATTATTTTGAAAGCACACTGGCTCACTTCAATACGAAGTATCCCGACATGCGTTTCACCTTTTCAATGACGACACATTGGGAGGAGGCGCGATCGCTGAACCTCAAGGGGATGGGGGTACTGGAGCTGCATTGCTGGATTGAAGGGCAACTGGATAAATACACGGGGTTCAACGCACTCACGAAAACCCGCAATCCGGCATTAGACTACAAAGAGTATATGGCTAAAATCAATGATGCCATGAAGAACCACAAAGAGGATTTCAAGGCACACATGAAGGCCCAGCTTGAATTAGCCACGGCATGGGCCGATGAGCTGGGTGTGCCGCTCACCACCTCGGAAGCCTGGGGGCCATGGTGGCACATGGATCATCCCGATCTGGAATGGCAGTGGCTCTATGACTGGTGCGAATATGGCATGGGATTGTCCGGCGACTATGGATTCTGGGGCAGCACGCCGTGGAATTACGCCCACCCTTACTGGGAAAACTGGAAAAACATCGAGTGGTATCAGCGGGTAAACTCCAATTTCCTCAACAGCAAGTAATTTTCAGACGCCAACAGAAACAGTAGAGCCGTCATTTTTGAGCGATCCGCGACAGCGCGGAGCGGTGGCAAAAATGACGGCTTCTTAGTGTTCGATCTGTGGGCAAAGGAATTTAAAAAGAATTTAAGGACACCCATCGTTTAAAGCGCTGCAAAATCAGGCAATCAAAGGCTCTACACGGAAGTGCGTTTTGCAGCTCCGTTGAGCAACCTTAGATCATCTAAAAATGACGAAGGTCAGATAAACGCGAACCCAGTCATCAACGATACGCCGGCTCAAGCGATGCCAGTCTCCCACAAGGAACAGAGCCATCAGGAGCAGTGGTTCACACGGCACCACGGAGACACCGAGCTAAGGCTCTGTGCAGTGGATCAGCCTCCGTGCCTTTATTATGGTTCTTCGTCGATTAAGGTGAGAGGTATAGCAAGGAAGCGGGATAGAAGCTCATCGACATCGTAACCACATAAACATCATCGCGATAAGAACCTAAGATCCGCACCTTTTCATTCATTATGTTCATATACGCTTACATTATTTCCCCCCCACTGGATCACCACCGCATCCGGTTCATGGCTTAGAAACCTTTTCATAATGGATGTAGTTGATTCCTACTTTCCCAGTCGTTGACAACTCAATCCTGTTATCCGTCACCTCGATGACTTTAGTCTCAATGACAAATTCACCTTGGACACTCTTATATTCGGTAAATAGTTCATCATTAACCATACAGCCAACCTTCAGCTTAACCGCATCCCACGCATCTCCCTGGCAAATGCTAACCTTGTAAAAACCGTTGGGCACTGAAGTCTTCCAAGTTTGTCCTGAGTCAAAATAGACTACCGTGTCTTTCGCACGATCATCTATTTTTCCTCTTTTTCTGACCTGAAGCGGGGCCTTGCTCCAACCGAAAAACATATTTTTACCGCGTGAACCAAATAAAGCACCCGTATCTGTTTCACCGACACCAAAACTGATTTTTCCAGACTCAGCAGCATTTGCTCTATCTGCGTAGTTACGTACAAGCACTAAGCTTTTACCCTGGTTTTTCATTATGGCTATGGCTTTAAAAATACAGGTTTTGTCAATTTCCACCGGTGCTGTATATTTTGCCGATCTAGCATCAGGCTCAGAACCATCTGTCGTGTAATAAACCGTCCCGTTTTCAGGTACAATTATTTTTGCGTATGTTTCTTTTGTGAAAATTACATCCGCATCGCCATCAGCCATTTTCAACGGCATCCGAATGTCCTTTTTGCGACGTTCAGGACTTACTTTCAGCTGCCTTATTTCTCCGCTTCGCACCTGGGCTTCAACGATGGTTTGGGAAGGTGCATGCAGCTTAAAATTTACGTCCCATCCCTTGGGCCAGGCAGGAAGCAAAGTTATATCTTCTCCATCATACTGAAGGAGCATTTTCTGTAAAGCGATCATAGAAACACCGCCATGATCCTGGTCAGGTGCCCAATCAAAACCCGCAGGCCAGAATGCCGGGAATCGATGCCCGCTGGGTTTAGTAGCAAAATTGTGCTCAATCATCTCTTTTGAGACATCGGTCAACCCCAATGTGGCTGCTTTAATTACATTCTGGCGCCAACATCCCGTAGCTTTTATACGGCGGGCATCAAACGAACGTATGGCCAGCTTAATATCCGGCTTTAAAATTGAATACCGCCTGTAGGGGAAAACAGAATATAGTTCCGGGTTCTCGGTATTTTGTGCGCCGCTGTATTCTTCTGCAGGAGATAAAAACAATTCTCCGTTGACCTCTTTGGTCGGAACCGGAGGCAGCTCTGAAATGAGTCTCTTACATTGCTTGGCGAGTTCATCAGAAACAAACTGATTTGGTAAGCTTAACAGTTCATTACATACCTTTTCTATCGCAACAATTTCCACAAGTGGATTAACCGCTTTTTTATAGGTCTCCAAAGCCATGGCCGGGTCAAACCGTATTTTCCCGTTTGCATCTCTTTCCCAATGCTGATCAAAAAAGGTCAGGACTTCAGGTACAACTTCCAACAGCGTGTTCCGCATGAAGTCTTCATCGCCCGTAAAAGAATAATAATCGAGCATCATCAGTGACAGCTCTAATCCCCCCTGCCAATAATAACGAATAAAGGTATTATCCGTATAACCATCTGCCTTTCCGCTTCTATTTACACCGTAGTTACCAGCATTATACGTTCCCCAGAAGTATTGGGTTTCCGGGAAAAAGGCACCATCATGATTATAGTATTTTCGGGTCGCATACTTTCGTGTTTCAATATTAGCCCGAAACAATTCAAAAAACGGCTTCATCAGATCATAGTCACCGGAGTTCAGCATATGCCAATAACATAGCCTTGTATTTTGAAACCAATAGGGCCCTCCCCATGCCCTGTAATCTGCATTTTGCAGCGGCTTACCCGGCATAATGTGATCTGTATTAAAAATTGAACCATTAAACTTAATAGGATGTCTGCCGCGCCCCGAAAATGCATTGATCATGCGCTGCAAGAGATACCCCTGGTTTATTTGATCAACTACCTCCAAGTCTTTTTTGTCCTTGGTAGATATTTCGATATAACTTCTCTCATGGTATGCCTGCCACCAATGACGGTGTAACGTAAGCCGCTCCCCTGCTGATAGCGACTTGATTTTCTTAACGCCGGCATCAAGTTGCTCACCCCAGGTGTTTATCGTATCCGTTTGAGCAGTTAAGGGATAAATGGCGATGTTTATTCTTTTTGACGGTTGTGAGGATTCCAGAACGCTATCAGATCTGTTGACTAATCCTGAACCTTCTATTCTGGCGCCGAAAGTCAAATTAAGCAGAGGATCTTTTTGACGTTTGGCAAGTTCGCCTAACGCCTGTAATTTCATATTTTCTTCCCAGATAGACCGTACATTTCGATGATACCAGATAATTTTTCCCTTTTGATTTTCATGAATTACATCAGGTTCTACGAATGGCTTACCGATACATCCATAAGCAGATGCCATCTCAGATCCCGTCAACTGCCTGCGTTCCTTACGCCAAAGCTCCAGTGAAACTTTTGCCGTAATTTCCTGACTGCTGTCCACATCGATCATCACCACTGGATTGTTGGCATCAATTAAAAACCTAATCACGGTCTCTTCCCCTGATGCACTTGAGCGGATTATGATTTCGCCTTTTTCGATATCGAGTCGCTGACTGAATTTGCTGCCATCTTCTAAAAGCGGATTTGGTGTAAGAGCCACCCGAACCCTACCCAACTTTAACAGCCGACAGTTTTCACTCCAGGCATCCGTTTTAGAGAGATAAAATAACAAGTCGCCATTGTCTTCTACCCAGACATTCGCTCCTATATCTCCATTACCAATGGGCATGGAACCCATTGAATTTTTACTGGGTGAAGTCCATTCGACATTATACTTAGATAAAAATTCACTATTCACAGTAGATGCTTCTACAGCCTCCAGACAGACCACAGAGGCTAACAGGAACATCGGACAGGAAACGAATATTTTCATTCGGCTCATCATATTATTTAACTTCAGCATCACTTGCTCGCTTATTAATGTTCTTGCTAGAAATGATTGAAAAAGAAGTCGGCGGATGCCAACATCCACGGTGTTCCCAACAATTGCCTCTAGGTGATTAAGGCTTCTCGATCTTCAGGCGCAGGAATTGCTGATCCTCGACGTCCGTGGAAATACGATTGGTAACGGAATCAAATTCAGCATCGATCCCTGCCGAATTCACCTCCTCGACTCCATCCGTGATCCAGTCGCCTAATACCAAGTCGCTTCTGACTTCAACGGTATAGATCAGACCACGCGCCACATAATCATTTCGACGACGATAGACATATTCCAACCAATTGGTTTCGCCGTCCGCCACCATTTCAGCCGTTGGAAGAATCGCGTCGGCATCGGCACCATTGGTTGGCACCCCGCCCAATGCATATTCGGCAAGATTGTTCAGCGAGTCCCCATCCGGATCCTGATCTAAATCCGCGTCTCCATTAGCGATTTGCTGAGCGGTAAAATGAGCCTGCTCCCAGGTTTCGAGCAACGAGACCTCCGCATCATTATCAGCCACCGAGACCACGAGATCATCAATCACCAGGGCCGAGTAGTTTGTATCTGCACTGGCGGCCGAGTGCTGTATGGTGGAGGTATGAGCCCCTTCATCATCAGCGTCATCCACCGCAGTCACCGTTACCGTTTGTGCAGTGTCCCAGTTTGTGGACGTAAAGGTCAGCTCGACGGCAGTCCCGCCGCCGTTGCCGTTGATTTCGGTCTGCGCATCCGGCTGAATGGTGATGACGACATCCGCCGTCGGCGCAAGACCCAGCACAACGGTGTAGGTATCGGACGTCGGCCCCTCTTCGTCCACCGCGGTCGAGTCGTCGGACTCGTTGATGATAACAAAGAATGGGAAATCATCTTTCAGGCCGATACTGTCCTGGTCAATGTTAACAAATCCAAGACTCAGAGCAGGTGAACCTGCCTGCACCGTGTAATCATGGTTGGCACGGTCAACGAACAGCGGGTCGGCTGTAACTGAGTTCTGATCGTATTTATTGTCCCACAAACTCTTCCACTTTGCCCAGGAATCGAAATAGAATCCGGGAATACCGCGAACTTCGTAGCTTCCGCCCGGGTGGTAGAACACATTATTATCTGACTCAAGAATCCTGTCAGGGTCGTCAACCCATTCATTGATGTAATAAACATATTTCCCGCCGGCCTGATAGTGAATATTTCTGGAAAGGATCAGGTGATCATTCGGGGTCCTTGTCATATAGCAATTGCGATCGAAGTTGTTATCACTGTAACCATTGTCGGCAATGATATTATTAGTAAAGGTATTATACACGCCCTTCATATAATGAGGGGAACCATTGTCACCGTCGATGCCATAGATGATGTTGTTCCTAATGGTCCAGTAAGAGCCAATATCATCGATATATATACCATGGGCCCATCCGTCGGGAATTGTTACCGCGGAGTCGTGGAACCGGTTGTTATCGAGAATATTGTCTTTGCCATGCTGAGAGGCATAAAGCAGTCCTACGTCCTGAGAGTCCAGAAAGCAGTTGGAAACATCGTTAAACTTGATGACATTATTTCTGGTATGACAAAAATCGTAGTAGTTGTTTTCTGTCAACGTGACACCGTACAGTGTGGAGGGCAGATAAACCAGAGCCTTGCCCTGGACAACGATGCCCCCTCTGGACATAGTTTTTATCTCGTTGTAGGAAACTTCGTTGTCACCGCTCTGGTTCATATAGATACCGGAGCCGTGTCCGACGAGCTGTCCTCCGTTGACAATGCGGTTATTGGAAACGAGGTTGTTCTGACTCACATAGGACGCTGCGGCACTGGAATATCCACCGGCACCAATGTTCCAGCCGTGCAGATATACGCCGTGATATCCGAAATCATCGATAAGATTGCCGTAAATGGCTATATCCTGGTTGTATTTATCCAGCTGTACGGCTGAAAATCCTGCGTTCTGTATCTTGCAGAACTGGACAGCGACGTTATGTGCATCCTCTATCTGAATCAGACCGTTGTGTACTGAATCTTCCTTATTGACAGTAGGTATCAGATAGTCATCGGTGAAATCAGAGATCGTAAAAGTCAGGCCCTCAAAGTGAAGGCTTTGGGCACGTTGCGCCTCGGAGCTTCCCTTAATTTCAAGCAGATGCTCTCCCGTCGTCGGTGCGATGATTTCCTGACTTGCGATAGGAGTATTTACAGGCCAGTAGTACAGCCAACCGGTGGACTGATCCAGATAGAATTCACCAGGGCTATCCAGAAACTCCTTAGCTCCCTGAATAAAGTATCTGTTGCCGGCCGGAAGACCGAACTCAGAGGCGGCCTGAACGGTGATTTGCCGGGTACCGAAATTGATGTCCGCTATCGGCTGGGTTATAGAGTACCAGTTCCAGTTACCGTTGCCCGGCCAGACCATCACCTGCGCATCGCTGTAATCAAAGGTGGAATAATCTCCACTGGTGTAAATAAATTCCGTTTTGCTGACCTCGGTACCAATCGTGTTGTAACCGCTGTCGGGTTCCCGGGCCATCGTGGAGCGCTGGTTATTTTCGAACAGGCAATAGAATTCGCTGCCGATGCCGACGTAGGTCTTATAAACAGATCCGGAATCCAGCTCCCAGCCCGTAATGGGCGTACCCCCGACTATGATTGGTTCCTCACCCGGATAATTTTTGTACGTGATCGTCTGATTTGCATCGTCCGGTGACTCCCATTCCGAAAAGGTCAGAGCAGAAGACTGGTAATAATTTCCGCCTCGAATGTAGACGGTTTTGTCAGAAGTCGCACCCGCCATGATATCGCAGCCAATGCGGCTGGCAGCCCTTTGAATGGTTGCAAACGGTTCTGCCTCTGTACCTGCATTCAGATCACTTCCATGGGTGGCAACATAATAGGTATCTGAGCCGGTATCCTCAGAATCCCCCGCAACAAATGTCCACGTTGCCCCCGCTGTCGTTGTCCCGCCATCGATGGCATCGACTCGCCAATAATACCGCTGCTGGGTATTGTTGAGCGATACATTAACAGACGTTGATGTATGACCGCCGGCCAGCAGCACGGAATCATCCCCTTGATCAACCAGACTCTTGTCAGGACTCAGATAGATATCATACGTGTAATTTTCATCAGACGTCTCCCAGCTGATCGACGCTAAATTCGGATCAACAAAAACATTCGGAGTATTGATTGGGTTCGGACTATAAACGGCCGGCGGATAGAGCACCGCATCGCCGCCGACAAACGTAAGGCCATGCTTCAGCTCCGAGGCCGAATAGACGGTGCTGGTTACATTTCCGGCATCCACCCAGCCGTTGAAGGTTGCCTGGAAGGCATCGAAGTCAGCCTGGGAATCAACGCCCTCCCAGATAATCGATCCGCTCTCGTACCAGATCTTGTCCGAGGCACTCGCAAATGAAAGGCTGCCATTTTCATTGTGCGTGCGCAGAATCAAATCGCCGCCGTCAACCGTCACGGTGTTCGTTCCGGAATGATCGACGAATACGAGATAATCCACACTGGCAGTACCCCCATTAACATCCAATGTTACCGTCGAATTGGTTGAGGCACGTAACTGTATAAAACCGGATTGAAATGATCCGGAATCGACGGTAATC
>Ga0209504_1001589_pt1 | contig 16874 bp, 24 predicted proteins | sample COGITO_mtgs_1005_FD_184791 | JGI IMG/M metagenome (GOLD analysis project Ga0209504, IMG submission 184791) | Pelagic marine microbial communities from North Sea - COGITO_mtgs_100511 (SPAdes) (version 2) | ecosystem: Environmental > Aquatic > Marine > Epipelagic ...
CTTATCAGTTTGTAAAGCAGTCGGTTTATCCGTTATTGCCATAATAAATACTCCTTATGTATTTAAGAGTATTTTAGCTTAATAATGTGTAAAAAGGGAAGGTTTAACCAATATTTCTAATTTTGTTTATATTAGCTTTTGTTAGCTTGCCTTTTTCTGCAATGATGCGCAGGTGTCTTTCAACTTCTGGTAATAGTAATAATGATCTGTGGATATCTTCTCTAGCAGTAACATCATCTATTTCTCTTGAGTTTAACCAATGAGTAATATATTCGTTTTTAAGATTTTCTATTGCTTCTTTAAAAACTTCTGAGGTTAATATTTGTTCTGCTTGTGCTGCTTTAACTACTTCTTCGTGTGATACTGACATTAAAATAATCCCATTGGTAATTGTTGATCTACAGAAAATCTACCGCCAGTTGGTTGCTTAAAACCAGCAAGTTGTTCTTCTAGCTGTGCAAGTCTTGTGTCATAAGCTGTCAAATCTGGTTGTTGGAAAGTTGGCATATCAATACCAGCTATAGCTTTAGATATATCATCTTGTGTTACAAACTTAGAAACATCTGGAATTTGTTGTTGTGGTATAGACATTAATATATCTTGTTTTAAAACGCTTGGGTCAAAACTTGGTATATCTTCTAACCTAGCAAGACCACTTATATCAGGAATATTAATGCTACCCCTTATATCTTCCATAAGTTCTTTTCTTAGTGCCTCTTCGTCAAAAGTAGGCATTGTTGGTATATCTTCCAACCTTGCAAAGCCAGATAAATCAGGTGCTTGGTATTGTGGTATATCTTCTAGTCTAGCTAAACCAGATAAATCAGGAATTTGTGGTATATTAATGCTACCCCTTATATCTTCCATAAGTTCTTTTCTTAGTGCCTCTTCGTCAAAAACATTAGGTGTTGGTATATCTTCCTGTCTAGCAAATTGTGAGAAATCAGGTAAGTTTAAACCTTGTTGTATATCTTCTATAGAAAATTCTCTGCCTGTTGGAATGTCTGGAATAAAAGAAGGTATGTCTTGTTTAGTAACAAACTGTGATAAATCAGGTTGTTCAAAAGTTGGCATACTTTCAGCTATTCGTTCTTGTACTATTTTGTCTATAGCATCTTTGTCAAAACCACCATCAAATAATTTACCTATATTTAATAAATTACTTAAAGGAGGAAAGTCTTGTTTTCTATCTACAGGTATATTTACACCACCAATTCCTGTTCCTAAAAAATCAACATCATCACCCCTTCGATCTATAGAACGAGGAGGTGGAGGTGGTGTTGCCATGTCTTTAGGTCTGTTTAATTGTTCTTGTGTATAACCCATTGGTTGTTCTGGAGAATAACTTAAGCCTGGTGCAATAACTTGAGACATTGGCATACCGCCAGCTATAGAACGTGCATAGTCAAAACCACTTGAATATGTTGGGTCTGAAGGCGGTATTACATAACTACCAAAATCATCTGGACCTAGTTGTGGTTTTTGTTGTTGTTTAGCTATATTAATTATATTATTTAAAGCGCCGCCAAAGGCTCCACCCTTGTTTAAGTTAGCTATATTAGCAGAGCCTAAACTCAAGTTACCGTTTAATAACGAACTGATATCGCCTAATGCTGCTATATATTCCTTGGGATCTTCTGATTTTATTGCCATATTAACCTGTTATTAACTTGTCCATTTTTTCGTCTAGCTTGTCTAAACGATCTATAACTCTGTCTATACTGATTGTTAATTCAACCTTAGTTACATAATCTTTTGCAACTTCTTCACGAGTCTTATTGAGTAGTATATCAACTCTTTTTAACTCTGTCGCGTTGGTTCTTATGCTATGAACTATAGGAGCAAAGATTAGAGTAATAATTATGTTCCAATACATCATTGGGTCCATGCTAATAACTCCAGATATGTGGTCTTGGGCGACCTTGTGAATCTTTAGATATATCTAAGTGTATAAATCTAGCACCACCTTTTTGGTTGACTCCAATACCAGTAAAACCATAATTAGTAGCTTTAGATATAATCTCTAATGCTTGCTTACCTCTAACACCTATGTCAGCTGCTAGACCAACGGCGTGTGTGCCTGGTTTTGATTTGTTTATTTCTACAGGATGTTCAGCACATCTATAACCACTTGTTATCTTAAATGGGAAACCACAATCAGTTCTAAGTGCTTGTAGTTTGTCTATAAGCTCATGTTCTATTTTGTTTTCACCACAATGCTTACAAGCAAATTCTTCTAGTTTAAAGTTATCCCAACTCATCTAGCAACTCCTTTAGTTTTTTCAAATGTTCTTAGTCCGCCAAGTCCTAACATACCCATTAATACAGTCATCAGCGATCCCATGTCAAAGGATGGTAATACAAAAGATATTCCAAATGCTGAGAGTGCGAAGATAATAATAGGCTGAAGCAAAAAGTGATAAAGCAAAGCAATACCGCAAGTCCAACCCACAAATGGCCGCCAACCGCTAACAAATATAGACTTATGGCTAGCTTCAATTTTATTAATCTCCACTTGAGCCATATTTGCTTTATGTAATTCGGTTTTAAGTTCATGGTTTAGTTTAGCCTGCAAGTCCTTGTCAGGAATCATTTTGTTTACTATGTCACTTACTGGACCTATTAGCTTATCAATCATTTTTTATTTTTCTTTGTTTTCTTCTTTGGTGGTCTACCTACTTTACTTCCGTATGTTCCTTTTCCTTTTGGCATAATGTTTCCTCGTCTATTGTATATATCGATAGTTTTTGGCTTTTGCCTTTAACACTTATCGGTTTTAATAATTTTAACCTAAATTTACAATCTATGGCAGTAGAATAACCAATCAATATGTCTTTTCCTACTTCTTTGGTTGCAGACTCTAATCTTGCCGCTGTATTTACGCAGTCTCCAATAGCAGAGTAATCAAATCTAGTATCGCTACCCATGTTGCCTATAACAGCTTCACCAGTATTAATACCTATGCCTATATCTATACCTAAGTCCGCCTTCTTCATGTTTTCTTTTATTTCTATAGCCGCTTCTACTGCTTTACTTCTATGATCTTCTAAATCTATAGGTGCATTAAATATAGCCATCATTGCATCGCCAATATACTTATCTACCATGCCACCATATTTTTGCACAGCGTCTGATTGTATTGTCAATGCCTTGTTCATAATTTCAGTTACTTCTTCTGGTTCTAATTTTTCTGACAAAGATGTAAAACCTCTAACATCTGTAAATAAAAATGTTGCTTCTTTTTTCTCACCACCAAGTTTTAATAAACTAGGATTGTCTTGTAATTGTTTTACTTGTCTTGGATCTAAATAATGTTCAAACTGTTTTTTAATTTGTTGACGCAATTTATATTGCTTTTTGTAGTTAATATAGAAGGCAATAGTAGAAGTTATGATTTGTGAGATAAAAGTCCATGAAAAATCTATCAAATAGCCCTTCTGAACGCTAAAAGCTCCTAAGAAGCCTGTGGTGAAGAGCAAAATTACAGCGATACTTAGACCCTTAACCACACCGAGATAATTGATTACAAGCCACGTCAACGACACGAAAATTCCAAAAATCAAAATTTCAGCCACCAATGACCATTCTGGAATCCTTGGAGAGTTTTCTATAAGAATTGACTCAGATAATGCTGCTTGAATTTTGTGTGGTTCTAATAATCCAGTCGGAGTTGCAATTTGTGGCATGATTCCTGGCGCAGTAATTCCAAGAAATACAAACTTACCAGCAACATTCATTTCTTGTAAATCTGTTTGAGGTGTGTCTACCCAACTAATCCACTTGCGACCAAGACTATCTGTTTTGATCGGTGGTATTCCTTTGACTGATATTTCCTGTATACCATTATCATTAGTTTTTATAATGTAGGTTCTTGCACCTGTTAATGCTTTTAATACCTCTGTACCAAAAGAAGAAACATAACCATCTGGTGTTTTAAGTAGTAATGGTATTCGTCTGACTAGATTATCAACATCGGTGGGTGCAGCAGATATACCTTCTTGTATATAGTTAGTTCTAAGGTTGTGAGTATTCTGTACTACACCCTTGGAAAGCATACCACCAACATCAGGTCCTTTGATAACTGTACCAACTGTTTTTGGGTATATTTGATTTGGGTATTCAAATGAAGCCAAAATAGATGTACCATATCTTAACGACTCCGCAAAAAATTCATCACCACCAAATCTATCTGGATGCGGAAAACTAACAACCCAACCCACACCCAATGCACCAGCATCTATAATCTGTTTATGTATTTCTCCTAGTCTTTGTCTTGGTATAGGCCAACCGCCTTCTGCATCTATATCTTCTTCGGTAATGTTTAAAATAGTAAAGTAACCAGAAGGATCTTGTTTAGGTACAAGATAATCAAATACTTTTAGTTTTAGTGTTTCTGTTGGCGTTGACTGATATAAGACAGGCAACACTAATATTATAAGTATGGTGAATAGTAGTCGCTTCATTAATTACTTTGAGTGATTTTTATAGTGCCGCCAGTACCACCATTTATTTTAATAATATTGGATGCACCATCTTGTATAAAGATAACAGTATAACTACCAGCAGAGTCTATATCCACTCTAGCTGTATCGCTAACACTACGCATAAGCGTTAATACTTCTCCTGTTATAAAAGATGTTATTTGGGTGCCTAAGTCTTGACCTAGTTTAGTACCAACAATATTAGTAGATGTAGCGTCTTGTGCTAACTGATCCTCTTGTTGTATTTCCTGTAATGCGTCTATGACATCTAACAAATCTTCCAGGAAGTTTACATCAAGATAGTTTATATCTAACTCTGTAAACTCTAGTTCTTTCTCTGAGTCTAAAAAATCTTCTTTTAAGAAGTCCTCATCTAAACCATCAAAGTCTAGTATGTTTTTCTTTTTGGTTTGTGTTGTTTCTTCTACAACCACCTCTTCTTTAGGTGGATTAACAATTAGCATATTGTCTATAAGGTCTAGCGTTAATTCTAAGATTACAGGTGAGCTAGGTGATTTCTCAAAGACATCTACTGTTGTAGCTTCGTAAGGTTTATTAAGTGTAACTGTACCCATAGCTGTAGTTACTAATATCTCACCACTAGAATTACCAAATTCATCTGGTAAAAGTATAAGCAAAGACCTGCCAATTTCATCTACCGTAACTGTGAAATCAGTACCACGAATTGCTATGTTTGCTGTGGGTGTTTTAAGATCTATATTGTTTTTATCTATCTTGTTTAAACCGCCAGTAATAAACCTGGCTGTACCAAGACCAAAGGTAATAGCCATTTTAGATTTACTAGGGTTAGGGTCAAAGATGTATTCGTCTATGGTTAGCTGAGAGTTTTCTGTAAGTCTTACCTTGGAGTCGTCTAGGAACGTAATAGCCATACGACCATTAGTCGTAATTGCTTCATCATTTTGTTGTATATCAAAAGACTCTTTTGCTTCATAAGGCTTGTCTCTTAGTATCTGTGCTGAACCATTTAGTTCAGATATGTTTCCTATATCAACAGCTGGTGGTTGTTCCGCCATCGTTCTGAACGACACAAACAGTACCGTTAGAACCAGTAGAGTTAATCTGTAGCCAATCAGCAGCAAGAGTTGATGACTGTATGATATTGAATGTTCTACTGTTTCCTGTTTGGTCAAGATAGAAATACCCACCTGCATATCCGCTTCCTGTAAAGTTTATTGTATTGCTATCTCCATCTACATCTACATAGTTAGTAGCACCATCATAGTTTATATCAAAATCAAATGTGTTGCTGTCGCCGTTGATTATCCAGTCTAAGTCAAGACCAGAAGCTAATGCTGTTGTACCTGTATCAAGTGTGAATGTATTAGAGCTACCAGTTACATCTACGTTGTAGTCTGAGTTATCAATACCATAGGTATTGTCTGGATCGCCTTGTATAGTAAAGGTGTTGCTGTCACCATCAAACTCAAAGAATCCTGTTACGTTATCGCCATAGATATCACCAAGAAACTTATTAGTATTACCTATTTGGTTTATGTCTAAGGTTAGATTAATACCATCTAAATCTAATGCTGTTAGTGTGCCTGCAACAGAGTTTAGGCCTCCAATAATGTTAGATGATCCTAACTGTTCTAAGTTTATGTTTGCTGTAGAACCGCTTTGGTCTATATATATTTCGTTATCAGCCGCGTATAGAGGCGACACAATCATTGTCGCAATCAATAGTTTTAATTTGTTCATCAATATTCCAATATCCTCTGGTTGTTCCTTCCTTAATTGTTTCTAATACAGCAGTTTCTATTGCTGTTTGTAGTGCTATATTGATTGACTCGTTCCTGACTAAACCGTTTTCTATTTCAACAAGTTCGGTATTGTCAGTAATAAAACGAAATATATCTTGATCGATAGATGCACTTAATATCGTTTTAGTTACTAATACTTCTAGTAACACTCTACCTGTACTTACAGATACTGTGCGTAAAGATATGGTTACGGTGTCTTGCTTATACTGCCTAGACATTCCAATGCCTAAGTATCTAGCACCTGCACCGCCAGACTTTACATTACTTTCGTATGATATCACGCCACCTTGCATTATCAAACCAGCAAACAATAAATCTGGTAGCTTCTGCTTGTCTTTGTTTTGTTGCCTAGCGCTTCTTATTATCTGTCGTTCTTTGGTTACATTGTCTAAACCAACACGCTCAACCACATCAAAAAAACCATTTTTACTACTACCTGCGTGTTTTAAAGCTCTAATAAGATATGCGTCTGGTGCTTGTGTTACCGCAGATGAAAAGGTTGCATAAGAACTATTACTTCTTCTTTGTCCTGTTTGATCTGTAAAAGAACCTTGGTATATAGCTACGACTGGTTTTACTTTATTGTTTGCTTGTATATTCGCAAGACCAGGCACAAGCAATGAGCCTATCGTTGGCTTTTCTATCTTTTGTAATGGGGGTAGGTTGTTTTCTAACGGATCTATTATTAACGCGCAACTAGAAAGTAAAACTACCGATAGGGAGAGATATAGTTGTCGTATTACCATCTGAGTCAGTTATGTTTAAAGTTATTATTCCGTCTACAACATTATACTCTATAGTGTTTCCTTCTAAACTCAAAACACCACTATCGCTAGGTGTTTCTCCAAATAAATTTTCTACTAGCTGTCTTGATAACTGCGCATATATTCTTGACTCTAGGTTTCTTATAAATCTTGCAAGTGTAGTATTTTCTTTGTCTCTTTCTATTTCATCTTGCAAAGCTTTTATCTCTGCTTTAAGCGCTTGCTTCCGATTGAACTGTTGGTTCTCTATGGTTAGATAATGTGCAGATGTACCTATACCAGAGAATGATGGCGACTTAAATTTATGTACCATTTCATCTGCCTTTAGGCTTTGACCAATAACCATTAAAAACATTATTGCACCCATAAAACAGCACCATATAGCTATTCTAGTTTTAGCAGCTTCTTCTAGTTCTATTTCTCTTCTTGTAAGTTTTCTTTTGTATACACTTGCCATTAGTCCTTCCTTTTATCTCTTCTTCCTGCTTTGGCAATCTTGTTAGTGTCAATTAACTGTGGTACGCCTAGCATTGTTTTAATCATAGTGTCTTGTCTAATGATTTCATTATCCAAAGACCTAACCCTATCTATTAAGGCTACTAAAATACCATGCTGTGCGTCAAGTTTTGTGCCAAGGCGTTCTTCCATGGCGCTTATAGATGTGTTGACTTTATCATCAACGGTATCAAGTTTAGTCTCCATACCGTCAATAATTCTGTTTATAAGTTTCCAAACAAACATACCCAAACCTATAGCCGCAGCTATAGGAAATCCTAGCTCGGTTATAAGAACTACGATGTCGTTCATTTATTATTTCTTTTTAGCTGTTTTCTTAGCTTTCTTAAAAGCTTTAGCTGTAGGTGCGCCTTTAGTTCCAGGCTTTCTCATCTTTTCGTTTGATCCAGCTTTAATTCTTTTTCTTTTAGCGTGTATGTTTGCGTATAGTCCTCTTGGCATAGTTATCTCCTTATTTTCTTCTTGATTTAGCTCCAGAACATTTCCATCTTTTTCTTGATAGATTGTTAGGAGTGTTGGGATCGTTTTGTTTTTTCTTGGAGAGTCTTTTCTTTATACCAAGACTTCTAGCGCAATATGAATCACCTTTAGATGTTCCTGGCTTAACTCTAGGTCCACCACCTTTGGCTTTACCTGCTTGACCGTAACTGACTTTTTTACCAGATGCGGTTACTTTTACTTTTGCCTTGCCTCGTCTTGGTGTCGCCATTATTTCTTCCTTGGTCTACCTCTTTTTTTAACAACTGGTGCTGGTGTCATAAGACTATCAAACCAGTTTAAAAATTTATGTATCGTTTCTTTTAACCATACCCAAAACTTTTTTATGTATTTCATTAGTGTATTGTCCTCTCTTCATAATAAATTATTTCAGAATCTTTACTTACTTCACCGCCTGACATAACCGACATAATCTGTAGTGCATGATTTTTATTTTTTGCTCTTATTTCTTTACCTACATAAACCATGTCATCAACCATAACTTCAATATCAAATATTTTGTTGTGGCACATTGTTTGTAAATAATCCTTGAGCTTGAGCTTTTGCATTTTGTCTTATCCCTTCTCTATCTCGTTCCATGATAGCATTAATTTCTGCAATGTTTATTTGTGCGCCGTACTTGGCTTGTAGCTCTAAGGCTTTTACTCTTAGCTGTGCTTCTTCAATATCTCTTTGTCTGTCATCGTCCATGATGATTTTCATTCTATCTGTTTCAGCATCAATCATAGCTTTCTGTGCGCTTACCTGTGCCTTCATTGCTTCAGCCTGTGCAAGCATTTCTGCTGGGTCTGGTTTAGGTGGCTCTTGTGGCATAGGTGGCATAGGTGGCACTTCTGTATTTATAAATGACTGTGCGTCTTGGAAGCCTGCTAGCTCGATCATTCTTGTTAGGGTGTTAGCATATTGTTGCATTGACACTAGAGGATTCTGTGGCCCTAGTGTTTGCATGATTTGTTCTTGCTTTGAAGCCAAGCCAGTTAAGACTTGGAACTTTTCTTCGTCTGATGACTTAGATATAGCTACATTGACTACCATATCCTTGTCTGAGTCCCAATATCTTGGGTCTACAGGTATAAATTTACCATTTAATCTAAAGACATCTTGTGCTTCTTGGTGCTTGATTACCAAGTTATTGACTGTTTTAAACATGGTTTTTAAGCCACCTTCAGCAAAATGTCTGCATATAAGTTCTACTCTACCTTGCGCACCACTCATAGTAGCAGTTACAGCTGCGGAAGTTGTAGATTGTAAAGCTTCTGCGTTGAGTCCTGCGCTAGCTTTAGATACGCCAGTTCTGTTTTCTTTAGCTTCGTCTAAATATCCTAGGACTGGGAAAGCTTCTTTACCAACAAAAGGTACAGCAAATGGTTGTACCATTCCTGGCGCTCTCATTCTAATTGGCTGACCAATATCTGTATTGAGTACATCGTCTATGTTGACTTGACCCTCAACAACTCCCATTCTTGGGAAGATTGAATGACCAAGAGAATCTAAGGTATCACGCATGATTTGTGATTTAGCCGCTTGAATTGGTTTTAAGTAATCAGCAGGACAAGATCCTATTGCTGTGTGTGGTTCTGGGTCAGGACAGAACATACATATAGGTAGTTCGTCTAATGGTTCTACATTCAATACCTCTAAGCCATTACCTGCTGTGCAAACTTTGATTCGCTCATCAATACCATCATCGTCATAGTCATAGTATAAGTAATGCTCAACGTATAAAACATCTTTACCACCAGCATCGTTTCTATCTGGGTAGACCATGTTGTCAAATGGATTTCTTGCTTCTTGTTCTTCGTAGCTTTCTGGGTCAAGTGCGCTGCCGCCATAACCTGCATACTGTTCCATCTCTTCTTGGTCGTAGCCCATAGCTACTAGGTCGGAGACTGACTTAATCATGCGGTGTGCAACGTAAGAAGCTGTCTCTATATCGCGCGCGTGCCTTGATATAAGCACTTCTTCTGGCGGTACTGATTCAATACATACTTGGTCTTTTGGTTTTAATCTTCTAATCTTTAGGTCATAACTTGCTGGTATTTCTTGCACTACCTCTTCACCGCTTACAGGGTCCATGGTTATGATTGTTTCGTTGGTGACTGACTCTTCTATCACCTCTACATTCTTATCCATGATTAATGCTTGGTAAGATTGTGGGTCTATGTTTGTAAATTCGTGTGTTGTTGCAGTTACGCTGTCATCCCAAAATACTTTGACAAAACCAGTCTTTCTAACTAACGCATCTTTAAAAACGTCATACAAAACTTGGAAACCAGGATTCTTTTGTTGTATGACATAGTTAATATAATCTGTTTGTTGTTGTGCAACCTCTATATCTTCTGGTCCTTTAGGTACAAACTCAACAATCTTTTTAGTACCAAAGAAAGTACGCATGATAGACGGCAACATAAAAAGTACGCTATCACGCACATCTGTAGAAACAAACTCTGACTGCATAGAGCTAGTACCTTCTGGCTCTGTACCAAGGTAATATTCTGTTGATTCAGCTCTTTCTGCGCCTACTTGGTGTATGAAATCTTTAGCATCATCCATCTCGGACTTAATCACGCCTACAAGATCAATCATATCTGTTTCTTCTTGGACGACTGCTTTAATTTCTTCTTCGTTGTACTTCTTTGCCATACTTTATCCTACTCTGATTATTTTTGATTTAAGAGGTTGTCTGAAATTATAACCTAAAAAGCTAGTGCTTCCACCAAAACTTGCAGCAGAGGATGCCATCGTCAGCGCGAGCGCATCCGCCTTGTCTGGAGATTTAATTCCACGCTTACGCATTTCATCCTTACTCTCAATCTTGATTTTACCTGTAGACGTATATTTATACAAAGGCGATGCTAGTTCTGCAACCAACTCATCGTCCTGCGGAATCCTGCAATCTCTTTGCACCAACCAGTCTTTAATCGCAAACCATAATTCAGCGCGTAGGTTTAAATAATTTTTTTTGGTCGCTGGCGCTTCCGCCACATTGACTCCGCGCACAGGTAAGTTTTGCTCCGCCAGTCTATCCACCACGCCTGCGCCCAAACCAATGACATCAATCAATATTTCCTGCGGTTTCTCTATCGCAGTAGATTCGTCATACATATTCTTAATCACACCACATAACTGCATCAAGTCCATAGACTTAAACGACTTAATACTCATCACATGGTTACCTTGTCGTATACATAGCGCGGAGTTATCACCGCCAAATCTAGCGACATCCAATCCCCATATTATCGGTGCGTTAGCTGTAAGAGAGACATCCCTATCTATAGCTGCCTTGACCAATCCCATTGGTATGACAGTATCGTCATCCGCGGATGGAAACTCGCCCATCACCTCCACGCGCGCGACTGTGGAATCCTCGCCATACTGCTCAATCATCGTTTGAAAGAGCTTTTGGTCGGTGCCTTCTACCGTGCGCGAGTCAATCTGCTCGTTCTTCCAGAAGGATTGCTTAGAGTTAAAGCTGTCGTAGAATGGCCCAGTGTTTCGGCGCGGGTTGGAGAAAGTAAACCAATACCTATCGCGCGTGGGTTCGGAGAAGAACCCCTCGCTGACCGAATAAATAGGAGAAGGAATACCTGATGCTTCATCCATTATCAGGCATACGCCGTATGATGAATGGATGCCTGCAAACGCATCTGGGTTTTCCTCACTCCATAACTGTGCCTGCGCGTAATAATAACCAGTGTCAATCTTGAGGTCGTTTATTAGCGCATCTTCAAACCATTGTGCTGGTTTAATCGTGGTTGCTGTCTTGGTAAACCAATGAGAGTTAATAGATAGTGTTAGCCACTTACCAAGTTCAGCCCATGTTCTTGAACGGAGCTGTTGCTCGGTGTTAGCAGTTACGATTATGGTAGAACCAAGTCTAGTAGATAACATCCAAAGTATGATCCATGCGACAAGTGCGGACTTACCAATACCACGACCTGATGCTACGGCTAGTCTAAACATCTCTGGTAAATCTAATACATTGTTTCGCTCAATGTGTATTGCCATTTCTCGTAAAATTTTTTCCTGCCACTTTCTTGGTCCTTTGAAATCTTCAAGGGGGGTGTCTTTTTGTCCCCATGGAAACACATACTTAACAAAGTTTACTGGGTTGTCTTTGATTGGTCCTGACCATAGTTCGGTCATGAGTTCTTTTTCTAGTTTTACGCCGTATTTCATATTAAAAAAAAATTAAAAAATTTTAGTTGAGTAGTTATACATATATCACCACCGCCACGCAACGAAAGGGGGGGTCAAATGCGATTTATTGAGAGAATATTGCATTAGTTAAAAAGGGAGTGTAAAAACTACTGCCCGCACCCGCCCCACCCTATATTTGTTATTCATTCACGCCCTCGCCCTCGCTCGCTTGTGCATTTTTGCTCATAGCTTGCGCGCGCTTGGGCAGTGCGCGAGCTGGCGATGGGCGATGATCTATTATCCTGGCGCGAGCGTCGGTGAGAACATTTTTAAGATCTAGGTTGTAATTAATTTCTTGGCGGTCTGCCCAATTATCTGGATCGCGATTCTTTAGAAAAAATATCGCGCTTGTTTCCTTGCCGTCCATTGCATTTTGAAATACTTTGTTTGCTACTAGTTGGACTGCTTTGTACTTTCCTCTTTTTATAGCCTCTGCAAATTGCTCGTTTCTTTTCTTTTCTCTGGTTATTGTTGAGATGTTTACATTGAGCAAAGTAGCGATTTGGCTTTCATTTAAGCCATCGCCAGACCATTGCGATATTTGTTTGTACTCGTCTTCAGTTAGTTGAGCAAGCTTTCTTTTTCTACCTGGTTTTCCCTTTTCCATGCTTTATTTTAGGGTATTTTGCACATTTTAGGTAATTAATTACACTTTTTTAACTATAAAGTGTTGCTTATTGGGTATATATATGTATAATGAGTATTGTAAGGTAATTAAATCTTACATACTTTGGAGAAGTAAATGATAAACAAAACAAGAAAAATAGAATCAGGACTCTATGAGTACAGAGGATATTCTATAAAAAACATAAAAGGTGCTACTTACACATTTTGGAATATAGCAAAGATACCAACAGGTGGTGATGTTCATGATGCATACGAAGCTCATGATGCTACAGATACTTTAGCAGAAGCAAAAGAATTTATTGACACTACATATTATAAGGAGTGTGCATAATGAGTGTACCAAAGACCAGATCACACAAAAGCATTATAGGGCAACTTCGCAAGAAGTACGGCCTAAAAGATAACACGCCAATACATAAGGTAGAGATAGCAATGTCTCCAAAAGATTGGAAAGACTTTAGCGAAGCATTAACCTTTCCTAATGGTAAACCAACACAAAGAGGTAAACAATGATAATGCAACAATATAAGATCAGTTATCCACGCGCCGAGTTTTGCTATGCCAGGCACATAAGAGATAACCTAAAACACGAGGGCGAAATCATATACCCGCATGAGCCATCTTCTAGGCTCTTAGAGGACGGCACATGGCTTTTAATAACAATAACAGGGGAAAGGCTAGGCACAGTCTCCCCTAGTGGCACAGTGAGGCTTACATGAAGCGAGAGGACATACCAAAACATTTACGACATCTAACCATAGAACAATTAAAAGCTTTGTTCTATTTATTTAGGAAACCAGTATGAGCAATCAATACAACGAGCAAGAACTAGAAAACATACAAAGCTATGTACTAGAGCAAGATAGAAAAGGTTTATTAGAAAATGATATAAGAGATATTTGTTTTATGTACGGCTTACACCCAGACGATGACCGAGACGAAATACTAGAATACATAGCGGAAAGTATTTTTTACGAGCAAACAATAGGAGATCTAGTCTAATGGGTAAGGGATCAGGAAGGCGCAAAGAAGATATAAACAAGATACGCAATAATTGGGATAGTATCTTCAAAAAGCGCGACAAGAAACAAATAACCAAAGTAATAATTGAATTTGAAATGCCAGGCTATCCCTCAATAGATGAAATCAATAACCACGTTCAAGAATTATTAATAAATAATAAGCTTGAAAGCAAAACAACAACAAGGAATGTATAAACCATGAAACCAATACAAAACCAATACTTGCAATACAAACCTTATAAATATGTTCTTGATGGTGAATATATAAAATCATCACACAAACATAAATCTTCTGTTTTTAAGTTTGAGCCTTTTGCCGTTTCCTTAGAATCCATAATACAAAAGATAGATAAAAAAGATCTACCAATTAATAAAGAAGATTGGGGTTTTTATTGCTTAGATATGGTTAATGAGTTTGGCTTTTTGAATATAAATAAATATGTTAAAAGTTCTCATGGCTTTTTTAATTATGAAAAAGAACATATTGTTAGATGGAAAACTTTTGCAATTGATTTAAAAAACATCATACAAAACAAAGAAATTGATAAAATAGAAGTTATGAACAGTTATCTAATAGAAGATACTCATATTTACTTTGATGACTTTCATTTAAAAAACATATCGTATAAATGCAATTCTCTAGCTTCTGCAATTATTTTATATATAATTACAAATAAGAAGCACTCTAAAAATTGTATTGAATGTAATAATATATTCTTTGCAAAAAGAAGCGATGCTAATTACTGTAGTGGTAATTGTGCTAGAAGATACCAAAGAAAAACATTAAATGCTTGACCTAATTATTAACATATTCGCTGGAGTCACAATAACATTCGCTGTAATGATATTTCTAACAGCGCTCGCGATAGTAATAATTGACCGCAAGCAATAAGTTTGAACGCGTGAGAGATATCTTCTCCAAAAGATAAACCCCCCTAAAAGCTCTCGCGCGTTCCTCTCGCACCGCCCTCCGCCTCCGCCGAACGAATCACTCACGAACTAAGTCCGCTAAACCAACCAACAAAAAATGTTTCTTCCCTCCGCTCTGGGACTTCCTCAATCGCTTCGGCTCTCCTTCTAGCACAATCCATATCAACCCTGCCTCGCTCAACTCCGCTAGCGCACGCCCAACGCTTTTACGATTAACCGCTGTCATCTTGGCGTAATAACTAATAGCATCATGCGAGGACCAGGTTTCATACCTCCATCTCTCGCACAAAGACCAACCAACAAAGCGAGCTGTCATAGACAACGACTCATTGCCTGCGACTTCGCTACGATACCAATGCCATACTATTTGGCGCACACGCGAAAAGTCAGATTCTTTTCTAGCAAGCGCTATGGGAATCAGCGCAGTTTTCTCCCCACGCTCGCTCTCGCTGTGAGCAGTAATCCACCAATATGCTTTGTCTATTTGTCCGAATCTTCTCATCTTTCTCCTGCGCAAGCGTGCGCGCTTTCGGGAGAGTCAAACCCCCTCCAGGGGTTTGCTCTCCTATGTATATGTATATACATGGATATATGGGCATCTCCTACCCTAGTCTTGGGCATCTGAGTGTATAGTATGTCCCTTAGCTTCCCTAGTATGTCCCTAAAGTTCCCAACGATTAATTTAAAATTGGTCATAAAGTGCCATAGGATTTTGTAATTCTTCTAATGGTTCAAGTACGCCATTCTTCCTAAATAATGTTTTGGTAGAGTAATCAACATTACCAGAATTAGATTTAACAAGAGCTGCTTTAACTACACTCATGCGCTCATACTCCACGCGCTGTTCTTCACAGATACGCTCACAATCCTCCGCGCTCGCCAACCACATAGCTATCGCCCACCGCACGCTGTCGGTAATACTACTTGCACCACGAATCTCGGCTCTATGGCTCATAGCGTCATCGCTATCGTTCGCTAAAGCACCTTTATTAAGATGATGAATAGTAAGGGTAGAACAACCAAGTCTGGCGCTAATGTTCGCACAATAACTTCCCCATAGTTGGCCAGCTTCATTACTGCTTGATACATTACCAGTTGTAAATGCTTGGAGAGGATCAAAACAAACTAACTTTAAATTTGGTATGGCTTGTAATTCCTCTACTAACTCTTGCGCTATAGGTGTTATGCCTTCTTCTCTTAATAGTATCATTGGTTCTTTTTGTTCTGGGACAGGAAATACATAGACTTCATAGGAGGAGTTAAATCGCTTGCCGTTAGGGTCCAGCAAGTCTAGTCGTCTATGTATTTCCATTAAATCATCTTCAGCACAGAATATAACAGTATTGCCACGCTCTTTCACATCTTTCCCCCACCACCTGCCTCCGCACGCCACAGATAATGCTAACTGTATGACACTTAGCGACTTACCCACGCCACCAACTGCGGCTAGGATTCCAGGCTTACCAATAGGAATAAGGCCATCAACTAAAAACTTCTGTGGCTCTGGCTTACCTACAAGATTACGAATCGCATACTTTTGGATGCCTAGCTTATGATCTATCAGTTCAGCTCTAACTTTATCTAAACCATATTTTAAATACAGGTCGTTATAATCGCCAACTTCACTAGGTAATCGCACCGCACTGTTGACCACAGCACTCGCGCACTCTTGCGCCTTCTTCTCTCCTACTCCACTTTCATCATTATCAAGTGCGAGAATAAATCTAGCACCTGTCAGCTTGCGTAAATTAGAGGCTGCATCCAACAAGAAGTTGGCACTAAATACGCAAGCTACAGGAATTTGGGTAGCTTCATATACTGAAGCGGCAGTTGAGTAGCCTTCAACTAAAATAAGTTTTTCTATATTGTTTAAATCTTGTAAGGTCGTACCAATTAAAAATACATTACCTTTGATTTCTGAAGCGGAAGCGAATCTTTTTTCGCCTTTTTTATCTATGTACTGTAGAGAACGAATCTGTCCTGTAGTATTATATACAGGAACAATTAACCTACCATTTAATTGCTTCAACCCATAACTTTTAACTTTTTTAT
>Ga0209504_1001591_pt1 | contig 16863 bp, 30 predicted proteins | sample COGITO_mtgs_1005_FD_184791 | JGI IMG/M metagenome (GOLD analysis project Ga0209504, IMG submission 184791) | Pelagic marine microbial communities from North Sea - COGITO_mtgs_100511 (SPAdes) (version 2) | ecosystem: Environmental > Aquatic > Marine > Epipelagic ...
AACTATGACTGGAATAACTCAAGCACCAACCAAGACTTAGAGTATGATGGTTCTATTTTTGTAGGTGATGCACTAGATTGTAGTAATCCTTTAAACGATACAAGCTGTTTTGGATATTGGGATGCTTATGATAATCAACAGTGTGACCTTGACCCACAATACGGTCCTTTCTGTCAAGGGTATAAACAAGAAGATTCAGTAGCTTACTACGAAGAAGAGCCTGACTATGGGTATCAAGAAGAACCAGAACAGTTTGGTTATGTGGAAGAGTTAGAGCAGTTTGGTTATGTAGAAGAACCTATGTTTGAACAAGAGTACGAAAGTTTTGAAGAGCCAGAGTACACCTATGAAGAAGAAATAATCTTTGAGCAGATGTTTCCACAAGAAGAACACCGTGAATCTTTTGAAGTTACACAAGACTTTCAAAGGGAAGAAGAGATGTTTATGCCAATGGAAGAACCAATGCTAGATGAGTTTATCTTCCAAGAAACATTTTTAGTTGAAGACTTTGCAGAACCTGAAACGTTTATAGAATTAGAAACTGTAGAACAATTGGAGGAATGGTTTGAGGAAGAGACAAGGATGGAAGAAGAACTTGCGTATGCAGAGGAGCCGGAAGAGGAGTTTCTTGAAGAAGTCTTTGAAGAAGAAGCTGTAGAAGAAGTGTTTGAGGACATCGAAGAGATGCGTGAAGAGATGGAAGAAGAACGTATAGCTGAAGTAGAAGAAGAAAGACAAGAAGAACTACAAGAAGAAGAAGTAATGATAGGTGATATACGACCAGAAGGTAAGAGTTCCATTAGTAGAGACATGGCACTGAACGTTGTCTCGTCTACTTTAAGAACAGCTCAAGCTAGTGTTAGTGGAACTACATCAGGAAATTCTGTACACGCTACAGGTGGAACGACAGGAGCTTCTAGCGTATCATCGTCTAACTCAGGTGGTGGTATGAGTACAAGTAACTCACCTAGCATGTCAGCACAGTTTACATCTTCTACTGCACAGAACAATCAAGTATTAGATATGAGTACAAGCTTTAGTGTTAGTAACTCTACAAGCTCTGTAAGCGTTGAAGCTGAGACAGTTGAGACAACCAATGTCGTAGTTAGTGTAACGCCTACTGAAACTTTACAAAGTCAAATAGATGTATCAGTCTCAACAGATGCATCAGCTACACAGGCTGAACAAACAGTAGCCAACGTGATAGCTCAAAACTTACAAGCGGCTCAAGATGATGTTGAAGCTCAACAAGAAGAGACAGGAGAGTACGGGTCAGAGAATACAATCATAGCTTACATGGGGTTTGTACCTAACTTTAACAGTTATAGATTAATAGAATTACCACAGAAAGAACTTTGGTATGAGCCTAGAAGTATATACGCTAACAACATGTTGACAGATAACACGCAAGGCTTTTATGAAATGGCGGGACAGAGTTTAAACACCCTGTCTCAAATGAAAGAACTACAACCTAACTTATAGGAGAACATTATGAATTGGTTTGAAAATAAAACAACACAGCTTATAGCATTAGCCGGGATTGTTACAACCCTTGCAGGGTTTGGATACACAGGAGCTACCTACGTTAATAGGATAGATAATCTAGAAGCACAGATAGGTGGTATCGGGGATACTGAATCAGCACAAAAGATTATTGAAGAAAGGTTTGCATCTATTGAAACATCGGTTAAGTTCTTAGAGAAAGAACTTGATAACATTAATATCCCAGATGTTACTGAAATAAAAACTGATATAGCTACAATTAAAGCTGACCTCCAGAGTCTAGAAAAATCTATTGATAAACTAGAAACTGGAAATCCACTAGCGGGTTAGTTATTTTAAAACGTTTAACTCTCGTTGAAAGAAAGCATGTAAGTCTCCAAGCTTAGTCTTCCCGTTACGTAAGATTGATTTAATTAAATCTCTCTCATCTTTCGGAAAGATTTCATCTACCATATTCTCAGGTAATATACTAAACTCTGTGACTATTTCGTTTTTTCTAGTAAGAAGAACTTTAAAACTTACCAGGTTAGCTTCACTTTTATTAACCATTATGTCTCCAAGTTTGCAAATGTAATTTTATCTTGTCTACCACGTAGTCCTGCTTTCATATAAGAAGTTGCACGACCTTCAAAGAAGTTCTGATGTTCAACACCCATCACTTCATCTAACCACCCAAGAGGATTCTCTCGTTGGTCGTAGTTAGTTTTTAATCCAAGCTGTAGTAATCTTCTATCAGCAATGTATCTGTTGTAAGCATACATATCTTTCTTAGTAAGTCCTTCAAGGTCTCCCATGTCAAACACTAGGTCTAAGAACTTGTCCTCAAGGTCTACCATCTGTCTACATATCTCATAGATTTCTGCTTTGAAATCATCTGTCCATATATCAAGGTTCTCTTGGATAAATTCCCTAAACAATTTAGTCATAGCTTCAACGTGCATTGACTCATCACGGATAGAGTAAGTAACAATCTGTCCCATACCTTTCATACGTCCGAAGCGTGGGAAGTTTAACAAGATTGCAAAGCTACTAAAGAGTTGTAGTCCTTCTGTAAAGGCTGAGTAGACTGCTAAAGTTTTCGCAATGCTCTGTCTATCAGACTTAGTAGTTTTGATGTTATGTACATACTCGTGTTTGTTAGACATCTCTTCGTACTCTGCAAAGGCTTTGTACTCTATCTCCGGCATACCTACTGTATCAAGTAGTAAGCTGTAAGCATGTTGATGAATTGATTCCATGTTTGCAAAAGAACCCATCATCATTCTAGCTTCAGGCTTTCTAAAGATACGCATGTATCTATCAACATAACCTGCTCCTACATCTACATCAGACTGTGTGAACAGCCGGAAGATTTGTGTGAGTAAGTTCTTCTCGTTAGGCTTCATCTCCTGCCAATCTTTGACATCGGTATGAAGAGGTACAGACTCAGGCATCCAATGCATTTGATTCTGTAGTACATAGTAATCGAACATCCAGGGATTATCGAAAGGTTTATAATGGTCTCGTGTATCTAGTAAGCTCATGTGTTCTCCGTGTTAAATTTTCTAATTAAATATTTTAAATTGTTGATTACATAACCTGCGTAATCATTGGTTTGTGCAAAGGGTCCTTTAGTTTCATCTATGTAGTCAACCCACATTCTACTAGTGAACCCTTTAAATTCAGGTGTAAGTATGTTATTAAATTCTTCTTGTGTCATTTATCCCTCACACGCTATGCATTCAACTTCATCTAGCTTGATGCGTTGAACTTTGTTATTAACATTCTCTGCATTTCTAGCAGCATTGGTTCTAAAGTAATACAAAGACTTAAGCTTATTCATTCCATACCAGTGTACATCATTAACGTACTGCATGTAGTCATCGTGTACTTCTTGTGACTCGGTAGCTGTAGGGATTGTAAAGAATAAATTAACTGACTGAGCCTGACAAATAAACTCTTGACGTTTAGAAGCATGTTCTATAATCCAAATCTGGTCAAGCTCGTTAGCTGTTTTAAATATTTCTTTCTCATCATCAGTAAGAATATCTAAATGCTGTACTGAGCCTTCGTGTCCAGCTATGTCTTTCCATACTTCTTTAAGCTCATCTTTGGTTAACTTCTTGTCCGAGAACAAGTCTTCTAAGTATCTGTTCTTTACTTGATACGAGCCTGAAAGAGTTTTGTGTGTATAAACGTTAGCCCTGTATGGCTCAATCGAAGGAGATGTCCCACCACAAATAATACTAGAAGAGGCATTAGGAGCAACAGCGAGAAGGTGAGCATTCCTACGCCCACTGCCACTGATGTCAGGAGCTTCTCCACGTTCGTCTGCAAGTCGTTCAGATGCTTTGGAAGCTTGTCCCTTAATATGCTTGAACGCTTTGTGATTAAATCCCGTAGCGTATATACCCTCAAAAGGTAAGCTGCGTGATTGGAGATACGAATGGAATCCCATCGCACCAAGACCCAACGACCTTTCTCTGTAAGCAGAGTAGGCAGATTTAAGAAAGCCTTCTTTGCCCGGCTTAATATGTTTTTGAAACCTTTTAAAGTTTGCATTGTATTCTCCTAGGTTATCTGTGTCGACAGCGTTGTCAATGTAATGTTGTAAAACATTGTCGAGCATGGTTATTAAATCTTGTATAAACATAGGGTTCTCTGACCAATCATCAAAGTATTCTAAGTTTACACTGGACAAACAACACACGGCTGTTCGTTCTTCGTTGGTGGCTAAGGTTATTTCAGAACATAGGTTGCTCTGTTTAATCTCTAAGCCCAAAGCTTTCTGTTCTTTAGGGAGAGCTTCGTTACATGTATCAATGTTAATCATGTAAGGCTCACCTGTCTCTGCTCTAGCATTAATCATCTGCCACCATAGGTCTCTAGCACTAACAACCTTAACAGCTTCATGTGTCTTAGGGTCTATCAGTCTCCAGTCTCCATCAACTTCAACAGCCTGTAAAAATTCATTGGTGAGGTTAATACCGTTGTGTAAGTTTAAACACTTCCTATTAATATCTCCACCAGATTCTTTACGCATGTTAATAAATTCTTCAATCTCTGGATGGCTGATGTCCATGTATGCGGCATACGAACCTCGTCTTGTTACGCCTTGATTGAAGGCTAACATCTGAGAATCAACTACATGCATGAAAGGAATAGAACCAGTAGACTTACTGCCGTGAGCAGTAGGTATACCGTTACTCCTAATGTCTCCCCAATATCCACCAATACCTCCACCTGAACTCGCCAACCATATGTTCTCATCAAAATGGTCTGATAAACCACCCCGACTGTCAGGAACATAATTGAGGAAACAGCTAATAGGAAGCCCACGACTAGTTCCCCCGTTGCTAAGTATAGGAGTGCTAAACATGAACCAACAAGCGGAGCTGTAGTGGTAAAGCCGTTGAGCCAATTCAAAATTTGTGACCCCTTTGTACGTGGCTCCAAAGATGGAGGCTCTTGCGAACGCTTCTTGTGCATGTGTTTCATTCTCCCATAAGTATCTATCCTTGAGTGTATCAAGACTAAATTTATCTAAGTTTTTTTCGTTGCTGTAATTAATTTTAATACCAAGGTATTCCTTAATACCAACTTTATCTTCAACCATTATGTGTTCTCCTGGTTATGTATGTCTAACATTATAACAGTATAATGTAGAATTTTTAATAAATCATTTCTATTTTTACCATCTTTATTTCCATAGCGTTTAGCGTACTTCATAATGTTACCCATCGCAAAGCCCTCACCGTGTCCCGAATCAATAATAACATCGGTAGCTTGATATTTATCGGATGCATAATGCTCACTGTACGTACCATCAATGTATGCTTTAAGTTCTTGTAAGCTTTTGTCTTCATTAAATTTATAGTTCATTGTTTCTCCAGTCATCAGGTAAAGTATCTTCACTGTACCATGTAAAATTATTTGTCTCTGCCCATTCAGCATGAGTTCTTTTTGTGCCGTCTTTTCTTACAGTAGCTCCCGGCATAGGGGCGTAAGGTTTTTGAAACAAAAAGACTAACTCCATGTAGTCCTTGTTTAAAACTTTTCTAATATGTATGTACTTACTGTACTCAGCGTGGTCCCAGAATCTACCCTTTGCTTCAAGTAAAATTGTTTTACCATTTATCTTCTTTACAAAGTCAGGTTCGTATTTATGTTGTATGACATATTCTATTCTATCCCAATGATGTTTCCAGTCTTTCAGAATGGTTTGATGAATGTCATACTCCCATGTACTGTCATACCCTTTAGGTACTCCAGTCTTTTTAGGTCTTGGTTTTCTAGGTACTCGTTTCAATGTAACACTCTAGTATTTCTAACCGTAACTTCACAGTTTAAAATTAAAGCCAACATCTCAAGAGATTCAGTATCTATATTATCAAGAGACTCATTCTCTTCTTGTAACACTTTACCTAATTTAATTATTGCATTTTCTAAATCAGTTTTCATTAGTTAAGTCCTCGACAGTTATATCGTTTATAGTTTTATGTTTAAGTAATTTTTTAATTTTTTTATTAATCCACTTTAAAGAAAAAGCAGACAACATTAATTTACCATTAGTATAAATATGAGTATCTTTAGGAACTAAATTATATGCTTGTTCCATTGTAAGTTTCTTTGCTTCTTCTTCTGATACCAGAGTTTTTACCCAGTCAATTAAAAGAACTAAAGATTTTTTTCTTATAAGTTTTGTTTGTCTTCCGTTCATAGTACCTCCTGTACATTAGGAATTTTCTTTATAGTTGTAAAGTATACAGGACCTGTTGAGTATTGAAACCCTCTTAGCCCTTGTCCATCGTTTGAATCTTTGTGACATTCAAACTTATAAGGACACCAAGTACAACCTCTAGCTAACTTCATGTTACCTGCTTTGCCTTCTGGTATAGGTTCATAACAAAACTCAGGTGGTTTCTTTTTCTTAACAATAGACTTAATAGATTTAATACGTTCTTTAATATTAGGTTTGTCTAATTCTTCTGGCTTAAACAAAGTTAGTTCTCCTGTCTCTTTATTTAAAACTAAAAACCCACCGTTGTTTGTACCTTCTGCTTCTTCATACCCTGCAAGTTGTGCCAAGTATCCAAAGTTATCTTGCTCTGCTAGTGTCCCGTCTTTGAATTTCTTAAACGCAAAACCAGAAGCTGTCTTTACATCTACTACTTCACCATCAATCTTACAATCCATATGACCCTTGATTCCACTAACAGAAATTTCTTTTTGTTCAGAGTCAATCTTATGCCCGGACATTTTAACAAAGAATAAAACTAACACTTCAAGTAAGTGTCCGTATAAAAATTTAATCATAGTACTAGATTCTAATTCTCTAGCAGAAACGTTTTTAGAATTCATATCATACCACAGCTGACGAGAAGGCTTCCCGATGTTAGACATTCTTAATGTATTAACATTAGCTTTGTCTGCACCACGAGGAGTAGCCCAATGTTTTAAAGCACTAGCCATGTCTTCACCAAAGACTTTTAAATCCTGGTCGGTTAGTTTAATATCCTTACCTTTAGTTAAGGTAGATATAGTAGAGTAAATATCATCTACTAATGTATCTAGGTTTTTATTTTTTGGCATCTTCAAACTCCTTGAATGCTTTAATTACATCTGATGAAAAAAGCTTTTGTAAATTAACTAAATACATTTGACTTGCATTGTGGTCTCCACCGGATACAGTTTTAAATGTATCAAGCTTATCAACAATAGTTCTAAGAACATCTGTTTTAAACACAAGGGTGCAGTACTCGTTGTCTCCGATACAAAGATTGTGAAACCAATAGTCTGACTCAGTAGCTTTAATACCAGAAGGTTTACCATAGCTTTGATATTCAATAGCTATGTTTCCTGTCTTCATCCACATACCACGTTCTGATTTAACTTCTATCTTTTTATCTTGTAACATTGCTGCTACTTTATCTTCTCTAACTGTACCATACTTCAAGTCTAGGTCAAACTTCTTTCTGTTTTCTTTTGTTGGTTTCATAATTTTTTATTTAAGTTAATAGTACGTTACTCTGTGTAAATTAGAAATTAATTTACTTTGAGGGCTTTCATAGTTAAGAATATTTTTAACAGTAACTTCTACATCTTTATGGTTATCTATTATTTTTTTTGCTTTAGTTAAATCTATTTTAAACCACTCACTAGATTGTTCTTCACTAGCTTGATTTAACTTACTCAATAAAAAATATTCTGCTCTTGTATAGTTTTTAAATTCTTTTTTATATTCTAATTTAAAATTTCTATAAGGAGTACTTCCATTAAAACTTGATAGTCTTTTTTCCGTATCAATAGCTTTACCTAACTTTACCCAACCTTTAAAAGAAGGATTAGTTATGCAATATACAAATCCTTTTCTAGGTTTTTTATTTAACATTTTATATAAATAACGAAGTCTGTTTTTCCTAGCTCTGTTAGTATGCTTACAAAGCTTAGTACAATAGTTACGTTTGCCTGTTCCTTTTACTTTTGTTCCTATCGGAGAATGAAAATATATTTTATTACATATTTTACAAACATTTTTTAATTTTTTAATATCTACATTATAGAAATTAGCAATCTGATTGTTACCTTTTAATTTTTTCCAAAGACCTGGTTTCGATATTGTCTTGTTGGTGTTTTCTTTTATAAAAAAAGCTGCTTCCTCTAAAGATATACCTGTTTTAATCCATTCGTATGCAACATATAATATTTTTAATTCGTCAGAAACGGGTTTTAAATATCCATCTATTTCACTAAGCTCATATCCAAAGGGAATCGTAGATGTTTTTCTTTTAATATAAGGAACTTTATACTCTTCATTTTTTTTATTTTTATAATAAGAACAAACACAAGAGTTACATATTTTTTTGTAACCTTGCATATTACTCGAATAACAATTGCCTTTAGGTGTTGTTTTTTCACTGCCTTCAATTAGGACAACATTACACACTCTACATTTTTTAGTGGGTTTCACTCCAATTACCTCCTACTTTGTATTCGCCATCCATAGGACAACGAAGGTTTAAATGTTCTCCTGCTTTAATTAAACTATTAACAGCAAGTTCTCCTGCAAATTCTGCTTGTGATTCTTTTACTTCTATCTGCCACTCATCATGTATGTTAGCAACAAACTTATAATCAATTGTGTTTAGTTTTAATAGCTCATCTAAAAGAACCAAACCTTGTTTCATAAGGATAGCACCACCGCCTTGAAGCAGTGTGTTAAGTGCTGCATGTTTATGTCTAAGAAATATTTTACGTCCGTCTAATCCTTTGAGGAAACCTTTTGTTGCTGCTCTTTCAACACGACTTTTAAGAGCTTTAAATGGTGGGTTACCACTGAGAAAACGTTCTCGCAATCTTCTACCTTCCTCTCTATTTCCACCAACCACGCTTCCAATTTTTTCATCCCCTGCTCCGTAGATGAGGGCATAGATAAAAGTTTTTGCCTGGTCTCTTGATTTAAGTCCAGCAAGGTTTTGGTTAACTGTGTGAATGTCTCCGTTAATGATTTCATTTATGTACTCCTCGTCAGCCATATAGTGTGCTAACATTCTTAATTCTAATTGACTTGCATCTACACCCACAAGTTTATAACCCTCTGGTACTATCCAACAAGACCTACATTCTTTACCGAAGGGACTGTAGACTGCAGGAACTTGAGCCATGTTAGGATTTCTGTGTGCCATCCGACCTGTAATAGCACCGGTACATAAAACAGAACCATGTACTCTGTTGTCTTTAGCAGCAGCATCTATCCACGACTCAACTTGAGCTGCTCTTTTTTGTAAGAGTAAAAACTCTGCTATGAGTTGAGCTTGTGGAATGTGTTGAATTTTTTTAAGAGTTCCTTCATCAACTATGGCTTGTCCTGTTGTAGTAAACCTATTAGGTTTCCAACCAAAGTCTTTTAAGTATGCACCTATTTGTTGGCGAGAACCTAAGTTAAATTCTTTTAATTCTTTACGCATGAAAGGAGACATGTTGCCTGTCTTTGTTATCTCTTCATATTCATACAAGCTTAGACCAGACTTAGATAACGTCCCGTCTTTTTTAAACTTAGGTACAACTTGTTTAACATCAATCCACTTAGGTTTAAATGTTTCATGTACTTCTTTTTCAACCTCGGCTTTTCTTTTATTCAATGAACTTAAAAGAAACATAGCTGCTTGTTCATCAAAAAGAAAACCATTGTCTGTTTGCTCTTGTAAAATTTGTGAGGTTTTATGTTCTAAATTAATAGAGGCTTTAGAAAATCCAGGGCTTTCTTTTCTTAAATGTTCTAAGACTTTTTTGTTTACTCTTACATCTTGAATACAGTACGCCAACATCTCTTCACTAAAAGAATCAAACTTAGGCTGTACTCCTTTAGCACATTTTAAAAACCAACCCCATTTTTCTAAGCTGTGTCCTCCCCTCTCGTGGGGTGAAAGAGTCTTGACAGGGTCAAGGTATCAATGACTTCTGCATACGCAGATAAATCCACCCCCGAAAGTTTTTTAATAACAGGTATATCAAAGCCTATGATGTTATGTCCTATAAGTTTATCTGCCTTAGACAGAAACTCGATGCCTTTGTCTATCTCATTGGGGCTAAAAGAATAAACATTATCGTCCTGGTCAATCGCAACGATACACCAAATTTCTGTCGCAGCAGGTATCTTAACCTCTACATTTTTCTTGAGGTCTGTATCATAAACCTTTTGTTTAGAATCAAACAGCAGTCCGTTTGTTTCTATATCAAATACTAATTCCATATGTTTGTCCTAGAAAGGTAGTAAACTTTCTGTGTCTTCATGTATTAACTCGCTGTCAGTGTACTCTGATAGTCTACCAGACTCTGAATCATACACTAAAGAAGTAGCTAATCCAACATCTCCTGTGTACCTAGACTTAAGCACACGAAGTTTAGTGGTCCTGGATTCTAATTCATCGTCTGATTGTTGGTTACGTTCTAAAGCAATAACACAATCGGATAACTGACCAATACTATTAGACCCTCGAAGATGGGAAAGACTAACTTCAACACCATTCTCGTGTCCCTTGTTACCATCAACCCGTCTTAAATGAGAGACAAGGATTAGCCCAGCCCCGGTTTCTTCTACTAAACTACGAAGCCTAGTCATAATATTATCAATAGCTCTCCGTTCATCGCCTTCTGCTAACTGACTTACTAACATATGTAGATGGTCAACCACTACCCACTTACAATCACAACCAACAATGAGGTATCTAAGCTTTGCAAAGATATCATCAATCTCGTTAGTCCCAAAGTGAGCATGGATAAATACTTTATCTTCATCAAACATTGTCTTGTACATATGAATCAAAGTATCTTCACTGAACTTGTCTCGCTCTTGGTCAACGTATAACCTAGCGTTAGCTTCAATAGATAGTATCCCATCTACAGTTCTACGCCAATCTTCTTCTAAGGCAATGATACCTACATTATCGTCAGTGTTTTTTACTAACCAATGTTCTAACTCTCTGGTAACACTAGACTTACCTAGTCCTGTACCACCTGTAAGAGTAACGAGTTCTCCTTGTCGCATACCATAAAGCTTATCGTTCAATCCTTTCCAAGGATAAGGAATGCTTTCTTTTCTTTTTCTATTTAAAAAGTCTTCTTGTTTCTCTGATACCCGAATGATTCCACTCGGAGTATAAACCTTAGCATCCCACCATGAAGAGGTAAAGTCTTTGTAGTTACCTTTGATAAGCATGTCGTTAGCATCCTTGTACCCATTGGGTAAGGTAACAACCTTTGCTTTACCAGGTTTTAGAATCATTGCAACTTTCATTGCGGCTTCCATACCAGCCTTGTCTTTATCAAAACATAAGACAACATTGTCAAAGCTTTCTACGTACTCAAGGTTTTCTTTAATGTCTTTGACTGCTGAAGCTGCCCCTCTAATAATAGAAACAACTGCCCACTTACTACCAAGAAGTTCATAGGCTGCCATAGCATCACACTCACCTTCTACAATGGTGAGATACTTACCTCCTTCTTTGAATAGCTGTTGTCCAAACAAACCGACACCATTAGGTGAGACATCAAAAGAAAACTTCTTGTCTCTAATGTATCTAATCTTGTTCGCTGTGAGCTCGTTGTTAATGTAAAGGGGATAGATGTGTTGAGCTAATTGTCCTGCTGAATCATAAACAACCTTTACCCCGTATTTTTCTGCTGTTTCTTTAGCGATATTTCTATCAGAGAGCTTTGCATAAACTCCTCCATGTGCGTTTAATTCTCGTATTGTTTCTTGCATATTAGTTTCTACCTGTTTTGTTTGATATGTTGTTTGTTTATCAAGACTAGGAAAGAACTCATCGCAACTAAAACATTTACCAGAACCATCTTCGTTCTGAGAGAGTGCATCACTGCTCTTACACGAAGGACAGGGCAGGTGATACTTTATAAATTTTAAATTGTTTTCCATGTTTGACCCAAAAAAAAGCTAGGCACAGAATTTAATCTGTGTCCTAGCGTGGTTAGAATTAAGATTCGTCAGTAGTTTCTACTACTTCAGTCTCTTCTGGTGGAGTATCAATATAAGCTTCAGGGCTTTCATTTAGAATGACCTCAAGTCCAGACTGATGTGCTTGTGAAGCATAGTTTAAAGCTTCAACTACTACATTGATTGTTCCTATCTTACTGATAGTAACACTTGCATTATTTTTTCTTTCAGTATCTTCAATCTTAGATACATCATAGACTAAGTTGCCTTCAGCATTATTAATAGTAATAATCATTTAGAATTCCTCACCACCTTCAATAGCTTCAAACTCTGCACCATCTCCGGATTTGTATTGAATCAAATCAAGAACTTGCATAGCTTGAAAGTCTAAGCCTTTGAAGTCTCCGTATTTATTGGATACTTCCCACTCGTTATATTGAATCTTAACTCGTGAGCCATTACCAACCTGTTCATTCATTGGAACTTTAGTACTGTCAAGTAGTAAAGGTGCTTTGCGAACCATTCCATTTGGTCCATTTACTTTACGCTTGATGTTAATAGAACGACCAACGACTTCATCCTGGACTGTTAAAGTTTTAACTTTAAAGCCACGACTTTCAAAATCGTTTGCCACCTCGTCACTTACTACTAAGTCTACTGTATAGACAGGTTCGAACTTAGTGTTCGGTGTCGTTACGTTCGCCCAGTAAGCGATTCCTTCTTGTATTGCCATATTAAATTACTCCTATATTGACATTGTTGTGATACAATTATACATGTTGTTGACCGATTAGTCAACCCCTATTCTTCAATATCTCTCAAAATATCTTCTAATGATATAAAAGAATTCTCAAAGAGAGTTATTAAAAACTTTTCACCTTGCCGTAGTACCTCGTAAGATACTTTGTTAGCATAAAAATCTTCGTAGTTTTGAGTAACATACTCCTCAAACTTAGCCATCTGTTCCTTATCAAACTCTACCTGGTTTGAAGAGTCAGTTTTATTTAAGTCGTTTACATTAGACTCTTGCAACATCCGTTCATATATATAGTTCATTAGTCTTCCTCGATTTTAAAAATCATATCGACATTACGAATTATATCAGCAAGAGCATGTGCTTCTTTGATATCAATATCACCATACTCAAACAAACTTTGAACACCTTGCTTGGCATTTTTAAAATCATCTTTAATCCATCTGAGCCTGTGTTCAGGAACTTTAATTGTTATAGTTTTCTCTTTCATTTACCTTGCCCTCTATATTTTTTATAGTTAGCTTTCTGATTCTTGTTCATAGTTGAGGTGCTAACGTTACCTCCACCTTGGCTGGTCTTCTTACCTCTGCCTTTAGTAGCAGAGATGTAAGCCTTTAATGTTTTAGTCTTCGCCATATCTATTCTCCTCTATTGTTCCTTTACGTTTGTCTCGGTACTCTGTAATCCTTCGACCATCTGCATAGTCAACTGTTTGTTTATACCAGAGACCGTCTTTATATCTAGTGTCAACAGCTGTGATTTGTTTAGCTTGTTTTTCTAGCTCAAGTATTTGTCTTTGTCGTTCAACAGCATCATTGTGCTCTGTCATTTTTATTCTCCTGTTTAAACTTTGGTCTATTGTAAATATCTAAATGCCGGGGCAGTTGAATCTTATTGTTCTCAATTAAGTACAACCATATAGCATACATAGCAATTAAAGAAACAATTCCTGTTATGAAAAAGAAAACTTCCATTATATTTTTACTCCTAAAGTTTTATGAACTCTATCTTCAAACAAACTAATATGCTTTAAGACTTCTTCTTGTTCTCGGTGGGTTAAGTTTTCAATGAAACCAGGAATATAATCCGTGGGTTTATCAAACAATTTCTTTAAGTGTTCAGATACACTATGCTTTGCTAAAGTCTTAGCTGTTACTTTATTATTGTTATATGTAATCATAATACTACTCCTTTAATTTAATAGATTGTAAAGGATGAGTTAAGCTGTGTCAACTTGTACTTCTATTATATCTTTAACATAAATACTACCCATCTCATCAAAGAATCCTACCTCACTAGCTTTTAAATCAACAAGCAGTGTGCTCTTGAATCCCCTGCCTTGCTTGATACTCTCCATTGAGTATGCAGTACACTCACCTAAACCATTGTTTACCAATAGCTTAGTACCTTTTTTTATTGTCTCAAATCTTTCTATCATATTGCTCTCGCTATTATATTATTGTTAATTACAAAACCAGAAGTATCCTTCTTAGCTTTGCCCTTTGCTTTTAGCCCAACAATTACATTGGGTTCATCTAAAAATCTCATGTCGTGGGTGTCCCCATCAATCACTTTAAATCCCTTGAACATGACAGGTAAATCTTTATCTCTAAAGACTACTGCTATGTTGTACTTAATCTTTTTAATCAGCTCACTGTAGGTTGGACTCGCTTCTGAATAGCTCCAAGTTAAATGATAGTTAGGGATGTGGTCTACTTTTCTTGTTGGTATCTTAGTGTAATCATAGAACTGTATCTGTGGAAACATTGCAAAGATGTTGTCGTGTCCTTCAACCTTAATAGTTTCCCATTGAATATCAGATGTTCCGTTTAATCTAATGGCTGGTTTCTTACCCTTCCTATCACAAGCTCTAACAAAAGTATGAATATCTTTAATCAAAGCAGCCATGAAAGTTTCTCTGTCGTTGAGATACAGCTCTGTCTTACGCTGTCTTGCATCTTGAATAACATTACTTGTCTCACCTTTTTTAAAGATTCCACCTCTACCAGAAGTATTTAAACAAGCAGTCTTACAACCTGCTATGTCTTGGTATGGACATATCTTTGTATTGATAGGACTGAGATGCATCACCACATTCCAATAAGTTTCTTGAAGTTTATTACCCTTGTCAAGTTTAGGGTTGCTGTTCACTGATATTAATTTATACATCTTGATTCTCCCGAGCCATGTGCTCATAGTCTTTTGTTGATAGTGCTTGACTACAGTATTGAGATAGAAACTCTATCATAGTTATAGGTAAGGGTCTGTCAATATTGTCATAGCAATACTGAAGACAGTCATCCTCTAAGTCTGGTCGACCTTCAATGACCCATAGTTCATGAACGTTATCTCTCATGTTGTCCATCATTGTACTGTTTATTTCATTACTCATACTAACTCTCCATAATTTGCATCATACAAATGTTCTTCACTTGCCCATTTCATATCAACCTCACCATAGTTACAGCCATCTTCTGTGATAACTCTACCATCTTTCAAGGTGATGTGTAGGTGTGCCCACTTACCACACTCTACCTCTTTGATATCGTCCGTTACAAAGTTGTTAGCGTCTGCTATCTCTTGTATATCAAAGCTTATGGTGTGGTCAAATGTCATCTCAACAAACCTTACATTCTTTATATTAGTATTCATTTTTATTCTCCTTTAATTTCTTCAACAGCAATAGTTTCTTCGTCTTGATAGCCATACTGTAATCCATTGCCTGTTGAAACTTCGCTATTGCAATCGTATTCACCAAAATCAACAATCTCTCTAGCATCTTGCTCGGTTTCAGCTTGAACAGTTATTTCTGAAAACCCCGTCCAACTTGTAGTTACTTTAAATGTTTTCATTTTTGTGCTCCATTTTCTAATTTAAATTCGTCAGTAATATTACCCCATTGGTTTGCCATTGCAACTGCAATGCCTTCAAAGGTTTTACTTCTAACATGACTACGCTCAACCTTGGGCAGCTTAAAGGTATCGTAATGAAACTTGTTCATCATCTTACCATTCTTCATTTTAACCATCTCTGGTTCAACAACATCTGTGTGTTTTAACTTCGGAAGATTCTTTAACCAAAGGCAAGTTGTCTTCATGGTTGTATGTCCAAAGTGAAAAGGCTGAATGATTTGCTCGGGCTTTCTAATCTTGGTTGAGATTACACTAACAGGATTTTCAATACAGATACGTTCAATAGGTGCATCCATAAGTTTCTGTACAAAATCCAAGGCTTCCTCTTGTAACGACCAAGGCTTACGACCTTCTGTAAACCAACGAGCACCACTCACAGCTAAGTGAGTACAAGGAGGATGAGCAATCATCAAGTCCCAACCCTCGTTGATAATTTCAAACACATCTTGTTGATAGTGTCTCTGTCTGTATCCACTCATCTTATTATTAAGATACTTGCTTTCACAAGGTAAGATATCACAGCTGTATGCATCATGACCTAGTTTAAGAAACTCATCACGAACTGCACCACTATACTCACACGCTACTAATACTTTCATTTTTTTCTCCCATGTTTTACTAAAAATTTAAGTTCTTCATCATCATACATACCATCACAAGACAAACAAATATTAAAACCTGCTTGTTCTTGAATGTTACGCTCGTCTTCCGACTTGTTACAGAGTTCGCAATGGTTCATGTTTAACTCCTGGTTTTAATTACGATAGATTCTTGGAGGTCTTCTTCGTACTCATTTATTAAATGGTTTAGAGTAGATACTTCTTTTCTAATTTCTTGCAGTCTAGTTAATCTTGCATGTTCTGCTTTTACTTTATTATCATAATCAGATTTCTCATCGATGTAAAGTGCAAGTCGTTCTGCTTTATCCAAAGGCATACTATCGTACCAACCTTTACCCCTTGCTCTGTATCTAAATTTATATCTAGTAGTAAGGAAAGCATTAGCTTTTAACCATTGACAAACTTCATACCCCGTAGTCAAAGGTTTATCTAAAGGACCAGTTGGAATATCCAAAGGATTTCTAGGTGCACCTTTGAAAGCTGTTGAATTAGTTTTCATATCAATTTTGTATTTCATATTTACTCCTTGTTTTAATTAATAAAAGTGTCAGTCTTTAATATGGAACTGACAAACCATACCTACTCTACCTAGCAGGTCGTAAGCCTAGTGATACAGCAAGGGTAGCTTTATCCTTACTAACT
>Ga0209504_1001603_pt1 | contig 16802 bp, 22 predicted proteins | sample COGITO_mtgs_1005_FD_184791 | JGI IMG/M metagenome (GOLD analysis project Ga0209504, IMG submission 184791) | Pelagic marine microbial communities from North Sea - COGITO_mtgs_100511 (SPAdes) (version 2) | ecosystem: Environmental > Aquatic > Marine > Epipelagic ...
AAAGTATCTCATTAAACGGAGTTCAAACTACAAGTATTTATGCTAAAGCAAATACCTCAAATTGGATTGCTTTTATATCGGGCGGAAGTAAAACTGCTTATTTTGATTTACAAAATGGAGTTTTAGGCACGGTTAGTGGAACGGCTATTGATGCTAAAATTGAAAGTGTTGGAAACGGTTGGTATAGATGTTCGTTAATTCAAGATGTAACTCTTACTCAAATTAAAGTTTATATTGCAGAAGATGATTTAGATGTAAGTGGCACAAGTGGCTCGATTTACATACAATACGCACAAGTAGAAGCAGGCAGCTACCCTACATCGTATATTCCTACATCTGGAAGTGCTGTAACGAGGTTGGCAGATGCTTGTACTAATGGTGCTAATGCTCAAGTGATAAATTCAACAGAGGGTGTGCTATATGCAGAGATAAGTTTTTTAGAATCTTCTTCTTCAGCAAATAATCAAATATCATTGTCTGATGGTAGTGCAAATAATAGAATAATGATTTACCCACTTTCCAACACACAATTAGGTTTAAGATTTAATGCTGATGGTTCTCAATTAGTGACACAAACTGTTACAGTTTCAAGTTTAATTATTTATTCTAAAATATCAATAAAATGGGGTAATGGTAATTACAGTTTATATCAAAATGGTTCAGAGGTTTACACGCAAACAATAGCAAGTACTCCAATAGGATTAGATAAACTTAATTTTTCAAGCGTAACAGAAACAAGTAATTTAAAAGGAAACGTAAAAGACGTAAAAATTTACAACACCGCATTAACAGACGCTGAATTAGCATCACTAACAACAATATAAATAATTAAATAAATTAATAAAATGAAAGTAGGAAAGTATTTTTTCAAAGATTTAGCAACTGCCGAAGCCAAAATAAAGGCCTTAGGCGTAAGCGAAGACGAAGAAGGTAACGAATACCCAACGCATTCACATTCAATCGTTAAACTAGGTCATATTGTCTTAGAACAACCTGAATTTGATGAAGATGGTGAAGTTACTAAAGAAGCCGTATTAAGTGAAAACTATCATTTGGATGTTTTATGGGATTTAAGCGATTCAACTGACGAAGATGGCGAATTAATTAAAGCCGATCATCCACACGGATGGAAATCTGCAAGCGTTGAATTAGATTCAAATGGCGTTCATTCATTCTTTGGAATTGATTATTTAGCGCACAAAATGTAATTTATGGCGAATCCAACTTTGGCAATGATTCCAAGTGGGTACAAAGCCGGAAAAGTTTATTCTGTTTTACCGGTCAATGGGGATGGGGATTTTTCAACATTCACAAGGGCCGGCCAAGCAACGCGCGTAAATCAAAGCGGATTTATTGAAACCGTTAACGCAAACGTGCCGCGTTTAGATTACACAAACGGAGGTTGCCCGGTTTTATTATTGGAAGATCAGAAAGTTAATAATTTAACGTATTCAGAAGATTTCAATAACTGGACAAAACTAAATATAACAACAACGACAAACACAACAATGTCACCAAGCGGTGATTTGTCAGCGGATACAATAACAAGAAATTCAACTGCGGCATCATACGTAAACAAAACGTTTACAAAAGAAGATGAAGATTCATTTGAAATGACTTTGTCAGTATTTGTAAAAAAAAATGTTGGCGATTTCTTTGCAATAAGGGCACAAGGTATTTATCCGCATAGAATTGACACTTTGTTTCAATTTAGTACTGAAACGTTGACTTCCTCTGAATCTGGAGGTGGTAATTTTTCATTTATAAGCGCTTCATTTAAAAAATATACCAATGATTGGTACCGTTTAGATGTTTCTTTTGAAACTGATGAATCCGCAACATTAACATCGTTATTTTCTGCAAGAAGTTCAAGCGGTCAAGTTGATTCAACAGATTCAGCAAGTAATTCAAGTGTTTTTATTTGGGGCGCTCAATGTGAATATGATAATTTAAGTTCGTATATACAAACAACAACGTCAGCACAAACAAGATTAAAAGAAATTTGCAAAGATAGCGGAAATTCTGTTTTATTTAATGGTGATTATAATAGTGAATTGTTAAATTCATTACGTTTAAGGTCAACATATTTTGAAAATTTACAAGGAACAACAGATATATTAAATTCATTTCTTTGTAACGGCGTTTTATCTTATGGTTCAACAATGTTTGTCGATTTGCAAAAATCTTTTAAAGATAGAAGTAACGGCCGAATATCAATTTCTGACAGTTCAACTTTTAACAGAGTGGTTATTGGCAAACAAACTAATAACTCACAATTTAAGTTGTTTATTTCAAGGGCCAACGGGGATATTGTTTCTGAAATTACAACAAACGTTGATTTTGATGTCAGAAATAAAATCGCCATTTCTTGGGAAGTTGATAATTTTAAATTTTATGTAAACGGCTTTTTAGTGCATACAGATACAAGCGGAGGGATTCCAATTGATTTAAACGCTATGGCATTTAACGGAAGCAATTCCGGAATCAACAATTTTTTCGGTGAAATAAACACGGTTCAATATTACAATACAAGTTTACTGAATTTAGAAATTGAAAAATTAACGTCATATAGTTCATTTTCGAAAATGGCTGAATCACAACTTTGTATTGTCCAATAATTCGAATTTAATAATAAATAATAATTCGTATATTTACAAAAAATTAAATAACATTAAAATTTTTATATAATGGCTACAACTGGAGTATTTAACGGAACTAATTTATTGCTAAAAGTAGAAGGCGCAACAATTGGTCACACAACAAGTTGTTCTCTTTCATTGTCAATGGACACACCGGAAGCGACAACAAAAGATTCAGCAGGATTTTCTGAATATATCGGCGGCGTAAAAGGCGGCGAAATATCTTTTGAAGGTTTGGTTGCTTATGATGATAGTGCAAACGCAATTGAAATGGCTGATTATCTTTTAGCTAGAACTCAATTAACTTGTGTATTTGGAACGGCTGAAGCGGGTGACGCAATTTACACGGCAGAAGCGTTTTTATCAAGCGTTGAAATGTCAGCGGAAATGGAAGCGGCTGTAACTTATAGCGGTTCACTTACAATTACCGGCGCAATAGTAAAATCAACTAACTAATCAACATTAGTTTTTTATCATAAATAAGCCGCCGTCTATTTTTAGGCGATGGCTTTTTATTTTTATTAATCAAATCTTTTAAAATGACAAACAAAAAAAGAGGTTATATTGATATAACCGTCGACGGCAAAAAAAGAACTCTACATTTTTCAATGAACTTTTGGGCGGAATTTACCGAACAAATGGGCGTTTCACTTCAAGAAATTGGAACCGTTTTTGAATCCGGTATTTCATTAAATGGATTGCGTGCATTGATTTATTCAGCGGCATTAGCAAACGACTTAGAAAACGGAAATGACATTGAATACAACCTTTATACAGTTGGAACGTGGCTTGATGATGTTGATGCTGAAAAAATAAATGACATTGTTGAGGCAATGAGTGAATCCAAAATATTAGGTAATTCACTAAATAATCAAACAAAAGGCGCAGCAAAGCCGAAGCCGTCAAGGAAACAATAAACTTTGAAACTTTAACCGATTATTATATTGGGCAAATTGGGATTTTGCCCGATGATTTTTGGCGGCAAACTTGGCGTGAAAACGGTTTAATGGCGGAATCTTATCATAATAAGGTAAATTTAAGTTGGGAGCAGTCAAGATATGTTTCAACAATGATTTACAATGTTAATTGTCAGAAAAAATCCCAGATGTTAAAACCGGAGCAAATGTTTCCGTTGCCAATTGATCAAATAAGAAAACAAAAAAGAGATATTCCAAAATCAACGCGTCAAGAAATGGAAGCGTTTGAAAATAAATCACAATCAATGACTAATAAAAAGACGCTAAATTAAAAGCGTCTTTTTTTTTGTATTTTTGTTTCAATTACATCCTATATTATGGCAGATCAAAATTTAAAAGTAAATATTACCGGCGACAGTTCAAAACTGTCAAACGCCCTTTCATCAGCATCAGGAAAACTTCAAGCATTTGGTTCAAAAATGCAAAGCGTTGGGAAATCAATGACAACTTCTTTGACTTTGCCTTTAGTTGCCGTTGGTGCGGCTGCCGCTAAAATGGCTTTTGACTTTGACAAGTCAATGACTTCAATTCAAGCGCTTGTTGGCGTTTCTGCGGACAAGGTGGCTGAAATGGGTGAAACTGCAAAGAAAATGGCAGTTGATACCGGTAAAAGCGCTAATGAAGCCGCTGAAGCATTGTTCTTTATTACTTCAGCCGGTTTACGAGGTTCTGATGCAATGGATGTTTTAAATATGTCTTTAAAAGCGGCGGCGGTTGGATTAGGTGAAACAAAAACAATTGCCGATTTATCAACTTCAGCAATGAATGCATATGGAACGGAAAATTTATCCGCTTCAGGCGCAACAGATATTTTAACGGCTGCGGTTCGTGAAGGTAAACTTGAAGCATCAGCATTAGCCGGCGCAATGGGTGGCGTGATTCCTTTGGCATCTAATATGGGCGTTTCATTTGACCAAGTTGGTGCGGCAATGGCAGCAATGTCAAAAACGGGAACTGATGCGGCAACCGGTGCAACGCAATTAACGGCAATATTAGCATCGTTAAAAAAACCAACTTCAGATGCCGAAGCGGCATTTGCTTCAATGGGAATGTCAACCGAAAGTGTTCAACAATCATTAAGCGAACAAGGTCTTTTGTCTACTTTAGAAATGCTGCAAAATGGTTTAAAACAAACTGGTCAAGATACTACGGCAATATTTCCAAATATTAGGGCTTTAAAAGGTGTTTTAGATTTAACGGGGGCCGGATTAGAAGATAATAGAAAAGTATTTGATGCGTTAACCAATTCAATGGGTGCAACTGATAAAGCATTTGAAAAAACATCGCAATCGGCATCGTTTAAAATGACGCAAGGACTAAACGCAATGAAATCATCATTGTTAGAAGTTGGTCAAGTTATATTGACGGCGGTTGCTCCCGCGGTTCAAAAAATTGGTGCATTTTTTACTAGTTTATCAGAAAAATTTAAAGCATTATCACCAACAACGCAAAAAATTATTATTGCATTTGCGGGAATTGTTGCGGCATTAGGGCCGGTTATTGCTATCTTAGGAACGCTTATAACATTAGCGCCCGCAATTGGTGCCGCTTTTACCTTAATGATGGGGCCGGTTGGTTTAGTAATTGCCGGATTGACTGCGATTGCAGTTGTAATTTATAAAAATTGGGCCGGAATTAAAGCGGCTTTAATTAAAGTTGGAAATTATTTTATTGAATTATATAATAACTCATTACCAATAAAGATTGCAGTAAATGCAATAATTATGCAGTTCAAAAACTTTTTAGCCGTTGGAAAATTTGTTTTTAAATCAGTTATAACTGTTTTTAAATTATTTGGAAAAGCCGCAATGGGAGTTTTAGGTGGTGTTGGTGATGTTTTGATGGGTATTTTCACCCTTGATATGAATAAAATAAAAAGCGGATTTAAAGGCGTAGGCGAGGCAATGCAAAAAAACTTTTATAGCGCTATTGATGGCATAAAAGCAAACGCAAATGAATTAGGCGGTGCAGTTGTTGATAATTTTAATGATGCTATAAATTCAAAAAAAATAGCTAAATTAAAAATTGAAACCGAAGTTGAAACCGATGAAGCCGAAACGGTTGATCCAAGTGCTGACGGTGGCGGCCCTGAATCTTCAGGAACTGATTTTGTTGTTAGTCCAGTTTTAGATTCAGATGCAACCGCTAAATTAAAAGCCATAAGCGATGAAATAAACAAGGCCTTAATTACAAACGACAAATTATCTTATGAAGCAAGAAAAGCCGAATCAACTAAATACTACGATGATTTAATTGGTAAAGTTAAAGAAGGTTCAGAAAAGGAAAAGGCGTTAAAACAAGCAAAATCAGCGGCATTAGCTACAATTGAAAGTGAAGAACAAAGCCGAATTTTAGATTTAAAACAACAGTTTGCTGATGCTAGCAACGCAAGTGAAGAACAACAAAAAGCATTAGAAGTTGAAAGATTAAAAGCAAAGTTCTCGGAGTTAAGACAATTAGCAATTGACAATAATTTAATGACGGCCGAGCAACAAGCCGCATTTGATGCGGCACAAGCTGAAGCAGAAGCAGCAGTTTATGAAGAAAAAAAGACACGTTTTCTTGGTTTTATGATGTCAATGACAGAGGCACAAGATATGATGCAATCAATTAATGAATCAATTTCTGGTTCTTTTGGTGCATTAGGTGGTATTATTACTAATGCGTTTGGCGGTGCTGACACCGCAATGGGCGCGTTTGTTGGTACTATGGCAAAAGATGCATTAAAAATTGTAGGTCATAATTTAAAAGTTTCAATGTCAAACGCAATAACGGGTGCATCCGAATCAGCTAAATCATTTGGCCCGGCTGCGGCTTTTGTATTACCGGCATTAATAGCGGGTGCAACTGCATTAGTTTCATCATCATTTTCAAAGTTTGCTGATGGTGGTATTGTTAGCGGGCCAACAATGGGGCTTGTTGGTGAATATCCTGGCGCTCGTTCAAATCCTGAAGTTATAGCGCCATTAAATAAATTACAAGGTATGATTGGAGGTTCAGGCGCTGCGACAAACGTAAACGTTGGCGGTCAAATTAGATTAGAAGGTCAAGATTTATTGATTGCAATTGAAAGAGCGACTGAAACAAGTGACAGAATATCATAAAAAATAAATAATGGCATACGGCGTTAAATATAGATTAGAATTTTCCGATGTTTTAGAACGCGGAAAAAAAGTTGAAATATTAAAAAAAGATTATACCGGTGAAGTTTTGCCAATGGTAGGAACTCAAAGCCCGGTTGTTATTCAATGGCAAGCATCAGATGATTTTTATCGGCCAATAATTGGTTCAAGATGTGCATTAAATTTAATGGTAACGGACACCGTTCAATATGATGATTTTTACAAATTTGATGAACGCGAATATAAGGTTGTTGTTTCTTATTTAAAAAGTAACTCCGAAGTTTACGCTGATCGTGTTATTGCTGACGGTGGTACTATTGAATCATTAAATTGTGTTAATACATTAGCGAGCGGAATAAGTACTGAATACAGCGCTTATTGGAGTGGTTTTCTAGTAGTTGATAGGTTTATTGAAAAACTACAACCAAAGCCGTTTAACGTTTCTTTTAATGCGTTTGATGGTTTGGGTACACTTGACAATTTTGAAGCGCCTCTAAGTACTAATTACACACCATCAAGCCCAGTTTATTTATCAGATGCAGAAAGAATATCAACAATTTTGGCGCATCTTGATTTAGATTTGGAAATATGTTTTATAAATGATTTAAGCGCGGTAAAAATTGCGGGCAATCCAACTAATAGTTATTTTCCAAATACAGTTTCAATATCGCCGGGATTTAATGAATTGGTTAATGGTTACGAAATACCTAATGCAAAAAATCAATTAGAAGATTTATTAAAAACCTACAATATGCGGATTTATCAATCCAATAATAAATGGTATATAGTAGAAGCAACCAATATTTTTGATGTAGATGTAAAAGATAGTATATATAATCAATTGCAAAATACTGGTGTTGTGCCTACAAATATAAGGCAGCAAATCACAAACGTTTTAAATATAAAAAACAACGAAGATTTAAAAGTTTATAATTACAATTCAAGCGGTGTTTTTCAGTCAGTAACAAAAGAATCTTTTCTTTCAAAAGTGCCATTAAATTTAACGCCTTTAAAAAAGAATTTAACTAAGGAGTTTATTCAACCTTTGGCAAGTGTAAAAACCGAATCAATAGATGCTAACTTTACACAAGCGGGATTCAATGCCGGGTTTGAATATGGTTTAAGTGGATATACTGTATTTAATAATTATGCAGAAATAGCAACAAACGAAGTTGTAGCACAAGGCAATAAATCAATGAAGTTAAGTTCATCAGCGCCAACAACAAGCCAATCAAATGTTTTTAGTCCAGATAACATTGTTATTAGTGATTTTGAAAAAATTGTAAATTACAAATTAAACTGTAAGTATTTTATTAAATGCAATATACAAGATAATGCAACTGCACCGCCCGCAAATATTCAATTTAGAATTAGAGTTGAACTCCAAGGATCACCGGGTAATTATCACGAATGGAATTTTGATGATAAAATTTGGGTTTATCAAACGTTGCAAAACAATTCTATAACACATACCGAATTTAATCAGTTTGAAACATTAAAAATTGATTTTACAAATGATGGCATTACTTGGGTAAATCCAAGCGCTACTGTTTTAAGTGTAATTATACAAAACACAACAACACAAAACACGTTTTATGAAACAACTTATTTTGACAATTTAGAGGTTTTAAATACTGAATTAGAAGCCGCAAGTTCATTGTCTTTAGTAAGTGTTATAAACGATGGTAATTTTAATACTTATAAAAAAGAATTTAAACGTTACAATACAGTATTTACAAACCGAATTGATGCCTTTGTTAGATCTCGCGACAATTACGGAACGTTTCAAACGCCTAATAAATTTAAGACATTGTATGATTTAGAAAATCAAAATATTGCAAATGACTATCGTGAATTTGTTTTAAGATATGAGGGTTCATTTAGAAACTTAGAAATCAAACCATTAGCATTTAGCAATAAAATTTGGTTTAATTGGTCAGCAACTGATTATGATTTGCAAACAAGTATCATTGACCGAATGACTTACAATGTTAAAAATGCTGAATATAAAATAAAGGCACACATTCCAAATGACGATGATGATGTTACTATAATAAACACAATTAGTTAAAGAATTTTTTTGTTTTGTTTGTCAGCCGTCGTTTGTCTTTATTGATTTGCGGCGGTTTTTTTTACTATAATCTTTTTTTTATTGAAAGTTTTTTTTTATTTTTGTATGAAATAAAAACTTAAATATATGTTTGAACAACACTTCAAAACAGAAATGAAGCGCCTAAAATTAAAGCGTTACGATGTTTGCAGCTTACTTAGTTGTACAATGCCAACACTAAAATCACGTTTAAAAAATCCGAAAACATTTACTATTGGCGAAGTTCTTTTGCTGCAAGAAAACAAATTTATTTTGGCACAAATAACAGAAAACTTAAACATTTAAAAACAACTATATGAAAACAATTAACATTAAAGGAAAGGATTACATTACAGTTAATGAACGCCTAATTTACTTTAGAAGTCAACCAGAGTTTGAAGGTTGGCAAATTAGCGAAACAATAGTTTCAATCGACGACAAAGAAGGGATTTTTAAGGTAACAATATTAAATCACAAAGGATTTGAAATTGCATCATCGCACGCCCAAGAATACAGAGATTCAAGTTATATAAATAAAACATCATTTGTTGAAAACGGATTCACTTCAGCATTGGGCCGCGCCTTGGGATATTTAGGCATTGGAATCGATACATCAATTGCATCGGCTAATGAAGTACAAAACGCCGTTAAGAATCAATCAAGCGTTAAAGATGATAAGAAGTGGCTTACAGAGGCGCAATTGAACGCCACGTTAAAAGCTAGCAAAGACCAAGCGGAAAAGGTTTTAAACACCTTTAAAATGAAAAAAGAGTATAGAGAAAAAATAGTAAGTAAGTTTAATTTAAAATAAATAAAAGATGAGTACAAAGTATGAACACCAAAACGGAAACGGAAGTTTGTTTAAAAACACAAACAAAACTTCAGACAACCAACCTGAATATTCAGGAACGATTAAATTACAAGATGGAACGGAACAACAAATTGCTGCTTGGGTAAAAGATGGCGCAAAAGGAAAGTTTTTTTCTTTAAAATTAAGTGATCCCTATGTTAAACAAGAAGCGGCCGCGGTTGCTGAAGGCGGTGATGATTTACCGTTTTAACTAATAAATGACATTCAAAACAAATGGCGATTCCTTCGGGGATCGCTTTTTTTTTACATTATTTTTAAAATAAATTGTTTATTATTTGTTTATAACTAAAATAATATATATCTTTGAAGTGTTGCAACGAAGCAACCACAAAACAAAAACGAAATGACTTCATTACAATTAAACAAAATGTTAGTAGAATACGCAAAAGAGGATTTAGGATTTGCTAAGGAATCTGGTCAAATAGCAATAGCACAAACATTAGTAGGATTAATCGATATCAATTATGAAAACGGATTGTTTCAAGCATACAATAATAGAAACGAACAACTTACTTACACTATAAACGAAGCTAAAATGATAAACTGGTTAATTACAAAGTATGATGTTAGCGAAATTGAAATAAATAACTAAAACAACCCGGGCCGTTAACGCGGCCCTTTTAATTTAAACACTATGAACATTGACACTATTAAATTTCTTCAATTTAGAGTTGAAGCACTAGAAAAGGAAAACAATAAATTAAAACATATTGTTGAAGAACAAAACAATTATATTATAAACGAGGCGTAATTATGAAAACACAATTTGACACGAATGAAGTTTATCATTCATCGCCCGGAATAAGTGCTTCAGGCCTTAAAACAATATACAAGAAATCAGTTTATCATTTCTTAAAACAAAAACCTTTTGAATCATCTGCAATGGCATTAGGTTCTGCGGTTCATTGCGCTATGTTAGAACCCGAACTTTATTATAAGGATTACCACGTTATGCCAAAGATTGACCGCCGAACAAAGGCCGGAAAAGAAGCGTTTGAAATAGAATCTAAAAAAGCTGAAGGCAAATTGTTATTAGGTTTTGACGAACATAATAAAATCACTAAAATATTAGAAAATTTTAGAAATCACGATTTGGCTCAAAAATATTGTCAAGGCGAAATTGAATTATCGCATTATAAAAAGCACGATGACATAGATGTTCGCATTCGGCCCGATGTTTTAAACCGCGTTGAAAACTTTATTTCGGATGTTAAAACGTGCCAAGATAATTCACCAATTGCATTTCGCCGCGATGTTTATAAATATGGCTATCATTTACAATGCGCCTTTTATTCCGATATGTTAGGCGTTCCGGCTGAAAACTTTCGCTTTATAGCCGTTGAAACTAATTGGCCGTTTTCTGTTGAGGTTTACGCGTTAAGCGATGAAATGATTCAACAAGGGCGCAAAGGTTGGCAACGTGCTTTTAATGACTGGAAAATATATGTTGAAACCGGAATCATATCTGGTTTTATTTGGAATGAATTTAATAATGATGGCTCTTTAATACTATAAAAAATGACTTTAGATAATTTAATAAAAAATGTAAATAATTATTACAACGTTGATATTCGTGAAAACTCTAGGCAAAGGGATATTGTAATGGCCCGCGCTGCATTTTATTGGTTGGCGCGTAACACAACACGGTTTTCAATGAAGTTAATTTCACAAGCCGTTGGCCGTGATCACGCTTCAGTAATTCATAGTTTAAAAAACATTGATGATTGGATTCGATTTGACAAAGTATTTAATCAAAGATTTGAAAATTTAAAAAAACTTGTTTTTAATCAAATAAATGATTATACTATCAGCGCCGAATCAATGGTTTATAAATATAATTCACTTTTAATTGAAAACGATATATTAAAAATCGAAAATAAAAAATTAAAAAATGCACTTAGAGATTAAAATAAAAAAAACAAAAAAAGATTATTATAAATTAACGCTTATTTCTGAAAATAATAAATTTATTGGTGAATTTGAGCGCTCTGAAATTAGAAATATTATAGGCGTTTTGGACAACGAAATTTAAAAATGGCAAAAGCAAATCCATATCAAAAATATTTAAAGGGTGAAGATCAGCTTCAGCGGGCCGTTATGAATTACATCGAAATGCAATATCCCGGAACAATTTACACTCATCCAATGAACGAAGGTAAAAGAACGCCATTTGAACAATATAAAATGAAATACCTTGGCGCAAAACCCGGAATCCCTGATTTATTAATTTTTACACCAAATGCAAATAGAGGCGGTTTAGCGATTGAATTAAAATACAAATATAACAAACCCACACCAAATCAAAAAAAGTGGCTTAAATGGCTTGAAAACTGCAATTGGGCGGTTGATTGGCATAATAATTTCGACGATTGTATTAACACTATAAACAAATACTTTAATAATGAAATTTAAAAGTTAAAAAATGAAATATAAAGGAGTTTATTTTGATGATGCAAATCAAAAAATTAGGTGGACACAATCCGATTCGGATAAAATTGCCGTAACATATCACTATGTTGGTACATCAACGCGGGTTGAATTTGATTTATTGATTGAATTGCTATGGTTTAAATATGAAGATTCAGAAATTGATATTGATGAACTAAAAAAAATATTTAATGATTTGCGTTCTTTTTGTGACAATGTGAAATATAATCACATTTTATAAAAGATTATTTTTTATATTTGTAAAGTTGAGTTGCGGCAACACTAACTTTTTTCAATACCCTATTGATGACGCGCCCGCAACCGCTGATTTGATAGGGTTATTTTTTTACTATGGACATAAACAAAATATATAAACCAAAGAAATTCGAAAGGTTTACAATCGTGCCAAACACTATATTCAGGCATAAAGGAATTTCATCAAGCGCAACCGGATTATATTGTTGGCTTTTTTCCCACGAATCAAAAACAGAAATGACCGTTCAGTTTATTTGCGGCCATTTTAAGGATGGCAAAGACGCCATTAATACACGTTTAAAAGAACTAATAAATTCGGGGTTTTTAGTGCGTAAAGAAATAAGAAAAGGCGGAAAATTTGCCGGTTATAATTACTATCTAAATGACAAACCTAAGAAGGTAAAGCCCACCGCAACGGGAAAAACCGCAACGGTGAAAACCGCGGCGGTAAAACCGGGCCCGGTAAATCCGCAACAAAGTAATACTAATATAAACTATATAACTAAAGAAATACTAAAAGAAGAAATACCCACGAAATCGAAAACGCCTCAATACAATTCAACCGTTTTAAAGGCGTTCCCGCATTTTGTAGAATTATTTCCTATTCAATATAAACCCAAAACACAAAACCAAAAAAACCGTTGGATGGATTGTCTTGACAAAATCCAAAGAATTGATAAATATGATTTGCGCGATGTTTACAATATCACAAAGTTTTTGCGGGCCGATGATTTCTGGCAAACTAATTTCTTAAGTATTTTAAAATTTAGAAATTTAGATAAAAACGGGATTAAATATATTGATCGTTTTATGCTGATGCAAAAATCAAAAACAAAACCAATAGGATTTCAAAAAGTAAAGGGATTGAATGAGTTTTATATATATACAAGCGCTGCGGATGGAAAACAAGAATTAGGCGCCAAAACAAAAGGCGGTGAACTATTTGAATTTCATTTAAAACAATTAATGCAAACCAATGAATTTAATGAACTAAAAACCTATATAATAAAAAATCAATAATATGCTGCAAATAAATGAAATATACACATTAGACATTCACGAACAAAAAATTGTTGAATTAGTGGCTGAAATGCGCCAATCTAACAAAGAAAAAACTGGTTGGGATGGTGCGGGCCGTGTTGCTGAATTTGGTGGCGTTAACTTAAACGTTTTTGGATTTGGCGCTGAATACATATTTTGTCGCGAAAAAAACACGTTCCCAGATTTTGAAATTAAAAACACTTCAAAGCGTCAAAAAACAGATGATTACGATTGCAATTGGCTATCAATGTCCGTTGATGTAAAGACATCACAAAAACAATATCCGCTAATGGTTCCCAAGTTTAACAAATGCGATGTTGATTTGTTTGCTTTTTTTGTTTGTGAAAAATATCCAAACTATCAGTTCAAAGGATATGCAACAAACGAAATGTTATTTCAGGAATCCAATTTAAGACAAACCCGAGTAATGGCGTATTGCTTGGATCAAAACAAATTAGTTAATGAAGATGAACTTTTATTTCTGAAAAATTTGTAATAATTAAAAAAATATTTTTACTTTAGCCAAAACAAAACTATAACAAATGAAAACTTTTAACGATTTTAATATTGATGTCGGAAATAAATCAACCGGCAAAATTAAAACACAATGCCCGGAATGCAGCGCAACACGTAAAAACAAACGCGACAAATGTTTGTCAGTTGATTTGGATCAGGGTTTATTTAATTGTCACAACTGCGGATTCAGCGGCACAACTAAATTTCAGAAAAAACCCGAATACATTAAACCCGAAAAAATAAAAGTAAATCTGACATCGCGAGTTGTTGAATGGTTTAATAAACGAGGGATAACAGAACCAACTTTGGTACATTGGAAAATCGGCGAATCATTACAGTTTTTTCCGCAAGTAGGTAAAAAGCGCCGCGCAATTAATTTCAATTACTACCGTGATAATGAATTGTTAAATGTAAAATATAGAGATTCCGAAAAGAATTTTAAAATGGTTTCTGGCGCTGAACTTGTATTTTACGGCCTTGACAATGTCAAAGAAATGGAAACAGTTTATATTGTTGAGGGTGAAATGGATGCGCTTTCATTACACGAATCCGGTTTGTATTCCGTTTGTAGCGTTCCAAATGGTGCATCAAAAGGAAATCAACGTTTAGAATATCTGGATAATTGTTTTGAATATTTTAAAGATAAAAAACAGATTATAATTTGCACCGACAATGACAATCCGGGAATCGAACTCCGTAATGAATTAGCCAGAAGGTTCGGCGCATATCGTTGCAAATACGTTGAATTTGGCGATTTTAAGGATGCTAACGAGGTTTTAATGTCAAAAGGAGGGGAAACGTTGCGTAATATAATTAAAGGCGCTAAGAACTTTCCTTTGGAAGGCATACTAAACATTGATAACATTTGGGATAATGTTTTAAACTATAACGAAAACGGTGTCAAGAACTATTCAATTGGATTACCAAACTCTGATAACTATTTTAAAATGTCACCGGGTGAATGGACAGTTGTGACCGGAATACCAAATTCAGGTAAATCAGATGTTGTTGACCAAATCTGTTGCAATATGGCTACGCGTTACGATATGCGTTGCGCTATGTTTTCACCTGAATCATTTCCTTATGAGGGACACATTAAAAGAATTGCAAATAAATTAAATCAAAAAAATTGTGATAACGATGATTTAAACCAAACTAAAGATTTTATTCAGGATCATTTCTTTTGGGTTAAAATTGATTTAGAAAACCTAACATTGGAGGGTATATTAAACGCCTTTAGGGATTTGGTGTTTCAAAAAGGAATTAACGTTTGCGTGATTGATCCTTGGAATATGCTTGACCATTCGGCGCAACGTGATCATTCTTACATAGGCAAAGCGCTTTCACAAATAACGCAATTTTGTCAGCAAACAAACACACATTTATTTTTAGTGGCACACCCTAGAAAAATAGAATCAGACAATGGCAGCTATAAAAAACCAACTCTTTACGATATATCTGGGAGCGCTGATTTCTTTAACAAAGCATATAACGGAATGATTGTGTTTCGTTGCATAGGACAGAAAACCCAATATAATTCGGACATTGTGAAAATGTATGTTGAAAAGGTTAAACGAAAAGAAAACGGCCAATTAGGTGATTTTGATATTGCGCCTGATTTTACTGCCGGCGGAATTTATAAGGATATAACATTGGCATCTAAAAAGTTTGAAGTAATAACCGACAATTTACCTTTTTAATTATGACTAAGAAAATACAAGTAAATGAAGATCATCACAAGGCGCTGCAATGGTGTTTAAAAAATAATATTAAGGTTGGCGTCAAACCTACAAAGAGAGGTTTAAAAGTAGAAATAAATGACAATAATAAAATCACCTTATCGCCTTCTTACTATCCCAATATAGAAGCCCAAAATAAATGTTGGGAATTATATTTGTATATTTACCAAAAATATTGGGCGTTATGAGATTAAATTTTAATACAGTTATTTATCCAATTTACGGTTTATGCGTTGGGGTTAATTATTGGGATTCTGCAATGGATCACGTTGTTTTGGAATCTGAAGTTGAAAACGAAGTTGAACATTGTTTGGAACTTCACTTTCTTATCTTTGCAATATCTTTCGTTTGGTACACTAAATAAACCAAATGCGCAAAGTAGTAAGCATCAAAGCGGTTAATGAAACACCTTCAAACCCGCGTTTAATAAAAGATGCTAAATTTAAAAAACTTGTTAGATCAATCAAGGAAGATGGTTGGATGATGGACATTCGGCCCATTGTTGTTGATGAAACAATGACAGTATTAGGCGGTAATATGCGTTTAAAGGCGTGTAAAGCGGCCGGATTGTTTGAAATACCTATTGACATTCAAAAAGGTTTAACACCTGAACAAAAGCGGCGATTCATAATAAAAGATAATTCCGGGTTTGGTGAATGGGATTGGGATATACTAGCTAATGAATGGGATGTTAAAGAATTAACCGATTGGGGTGTTGATTTACCCGTGTTTGATTTACCTATTGATGATGAACCTAAAGAGGTGACTGATGAACCAAAAGAGTTCTGCGAGTTGTGCGGAAAATAAAACAACGGACGCGTTGAAATAATTCAAACAAGATAACCTTGACGAATTATTAATTTAACCCTTCAGAAATGAGGGGTTTTTTTATGTGCGTTTATTTTTTATCTTTGCGTTATGGCAACAAAAACCAACATATTAAAAGGAAATCTATTGGAAGCGCTCGAACAATCATTGGGCGTTGTTACTACGGCGTGTAAAATTGTAGGGTGCAACCGTTCAACATTTTACGGACATTACAATCGAGATTCTAAATTTAGGGCCGATGTTGATGAACTGCAAAATATGACTTTGGACTTTGCTGAATCGCAATTGCATAAGCAAA
>Ga0209504_1001624_pt1 | contig 16658 bp, 9 predicted proteins | sample COGITO_mtgs_1005_FD_184791 | JGI IMG/M metagenome (GOLD analysis project Ga0209504, IMG submission 184791) | Pelagic marine microbial communities from North Sea - COGITO_mtgs_100511 (SPAdes) (version 2) | ecosystem: Environmental > Aquatic > Marine > Epipelagic ...
TACCTCACCGATGTGCTCGAAAGGCTCCCTCTGATGAAAAACGATCTCAAAGTCATCAGCGAACTCACACCGAAAAACTGGAGCAGAATGCAAAAAAGCGCATCGAGGGGATAAAATTACCGCTTACGGCGGACGCCCAGATATGAAAACCTGTGTGAAGAGCGGATTATGCAGAATCCATTATTTTTAGGTCAGATTCATGTCCTTCGATCGATGCGGGCGGCCGCTTCGTGGATGTCTTCAAGGATGGAGTAGAAGGCCGGCACAAGGAGGAGGGTGATGAAGGTGGCAAAGAGGACCCCGAAGCTGAGAGAGATGGCCATGGGGATGAGGAACTGGGCTTGTAAGCTGGTCTCGAACAGGACCGGGAGGAGTCCGACGAAGGTTGTTAGTGAGGTCAGAATGATTGGACGGAAACGCATGCCGCCCGCGTCTTCGATCGCTTGGCGGAGAGGTTTACCCTCCTTGCGTTCCTGATTGATGAAGTCGACGAGCACGAGGCTGTCGTTCACCACGACCCCGGCCAGCGCGACGAAGCCGAGGACGGATAGGATGCTCATCGGCTGTCCCATAATCATGTGGCCGCCGATCGCGCCGATCAAGCCGAAGGGGATGACGACCATCACGATGACAGGCTGGATATAGGACTTGAGTGGAATAGCGAGCAGCGCGTAGATGATGAAGAGAGCGATCAGTGTCATCCGTTGGAGGCTGGCAAAAATATCGGCTTGTTCGCGGGCTTCACCTTCGAAGGTCCAGGCGATGCCAGGGTATTCGGCGACGAGCGAATCAAGGAGGCCTCCGCCGCTATCTTCGCCTTTGAGGTTGGCCTTGATCAGGCCCAGGTCGGCGACGCCCTTGTCGGCGTCGGCGGTGATATTAATGACGCGCCGGCGGTCGACACGCGTGATGGAGGCGAAGCCGTCGGTGATCTCGAAATCGGCCACGGCGTCGAAGGGCACTTCGCTGCCGTCGGGGGTGCGAATGCGGAGGTCTTCGAGGTTTTCGACAGAGCGTCGTTCGTCAGGAGGGTAGCGGACCATGACTTTGATGTCGTCGCGGCCGCGTTGGATACGCTGGGCTTCGACCCCGTAAAAGGCGGCGCGGACCTGGCGTCCGAGGTCGGCCTGTCGCAGGCCGAGTGGTTCGGCACTGGGGTGAATGTTGAGCTGAATTTCCCGTTTGCCGCTGCTGTAATTGTCTTTGATATCGAAGAGGCCTTCGTAGGTGGCGAGTTTGGCCTTGACCGTCGCGGCGGCGGCTTGGAGGGCGTCGAAGTCGCGGCCGGAGAGCTGGATGTCGATCGGCATGCCAGCAGCACCGGCAGCGTTGGCGTTGAAGGAGAGTTCTTTGACCCCCGGCACGGGGCCGATCAGCTCACGCCAGCGGTTCGCCAGGCTGGGGGCGGAGAGTGCTTCGATGTCGCCACCGCCGGCGAGGTCTTCGCGCTTGACCAACTCGACGGCGATTTCAGCAATATGGGTGCCGGTAACTTGACCGGCATCGCCCATCGGGCCGCCGCTGCCCTCGAAGGGCTGCGCGCCGATGGTGACGACGGCGTTGTCAAATGGCTCGCCGAGGCCTTCGGCTTCGACTTCGGCGATGAGTTTTTTGAGGCCGTCCTGCATCTGCTCAATCGCACGGGTGGTGAGCTCAATGGGGGTGCCTTCGGGCATGACGAGCTTGGCCACAATGTAGTCGGAGGGGACAGGCGGGAAGAAAACGAAGGGCAGGTGCTTGCCCAGCAGCATGCCGCACATGATCATAAGAATGCCGACAAAAAGCGCCACGGTGGCGTAGCGGTAGGCAAGTACTTGCTTTAGGAAGGGACGGTAGCGGACCTCTATGAAGTTCTCCAAGCCGTCGGCCACCTTGCGCTGCTGGCGCTGCAGCCAGTTGATTTCGCCGCGGCCACCGCTGCCGACGTTGCAGAGCGTGAGGTGGTATGGGAGAACAAGCTTTGACTCGATGAGCGACCAGATGAGAGTAGCAATGACGACGACCGGAATCGGAAAGAAGAATTTGCCGAGGAAGCCGGGGATGGTGAGGATGGGCAGAAATGCGACGATAGTGGTCAACACCGCGAAGGTGACGGGGATCGAGACCCGTTTCGTGCCCGCGACGGAGGCTTCTACGCCGGGTCCACCGTGTTTCTGAAACTGAGTGAAGACGCTCTCGCCGATGATAATGGCGTCGTCGACCACGATGCCGAGCACCAGGATGAAGCCGAACAGTGAGGCCAAATTAATGCTGATCCCGAGCGCGGGCAGGAAGAGCATCGATCCAAGAAAAGAGATCGGGATGCCTAGCATGACGAAGAAGGCGAGCGAGGGACGCAGAAACAGCGTGAGGATAAGCAGGACGAGCATGAGGCCGTAGATGCCATTTTTGATAAGCATCTGCAGACGGCCTTTTAGATAGTAGGTGAAGTCGCGGAAGGTTTCGACCTGAATGCCTTCGGGTAGGTCGCGATTGATCTCGCGGGCGAAGGATTGCACCCGTTCGGAGACATCGAGTGCGCTCTCGTCGCCCATCGCGAAGATACGCAGGAGGACGGCGCGCTGGCCGTTAAACACCGTGACGAGCGGGTCGTCGACAAAGCCGTCGTCCACTGTGGCAAGATCTCGCACGCGGACGACTGCGCCGTCTGCTCGGGTGATCACGGGCATATCTGCAAAGCCCGCGCCGGTGTAGGCTTTGCCCGTGGTGCGTAGCAGAATCTCGCCGCCTCGCGATTTAATCGAACCTCCGGGAATGTCGACCGAGGTGCGGCGGATGGCCTGCACGACCTCGTCAAAAGTGAGCCCGTATTGACGTAGTGCGATTTCGGATACATTGATCGATATCTCAAATTCCGCGACGCCTTTGATGTCTACTTGAGTGATACTCTCGCGTACGTTAAGTTCGTCGCGGATGTATTCGGCGACTTCCTTCAAGGTTTTGACGTCGGCATCTCCATATACGGCTAAGGAGATGACCTCGTTACGAATAAGGAGTTCTTCGACAGTCGGTTCTTCAGCATCTTCTGGGAAGTTGTCGATCGCGTCTACGCGCGCTTTGATCTTATCGCTCACATCGGTGGCGTCGTAGCCGCGCTCCACTTCAATGAAGACGGAGCCGTAGCCTTCAGCGGCTGTAGCGGTGATTTTCTTAATGCCTTCGACGTCTTGTATGCGATCTTCGATCAGCTCCACGATGCCGCTTTCCACCTCCTCAGGTGCGGCTCCCGGGTAGGGGACTGCGATGCTCACTGTGTGGAGGTCGAGTTCAGGGAAAAGCTCCAGCTTGATCGACGTAGCGGTGAATAATCCCGCCACGATGACGATGCCCGCGAGCAAGTTGGCAGCGACGCCGTTTTGTGTGAACCAGCGAATCATAGTGAGTCAATGACTTCGACGGGCATGCCTTCGAGGTAGTAAGCGATGGGACTGATGGCGACGCGGTCACCCGGTTGGAGGCCTTGCTTGGTTGGGAAATCGCTTGATTCTGCTGTAGTCAGGCTCCCGCCTTGCTCGGTGTCGGATCGCAAGCCGATTGAGGGACCAATGATGACTTGTTTCGCGTCGCTCTGGATAATGTTCACTCGACGCGTCTCCAAGGTGTTTGCGTCCGTGACGATGTAGACTGTATCCGAGCCACGCAGAGCGTAGCGTGGCAGCAGGTAGGCATTCGAAATACTGCGCCCCTCGAGCTCGGCGGTCACGAACTGGCCGCGGCGGAGCGGTTCGGGATGCTTTGAGTTAGCTTCAAAGGGATTTTCAATCTCTGCTACGGCATAGAGAAGTCGACTCTTCGGATCGATGGTGGCCTCCATACGGACGAAGCGGGCGATCCAAGTCGGCGAGTCAGCGACGTTGGCCTTTTTCAGCCGGACGAAGCGCTGGCGACGGTCTTTGGTCTCCAGGAGTTCGGCTTCACGGATCGTCACTGGCAGTCGGACTTCTGCGCGGTCTGTCGCGTAGATGCGGGCGACGGGCGCGGCCGGTGCGGCGCTGACATATTGACCGAGGTCGGCGTGGGTGTTGAGGACGCGGCCGTCGAAGGGCGCGGTGATTTCGGTGCGGGCGAGGTTACGCTTGGCACGTTTTAAATTGGCACGGGCACTCTCGATACGCGCCTTGGCTTGGGCGAGTTGTGGCATGCGCAAGGTAAGGTCGCTGGCTTTGCCCTGCCCGAGTGCGGCCCAGTCGGCGGCGGCTTGTTCGGCCAGTGCCGTCTCCTGGGCGAGTCGGAGTTCGGCGTTGGCCAGCTCGGCGGCCTGGGCAGCCACGACGGCCTCATGGTCGGCAGGGTCGATACGTAGGAGTACCTCGCCCTCTTTGAAGCGGCCACCTGCCCGAAAGCTGTCGGCGACTTCGATGATCCGCCCGCTGACTTCGGCCGAGAGGTCGGACTCGGTGCGGGGGAGCACGGTGCCTTGGCTCATGAGGGTCAGCTGGACGCTTTGCGGCTGCACTTCGATCACTTCGACATTGGCGATCGGGCGCATGGGTGAGATTTCGCTGGCCTTGGGCTTAAAGATGACGAGCAGCGCTGTGATGATCAGTGCGCCTAAAAAGATGAGAAAGGTGAGGAGGGTTTTCATGTAAGATGAATGGATTTAGCGGAGCAGTTCTGCGTTGTCGTCCAACCTTGTGCTGGCGGTCGGTTCTGTGCGCCCGCTGACGGGCGACACGCCAACTCGATTGCTCGCATCCGCAAAGTCGCCACCCAGTGCGAGGTAGAGGTCGATGCGGTTTTGCAGGAGGAGATTGGCTGCCCTGATTCGGCGACCGCGCGCGGCATCAGCTGTGCGCTGGGCATCGAGGGCGCTGAGGAAGTCGCCGATGCCACTGCGGTAGCGCTCCCAAGCGAGGGCTTCCGTCTTGGTGGCCTCGTCGGCTGCGATGGTCAGTTTGTCTTGCTCGTCTCGGAGAATTTGCTCTGCGGCCAGAGTCGTCTCGACTTCGAGGAAAGCGCGCAGAGCGATGTCTCGGTAGTTGGCGACGGCTTGATCACGCAGCGCGGCGTTGCGGTCGATGTTGGCGAGGATGCGGCCACCTTGAAAGATGGGTTGGGTGAGGTTACCCGCGAGCGTCCAAACGCTGAAGTCGCCATCGAGCAAATTACCAAACTCTTGCGAGGACGTGCCGCCTGATGCGGTCAGGCTGATCTGGGGTAAAAACTCTTTCTTCGAGGCGTGGTATTCACGGTCGGCGGCGGCCAGTTGGCGCTCGGCGGCGATGAGGTCAGGGCGGCGCTGCAGGAGCGCGGCGGGCAGGCCGGCGGGCACGGCAGGCGGCAGTTCGGGAAGCCGTATATTACTACGTAAGGTTCCTTCCGGATAGCGACCTAAGACGACTTCAAGCTGGCGCGTTGCCCAGTCGAGCGCGCGCTGGCGGGTGGCAGCGTCGGCTTCGGCGGAGGCTGTTTGGGTACGAATTCGGCGCAGATCGAAGCCTTCAGTCAGGCCGCGCTTGAAGCGTGACTCAAGCGCATTCCGGTTATCGCGGTAGGCCTGAGCGGTACGCTCGGCCAGCGCGAGTTGTTGTTGGGCGGCAATTAGGTTGAACCACGCCTTTGTGGTTTGCGCGGCGAGTGAGAGTTGGACGCCGTAGAGATCGGCTTCGCTGCCCTCGACCCGAGCCAATGCTGCCGAAGTGCGGTCGCGCGAGCGCCCCCAGAGGTCGAGCTCCCAGCTGAGGTTGAGCGCGAGGTCGTAGTTTTCAAAAACCACACCGCCGGTCGAAGCGGGCCCAAAGCTGTTGATCTTTTGCTTGTTGCCACTGAGACCCAAGCCGGCAGAGGGCATCCGTTCGGCGCCAGCGATACGAGCTTCGGCGATCGTTTGGGCGAAGCGGGCGGCTGTCGCTTCGAGTCCGGGGTTGTTGCCTAGGGCCTCGAGGACAAGGGCTTCCAACTCGGGTGCCCTGAAATCACGCAGCCACGCAGTCGGTGTAGTGGCGTCGGCCGCAGTCGCCCAGGTCTCTGGTATTTCGAGGGGTAGACTCGGCTTGCGCTCAGGTGAGGTGGCGCAGGCGCAGAGGACTAGGCTAGCCGCCACTCCCGGTAATCCCGCTTTGAGGTAGCGGCGTTTGTCCCGAACGCCGCTAACTGCTACGCGTCTACCCAAACCTGTGAGTGTTCGGATGATGTCTGCTAAGTTGACTGAAGATTGTTTGTTCATCTCTGACGAAAGCCGGCGACGATAAATGCCGTCAGTTCCTGAAATATAGTATCGAGGTTTGTGGCGTCCAACTTACCCCTGGAGAAGTTTTGTTGAAAACAAGGTGAAGGTCAATTGCGGCTTAGGATATATCGCTTTGAAGGCAAAAGATCGGTGGCTTAGTTTGAGGGTTGCCGTCTCTAGGTCGTGCATCTGTCACAACTCGGTCCTATCGGATTCGCGCCTTGTCAGATGGTCCTGGCAGAGCTTTGCTAGCGATATGACTGAGCATTCAAAAATTCGCTGTGGCGTCGTTGGCACAGGTTATCTGGGGCAGCACCACGCCCGTATTTACGCGGCTCTGGACGAGTGTGAGCTGGTCGGTATCGTCGAAGCAGACGATGCGCGTGCGGCCGAGATCTGCGGTCTCTACGATTGCCAGCGCTTCGACTCTGCACAAGCCCTCGCGGCGGCTTGCGACGCCGTCAGCGTGGTGGTGCCGACCGATAAGCACTGCGAGGTGGCGGTGCCGCTCCTATTGGGTGGTTGCCATTTGCTGATAGAGAAACCGCTCTGCACGAGTTTGGTCGAGGCGGAGGAGATTTTAGCAGCGGCCAAGGCGCGGGGTTGCATTGTGCAGGTTGGCCACATCGAGCACTATAATCCGGTCATGGGCTATTTGGAAAATGCGGTCACCCGGCCGCAATATATCACGGCGGATCGTCTGGCGCCCTTCAACCCGCGCGGGACAGAAGTGGGCGTGGTGCTCGATTTGATGATCCACGACATCGGAGTGATTCTTGCTCTGGTGCGTTCGCCCGTCAAGCAGGTCGATGCGGTCGGCGTGAACGTGCTCTCCAACTCGGAGGACATTGCCAACGCACGTATTACTTTTGAAAACGGCTGCGTGGCCAATATCAACACCAGTCGTGTGAGCCAGAAGAAGGTGCGCGAGATTCGCGTCTTCCAGCCTCAGAATTATCTTTCCCTCAACTTCCAGGATCAAAGCGGCCATTTCCTCCGCAAGGAGGGCGTCGAACTCGTGCGTGAGGAAATTCCGATCGAAAAGGACGAGCCGCTGAAGCTGGAGCTGGCACATTTCGCTCAGGTGGTGAAAAACGCGGGCAAGCCAAAAGTCGGTGCCGAGCTGGGCAAGTCGGCACTCGAACTGGCCATTCAGGTGACTGAATTGATCCACTCTAAATAATATGGTGGCGGGCTCCCTTCCAGTGACTACGAATTTTCCAGAACCGGTCGGCGGGCGGCCGGATTTGCTCTTCGTCGCGGGAGAGCATTCGGGCGATGAGCACGCCGCGCTCTTGTTGGCCGATCTGCGCGCGAAGCGCCCGGATTTGAAAGTGGCCTGCCTCGGCGGGGTCGAGTTGCAAGCCGCGGGCGCACAACTACTCTTCGATCTCACTGCGGTCTCCATTGTTGGCTTTGTCGAAGTGGTGCGGCATTATAATTTTTTCAAGGATCTTTTCAACCGCACGCTCGACTGGATCGAACGGTATCAGCCAAAGCATATCTGCTTCGTCGATTACCCCGGCTTCAACCTGCGTTTGGCCGAGCAGCTCTCCGCTCGCGGTCTTAGTAAGCAGGGCGGTGGCAGGATTGGGCTGAGTTACTACGTGGGCCCTCAAGTCTGGGCGTGGAAGGCGAAGCGTCGTTTCAAGATGGCGCAGCTGCTTGATCGGCTCGGGGTTATTTTTCCCTTTGAAGTGGACTGTTTCGCCGATACCGATTTGCCGACTGAGTTTGTCGGGCATCCCTTCGTGCGGGCGAGCTACCAGCCCCCTTTCACCTACGATGCCGCCGCGCCGCTCCTCTTATTGCCGGGCAGTCGGAGTGCTGCAGTCGGGCGCATCTTCCCCTTGCTACTGGCTGGCTTCCGGCAGGCGAGGGCTTCGAAGCCGGATTTAAAAGCGAGGGTCGTTTATCCGAGCTTAAAGATTCAGGAACAACTCGAGGCCATCCTACGCACGCAGCCCGATCTGGCCGGGAGTATCGAATTCAAGCCCAACACGACGGAGCAGTTGCCGGCCAGCGCGGTGCTGATGAGCTCCGGCACAATGTCCTTGGCCTGTGCGCTCTCGGCCATCCCTGGTGCGATCGTCTATCGGCTCAATCCGATGAGCTACTGGCTTGGGCGGGTGCTGGTGAAGGTCAAATATATTGGCATCGCCAACCTTCTCTTGGATCGGCCCTTACATTCGGAATACATTCAGAACGCGGCCAGCCCGAACAAGCTGAGCGCTGAGCTTCTGCATGCGATCAATGATCCTGAGGCAGCTAAAGAGGCCGCTTTGGGTGCATCCGAGTTGCGTCAATTACTGCACGCCGACAGCGACATCTCCCCTGCAGAGTGGTTGGCACGCGGGTTGGAGGATGCTTAAATGCCGCTGGGTGGCTACCTTATAGCAGCTCTACGCATCTACGACGACGTCCGCGTCACCCTTAGGGGTGCAACAGCAGAGTAGGGCGTTGCCCTCGTCCGGTTCGCCAGTGTGGCCGTTCGGATACTCCACTTCGCCGGAAACGATGGGTTGCTGGCAGGCCGTGCAGTTGCCCATGCGGCAGCCGTAGTCTAGATCGAGATCATGGATCTCGCCGAGTTCGAGGATACTGTCAGCGTCGCCTGTCCAGGGGACGCTGACACCGGATTTTTGGAAGATGATCTTAGCCATGTTGGACAGACAACTCGGGATCGCGCAGAATGCAAACCGTGAATGAATGTAAATTTTGATGGCGGGCTTACTTCTTGGAGATCATGTAAAAATCGCCTCCCTACCAAGAGCATTTTCGCGAGTAGGTAGCCCAAGTGCCCTTCCTTAAACTCAGTGTTACACAGAGTTTAAGGAAGTCCTTAATGCTTCGAAAAGCGCAAAGTGCCGACTGTGCGTGGATCCTGCATGATTAAGAAATTAAGTGGTATCCTAATGCGCTGCATTGTATCATCGGCGACTCGCTTCTTGATCCTCTCTAGAGCACTTCATGCCGCCGCCACAAGAGCTATGCGCTTAATTCCTCTTCAGTTTATGTGAGATTTCAGCAATCGTGCAGTAAAGTATAGGCACGACGAAGATGGTGAGTAGCGCAAGCATCATGCCTCCGAAGGAGGGAATGGCCATGGGCACCATGATGTCGGCACCGCGCCCCGTCGAGGTGAGCACCGGTATTAGAGCCAGAATCGTGGTCGCACTCGTCATCATGGCGGGCCGCACACGGCGGCTGGCGGCTTCGACGGTGGCCGCGCGTATCGCTACGATGGTTTGTGGTTTTTCTTCTTTGAAGATTTGCTGCAAGTACGTGCATACGATGACGCCGTTGTCAGTGGCGATGCCGAAGAGCGCCAGGAAGCCGACCCAGACGGCAACGCTCAGATTGATCGTACCCATCTGGAAAAGGTCGCGCAGATTGTGGCCGAATAGATTGATGTCCATAAACCAGTCTTGCCCGTAGAGCCAAAGCAGGATGAAGCCACCCGACCAGGCAAAGAGGATGCCCGAAAAAACCAGCAGGGTCGTGCTCACCTTCCTGAATTGGAAATAGAGAATCAACCAGATGGCGAAGAGTGCGACGGGCAGAACGATGGAGAGTTTCTTCTCGGCGCGTATTTGATTTTCGTAGCTTCCAGTGAACTTGTAACTGACTCCGGCGGGTATATGTAATTCGCCGCGGGCAATCTTTTCCCGGAGGTAGGCCTGCGCCTGTTCGACCACCTCCACTTCGGCGTAGTCGTCGCGCTTGTCGAAGATCACATAGCCGACGAGGAAGGTGTCTTCGCTCTTGATCATTTGTGGTCCCCGTGCGTAGCGAATGTCGGCCAATTGCTTGATCGGGATCTGTGAGCCGCCGGGTGCGGCCACGAGTATATTTTCGATCGACTCTATGCTGTCGCGTCGTTCGCGCTGGTAGCGAATGCGAACAGGATAGCGCTCACGGCCCTCGACGGTTTGGGTGATTGCCTTGCCGCCGATCGCGACCTCGATTACATTCTGCACCATGCCGATTTGGATGCCGTAGCGGGCGATCGCTTCGTGGTCTATGTCGATTTCTAGATAAGGCTTACCCACGATTCGGTCGGCCAGCACTGCCTCGGATTTGATCGACGGCACTTCTTTCAAGTAGCCCTCGATCTTTAGTGCGACTTGTTCTAGGGTCTGGAGATCGGGGCCATAAACCTTCAATCCCATGGGTGCGCGCATGCCGCTTTGCAGCATGACGATGCGTGCGGCGATGGGCTGCAGCTTCGGCGCGGAAGTGGTCCCAGGAATGGCGGCGGCTTCGATGATCTTTGCCCAGATATCGTCGGGGTTTTGGATTTCGTCGCGCCACTGACGAAAGGGACGACCATCTTTGTCAGGTATCAGGTTTCCGGATGCGTCGTGGACGAAACGGCCGTTTGTATCATCATATCGAAATGAGAGAGTGTGCCCCTTAGTGTCAGTCTTGTATTCAGATTTGTAGTTGATGATGGTCTCGATCATCGAGATCGGCGCGGGGTCAAGCGGGCTCTCCACCCGACCGATTTTACCCACTGCGGATTCGATTTCGGGAATGGCGTTGATTGCCATGTCCTGCTTGCGGAGTACGTCCATGGCCTCGCCGATGGAGGCGTGGGGCATGGTGGTCGGCATCAGAAGGAAGGATCCTTCATCTAAGTCCGGCATGAACTCTTTACCGAGTCCCGGCATGGCCTGTGCCATGGCTACGTAAGGATCCGACTTTTTGACGAACTCCGGCATCCAGGCGAAGATCATCCCCCAGCCCAGCCAGACGGTGAACCCAGAGACGAGGATGAGGGCGCAGACCAGTAGAAAAATCGTTTTTACGCGGAGCAAGTAGCTCAGGATGCGTGCGTAGAAATGAATAATCAGATAGAAGAGGCCGAGGAGACTCCCTATCAAGAGGGTGACGAAGATGAAATTGAGAAAGCTCTGTTCCACCCCGAGCGGTTGCCAATCCATTGACAAGAACCACGCAGTGAAGAGCGCTACAAGCAGGCACAAGCCGACGCGGAAATACTGTTGCATCAATGGCCATATTTGATTTTCAGCGGCCTTTTTTGATGGTGATTTTGGGCGCTTTTTTTTGCCTAAGAGCCAATGTGCCAGTGGCGGGATGACGGTAAGGACGACGATGATTGAGCCGATTAGGGCGAAGGTCTTTGTGTAGGCCAGCGGCCGGAATAGTTTGCCTTCGGCCGCTTCCATCGTGAAGACGGGGAGGAAGCTGATCACGGTGGTGAGCACTGCGGTGACAACAGCGCCGCTGACCTCGGAGCAGGCGCGGTAAACGATTTCGAGACGGTTCTTCGTCGGGGCTTCAGACGTGAAGCGCGCCGAGGCATGGCACCCTTGCGCGTGGGGCTTCACGAGTGAAGGCCCTGCATTATCTTTGTCGAGATGCCTGTGGATGTTTTCGGTGAGGACGACGCCCATGTCCACTATTGTTCCAATGGCGATGGCGATGCCTGAGAGTGCGACGACGTTTGCATTAACATCGAAGAGCTTCATCCCGATGAAAGCGAAAAGCACCGCCAGGGGTAGCAAGCCGGAGACGAGTGCCGCGCTGCGCAGATGCATGAGCATGAGCACGACGACGATGATGGTGACGAGGATCTGTTGCCGTACCGCATCTTCGAGCGTGCCGAGGGTTTCGTAGATCAAGCCGCTCCGGTCGTAGAAGGGGACGATCTCAACTTGACTGACGGTACCATCGGCCAATGTTTTCTTGGGCAGGCCGGGACTGATGTTTTCGATCTTTTCTTTGACCCGTTGGATCACGGCCAATGGGTTTTCGCCATAGCGAGTGACTACCACGCCGCCGACCGCTTCAGCGCCCGCCTTATCCAGTGCGCCGCGCCGGAGGGCAGGTCCCAATTCGATCTCGGCGACCTGCGCCAAGGTTATAGGTGTGCCCTCATGCGATTTGATCACGGTCTTACGCAGATCATCGATGTTTTCAATGAAGCCAAGTCCGCGAATGACGTATTCGACGCTGTTGACTTCGATGCTACGTGCGCCGACATCAAGATTACTCTGACGCACCGCGTTAAAGACATCGTGTAAAGCAATGTCATAGTTGCGCAAGGCGTCGGGATTGACATCGACTTGATACTCTTTGACGAAGCCGCCAATGGATGCGGCCTCGGCTACTCCGTCGACGCCTTGTAGCGCGTAACGAACATACCAGTCTTGAACGCTTCGGAGTTCTTGCGGGTCCCATCCGCCCGTTGGCTGTCCATTGGCATCGCGTCCTTCGAGTGTATACCAGTAGACCTGCCCGAGTGCGGTGGCGTCGGGACCCAGTTTCGGTGAGGCACCCTCCGGTAAAGTTCCAGCAGGAAGACTGTTAAGTTTTTCCAGAATCCGGCTGCGCGTCCAGTAGAATTCGGCGTCTTCTTTGAAGATGATATAGATCGAGGAGAACCCGAACATGGAGTAACTGCGCACGGTTTTTACTTGTGGCAATCCCAGCAGCGCCGTCGTCAGCGGATAGGTGACCTGGTCTTCGATCTCCTGAGGCGAGCGGCCCATCCATTCCGTAAAGACAATTTGTTGGTTCTCGCCGATGTCGGGAATTGCATCGACCGGTATGGGATCTCGGGGGAGCGATTTCAGTTTCCAGTCAAACGGTGCAACCATGAGCCCCCAAAAAACCAACATCGTCGTCGCGAGGACAACGACGAGTTTGTTCTCAAGGCAGAAACGTATAAGACGATTGATCATTTTGGTTTAATTTCGCCTTTTAGTTCGCCGCAGCGGTGCATCATAGCACCGTAGTAGGGGTTTCGCAGTCTGTCATCGGCTTGCAACCAGTCGGCACCGCGGTCCTTGTAGACCATGGGGCAGTGCATTTTATAGAGAGTATGCTTCTCTATGCCGGACGCGGCTTCGACGGCTTCGATTAAGTGATTGGAAAGTGTTTCAAAAGAGGGGCGGCGAATTGCGTCCAGGGTGTCAGCGGCAATCATATTGTGGATCATTTTGGCGGCCTCCCCGCTGTGGCCGGTGATGCCCATCATCGTTTGGAGTGCTTTCTTCGCGGAGTCGAGATCGTCGTCCGCAAGCGCGGACTGCAAGTCCAGGTAGGGCTCAATCAAGGGTAGCCACTGGGTCGGTTCGAGCGCCCCTTTGGCTGGTGCCTCGGATGATATCGACATCATACTTGGCTTAGCTTTTATTTGTAAGGAGCTGTCGATCTTGAAGGCTCCGTTAGTGACGACAGACTCGCCCGACTCCAAGCCGGAGGCGACGACGTAGTATGCGCCTGCTTTAGCGCCGAGCTGTATTTCGCGTCCTTCGTAGGCTGGCTCTGATTGGCCGGGCACTTCGACGTAGACGACGGCGCGCTGTCCGGTGCGGAGGACGGCTGAGGCGGGGACGAGGCGGGCGTCTTCGACCTTCGCTAGTATGATGGCCTGGACAAACATACCGGGTTTGAGTGCGCCGTCTATATTGTCGACGCGGACCCGAACAGGCACCGTGCGCGAGCGCGGATCGAGTTCAGGTTCGATGAAGTCGATACTGCTCTCGTAGCGGACGCCGGGAATGCTTTGCATTGCGAAGCTAACGGGTTGCCCCACTTGCAGCCAGGGCAGGTCGCTTTCGTAGGCGTCGAGGTAGAGCCAGAGTTCACTGAGGTCAGCAATGGTGTAGAGCGTCTCTCCGGTCTCGAGGTAGTCACCTTCGTTGATTTGCTTGGATAGCACAATGCCGTCGATTGGTGCGGGCAGTTCGAATTGCAATTTGGCGACATCTTGCTCCAGGAGTGCGTTGATTTGAGCGGGCTGCAGATCCCAGAGGAGTAGTTTTTTTCGTGCGGCGTGGGTGAAGCGTCCTTCGGGGTCGCGGCGATAAGCGATGAGGAGTTCGTTTTGTGCGCTGAGTAACTCTGGGCTATACACAAGGGCGAGCGCTTGGCCTTTCGCCACTTGCTGGCCGACGGCATCGACGTAGAGCTTTTCGACGCGGGCGGGGAAGCGGGCGGTCAGTGATTTGACCTCGGTTTCGGCGCGTTCGAGTTTTCCGCTGAGTCGAATGTGATGTGTGGCCGCTTGTCTTAGGACTGGTGAGGTTTCGATTTCAGCCATTGCTTTAGAGCTTTCGCTCATGCGCAAAGTTCGGGGGCTGTCGTTGGTTTCGCTGTCCTCGGTCAATGGAATGAGATCCATGCCGCAGATCGGGCAGTCGCCCGCTTCAGGTTGACGGATTTGCGGGTGCATGGAGCAGGTCCACACGCTGGCGGGTGTTTCGCTGCTCTGCGCCTGCATTGTATCGGCGCCAGTCGCGGCGGCTTCGTCCGGGATGAAGAAGCGGCCGGCGATGAGTCCGAGGGCGAGGAGGCCGCTACCGATGAGGATGTGTGTCGTTTTCATGGGAGGTGACAGTATTTTTGTCTATTAGAGTTGGCCGGTGAGGGCTTCAATTTTGGCTTGGTCTTGCCTGAGGAAGGCGACGGTACGCCAGTATTTGAGTTGTAGATCGAGGAGGGCTCGCTCGCTGTCGATGATCTCGAGCACCGAGATTTGCCCGCTCTCATAGGCGACCTGCGAATTTTCGAGCGCCTGTTCCGCGAGTGGAATGAGCGTTTCCCTGTAGCGCTCCATGCGGCGGGCATTGTCCGCGTGGCGGTTCAGGGTCGCGCTGAGTTCGGATTGAAGGCTGCGTAATCGCTGGCAATACATTTGCTCGATGGAATGTACTGCGGAGTGGGCTGCGCTAATCATGGCGCGGTTTTTGCCCTCCCAAATCGGTAGGTTGACGGCGATAGAGATGTTCCAGGAATCGCGGCCTGCGTCGAGGGTGGGAGTCCCGTTGTCTCCGATCTGGATGTAATTGATCCCGAGTATGACGTCGGGAAAGCGCTGCAACTTGTTGCGCCTTGTTTCGGCTTCGGCGCCCTCTAACTGCCGCCTAAGGGCTTTGAGTTCGGGATTTTTCGTGAGCAGGTCAGTTTGAAGTCGATCGGCGTTGGCCAGCTCTTTGCCAGGGGTCTCAAGGGTATCCACTACGGGCAACTCGCTTTCGTCGATGGCCATAAGGACCGCAAGCCCAGTGCGTTCACTGTAGAGGGCTTGCGCGTGGCTGTCGAGCGAGTCGCGGGTGCGTTCCAGTTCGACTTCCAGGCGGAGGAGCGCGTTGAGGGGCAGCCCGGCACGTACCTGCTGATCCACGATCTGTTGGGCGCGCTCGATCCATTGGAGGTTTTGCTCAGTGCTGTGGACTGTCTGCGTCAGGTAGGCCACCTCGCTGAAGCTGCGGGTGACTGCCTCCTTTAAGCGGAGGCGGCCTTCTTCGTAGAGAAGTGCACGGGCCTCGGCATCCAGCGTGGCCTGCACTTTTTGGACCCGCAGTTTTTCAAACCAAGGAATGGTCTGGCTGAGCGAATAGATGGCTTCCTGGGGGCCAGTACGTGTTTCAACTGATTGACCGAAGTAGGTAAATTGGGCCTTCGGATCGGGTAGTGTGCCGGCGGCTCTGAGACGTATGTCGGCCTGCTCCGCTTTGTATTGCAGGGCGCGCAGTTCATGGTTGGCCGCCAAGGCCTGCTCGACGGCTTGGTGGAGGGAGAGCGATCCAGCCGCAGAGGCCAAAGGAAATAAAGAGAGCAACGCGAGGCGTGTCGCTGCGTTTCGAGCGGCTGAGGCCGTTTTCTTTTGAGTACGAACAAGCTCGGTCAATAAGGCGCGTAGAGTTTGATGATATGGTTTGTGCGTATACATGGATCATGGTGGATCTTCGATTCTTGGTGGGCATGACGGAACCCTGCGGGTAGTCATATTGAGCAATCCCTTCGCACACGGCGCAGGGAGGAACCGGGATCAATCAGATCCTGTAGACACAGTATACCTGGGCGAACGCGGGCGGTGGTGCCTGCGAAACGGTCGCCAGTTGGATACGATGCGAGATTTGAGCCAAAGGCTCAAAATGGATGATCTCAATGGGCGTGAGAAGCAGGGGTAATGGTGCAGCCGCCTGAGGGGTGTCGGATAGATCCTTTTGTGCGGTCACCTGATACTCTTTGAGTGCCTTATGTGGACAATCATTCGGATCATGGTCTTCGCCTGTCTTGACCGGGGCGTTGCTTTGCCCTGACTGACAGCAACTGTGCTCACTGGATGTGCTCCTGACTTCGTCGGTAGTCAACATCCCCGCAGTGCAGCAGCAAAGCGGGTTGAAGATGGCACATGCCATCAAAAGCTGGACGAATTTAGCAAGCACATACCTACTATTGTCATTACGGCTGAATATTGCAAGCGTATGGATCACACTGCCGCATATCCGAATCTATCTAATCGGGCGTTGATCTGCGCGGCTCCGTCATTTTATATTTAGGAATAACATGCCTAAAATCCGCCAAATCGATTACAGAACCGCACGCACGCTGGTCTCATATAGTGGCAAACGTAGCGTCCGCCTGACTGGGGAGGAGACGCGCTACAAATTTTCCGGCATCCTGATCGCGGGCGAGGAGGACGCATTCGCCACAATCGGCGAAGAGCGCA
>Ga0209504_1001625_pt1 | contig 16658 bp, 11 predicted proteins | sample COGITO_mtgs_1005_FD_184791 | JGI IMG/M metagenome (GOLD analysis project Ga0209504, IMG submission 184791) | Pelagic marine microbial communities from North Sea - COGITO_mtgs_100511 (SPAdes) (version 2) | ecosystem: Environmental > Aquatic > Marine > Epipelagic ...
CACGGACGAAGATTTCCTTATCCGTGTAGAGGGAGTGCACCACTATATCGAGGACTTGTTTGACCTCCGCTTGGAATTCGTGGCGTTCGGGTGTGTGTGTACTCATAATTTGTGTTGGATTTGTTTAAAATTGAAAGCGGGACGCTAAAGGCATTTTTGCAAAAATCAAGTGCCCTCCTGTCAGATTGATCAGTAAGCGAGAAAGCCCACCGCGCGGGTGGGCTTTGAGAGCTGAGGGCTGAGACCTGAGGGCTGAGACTTCAGGGCTGAGACCTGAGAGGAATTAGTCTTTGACGCTGAAGTCGAGGGCTTCGAGATCGAAGTCCATGTCAGCCACGCGGGTGGCAGGGCCTGTCATGCGCACTGCGTAGTCGTCGCCGATTTCAATCGCGATCTTACCGCCGGGCATGTGCACAGTGATGGCGCGATCGCAGAGGCCGATTCGGTGAGCCACCGCTGCGGAGGCACTGCTGCTGGAGCCGGATGCGAGGGTGTAGCCTGCGCCGCGTTCCCATATTTCGATCTGGATATTATTGCGGTCGAGAATTTTGAGGAACTGCACGTTGGTACGGTTCGGGAAAGTCGGATCGACTTCGATTGCCGCGCCGTCTGTGCAGGCAAGCTTTTCGGAGATTTCGACCAGTGGCACGACGCAGTGAGGATTGCCGATATCGGCCAGATAGACGGTGTAATCGGTGCCGTTGATGTTGAGTTGCTGGCCGATGTCGTGATCAGCCTGTTCAGGGCCATCGATGGGTATGTGGTCCATCGCGAAGCGTACTTTGCCCATATCAACCGTAATTGAGGTGGCACCGTCGCTGATTTTACAGGTGACGACACCTCCAAGTGTATCAACCGTGAAGGCGTCGTTGCCGACTTTGCCAATGTCGTAAAGGTAGCGGGCGAAGATTCGCAGTCCGTTGCCGCTCTTTTCGGCTTCGCTACCGTCTGGATTCATGATCCGCAGGCCGAAGTCGGCTGTGTCGCTAGCAAGTGGCCCGTAAAGGATACCATCGGAGCCGAGGCCGAAGTTGCGGTGGCAAATGCGCACGGTGTCTAGCTGGTTAGGCAGTTCGCTGGCGTCTTTAGGGTCGAGGACGAGATAGTCGTTTCCGAGAGCGTGGTATTTAGAGAATTTCATAGAGATTAGAGTTAGCCGGGAGTGGGGACGTCTCAGTCTGGCCCTTGAGTCGAATGGCTGAGCAAGTGGGATTGTGTAAAGAGTCGTCGCGTAGCTAAAGGCTTGCGGAATCTTCGCTTGCCTTGAATGCTTTATTTTCGGATAAATTTGTCAAGATCAGCGAATAGAATGAAGCGAATAAAGGTGCCAGAATCGATTTCTTTCGGTTCAATAAATACTCGCTGTTGGAATTATGTCGAGTTGTCGATCAGCTTGGCTGTGTTTGCTGCATTTCTAATCTTAACGCTTCATTCGAGTGGTGGTGGCGGAGTGCTGGAGCCACTATTTTTGCCCTTTGTCATGGCGCTTGCGATTGGGGTGGGACTGCGCTTCCAAATGACAGGCGCGCTAGGGATCGCAGGGTTATTGGTGTTGATCGTCGCTTATTCGTGGTTGTCTGGGGTCGGCGTCTTTGCGCAGGGTTCTTTCGGTGAACATCTGCTGTTTGCGGTCGGGATGCTGGTTTTATTCATCTCGATTACGTTTTTCTGTGCGATTGTTGTGGGCTATCATTTACGCACGGTAGACCTGGCGGACGAGCGTGAGCATTTAATCCATCGGGTGTTGGATGCCTTACCGATCGGTATTTGGGTGCGATCGCGCGATGGTCGTACTGTCTTTATCAATGAGCGCTGGGCGAGTTTCTCTCCGAGAAGCGTGCCCGAAATTATGAGTTCAGAATTACAGGCTCCTCCAGTTGATCTTGGCGAACAGTGGGAGGCAGACCGAGAGGCCCTGTTCAGCTCGGATGATGGTGCGATACGTTGCCAGCATGTTGATTTGATCGATAATACTGGACGGTCGAGCTCGATGACCTTGTTAACTTTAAAAGTCTTCATTAATGAGTCTGAAGGAGAGGGCACCTTATCGTTGCTGGTTGATGAGACCGCATTGCGCCTCTATGAGGAGCAGATTCGATTGAGTGAGCACCGATTGCGCATGGCGCTGGATACTGTGGAGATGGGCTTCTGGGAGCAGGATCTTGGCAGTGGTGAGATTTTTCGTGATGTAAATTGGTCCCGTATTCTGGAATTGGACTCGGTGGATGTACAGGATCATAAAAAGGAATGGCAGGGGCGGATTCATCCGGATGATCGTGATCGAGTGTTGGCAGCGTATGTGAGGTTTATTGATAATGGATCGAAGCCACTGGAGATCGATTATCGTATCTTTAAGGGCGCCTCTGAATCCATCTGGGTGCAAGATCGAGTCGTGGTGCAAGACCGTGATACGTTTGGTCGTGCGACTCGAATCATGGGGACGATGCAGGATATCTCTGCTCGTAAGCGCATTGAGATCGATCTGAAGCAGGCAAAGGATCGTGCAGAGGCGGGTAATCGGGCAAAGGGGCATTTCATCGCGACGATCTCTCATGAGATTCGGACGCCTTTGAACGCAATCATTGGGTTGTCGAGTTTCTTGAACGAGAGTGAGCTGAATGAAGAGCAGCTGGATCTGTCGCAGACGATCTATTCGAGCGGTAAGAGTCTGCTCTTTCTGGTGAATGACATCTTAGATTTCTCGAAGATCGAGGCTGGACGTCTGGATTTGGAGATGCAGGAATTTCCGTTGCATCTGTGCTTTGAGGATTGTGTAAAGCTCTTCAAGATTCGAGCTGCCGAACTTAATGTCACGCTTCGGCTGACTTTAGATCCGGCACTTACAGAGTTTGCGCTCGGCGACATGGAACGATTGCGGCAGATCGTGCAAAATTTGTTGGCAAACGCACTGAAGTTTACGGACGCGGGCGAAGTAGGAATCACCGTGCGTCCTGTTAAGTTAAGCGAATTGCCTGTGGAGCGCCGTCCCGATGCCTTGGAGCCGATCGGATATCTCGATCAACTCGATCATGACTATCTTGAGGTATTAGTCAGTGATAGCGGAATTGGCATTCCAAAAGATCGGCAACATTTACTGTTTGAGGCATTTAGCCAAGTGGATGCATCGACGACTCGTAAGTATGGTGGCACTGGGCTCGGGTTGGCGATCTGCAAGCGCTTGGTGCATGCAATGGGAGGGCGGATTTGGCTGGAAAGTCGCGAGGGCGACGGGGCTGTGTTTGGTTTTGTGGTACGAACTAAGTTGATCGAGGAAGTCCCTGTAATATCCCCTCCGCCAGCTCGTCTAGCTGAGGTGGTGGAGCGTATCGTCGAACAGCACCCTTGCGATATTTTGGTGGTCGGAGATCGTGACGAGGTGGAGCAGCTGTTACTTGCCTGTCGCCAGTTGGGTTACGCACCGCACCACGCTCCGAGTTATGACTTAAGTGCAGATGCCTTTCAGCGCCGTCGTTATAATGTGGTTTTTATCGGGATGGGAAAAGAGGCCGCTGGCCTTGAATTAGCCAGACAGATTTGTGCCGTATCTGGATCAAAGTCTTCGCAAGTGTTGCTGGGGGTGGTTCCAGTCGGGCAAGCAGTCTCGAAGGAGCGCTGTAAGCTGGTGGGAATACAGCGCCTGATCGAAGGAAGCCTAGGCGCCGCGACTATCCAAGATGTGATTCTGGATGTGCTGCATGAGCGCGATTAAACGCGCTCACTAGGGCGTGCAAGCCCGCGAGTTCGATATTTGCGTTGATCCCGCAACCGTAGCAAATTGAGCCGCTTTCGTGCTGGATTTGAATGTAGGCTGCGGCATCTGTTGCCGAGCCACTGCCAATCGAGTGCTGGCGATAGTCAAGGAGTGTAAAGTGCTTCCATCCCTGGCTATCAAGTGCTTTGGCAAAGGCGCTGATCGGGCCGTTGCCGCGACCAGAGATCGTAAGCAGCTCACCGTTGAAGTTGATTTGAGCGTCGATACTGACCTCGCCAGTCTCGAAGAAGTCTTTACGTTGAATCGAGAGCAACTCAAGCGGACTACTTAAATTCACGTATTCGCGTTGGAAAATTTCGTGTACTTCGGCAGATTTTAATTCGCAGTTGTCTTGATCGGCGGCATCATTTATCACGAGGCCGACTTCGGGATGCATAACCTTCGGTAAATCGAGCCCGAACTCACGAGATAAAATATATGCGACGCCGCCTTTACCGCTTTGGCTGTTAATGCGAATGATTGCCTCGTAGTCGCGACCTAGATCGGCTGGGTCAATTAACAAGTAGGGGACCTGCCAGTGTGCGCCTGGTTCGCCATCTTTTTGGCGTAAATCCATGCCTTTCTTGATCGCATCCTGATGCGAGCCAGAAAATGCGGTGAAGACCAAGTCACCGGCATAAGGATGGCGGTCGGGCACATGCATACGCGTAACACGCTCATACGTCGCGCGCGTATGCTCCAAATTGCTAAAGTCGAGCTGGGGGTCGATGCCTTGTGTGTAGAGGTTCAATGCAACGGTTACGATGTCGAGATTTCCAGTGCGTTCGCCGTTGCCGAAAAGCGTGCCTTCGACGCGATCCGCGCCAGCCATTAATCCAAGTTCAGTGGCCGCGACCCCGGTGCCGCGGTCATTGTGCGTGTGTAAGGAAATAATCGCTGTATTGCGCGCTCTCAAGTTGCGGCAGAACCATTCGATTTGGTCGGCGTGTACATTCGGCGTTGCCATTTCAACAGTGGCGGGAAGATTCAGGATAATTTTGTTCGCGGTGGTCGGTTGCCAGACGTCGATCACGGCTTCGCAAATTTCCAAGGCATAATCGACTTCGGTGTCAGAGAAACTCTCAGGAGAATACTCTAGGCGAACTTTGGTGCCTGGTAGGGTGGAAACGAGACTTTTGATCAATTGAGCGCCTTCGGTAGCGATCTGTTTGATCTCTTCTTTGCTCATATTGAAAGTAACGCGGCGCTGTAACGGCGAGGTCGAGTTATATAAATGTACGATAGCTTTGGGCACGCCCTCCAAACTTTCGAAGGTGCGGCGGATCAAATGTTCACGCGCTTGCACTAGCACCTGCAAGGTTACGTCTGCTGGGATGCGGTCTTCTTTGACTAGGCGGCGGATAAAGTTGAACTCTGTATCGCTGGCGGAGGGAAAGCCGACCTCAATTTCTTTGAATCCGGTGGCGACCAGTAATTCGAAGAACTCGACCTTCTCGTCTACGTTCATTGGTATCGCAAGGGCTTGATTGCCGTCGCGAAGATCGACACTTGCCCAAATCGGGGCGGTGGTGATCGTCTTGTCCGGCCATGTGCGGTCGGGCAAATTAATCTGCTGAAAGGGCCGGTACTTGGTGATGGTGCCTTTTTGCATGCTAAAAATGGGTTCGCTACTGAAGTGTTTATTTCGGGTTTCGAGGCGCGGTCTGGTGCGGCGCGTCTCTGTGTCGCGGTGGGAGCATTGGCTCGCTTGATTATTATGCGCGGGCAGTGAGCCCTCAGACGTATTACTTTATGTCCCCAAGGGGGAGAAGTTGTAGTGCTCCTGTTAGGCGTATCGCCTTGACGAATAATACGTGCATCGATTTAGCATTCATCCGATTTAGCGACTGTCAAGCGCGTGCTTGAATCAAGCAAGGACGAGCGTATATTACTTAAGTCTTGTTTGTGGTCTGTATTCCTCTCAGATTTAATAACTGTGGCAGAGATTAATTTAGACTTAAAAGGGCGCACTATTATTTTGGGCATTACGGGATCGATTGCAGCCTACAAGGCTGCCGATATCACTAGTCGCTTGACCGAAGCGGGCGCGCAGGTGTATCCAGTGATGACCGCAGAGGCCTGTCGATTTATACAGCCGCTTACTTTGCAAGTGCTTTCACGTAATCCGGTGGTATCGGACCTGTGGAAGGAGGGGGAGGGCTGGCAACCCGGACACATTGAGTTGGCGGATCGGGCAGACCTCTTGCTTGTAGCTCCAGCGACGGCACATTGCCTCGCATTATTCGCGCAGGGACTCGCGCCAGATCTACTCTCGTCGATTCATTTGGCGACGCCTGCACCAGTGATGTTGGCGCCTGCGATGAATGGCAAGATGTTGGCACATACGGCGACTCAAGAAAATATTAAGACGCTCCGTTCGCGCGGCTATCATTTTATTGAACCGCAGAGTGGTATGCTCGCTTGTGGTTATGAGGGGGAAGGCAAGTTGGCTGCCGTTGAGACGATCGTACAATCGGTCCAAGATTTTTTTACAAACGCTTGATTACACGGAATGGATAAAAGGAATACGCAGTCCGAATCGGCTTCCCCTGATTCAAGTAAAGAGCGCTTGAATAATCGTCTACTTAAGCCAGGAGAAAGCTTTGGGAATTTCCGTGTTGTTAAGTGTATTAGTTCGAGCTTGTTGGCGAATTACTACCACATGCAGCATGTGCGTGATTTGCGTGATGTGACGCTCTGCGTGTTTCACCCCCGAACTATTGAGGATGCGAAATGCTTGAAGCGTCTAGAGGGTTTGCAGGCGGCACTTAAGGCGATTAATCATGAGGGTATTCCGCAGATTCAGGACTGTGCGTTGATGAATCAGCGACACTGCATCTTTATGGATGCAGTCAAGGGGCAAAGCTTGAGCCAATATTTCGCTGAGCATGCCAAGCCGGGAGAGGCGGGGGTCGATGCTGAGGACGCGGGGCGAATCTTGGCTTTGTTGTTGGGGATTTTGGGGTATGCGCATGCGCAAGGTGTGGACCATCGTGATCTGGATACGGACCTCATTTTCATACAGAGCGATGGCTCGATTCAGGTGCTCGGATTGGGTGTGAAAGCGACTTTGGGCAGTGAGTTGTTTGAGTCGGTCGTTTCGGCATCGGTCTGTCCGCTGGGTGCGAATGTGACTCCCGAGCGACTCAACTCGTTTGATGTGATGAGTCCTGAGTATCGCCACGGAATCGCTGAAGATGCGCGAGTGGATATTTTTGCTTCGGGTTATATCGCGTATTGGCTTTTGACAGGCCAGAAAGCGGACCTGTCTAAGTATAAGGCTCCGTCAACCATGGTGGATAATCTCCCTAAAGTTTGGGATGCGCTAGTTGAGACGACGCTTAAGCGAAGCCGTGATGAGCGGTATCAATCTTGCAGGAGTATGCTACTGGCTTTGAAGGGAACGGCGGACGAACTGGAGCCTGAACGTGGCGGCTTGATTCAGCGGCAGATTGATCGAATTCCAGTGCCGAAGGGAATTGAGGCGCGTGGCGAGCTGGCGACTCGAATCTATCGCCTGGCGGTGATTGGTTTGGTTGGTCTGAGTTTGACGGGCTTGGTCGCATCTTTCTTGCATTCAATATTTGGCGAGCGCTTAGAAAATGCGCAAGTGGTGTCGATGGCGGCGGAAGGTGAATCGCCAAATTTACGACTTAATGTGACGCCCCTAGGGGCGCAGGTCCGGTTTGTTGGTATCGATGCTGTCTTTAACGCCAGGGTGGGTGGGCTCGATTTGGTTGTGCAGCCTGGAGATTATGATGTGCGTATTACTGCTCCGCAGTATTTAGAGCAGCAGTTGCCGGTGTCTATTAGGAATGTTGCCTTGCCTAGAATTAATGTTGAGTTGCAGTCAGCGTTGGAAAGTTTGCAAATTCAGACTGAACCCGGAGCGGTAATTGCCCTGCTGAATGAAGACAATCTAGAAGTCGAACTCGGCACCACGGATGCGGATGGACAGTTTAATTTAAAGCGGGGAGAATTTGACGAGTTTGATCGTATTGTTATCCGTAAGATGGGATACTTGCCCACGGTTCTAGAAGACCTGAATGGTGAGCTGCTGCAGGTCGTGTTGGCTGAGTTGCCGTCTAGTGTGACTGTGCGGACTCAACCTTCGGGAGCTCGAGTCTTGGTAAATAGTATCTATGTGGGACCTTCACCTGTAACAATCGATGCATCCGAGGGCAATGGAAACTACATTGTGGCCGTGCAATCTCAAGGTTATCGCTCCGTTAGTCGCCGTGTTAATGTAGAATCCGGCGAGCATGAAGTGGTTGATTTTGGCGCACTGGTCGCACGATCGGCAGAGCTTGGTTTTGCGGTTACTTTTGTAGGTGCCCCTAGTAGTGAGGTATCCCGATTAATGGATGACCTGGTAGTTGAGCTAGATGGGCAGCGACTCGCATATGATTCAGAGGTGCTGAAGGCGGTACTTGAGGGTACTCATACAGTGCGCTTACTGCATCCGCTATATGTGTCAGCATTGCAAACTGTGAAGGTCGAGGATCGATTGAATCAGAAGCTGACTTATTTAATGCAGCCATTACCTGGTCAGGTCGAGTTGCTGATGCCGTCTGAGCTGGAAGTTGAAGTGCGGGTGGCAGGCGTGGATGTCGATGATTTGGATGGTGTTGTTTCTTTGGCTGCCAATCAACGTGTTGAGCTTGAACTGCGAATTAAAGATTATCTTACGATGGTGCGACGCTTTAAGTTGAAGCCCGATGAACGTATTACATGGGAGGTTGAACCAGTTCAAATTCCGGGGCCAGAGCCTGGGGCGGAGTGGACGATGCCTTATTTAGCTTTGAAGCTCTGTTGGGTTGAGGCGGGGCAATTCTTAATGGGTAGTCCGATTGAGGAAGTGGGGCGCTTGCCGAATGAGGGGCCGCAGACGGCGGTTCGTTTTAATCAGGGGTTCTGGATTGGAAAATATGAGGTGACTCAGGCGCAGTATTCGAAGGTGATGGATCAAAATCCTTCGTCGGTGACTAGTGATAGCTTGCCGATAGACAACGTTTCATGGGAAGACGTCAGGCTATATTGCCAAGTCTTGACGAATATCGAAAGAGCCGCCGGACGCTTACCGGATGGCTATGTGTATCGATTGCCGACAGAAGCGGAGTGGGAGTATGCGGCTCGCTCTGGCTCGGTATTGCCGTTTGCCTTTGGTAATCAAGCTGATGTTTCGAATGGTAATTTTAGTGGAGTCTATCCAGTCGATGTCGAGCATCAGGTAAGTAATCTGGATCATTACGGCACCTTGCCGGTGGGTTCATATCCACCAAATGATTTTGGGCTACACGATACGCACGGCAATCTCGCCGAGTGGACTTTGGATCGCTATAATGGTCGTCTTTATGGTGGTTCGCTAGTGGATCCACGTCCGCGAGATAAAGGGCGCCGTGTGGTCGTCCGTGGAGGCAGTTGGGAGGATTTTGCAGTTCGAGTGCGTAGCGCCGCGCGCGATGAGATTCGCGGCGACACGAAGAGTAATGCGATCGGATTTCGAGTGGCGTTGGCACCTGCTTTCTAGTGCCGTGACATTCGGCCATCCGGGCGGCGAACGGCTCTGGCTATCGCCTCCGCGCGACCTTCGCTGGACCGTTTTTAATCCGGATTAATTGCGTGGATCGTGACCGACTAGGCTAGTCGTCTAGTTAGAGCTGCAGGCAGAACGCAACGCTTGGGCCGATAAGTAAGGCGCTGTCCGTCAGCACGCGAAATGTCTCTACGGGGAGTCGCTTCTGGTAGGCGTGGATGATCAGTAGCGCTCCTAGCGATAGGCCGATTGGCAGGGCCCACGCTTGATTTAAAAAGCACAGAGAGAGGGCGCAGCTGATCTCTAGAACGTGGATGAGGGGTGAGGGCAGTCGAGACAGTGAGCGCACCTGTAGAGCGGTATCGATACACTGCTCTTTCGCTCCGATCATTAAGCAATTGATCAAGCACAGCAGCGCTAGCGCACACGCAGGCGGCCAGAGGCAAGCGCTGGGCAGCAGGAATACGATTACGCCTCCAGCAAAGATGATTGCGACGCAGAGTTCTTTCGGGAAGAAGCGCCGAGAGAGTCTTTGGTTTAAGGCAGTGTAAAGTAAGCAGAGCATCAGCAGTGCTGCGCCGTTTTTCAGCTGAGTGCTTGTTAGCCCTGTGAAGGCGATCCCGATATTACTCAATAAAACGCACCACCAGCAGCGCCAGAGTGTGTTGCGGTATTGCTTCGCAAAGCGGTGTCGAGTCGAGTGCAGTTGTTGGAGTGGGCGTTTTGCCACATCGAATAGGCGGTCCGCCATGTAGGTCAACCAGACGGATAGCCCCAGCACGCTTTGGGCCGCCGCGCTGACTTCATGCCCGAGTGCGGCAGCAAAGGCCGCCTGCCAGACCAGCGCAATCAGCGCCGCATCAACTGCGAGGAGATTGGGCCATTGCCAGAGTCGAATGCGTAGCATGTTTCGACCATGGGCGCGAAGCTGGCTAAAGTGCAAACTTTGAAGCCGCAGCTCTAGAATTGCTGGAACGAGTCAATGTTTTTGACCCAAGTGACATTTTCTATTGACGGACACTGAGGCATATCCATTTTTCCACCTTTCCTTTAAGGGGCATTAGCTCAGTTGGTAGAGCGCTTGCATGGCATGCAAGAGGTCAGGAGTTCGACTCTCCTATGCTCCACCACTACCTATAAGGCTCTTTTTAGCAGGTGCTTACGAATTTAAATGCAAATTTTTATGTTAACTCTGAGTGCCTTTGTTACATATGGCTTACATAGCCAGCTTTTAAGTCATTAAGATTTCAGGTAAGAGTAACAAAGAAGAATTTAACTCAATTTGCTGCCTAAGCACTTACTGTAAAACCTTCAAAAGCTGCAAAAGCCTATTTCATGTGACCTAGCGGTCGATTGGCTATCTGTAAAAGGTCTTAAAAAGCCATGAAAAAGGCTATACTGAATTAGGGCAGCCCTGCCAAGAACGTCTTAGCCCTAGAATAGAAAAAATTTACCCTAAGAAATTTTCCGCGAAATCGCGCTGCTGTCCTTTGGGTCTGCGAGGGGAGCTATTTTGATAGTTTGATCACTTATTTAGTCTAACCCTTCCATTTTTTGAAGTGCTCCTTGAGTCGATCGGTGGTGTGACGCCATTTCGGTGTGGTAGGTTTGCAGACCGAGTTCTGTTGGCCGAAGAAGCCAGTCTCGTGGAAAGCTTTGTCGAGTGGAACAGTGTCGAGCCAGCGGACTTTGACGAAGTATTCGGTGTTTTCGGGGTCATCGGTATATTCTCGATGATAGTCGGATTCGCTGAGGACTTCGAGGCAGGACTTTAGGCCGTCTGCAGTTTCGATTTTAAAGTCCTTGGCGGGGGTTGCAGGTGCTTCGACTTTGCCGACCCCGACATAACCGAGTTTTGGGATGCGCACCCAAATCAAATCGCCGGGGGAGAGCATTGAAAGTGTCTGGCTATACCAACTGCCGCCTCCAGGCCTCCCGAGCAGTCCAGGAAATTGGGTCGCTTTCGTTTGTTGAACAGATACCAGAAGCTCGACCATCGGTAGTCTTTCAGTTGATCGACGCTCACCATGCTCGCCCGCACAGGGTTTAAATGCACGTAGTGGAGCAATGTACCCAGATGGCTCTCTTCTTCGACGATTAAGCTCTTATAGCGTCCTTGGAACAACTTTCCATGCACCTTCCTATAGTGGTGGTAGCGATTCGCGAAAGTCGATTGCAACCATTTCATTCCGTAGATCAAATTCCCCTTCGGCGTGCGCACCACCAAGTGGAAGTGATTAGTCATTACGCAAAAGCCTTCAAGCACCCATTCGCATTTCTCGCAGGCCTCAAATAAGCAATTCTCAAAAGCCGCGTGCGCCCCCTCGTTGATAAATAAATCCTGCCGGTAATTCCCACGGTTGATGATGTGGTAAACCCCGTTCTCTTTTTCAATTCGCAGGCTGCGTGGCATGGTTTAGTAGGAGAGGGGATAGCTACGAAATTGGCAACCACAAAGGTAATGACATGACCCCTTTTTGGGTTACACGGAGTAAGGTCAATGCAAAGGCTTCGAACAGTAAGGTAAAGCCTTTGATTTTCCCCTCCCAGGGGGCTTTTACTGTTTTTATTTTTCCACATAAATCGCATTTCATCCGAGGTAGTTGGCACTCGATATGGCACTCATGCTCGAAAATATTCAAATGCCTCCAAGTTCGTGGGGGGGCTAAATCTTAACGATGCAATGAAGATCCGTCAGTGGCGCAAGTCATGCCGCAAGCTAAGGATTCTTGCGCTTTAATCACAATGCGAACCTCACTTGGCTTTCCTTTCAAATAATGCAACTCGGATACGCTCCAATCGGTACCTAAACCGAGGAGCTCGTGGAATAATTCTTCTGGTCTCATGACATCACCAAATGAATATTCGAGCGCTATTCCACTAAAAATAGCGAAGAACCAAAAAAACCTTTACAAATAGGTAAAATACAAGATCTTACGCAATTAAAAATAAGTATTATTTATCTACTAAGAGTATATTATGAACAAAATAATTAAAGCATTAAAGCAACTCAATGACTTTCTATCTAACTACACAAATAAGATCTCTAATGAGATTGGCCCTAAAATTTATAAAGGGAAAGTAAAAGAAATATACGAAAAAAATGAATCTTTATCCAAATACTTACCAAAGCTGGGTAACTTTGTAGCAAAATACCCTCTCGCGGTAATAGCGACCCTTAGCTTACTATTATTAGTAGGAGATGATAATGATTATGATTTTCCCGAGGTAGAATTAGTTAAAAAAATCACGTATGACCGTACGGACTTTGATAAACATACTGAATATTTTCTGGAAGGAATCTTGTTCGAGGACTACGACTTGGACAAAACTAAAAAATTAAAAGTTCCTACAGAAGCACAACCAATTCATGCATCTCATGGAAGAGATCAAATTCTGTTAGCCAAAACTGTTGAAATTATAAGTAGTAATATAGAGGATGTTCTGAGTTCATCGATTTTAATTAAGCATGCGATATCTAATGTAGAATTAAAAAACGGCAGTTCCGTGGATGACTATTCGTCGATGCTTGGTAACGACTTTAATATTGGTTACTACAATGGCATTGATCAAATGCTAAGAGAAATTAAAATAGATCCTGCCAATCTAAAGGTTGTCCTTTATAGTCAAATTCGACACGTGCAGAAAGTGTTTCGTGACCTAGATGAAGAGATAGATAAATTTAAATATTTTGTTGCTCACCCTAATTTTGAAAGCCTAGAGGAAGTAGAAAATCTCTATTATATTACCAAATACTCAGAAGGTCAGTCCTACAACAGCGACGATTTCAAAAAAGCATTAGAAAATAATTTTGGTTATTTAGATACTAAAATTAAGGCTATTTTAGATGATAATAAAATTCACGACATCGAAGACTCAGTCACTGGCACTAGCTACAGGCGCTACGTAGATAATTACAAAACTGAGAGAGTGGATCTTACTAATGCAAATCCCATAGAGAAACGTTCTACTCTTGCAAAAATTGATAATACTGAAATTGGCGATCAGTATAAACTGTACAAAGCTTTAGACCGTGACTTGGGGGAGTTGGAGCACTTACTTAAGATCTTTACTGATGGCACTAATTTAATAAAAAAGCCAAATCCAGACGGACCGAATAAGTCAAGCGAAGCAGAGAATCCCACATACATAACAGCTCCAAAGACACTTTATGGTCTGCTTGAGAAAACAGGTATCCCCTTGTCCTGCCTAGATAATTTTGGAAAACCAATCAGCAAAGAAACGTTGTTGAAGCTGTATTACCAAGCTTATTCATATAATAAGTCTACAGGTTACAGTAGCGCCGGTTATGCTGCTAGCGTAATAGCCAACACGATGATCTGTAATCGTGAGTATTTAAATCTAACTTTTACAAACTTAGTTAATGAGCTTGAACTACTAATTCAGGAAGAAGTATCAACTATAGTTGATACAGTAATTGATAAAAGCGAGGAGGCTCAAAGTGAACACATTCGGCGCCATAACTTAGTGACTTCTTACCCAAGGTTGTTTGAGTCTGCAGAACCGAATTTCATAGCCACAAGCTCAAACGAGAGAGAGTCTATAAAAAAGAAGTTAATACAAAGTTACAAAGCTGACTTATACTTGACGCTTTCAAAGCATAACAAATTAAAATTAATTTACGAATTTGAGAAATGGCTTAGCGAGCAGAGCTACGCAAATGTTATGACTTTAATAGCAGATTGCGAAAATTCACTTCAAGAGCCAGTTGGCGATACAGAAGAAGATAAAGACGCTGTACTCGAATTCATTAAAAATAATGTAGCACAAACGCCTCTTAAAGAAGAGTTCGAAGTAGCAATTGCCAATATATATGAAGTGAAAAATAATTTCGAACCACTCATCAATAAAATATCTGACCTACAGAAGGAAGATATGGTGAATGCATCCGCCTTAAAAGAACAGCAGCGACTCGAAAACCTGAAGGAAGATTATAATGATTTCTCCCAGGAACTCTGCACAGCAATCTCTAACTTCATCAATGAAATTAGAACAAACAGTTTAGTTAATACGGAAAATCAAATTTTTGATAGAACGCTTAGTGCTGAAGAGAAGATTGCTAAAATTCTTCAAACTGATGTTCAATGTACACTTTCAGGAGAAAAAATTACCATTATTTCTTCAAACAAATTCAAAGCTCCCTATAAAATAAACTCTTTTGAGCCGGATATTAAAGGTTATTTAAATTGGAACAGTCCTTCGGATAAGCTATTTGATCAAAAAACAAATATCAAACGAGATCGTAAGGGTAGATTTACCTCTCTATATGAGGCGCAAATAATAGATAAAGATCAAGAGTTTGCGCAATATATTATCTCAGTAAAACACGTGGGAATTGAAGATGAAGCTCTTGGGACAGTTAGTGTTAGAGCAATCCTCGAAAATGAACATCTATATATCTCCGAGGCCTCTATGAGTTTTGAATATCAACTCAACGGCAGACCTACTGTTCAAAGTAAAGATATTGCACTTGAATTAAATACGCACTTTCTGGAAAAGTCGCCTAACAAATCTAAAGTTGAAGAATACCTTAGTAATTCATTTGCTAAATATATTGCAGACCATCCAAACACGAAAGAGATATTTAAGATTCCACACCTAATGATGGTTGATGACTTTGATAGTAACTGCCTGTCAAAACCTGTTATAAATCAATTGCGTGTGGCAATAAGTAGGGCGGTTGCCCCTAATTTTAAAGGTTCTGGTGTAGATGAATTAGACTTTCTTAATGCTGCATTGCGACTCGAAGGTGACGGTTCTCAGTATGGAAATGGGGACCTAAGTGCTTTTGTTGAAATGTCTCCTGTCTCTGACAAGTTTAAAACTTACTATAACACAGAAGTTTTTCAGAGAATATTTGAGGATACCTCGCGATACCTCGATGAGTTTAATAATAAGTTAACCTATGTGGCTGCTGCTGGTCCTGTAGTAGCGTCTCATGCAAATGAGTTAAAAGAAGCATATCGCGCTATTTACGAAAACTTTATCAAAGAAAGCATATCTCATCCTGCGGGAAGCTTCCTCAAGGAGAATGGAATCATTACACAAGGTTCTTTAGATACATCTACCTTAGTTAATGTTAAAGTTAGTGAGGATGGTGTTATATCTATCTTAAAAAACGATAATAGTGATATTATTACTGAGGTGCTTTTTAACTTGTTGAATGGAATTCAAATCGAACCGTTGACCTACTATGGGGTATCAGTGGGTATTGAGAACCAAATCAATATTGAATTTGGCACTCCGACAAGTGACTATACTACTTTTCTTACGATATCTCAATAAACGATAGTTAATTTATGCGTAAATATTGAAAACTGTATCTGTTATATATTTAATCCAGAACCTTGAAAATGGAATTAGGCCTCTCCTATGTAAACTAAGCTCCTTAAGGAAAGAGGAAAAGGGTCAGTCCAATGTTTCATGATTCAATAATATCCAGTTGGAATTTTTTCCGTGCTTCTGCTTGCGGTGGCGGCTCACGAGACTTTGGATTGCGGAATGGGTCAAACGGTTAAAATAAACATCTAACCACTTTTCCGTTCAGTGTTTCAAAATAGGAAATGCTCTTTTGGGTAGTTGCTCTACCAATAATGTGATCACGGACCAGGGGATTCGGTGGTGTTGCTTGCGTGACTCAGCATCACCTCAGAGGCAGGACGAGGTAGGCACATTTATCTTAAACGTTTGCCCCCTTTTTGCTCACTCGTGCTAAGGCTTAATAATTCGCTAACTTGCTGGTGTAAAATTAATCGGCAATGGACGATGTGATTCATTCGGGGTAGGGTGCTCTTGCTTGTCACCTGCGTGGCAAGCGTTCAGGTTTTCTAATTCTATGAAGATTGAAACATTCAGGGGGCTCGTGCGTGAGATCGGCTATGGTAAAAAAGTGGTCGACTCGTTGTATGTGTTACCTTCAGACGCTCAGCCCTTTTCTTCAGAGCTGAGAGCTGAGATTCGACGCGCTGAATTGGCGGCGAATCCCCAGGATTCGTGGAATTTACTCAAGTTTCATTTGAAGGAATACAGCATCACTTTTCTTTCATATCCTGATTTTGATTCAGATCCACATCCCGTGCTGGTGCATTCGACTAAGATAAACCTCAATTCTGGACGGGTTGTTCGAACGGATGGCCGCGCAAAATTTCGTCTGTAAATTCGTCTAATCAGGCTGAGAGTGCTTGATTGTTATTACGTGTTATTGGTGAGTTTATTTCTTATTACTGATGTATGCTTTTCCAGTCTCCCATTCTTCGGAGACTTCCATGAGTATCGCGGTGGTGAGTCTCAAGATCGAGTCTGTATTTGGAAAAAGTCCTGCGACGCGGGTTCGGCGTTTGATCTGCGTGT
>Ga0209504_1001630_pt1 | contig 16632 bp, 18 predicted proteins | sample COGITO_mtgs_1005_FD_184791 | JGI IMG/M metagenome (GOLD analysis project Ga0209504, IMG submission 184791) | Pelagic marine microbial communities from North Sea - COGITO_mtgs_100511 (SPAdes) (version 2) | ecosystem: Environmental > Aquatic > Marine > Epipelagic ...
CAGAACCATCTATGGCTTCATCTGCAGCGGATTGATCGTAATAAAATTTTACGTCATAGTCTGTAGTCGATTGTAACTTATAAACTTCACTCTTTTTTGTGCTTAAATCAAATGTAGCTATTTCATTTGTGTCATCTCCATCATCAGAATTGTCGCAAATTTCAAAATCTTTAGGTGTGTTGGCTATTGGCAAATCGCTCACTTCAATGTCAAAACTCGTCACCAGAAAACAGGTTTGGGTGTTGTCTGCAATACGTACCCAAATAGTTTCTTGTGCTAATGTATTCTCATAAGGAATATTGAGAGGATCTAAATTTTCCTTAGCGGCAGTCTCATCCTTGTGATAACTAATAGGAAAACTAGTTGACAATTGGGTTCCTAAAATTAAAGCTTCGTTTCCTGAGAAGTCAAACTCCTCCTTTGAATTCCCGTCTGATTCGCATAACAAAATATCCTTTGGAGCAGTTGCAATTTTGGGAGGAGTAGCAAACTCAATTATAATTTCATCCGATGACGAACACCCGCTATCTAAGATCGCTTCGAAACCATACGTGCCGTCCGTTGTGACGCTAAGGGTTGAACCTGTTTCATCATCGATCTCTACGCCATTTTTATACCATTTAAATATAGCACCAGCTACTGAGATCTTCGCATCTAATTCGATTGGGGACCCCAAACATCCCGGATTGTTAGTGGAAATTTTACGGTCATCTCCTAGATTTCCGCCGATATTAAAACTACCCCCTTCTAGGAAAATAGCAGAATCATAATAACTGTCCCCGTTGTCGGCCACTACGAGTTTTATTTCATAGGTAACGCCTGGAGTAACTGTGGAAGAGGCTGTTAAAGCAACCGTGCGCCCCCCATAATTTGTGTGACCTACATTATAACCTTCAAAAAATCCTATGTTTGAGTCACAGTCAATTTCAGGTGGTGCGAGTGGGTCCATTGGCTCGTTTAGAATTAAGGTTGCATGATTAATATTTGTAATACTGACTGGTGTTCCATCAGGAAGAACCGCTAAATTAGTATAAATTAGTGTTCCTACTTCTCGTAACAGAAATGCAAAACTATCTGCGAAATAACACTCAAAATATCCATCATATTCTTCAGAAGCCATTAAAAACCTAAAACTAATGGTCTCTACTTGAGGGGTGAAATTAAATTTGATATAGGTAGCATCTTGAGTCTCGTCGGCTTGGCCTAAAGCCACTTCTAAATCGTCATCTCCATCATCATCATTTCCATCAAAACCATTATCAAATCCGTTGACATTACTTATGATGTCAACTATTTCGCCGTTTCCAGCAGGAAAGGCCCTTCCTGTAGTCAGTATCAGACCTTCATCAAACGGAAAATTGCTGCCATCGGACTTCTTAAAATAACCATAACTTTTTGTTTCAAAATCATTTGGCTCGCCGAAAACTTTTGATTCAAAATTATCGACCGTAGAGCAGTTATTTGAGATTAAAACATTTGTTATTAGCTCTTCTAGGCTCTGCTTGGATTCTGGAAAAGCTTCGTCATTAATGCTAATAATTTGGGAATACCCTGTAAAGGCGTTGAGGATAATAAACAGTGTTGTGTATAATAAATTTTTCATTGTAAGTAGGTACGAGGCTTATTCAAAAATAGGAAATTATGCTGAATATCTTTATTATCTTTGTTAAAAATTAATTCCATGAAAAATATCACCATTTCAATTCAGGAAACTAGTAATCCAAAAATTATAAAATTTGAAACAGATTCTTTTCTAACAAAATATGAAAGTTTTGAGTTTTCAAATGTTGATGATGCTAAAAACTCCCCCTTAGCGCAACAGCTTTTTTACCTTCCTTTTGTTAAAAAAGTATACATCTCGGGAAATTTTGTAGCCATTGAACGCTATGATATTGTTGAATGGAAAGACGTGCAAACTGAAGTTGGAGAGCAAATCGAAAACTACCTCAACGAAGGTGGTGTCATTATTATAAATGAAGAAAAAAAGAAAAACCCAGTAACCGTCTATGCCGAAAGTACGCCAAACCCTGGAGTTCAAAAATTTGTAGCGAATAAGAGTTTGGTCACCCAAACCTTTGAATTTACATCTATCGAAGAGGCTAAATTATCACCTTTTGCAACCGCGTTGTTTCAGTTTCCTTTTGTAAAGGCTGTTTTTATCGACAAAAACTATGTGTCTATCACAAAATTTGACATCGTAGAATGGGACGCAATTACGCTGGAGTTAAGAGAGTTTATGAAATCCTATATCGAGGACGGTAAGGAAATGGTCGCAGCCTCTGCGGCTCAGGTTTTAGAAAAAACAACTACGCAGTTAGATGGTGCTTATGAAGCTTTAGACGATACATCCAAAGAGATCATCAATATTTTAGAAGAGCACATCAAACCCGCAGTGGCAAGTGATGGCGGAAATATTGTATTTGAATCTTACGACGCCGCAACAAAAACTGTAAAAGTTATTTTACAAGGTGCTTGTAGTGGCTGTCCATCGTCTACCTATACACTCAAAAGTGGTATTGAAGCCATGCTAAAAGAGATGTTAGCAGGGAGAGTTGAGATAGTAGAGGCCATTAATGGATAGATTATTCAAATAATTTATTATATTGAGGCTTCAAATAATTCTTAACCTAAAACATAAATTATGGGAGTACTCAAAGTTATTGAAGTCTTATCAAATTCTAGTAAAAGCTGGGAAGATGCTACAAGAAAAGCAGTCATAGAAGCTTCAAAAAGCGTTAAAAACATTCGATCTGTATATATACAAGATCAAAGTGCGACGGTCAAAAATGGAGAAGTAGATGAGTTTAGAGTCAATATTAAAATCACTTTTGAAGTGAATTAATAGTGGTTTCAAAGGATAAAAAAGCATCTTTAAAGGTGCTTTTTTTTTGTTTAAAGAAGTTCTGCTACTTCTTTACCAATCACACTGCCGATAGCCACGCCCATGCCCCCCATTCGAACGCCACAATATACATGGTTTGAAAGCTGTTTTACAATTGGTTTTTTTTGAGTTCCAACCCCCATAATACCGGACCAGCGTTGTTCAATCTCAAAATCTCTACCAGGGATAATCGTGTTTTTAAGGAGTGCTTCTAAAGCATTTTGAATGCGTTCTGTCTGCGCTAGTTCTGTGGTCGTTTCAGCTTTGAAATCTAAATTTCGACCACCACCTAGCAGAATTCTTTGGTCTATATTTCTAAAATAATAATAGCCGCAATCTAAATGAAACGTTCCTTTAATGGTTAAGTTTTTTAACGGTTTAGTGATTAAAACTTGCGCGCGTGCAGGCTGCACATCTTCATTGATTAACTGCTGTGCAAAGCCATTGGTGGTTACGATTAATTTTGAAGCTGAAAACTCAAAATGATTTGTTTTAATAGCCACGTTGTCAGAGCCTTCAGAAAAAGATTCGACTGTAGTGTTATTTAAAATAATCACACCCAGTTGTTGTACTTTTTTAATTAATTCTTGCATCATTTGACCTGTATCAATCTGACCTTCAAACTGATTTCGGATGTAGTTGTTTTGAATTTTAGAAAACCCAAAAGTATTGGATACACTTGAAAATACTCGGTCTTTAAAAATTGGATTCAGCAAACTATTCACCTCCTTCATGCGGTCTAGACAAGATTCATAAAGACGAATATCTTTTTCTAAAAACAACTCGTAACCTCCTAACTGTTGATACGATATGGCGGCATCGCCAAGAGTTTGTCTCAAAAGCTGAAGTCCCTGATGCCGTTGATTGACAAGTTTTTCAACTTCTTCGGGCGTGTGCGATTGTAAATCTTGTAAAATTTCACTCAAACTCCCAAAACAAGCAAATCCTGCGTTTTTGGTACTGGCTCCATGAGGAAACAACCCTTTTTCAAGAATTACTATTTTGGCTTTTGGATGCTTTTTTTTGAGATGGAATGCCGTACTTAGACCAACAATTCCACTCCCAACAATCGTGAAATCAACATTGTTTAGCCACGTTTTTAGTTCCCAATAGGATAAATTCATGCATTAAAATTACAACTTTTTATTGAAGTAAATAAACACGGATTTTTGACTAAAAAAAACTCCGAATCGAAATTCGGAGTTTGTAAAATTAATCTTCATTAATGACTTTTATTTCAAAGTCTTCCATGAATTTAGTGGTATAGTTTCCCGCAATATAGTCTGGGTGATCCATTAATTGTCGATGAAATGGAATGGTTGTTTTAATGCCTTCAATGACAAACTCATCCAATGCACGTTTCATTTTACTAATCGCTTCTTCTCTAGTTTGAGCCGTGGTGATTAGTTTGGCAATCATTGAATCGTAATTAGGTGGAATGCTATAACCTGCATATACATGCGTGTCTAATCGAACGCCATGCCCTCCAGGCGAATGAAGTGTTGTTATTTTTCCTGGTGAGGGTCTAAAGTCATTAAACGGATCTTCTGCATTAATTCGGCATTCGATCGAATGTAACTTTGGTGTATAATTTTTTCCAGAAATCGGCACGCCTGCGGCCACTAATATTTGTTCTCGGATTAAATCAAAATCGATCACTTGTTCTGTGATGGGATGCTCAACTTGAATTCGAGTATTCATTTCCATGAAAAAGAAATTACGATGTTTATCGACCAAAAATTCAACTGTTCCAGCCCCTTCGTATTTAATATATTCGGCAGCTTTTACAGCGGCTTCCCCCATTTTTTTCCGGAGAGCAACAGTCATAAATGGCGACGGCACTTCTTCTGTTAGTTTTTGATGACGGCGTTGAATTGAACAATCTCGTTCTGATAAATGACAGGCTTTTCCATTAGAATCCCCTACAATCTGAATTTCGATATGTCGTGGCTCTTCAATGAGTTTTTCCATGTACATATCGTCATTTCCAAAAGCGGCTTTCGATTCTTGTCTTGCAGAATCCCAAGCATCTTTAAGGTTTTCTTCTTTCCATACGGCACGCATTCCTTTTCCACCCCCTCCAGCAGAGGCTTTTAACATCACTGGATAGCCGGTTTCTTTGGCTGTTTTTTCGCAGTCTTCAAAGGTTTCAATAACCCCTTCACTTCCGGGAACACAAGGAACACCGGCTGCTTTCATGGTTGCTTTGGCATTGGCCTTATCACCCATGCGGTCAATCATATCTGGTGAAGCCCCTATAAATTTGATGCCATGTTCTTCACAAATTTTAGAAAAACGAGCATTTTCAGATAAAAACCCATAGCCTGGATGAATCGCATCGGCATTGGTGATTTCTGCAGCGGCTATAATATTAGACACTTTTAAATAAGATTCGCTACTTGCTGCGGGACCGATACAAACGGCTTCATCTGCAAATTTCACATGCAGGCTCTCAGAATCGGCCGTAGAATAGACCGCAACTGTTTGAATGCCCATTTCTTTACATGTTCTAATAACTCTTAGAGCAATTTCGCCTCGATTGGCGACTAGTATTTTTTTAAACATACCTTTTTACACTTTAAAATGTGAAATAATGTTATGATGGATCTACTAAAAATAAGGGCTGATCAAACTCAACTGGTGACGCATCGTCGACAAGAATTTTCACAATCTTTCCAGATATTTCAGACTCAATTTCGTTGAAGAGTTTCATGGCTTCAATGACACAAAGCACATCGCCTTCGGAAATAGTTTGACCCACTTCTGCAAACAAAGGTTTATCTGGGGAAGGTCGACGGTAAAACGTTCCTATAATTGGAGATTTGACCGTGATATATTTTGAGTCCTCAGAAACAGCAGCAGGAGGCGCTGCCTGAACTGGTACAACTTCTTGAGGCGCTAGCGACGGAGCTGCTTGTAACATTGAACTGCCAGCTTGCTGAACAACCGTCGTAACGGATTCTCCTGAACCCGTTTTAATGGTGATTTTAAAATCATCCATTTCTAGTTTCACTTCGCTTGTCCCTGATTTAGCGACAAATTTGATTAAATTTTGAATTTCTTTTAAATCCATTATTTTAGTTTTAGTGTTTAGTTAGTTCGTTTTTATGCTTAGGAATTATACGCCCATTTAAGGTATATAGATCCCCAATTAAATCCACCACCAAAGGCAGCAAATATCAAATTATCTCCTTTTTTTAATTGTGATTCATAATCACTTAATAATAATGGAAGTGTCCCTGAAGTCGTGTTGCCATATTTTTCAATATTCATCATCACTTTTTGGGGGTCCAAATCAATTCTCTTTGCCGTGGCATCAATAATACGTTTGTTGGCTTGATGTGCGACCAGCCAGTCCATTTTATCGTTGTCTAAATCGTTGCGTTTTAATATTTTTTCGGCCGCATCCGCCATATTGAATACCGCATTTTTAAAGACTGTTTTTCCATCTTGAAATACGAAATGTGAGTTTTCCTTAAGAGATTCTTCTGTGATTGCATTAGAGGATCCACCATGGGTTGCTCGTAAAAATTCGCGACCAGAACCATCACTTCTAAGGTATTCATCTTTAACCCCAAACCCTTCATGGTTGGGTTCAAAAAGAACAGCCCCGGCACCATCTCCAAAAATGATACATGTTGCTCTGTCTTCATAATTAATCATTGAAGAATTTTTATCTGCGCCGATTAATAATACTTTTTTATAAATTCCAGATTCTATATAGCGTGCGACTACAGACATCCCGAACAAAAAACTGGAGCATGCGGCATCTAAGTCAAAAGCAAATGCATTTGTAGCTCCAATTTCTGAAGCTGTAAAAGCAGAGGTTGAGGACGCTTTCATGTCTGGAGTTGCAGTTGCAACCACAACAAGGTCTATAGTGGTAGGGTCTAAATTGTTTTTTTGAATAAGGTCTTTAGCCGCTTGTATGGCCAAAAAAGAAGTTCCTTTGTTGTCCCCTTTAAGGATCCGGCGTTCTTTAATACCAGTTCTTGAAGTGATCCACTCATCATTAGTATCAACCATCGTTTCAAGGATCTTGTTGGTTAATATGAAGTCTGGCACATAGCCACCTACAGCGGTAATTGCTGCTGAGATTTTGATCATAAATTATATTTTAACTTGGTGGTTTTCAACGGAATTACATCAAAAACAACCAAAAACGATTCAAAAATAACCTTTTTTGGTTAAAAAAGGTCAAAAAATCAATTTTATTGCATTTTTATAAAAAACCAAGGTAAACAAAAAAAACGCTCAAAAAGAGCGTTTTTTTAGTATTTTGTGATCTGTTTACTAAGCGGCGTTTTCTTCAGCTGCTGTCGTATCAACTAAGACCTGACCTCTATAGTATAATTTCCCTTCATGCCAATGCGCTCTGTGGTATAAGTGCGCTTCGCCAGTTGTTGGGCAAGTTGCTATTTGAGGCGTAGTTGCCTTGTAATGGGTACGTCTTTTATCTCTTCTTGTTCTGGAGATTTTTCTTTTAGGATGTGCCATTTTCTATATTATTTATCCGTTAGTAATTTTTTTAATGTATCCCAACGAGGATCAATAGCTTCGTCTGAGATTTTATTTTCTAAGCTTTTTGGGCTTAATGTCTCGAGTTTTTCGAGAATATCTGAGTTTAAAGTTCCATCTTCTACTCCCGGATGAATCCGTTTTTGAGGAAAGGATAGAATAATTAATTCATAAATGTGGTGTGCAACGTTAATTTCGTATTCGGCATGAGGGATTATTAAAATCGCTTCATGCTCGTCATTATACTCATTTCCAAACTGGACTACTAAATCAAAACTGCTGTTAACTGGCTCATCAAAAGGTTCGTTTGTTAGGTCGCAATCAACGTTAATTGTTCCTTCTGCAAGAAAATTCAACTCTAAAAAGGTTGATTTTTTTTCAAGGTTTAGAACAATTTTAACGTTTACATCGTTAAACTCATCATATTCAAAATGCTCAAAGAACGTATTATCAATTTCGTACTCATAAACATGCTTACCAAGCTTTAGCCCTACAAACTGTATGTCAAATGCTTTTAGTGGCTTCATTATCTCGCATATTTGAGCCTGCAAATATATAAAATTTTATTAAGGCGAACCGTAAAGCGCATGTTTTTTTATTTAACGTTTTTTAGATAGTTTCAATAATGGGTTTGAAGTTAATGTTTTATTCATTTTTCGATTTCTAAAAATCGTGATCCCGGAAAAAATAGCTTCTTTAAAAGACGTGATGTCTGACACCCCTTTTCCAGCGATTTCATAGGCGGTCCCATGATCGGGAGAGGTGCGAACTTTGTTAAGCCCTGCGGTATAATTAACGCCATTTCCAAACGCTAAGGTTTTGAAAGGAATCAGCCCTTGGTCGTGATAGGTGGCAACAATCGCATCAAAGTTTTTATAATTTTTAGAACCAAAAAAACTATCCGCTGCATAAGGTCCGTACACAAGTTTGCCTGTTTTTTTGATGGTTTCTAGCGTTGGTCGTAACACAGTGTCGTCTTCAGAGCCTATGACGCCATGGTCCCCGGTATGCGGGTTAATCCCTAAAACCGCAATGCGTGGCATGCGAATATTAAAGTCTTTTATTAAGGATTGGTATATAATTGAAATTTTCTTTTCTATTAATTCGGGGGTAATGTGCGACGCGATTTCACTTACGGGGACATGATCCGTTAATAACCCGACTTTAAGATCATCCGACACCATAAACATCAAACTATCGCCTTGGAGTTCTTGGGCTAAATAATCGGTGTGTCCTGGGAATTTAAAATCGTCGGATTGAATGTTATGTTTGTTGATGGGCGCAGTGACCAACACATCAATTTGATCATTTTTCAAATCTTTAACCGCTGCTTGGAGCGATTTAATGGCATAAGCCCCAACCTTAAGGTCCTCTTCTCCAAAAGAAATTTTAACCTCTTCATGCCAAACCGTCACTACATTTAATTTTGAATCAATGGCTTGACTGGCATTTTGAATTTTATTAAACTCCAATGAACTCTGGAAGTGTTTGATGAAAAATGAAAGTGATTTTACAGAGGCATAAATTATTGGGGTACAAAATTCTAGCATGCGACTGTCTTCAAAAGTCTTGACAATCAACTCTCCTCCGATGCCGTTTAAGTCTCCTACAGAAATTCCTATTTTAATTTTTTCTTCTTTTTCCATTAAAAGTGACGTGTATGTTTGTAATTTTGAATTTACAAATTTAACGAATTAAAAGCATGTTTACGGGAATTATTGAAGATTTAGGGATTGTAAAAAATTTAGTCGCCGAGAATGACAACTTACACTTAACCATTGAAAGTGTGTTGGCTCCAGAACTAAAAATCGATCAAAGTGTGTCTCATAACGGGGTGTGTTTGACCGTTATCGCCCTAACAGAAAACAGCTACACTGTGACCGCCATCAAAGAAACTTTAGACAAAACCAACCTCAACAGTTTGCAAATTGGGGCGACTGTAAATTTGGAGCGCGGTTTAAAACTAGGTGCACGATTGGATGGTCATATGGTTCAAGGGCATGTGGATCAAATTGGGACTTGTACTGGGGTTGAAACCCAAAACGGGAGTTGGGTCTATTCGTTTAGATATGATGCCTCTATCGGCAATCTAACCATTGAAAAAGGCTCTATTACGGTCAATGGTGTGAGCTTAACGGTCGTGAATTCTAAAGAGGATGGCTTTAGTGTGGCGATCATTCCATATACCTATCAACATACAAATTTTAACCGTTTTGACGTTGGGACTGTTGTGAATTTAGAATTTGATGTGATTGGGAAATACGTTGCACGTCTTCACGGTGCTCGTTAATCTATTTGCTTAGTTTTTGGTTTTGGACTTCGAGCAATTCTTTGATATCCGATAATAATTGAATATCCGCAGGAGTAGGAACTGACGCGTCTTTGACGTCATCTGCTTTTGTTTTGAGTTTATTGATGAACTTTACGACGATAAAAATAGTGAATCCAACAATTATAAAATCGAGAATGGTTTCGGCAAACAAACCATAATCCATAGATACCTGACTGGTGGTTTCAGTCGCAGATCTTAGAATGAGTTTCTTTTCTTGAAAATTGATCCCATCAGACAATAACGATAAGGGCGGTAAAATGATGTTTTTTACTAATACATTAATCACCGCGTTGAAAGAGGCTCCAATGATAATTCCGATGGCCATATCAATCATGTTTCCTTTAACCGCAAAATCTTTAAATTCTTTAAATAGTTTCATCTGTTTATATTTATTAATACTACTCGTAAATATGTTCCTTACTTCGTTTGGGCTTTAGGTTCTATCCGCTTTATAACCAATTTTCTTTCGAGGTGTTTCTGGGTTTGACAATAAGCGTTTAAGCACTTCATAAATTTCCCTAAATTGTTCATTATTCCGCGATTCCATTTCATTGATTTTATGCATGATGTCTTCATAGTTATTCGCTAGTTTTCGCAATTGCACAAAAGTTTCTATGATTTGCACGCTCATTTTTACAGCCAACTCACTATTTAATATACTTGATAACATTAAAACTCCGTGTTCTGTAAACACAAAAGGTGGGTACTTTGAGTGTCTCCCTCTCTTTAAGGTCGCAAATTGCGACCTTAAAGAAGAATGTTCTTCAGTTGTGAGTTCAAACATAAAAGACTCTGGAAAACGATCTATATTTCTTCTAACTTGTTCTTTTAGTCTTTTGGTTTCCACATTGTAAAGCCCCGCTAAATCTTTATCTATCATAACTTTTTCATTTCTAATCAAATAAATTTTACTGGTAATTACTTCGTCTGGAACCGTGATTTTATCATGCATCATTGTAAATTTGGAACGTAAATTTACTATTTAATTTTTAAGGTGCCAATTTGGCTCTTAAAAAATTTTTCGTTCACAGAAAGGGCTGTATTAGTTGGAGGACACCTCGTTTCTTATGTGCAAAAACAGAAACTAAGAATAGCAGTGGAATTTAGGTTCTATCCGCTTTATAACCAATTTCCTTTCGAGGCTTTTCGTTGACTTTCTTATCCATTAATTCATCCAGATAATTAAATACTAATTCTATGTTTTTGGAATGATTTACAAGTTTCTTTTTGATTTCTTCAATTTCAAGTTTCACACTTAAATTGTCTGTTAGTATCCCCCTTATCTTTGTGAACACTCTTATAATTTGAATGTTAACCCTTATTGCTGTTGGACTATTTAACACACTTGACAACATTGCGACGCCTTGTTCTGTAAAAACGAATGGAGTGTATCTATTCCCACCCCAATTTGAGGTGCCAAATTGGCGCCTCAAGTCTTCGAACTCCCGTTTAGTCAATTCAAACATAAAGTCTTCAGGAAAACGCTCGCTATTTCTACGCACTTGTCTTTTTAATTGTTTGGTCTCGACTCCATATAGCACTGCTAAATCTCTATCTAACATTACTTTTTGATCTCGGATAACCTATATTTTATTGATGATTACTTCGTCTGGAATCGTGATTTTATCATGCATCGTTGTAAATTTGGAACGTAAATTTACTATTTAATTTTTAAGGATTTAGAAAAAATTTGGCAAAAAAAACCTCCTAATAAAATTAGGAGGTTAGAAACTAACTAAAGTTTAGTACTGCTTATTTTACGTAATTAAACGTTTTTGTTTCTGGGTTCATTCCACCAATAAACGTTAAAATTTCGTCACTATGAGCCTCAATTGCTGACCAGAATTTTTTATCATCATCGGTCATTGGACCTCCTAAGTTTGCTTCTTCGTAAGCTGCAAAATCTGACCAAGTATTGTAAAATTGGTATGTATGCCAATCTGCTCCTGATCCATATAAGTGACGACTCGCGTAAGCTGCTGTCGCATGCCCACTTTCTTTAAGCGTTTTCAAACTTCCGTTTTTAACCCCTTCATAAAAGTCTCCGTCTCTACCCCATTTTGTCTCGTAGGTGCTTACAACCACTACTTTGGTCGTGCTCCAGTCTAAGTCTTCAGACTCAAATTTTAAGTCTTCTAACCCAATACTTTGTCTAATTTGATCGGTATGGTTATGTGCGTACATTGCAGAATAGCTTTGGTATTCAGCTGTAAGCGCTTCTTTTGCTGCGTCGTCGAGTTTCATTGCTTCTACATTGGCTTGCATTGCTGCATCTGCAAGAGCAGGATCATTAACTAAATCTTGCTCATTGGCATAAAAATCATAAATAGCAAAGGTATAGTCTCCAGCAAAGGCGTGAGCAAACATTCCTGAGCTTGTAATCGTTCTGTCTTCACCAATTGAAAGGTTTGTGAATTTTTCGTGTAGTTCTAAAAACGTTTCAGAATTTTCTCTGTCAACGGACACGTAAGTAATGTTAACAACCTGGGCTGAGACCGCTAATCCAAGAGTTAAAAATAATGCAGTAATTAAGTTTTTCATAATTATAAAGTTAAAATGGTTAGCCTCAAATGTACGCTTACGAGTTGTTAATAGCAAGTAAGGTTTTAAATTTTCCTAAACTCTACTTATTTTTACTTACTTTTAAATACCAAATTAAACGTTTCTGGGCTCAATGAGTCAAAAACAAAAACCATCATTATGAATCGATTATTTCCGACATTTTTACTAACTGCAGTCGTCTCCTTATTGTTTGTGTTCTGCTCAAGTGATGACGACAACTCCGTTACCGAAAAAGAAGAAGAAACGTCCGAGACGACTGATTATGATATTTCATCACTGCTTTCAAAATTTGAAGGCACAGGGCTATCGTATGCGGTTAATGGGACTACAGTGGTGTTTTCAACTCAAGATTTACCGAATCACACAAGTCCGTATTGGCCTAGTACTAACAGCCTAAATGAAGCGTATAATGGGACCAATAGTGATTTTCACCTCAACCCGAATAGAATTTTAGCTCAGGATATTACGCTTTCCATTCCTTTAAAACCTGCGGTAGCAACGAATCATCAGGCCACCCCTCTAGGCGCTATGGGGATTTCTAGAAATGGCGTTGTTTTTTTCAATCAGTATGCGGGACCCAATCAGCCACTTACCAATGAAATTGATAGTTTTGATCAATGGTTAGGACATCCTGCTGCTCAAGGAAATTATCATTACCATATTGAACCTACGTTTCTGACTCAACAATTTGGGGATGCTGCGTTTTTAGGATTATTAGCTGATGGGTTTCCTGTGTATGGCCCTCTTGAAAATGGTGAAATTATTACGTCTTCCGATTTAGATAATTATCATGGGCACACTTCCGTGACTGAGGATTTCCCAGAAGGTATTTACCATTACCACATAACGTCGGATGATCCTTATCTGAATGGGAACGGATTTTATGGAACGCCTGGAAACATTAGTAATTAATTGAATTGGTTTCGCCTCTATAGTTCACTCTTGGTTTTAGGGATGCTCTTGTCATGTCAACCGCAAGATGCATCTTTCATTGTTGAAGCTTCCCACCCCGATATGGACTTGGTCAATGGGGTTTTATTATTCAAAAAAAGGCCTTTTAACGGTACTTTGAATTCGTATTATACACCTTCGAAATTAAAGGCTAAAACCATCTATCGGAATGGAAAAAAGGAAGGTTTGGAAGTGTCTTGGCATCTGAGTGGTTCTGTGGCAACGAATCGATTTTACAGCAAAGGCATCAAAACTGGTGTTCACAAAGGATGGTGGGATCACGGGCTGCCAAAATATATCTATCATTTTAATGCCCTAGGAGCGTATCATGGAAACATCAAGGAGTGGTATCGAAATGGGGGGGTATTTAGAGATTTTAATTATGAGCACGGCCAAGAAGTTGGACTTCAACAACTCCGGCATTTGGACGGCTCCATCAAAGCTAATTATGAGGTTGTCAATGGCGAACGCTTTGGGCTTATTGGCTTAAAAAAATGCTTTCGTGTGACGACTGACAGTCAACAAGTTAAATAAAATTAGCGTTTAAATATTAAACCAAACCCTATGAATCATTCTATTTTAATTGCATTAATTTTGTGTCTGTTCTCTTGTAAAGAGTCCAAAAAAGAACCGGCTTCTGTAACAAATTTACCTTATTTTAATACGGCTGATTTTACTCCAGAATGGAAAAAGGGGGCGCATAAAATCCCGTCGTTTTCATTTACCAATCAAAACGGGGCAACGGTTGACAATGCGACCTTTCAGGGGAAAATATACGTAGCTGATTTCTTTTTTACGACTTGCCCAGGAATTTGTCCAAAACTCACCAAAAACATGGGGACACTTCAAGAAACTTATAAAACGGATGACTCCATTTTACTGCTGTCTCATACGGTGATGCCTTGGGTAGACACGGTTGAAAAACTTGAAATTTATAGCCGTGAAAATGAGGTCGACGCCAACAAATGGCATTTGGTCACAGGCGATCAAGAGGCGTTGTACGCAATTGCAAGAACTGGCTATTTTGCGGATGATGATTTTAAGAAAACACAGGATGAAGCGGCTTTTATCCATACCGAAAATTTTATTCTGGTCGATACGGACGGATTTATTAGGGGGGTGTACAATGGTACTATTCCGCTTGATGTCGAAAGGCTTATCCGACATATTGAGATTCTAAAAAAAGAGATCTAAACTACGATGTTTCAACTTTACAGAAGGTTAACCAAACCTAAGAGAACTTGAAGTTGCTGAATTAAAAGAAGAAAAATTAATCCTTCACAAAACGAACTGACATGCCGTTCTGCCCGTAGGTCCAGAACCTGCCCAGGCTACTAGTATTGAGGCTCAGGTTACGGTCCCATCCGGTATTTAAATGGTGCTCAGTAGAACTCCAAAACACCGCATTGAGACCTTCAATCAGGAACAAACCATCGTGGTTACGGCTACCCTCAGGGAAAGCGTTAAAGCCGCTGCTTTTGTTTAAGCTTTGGTCGTTGCCCACTGCTCCTGGGTTTGTTGAACTACCCCAACCAATGGTGGATGCCATTGCTTTGGCTATTTTGTTTTCTGTGGTTGTGCCATCGTAATTGTAGCCATTAGCAACAAGGTGGTTTTCTAAAGTCGTCCATTCCGCATCACTTGGCACATGCCAGCCTTCTGGAGCAAATTCTTTGTTTGGGGTACTTTCATCAGTATCGTGCATTCCCATGACCGCAAACCAATTATAAAATCTATGTTTGGTCGGGTCATTATTGAAATATCCCCAAGCACCTGTGGTAAGATTACTCCACTCTGTGGCATCCGTGACCTGCGGAATAGGTGTTCCATCACGGTACGTTTCCATAGCGGCATTCTCAACGGTCCAAACTTGCTTGCCGTAAGTAAGGTAATCATACGGGTTGTTATCAATATCTGTGATGGTCTCTGTTACTTTAAAGTTTCCAACCATCCAATAGTCTCCAACATTCACAATTGTTTGCAAGCCTCCAGTTTGAAATTTTCCTTGAAACTGTTCGGTCGCGGTCGACACTAAGTCAACCCCTGTGTGTATCGCAATACTAGTACCACTTGGCTGAAGTACAAAATCTAATGGAGTGCTGTTGTCGCCTTGCATGACATAAACGTAAATCACACTTCCAACACAGCAGTTATTTGCAGCTTCTGGAAAAACCAAGGTCGTCTGGTTGGCATTCACATAAGTAAACGAATTGGGCTCTAACTGAACGGTGGTATTATCATTCCAAACTTGGTAATTATCCCAGCCATTATAATTCATTAACCCTGAGCTTTTGGATAAGGCATCGGCATAGGATTTGGTCACAGCATCCGCACCATCGGTTGGGTCCAGCAGGTTTTTGATTTGCTGTTGGTCGGCCGAATTATTTACTGATAAAACAGATCCTAAAGTTGTACTGGGGGTGGCATTTCCGCTGTTTGCAGCATACAAAGCGTATGGAACGCTTAGTAGTTGTGTGGTGCCCATCGCCACATAGCTCTGTCCCGTGTTGATCTCGACTCCTAGATAATAGTTCCCGAGCGACCAGTCTATTTGAGAAAAGGTACCTTCTGTGGCGGTCCCCTCTCCTATGATTAGGTTTACTTGACCTAAATCATCCGTTGCGATGTAGTGTATTTCTGTGAAAACAGGAACAGCTGTTTGTGAACCTTGTAAAACATTAAATTTAAAATAGACGTTCGCATTGGTAATCAAAGTCCCTTCGGAATTTCTTACGGTTGCCTGATAGTTAAAGCCCTGAGGGGTTTGTGCATTTATGTTGAAACTCAACAAGGTTAACATTAATATATAGACGTAATTTTTCATCGCTTAATAATTTTATAGGGGTTCATTTGGTTTTTTGGCTGATACCGCTCTTAAATAAGTACTTGGAGCATAGCCCCTATTTTATAGTTAAGTCCGCTTATAACATTAACGTCACAATTAGCCTCTTTTGTAATTTTAATTTATTAATTTTCATTTAATACATTGATTTCATGAAATACATAATCGTATTGTGCCAACCAATCTGTGTATGAGGTACCTGCTTGAACGAAATCATATACTAAATCCATTGTATTTGTACAAGGATCAATGGTTCCAGTCCCACTTAAATAGTATAGGTCTTGGACATCTCCATTTTTTTCAGTTGTCATGTAGTATTGTTCTTCAATTGTAAAACTACCCGTAGTTTCATCAACATCCATTAACAGTACGTTTTGTTCTAAAACCGTCTCTCCCCATGCATTTGCATCAGTCATGAAAGTTACGCCAATTCCAGTGATTTCAAGAATGCCGTCTGCATTAAGCGTAGTGGTTACTTCAGTATCACCCCACATGTCTTCACCTGACCAGGTTCCAACATAATTTGCTAAATCCATGGTACTTTTT
>Ga0209504_1001645_pt1 | contig 16499 bp, 7 predicted proteins | sample COGITO_mtgs_1005_FD_184791 | JGI IMG/M metagenome (GOLD analysis project Ga0209504, IMG submission 184791) | Pelagic marine microbial communities from North Sea - COGITO_mtgs_100511 (SPAdes) (version 2) | ecosystem: Environmental > Aquatic > Marine > Epipelagic ...
TTCCCAAAACCCAAAATTATTTACATTATAATAATCTGCAAATAGGTCATACTCTTTAATTAGGCTTTGTAGCTCTTGTTTAGTCCAGCTGTAAAAAACACCCTCTTCTAATTCATCATTTTCATTTTTACTATCTGCGTCTAAAGAAGAATAAAAAGCTCCGTTATTGGCATTTAATTCGTCATTAACAAATCCTAATGTTTCTTTTACAACATTTTTATAGAGTTCATTTTTATCTTGAAGATATGCCTTAGAATAGATGCTAACTAGTTGAGCATTGTCATATAACATTTTTTCAAAGTGTGGAATGTGCCATCGATCATCTACAGAATATCTAGAAAAACCACCACCAATTTGATCATAAATTCCTCCATATGCCATTTTGGTGAGAGAGTTTTGAATATACCCAGCTAGGTCAGGGTCATTAAATTGATACTGATATCTTAGCAGGTAGTCTATTGAGTTTGGCATTGGGAACTTTGGGGCTCCTATGAAACTTCCGTTAATAGTATCTAGCTTTCCTTTAGACTGATTAATTGCAGCAATGATATCTTCATTTTTAAAGACAGCTTCTTCTTTATTTAACGTGATTAATTCAGAAGTTTGAATCCCTTCTGTAACTCTTTGTGCAAACTCTTCTACTTTTTGAGGATTTTCTTGATATAGTTTAGAAACATCTTTTAATATTTTACTCCATTGATCTTTCGTAAAGTAGGTTCCTCCAAAAACGGGCCTTCCATCAGGCAGTGTAATACAGTTAAGAGGCCAGCCTCCTTTCCCTGTCATTAGTTGAACAGCATTCATATATACTTTATCTACATCTGGTCTTTCTTCTCTATCTACTTTAATATTTATGAAATTATCATTCATAATTTTAGCAATAGAATCATTTTCAAAACTCTCTTCTTCCATTACATGACACCAATGGCATGAAGAATAACCGATAGAAACAACAATGAGCTTATTTTGTTCTTTTGCTACATCTAAGGTAGCTTCATTCCAAGCTTTCCAGTTCACAGGATTATAGGCGTGTTGTAGAAGGTAAGGGCTAGTTTCATTTACTAGATCATTTCCCTTTTTTGTGTTTTTAGAATCGTTTTTTGAACAAGCGATACACAATAAAAAAGACATAAAGTATAAAGTAATATGAGCTTTCATAAATATGAATTAGATTATAATTTTAAAAGTAACAAAAATCAATCAAGTAGCTATTAATTAAAATAAAAAAGACCTTTGAAGACAAAAAAATTTAAATATCAAAAATCTTTTTTAAAAGATCATAAAAAAACGCTCAAAATTTAAATTTTGAGCGTTTTAAAGACTATTAAGTTAAAGGTAAATAAACTATTCTTTAATTAACTTCACACTTTTAGTTCCTTGTTCTGTAGTAATTCTAGCGATATAAATACCACTAGTTAATCCTTGAGTAGAAATAGCAACATTAGTGCTGTTGTTGTTTTGTAAAACAACTCTTTTTCCTAATAAATTGAATACTTCAACTGATGTAATCAAATTATTTTGAGTACTTATTGTCCAAGTGTCTGAAGCAGGGTTTGGATACACCTTGGATTCAAATAAATTTTTATCATCTAGACTTGCAGTAGCAGAACTAAGTGCCGTAATATTATCTACATAGGTTGTGGTATCAGCAGAAGCATTAAAGCCACTTCCGTTCCAAAGAGGAAAGAAAAGGATTCTTCCATAAATAAATGCACCAGCAGGAGTACCGTCTTTAGGGTTTGAAAAATCAAAACTTAGTGTTTCCCAACCAGAACCTCCATGGCTTGAATCTGTAGCAGATTCGTCTGCAGTTGTCCCTCCTACTGCATCGACTACTTTAGCAAGCATTGTAAATGCTGAGGTAGAATATACATCTACCGTTACTACTTTATTTGTTGAAATTAGATGGATATAGTCATCTTGTAAAAAAACTTGTGCATTTTGATATGTAAGACCAGCATTAGAAGTAACTATTTTTAACACCTCACTATTCGTACTACTAGTCTCTGGGTCTGTAACTATGGTTACAGATCCTAAACCATTATCAGCAGCAATTTGTGGAGGCGTACCCTCAAAATCTTCTATAATAATAGGAGCATTTGTTGGACAAGCATTACAGGAACCACCGCAATCTATGCCTGTCTCATCATTATCTTGTATGCCATTAGCACAAGTATCTACAGGTGGTGCGTCTGTTAATTTTTTTGCATTAAACTTAATATTATCAATATGTATGGTGCTATTTTCTGGTCTATCGGCCAAACCTTCGGTCCAATCTACAAATACAACCACTTGATTTACATTGGTTAAATCTCCATTGGGGTTAATGTTTGAAAGATCCCAGGTTAAGGTTTGCCATTCATTTACAACTGTATTTCCAACGTTTTGATCTGTGATCTGAAATGTGGTTCCTCCACTATTTGTCCCCATTTTAATTCCTACAGTACCAACATAATTTTTATTGATATCCATACTTAAGGTTAAGTTGCTAGCTATTCCCATTTCTATTTGCCAGGAACCAAAGACTCCTTCTTGCCAAGCATTATTAACACCTGCATAAAAAGCATTATCTGGACCAACAACTACTTTTAAAACTTTTGAATTAGTAGCGTTTGTGCCATCTAAATCTGGATTGTCTACCACTTCAGCAGTAGCAGGATTATTATCAAATGTATACCAATTAGAAGCTACTCCAGAAGGTGTGTTAGGTTCAAAATCTAAAAGATATTCTTGTTGCTGAGCATATCCAATAGAAGATAATAATATGGTAATTAGTAAAATTATATGTTTCATATTGAAGGTTTTAGTAATTATAAAAAAACGCTCAAAATTTAAATTTTGAGCGTCTTATAAGCTATTCAATTAAAGAAGTTTAAAACTATTCTTTAATTAATTTCACACTTTTAGTTCCTTGTTCTGTAGTAATTCTAGCAATATAAATACCACTAGTTAATCCTTGAGTAGAAATAGCAACATTAGTACTGTTGTTATTTTGCGAAACAACTCTTTTTCCTAATAAATTAAAAACCTCAACTAAAGTTATTACTGTATTACCAGTTCTAAAGTTCCAATTAGAGCTTGATGGGTTAGGATATATACTAACATCTATGATGTTATTCTCGTTAACACCAGCTGTAGCTGGAGCTTCTAGAACTATACTACCAGAAGTATCAGAAGGATCAGTAAGTGGTCCTGTAAGTGCAAAACCATATTGTACAAGTAGCCCTGAAGCTAATTCTGCAGCAGTAGCTGATATTGTAAAGTCATTACCAGTAACATCTGCACTATTGTTTACAACTGTTGCATAGTCGTTATTAGGATCCAATGCTTTTATAAAAACTTTTAACGTGTATCCATCTCCAATATCATTTGTAGTCATAGAACCAGAGAAAGTTAGATCAGAACCATTATACGCGCTAGCACTTTCAATATAAGAACTTGCTTCAATATATAATATGGCGGTTTGAGTTGCAGCATCTTGATCAAACCAAGCAGCATCTGTTGCATTAGCAGTCCAAATAGCAATATTTGATTCAAGTGTTAAGCTAGTTGTAGTTGCAGTAGCCCTAAGATCTGAAGCAGGATAAGAAAAGCCAAAAGCATAAGCGTTATCAGACACATTATAAGTATTCACATAACCTTTCCATTCTTGTGAAGTTTCAACAGTAACACTGTTTCCTGATGCTGGTGGGTTACTAGCTCCTCCAACAGCGATATCATCGATTAAGTAAGTATCAGAAACACCGGCATTTGCGTCACCAGCATCAGTAAAAATAACCATTCTACCATATTGAGTTGCGTCTGCGGGAAAGTCTAAAGAGATATTTTGCCAGTCAGTACCCGTCGTTGTAAATTCTAATTGTTCATCACCTCCACTAGTTGCTGATTCAAATTTTAATAAGTGATTACCACTTCCAGTTCCGTTAACAGGTTTAATTTTAAATGTAATTGTATTGTTTGCATCATCAGATAAATCAAGATTATCAGCAAAATTTATTTGAGCATTATCCCATGCTGCAGTAGCACCAACAATTTGTAACACGTCATTATCATTGTCATCTTCAATAGTTACAACAGAACCACCATCTGCAGTCATCAATTGATTAGCACTACTAAAATCAAAAGGTAAGTTTGGTAGATCTTCAGGTTCTGCAGTAGTTCCTCCAGCGATATCATCGATTAAGTAAGTATCAGAAACACCGGCATTTGCGTCACCAGCATCAGTAAAAATAACCATTCTACCATATTGAGTTGCGTCTGCGGGAAAGTCTAAAGAGATATCTTGCCAGTCAGTACCCGTTGTTGTAAATTCTAATTGTTCATCACCTCCACTAGTTGCTGATTCAAATTTTAATAAGTGATTACCACTTCCTGTTCCGTTAACAGGTTTAATTTTAAATGTAATTGTATTGTTTGTATCATCAGATAAATCAAGATTTTCGGCAAAATTTATTTGAGCATTATCCCATGCTGCAGTAGCACCAACAATCTGTAACACGTCGTTACCATTATCATCTTCAATAGTTACAACCGAACCACCATCTGCGGTCATTAATTGATTAGTACTACTAAAATCAAAAGGTAAGGTTTGTGAGTAACCTAAATGCATTGTCATTAAGGCAATCAATAGAGTAATTTTTTTCATCATAAGGTTTGTTTTAAGTTAATTTTTGTAAAGTAAGAAACAATCTTAAAGTTTAAAACTAAAAACTTGATTTTACTGGTTAGCAATGTAAAAAGGAATTATTCAAATACAATAATTTAAACCTATACAAAAAACATACAAATTGTATGTGTGTGAAAATTCATGTAATTAGAAAAAAAAAATCTTTAAACTAAGTTAATAAGAGGATTATGGATCTGTATTAATAAATGAAGAATTGTTAATATGAACATGTTGTACGGGTTATGTTGTGGTAAATTGAATATTTTAAGATATTTTTTATGTTGTCACAAATGCAACAATAAATAAAAAATGTTCTTTGTTGAATAAACTAGTTACTCATAAGCTCCATGTTGTTTTTAAACAAAGCGATTGAATCATTATTATTAGTTACTAGGTAAATCTTACTATTGTTGATTGTTTTTATAGAAGAGATGGCCCGACTGTCTGTAGGAATATAAAAACCACTTGAAGTGGGAGGTAAGAACTTAAATTTATTTTTACCATCTCCAATAAACAACGACCCATATCCAGCATCATAACGAACAGTCTCAACCTCTACACCATAATGATTTCCTACAAGTAAAATATCTTTAAAACCATCATTGTTAAAATCATCAACTAATGAGTTTTTTATTGGGCTTATTTGTGCTTGTATAGGAAGCTTTTGGGCTGTAAGTTTACCGTTCTCATTTATAAGAAGGATGCTTTCAAAATTACTTATTTCATAAACAACAGCTTCTTCTACCGTTTTTTCAGGTAGTATATCAATCAATTTAGAAGAGGCAAAACTATGAAAATCTTTAAATTTTTCTCCAACATAAGGCATTTGTTGAGTTGTACATTCTTTCCCCCTCATGGGTACATAACCATCTTTGTAATATTTTGCTAATACAACATCGTTAGTCCCGTTGCCATCAAAGTCATTTGCATAGACTTTAAAAGGATGTTCTTTTGTAGCTTTAAATTTATTATTATTTCCCAAGTTACCAAGAATATAATCATCATCTCCATCATTATCAAGGTCATTTTTGGTGATAGACCACCAAATACCTCTACTATCATCTTTTATCCCAAATTTCTGCGAATTATCTGTAAATATTCCACTCTTGTTTTCAAGCACTTTAATTTCCATCCATTCTCCAACAACTAATAGATCTTCATCTCCATCATTATCTATATCAGAAAAAACGGCATCTGTAACCATTCCTATATTTTGAAGACTAATAGCTGTTTTTTTTGGTGCTTTTTTGAAAATCCCATTCTCATTTATAAGGATGTAACTTGTTGCTGGGAATGTATATTTACCAGCAATAAGTCTAGTTCCTACAAATAGGTCTAAATCTCCATCACCATCTATATCTGAAGCTTCAACAGTTTGAGAACTTTCGTATATTTCAGGAACTATTTTTAAACTTTTAGAAAAATTGCCAACACCATCATTTATATACACCCTATCTTTGAGTAATTTGTTTCCACTTTTAAATTCACTTCCCCCACTAGCAACATATAAATCGTTATCACCATCTCCATCTAAATCAAAAAAGAGTACTTCTAAATCTTCAGAATCTTTATCTTCATACCATGGACTGGAACTACTTTTTTGAAACTTTCCTTCCTTAGTTTGAAGAAACAGAGTTCCTTCCTGTTGAGCAGCTCCTCCAATAAAAACATCGTCTAAACCATCTCCATTTACATCTGCAGTTGCAGAAAAAGGCCCATTTGTTGAAAGCTTGTGGGGCAGTAATATCTCCTCTTTAAAATCATCAAATTCATTTTCTTTGTGAGTAAAGTTAATACCTAAATAGTCTTTCCCTAATTTTGAAAAGATTGTTTTAACCTCTTTAACCTTTTTAGTGATATCCATAGCGTTTGAATAGACTGCAGTAAGGGTACTGTTAGCATTAAGATTAAAGTAAGCTTTTGTGTTACCATTAGGCCAAATAACCTTTACACTATCAATATTTTTTTCTTTTCCTAAACCAAAAAATAAGATTGGCTCTTTAGAAGATAAATAACCTCTAGTCACAGTATTTTCAGATACTTGAGTTTTATTTTTTGTATAAATAAATACTTTAGAACCATAACCAAATGTGTTTTTTGCTGAGCCTTTAAATTCTACTTTTAAATAATTTCCAGTGGTATTATTCTTATAAATTGATGCTTCTGTCTCCATATTATTTGTAACAATATCTAGATCACCATCATTGTCTAGATCTGCATAAGAGATACCGTGTGAAAATGATGGTAAATCAAATCCCCATTGTTTAGATACATTTTCAAATTCTAAACCATTTTTATTTTTGAATACATAATTAGGCAAGGGATTGGAAGGCGTCATTTTTGCCATACTATAAAAATCTTTTGAATCTGTTTTTAACTTCTCATTTAGTTCAGTCAAAAAATCATTATTTCTAACATCTTTTTTTACCCCATTACTGATAAGAATATCTTTAAAACCATCATTATTTAAATCAACCAATACCCCTCCCCAACTCCAATCTGTTTTGGCAACTCCAGCTAAACTAGCAATATCCGAAAACTCACCTAGGCCGTTATTTATTTGCAAGGTATTAAACATGTATTGATGATGATCTCCTTTATCAATCATCTCTTTAAATTCCTGAGAATTCATAGATTTCATATTTGTTTTTGATCGATAATGATCTTCTGCAGCCATATCTAATGTTAGTAGATCAATAAAACCATCATTATTAATATCTCCAGTATCTGAACCCATACTAAATCTAGAAATATGTTTTAATTTATCGATAATTACATTTGTAAAAGTACCGTCACCATTGTTATAGTACATAAAATCTGGCTCGTCGTAATCATTAGAAACAAACAAATCTACCCATCCATCATTATTAAGGTCTGATGCATTTACACTAAGCCCGTAAGTATACCTATCAATTAATCCTGCATCTTTGGATACTTCAATAAACTTTCCGTTTTCATTTTTAAATAGCTTATCCTTATATAGCTTATATCTCTCTTTTGGAATGTTTGAGTATCTTTTAAATAATCTTGAATCTGGAATTTGGTTTACTAGATACATGTCTAAATCACCATCATTATCCATATCGAAAAAAACCGATTGCGAAGAAAACCCTTTGTCTGCTATACCATATTCTGAGGCAGATTCAGTAAATGTTAGGTCTTTGTTATTTATAAATAGTTTGTTTTTTCTATCTGTAGGATTCATAGACTCCCCATTTCTACAGACATAAATGTCTAAATAACCGTCTGCATTTACATCAGCCATGGTAACTCCCCAAGACCAACCGGGGCTTCTAGAGATCTTTGATGACTTTGAAATATCTTCAAATTTCAATTCTCCTTTGTTTATATACAACCTATCAGCTTCCTGATTTCCAGCAAAGAAAATATCAGGAAAACCATCATTATTTATATCGCCAATGGCAACACCAGCTCCACTATAAATTTGATTATAATAAATATGGTTTACAGTTTCAGATTCTTTAATTGAATTATTAAAATGTATACCCGTTTGTTCTGAAGATAATAACTCTAAACCCCCAATAAGTTCTTCAGTATTAACATCTCTTTTTGAAGAAGTACAAGAGCTTAGTACAAGAGTTATAATTGCTACTATTGAAAGAAGTTTTATTTTAAATGTCATAATTATAAACTATTAAAATGAATGTTAAATATATATACAGAACTTTACTTAGCGATCTACTCCAAAAATATTCTATTCTAAAGTAGAATCATAATTATAAAAGAAAAAAGGTGCCTTAAAGCTTTTTTGTAATATTAAAACTTCAATTGTTCATCCTTATCCCAAATACCCCAATAAGAACCAACATCTCCTTCTGAACCTACTTTCCAAGATTCATCAAAAGAAGAAAAGTAAAAAAGATCAATATCTTCTTCTTTAGACCATAGTTGAGCATTGATAAAATACTTCATGGCATTTTCCTTAGAAGGCACAGCACCTGCCAAACTAGAACCTTGGTTAGGCCAGCCAGTTTCGGTAATAATTACTTTTTTACCTTTTCCTGCACCTTGGGCTCTTCTATACATGTCTTTCATATATAATAAGGAGTAATCTTGATGACAACCCTCCCAGAAAGGATAGCAGTTTGCTAAAATAATATCACAGGCATCTGAAATGGCTGGCCTATCTTCAAATTCGTAGTAGGCATCTACATATCCTACAGGTACATCTTCAGTAATTCCTTCTTTCACTTCATTTATAAATATAAGTAATTCTTCTTCTGATAAATCTTGTCTGTACATTACTTCATTACCAACAGCGGCAATATCTACATATCCTTCATTGGCTAACTTAATTAGCCCAGCAATTTCTTTTTTATTGATCTCTGCATCATTTCCAAGCCAAGCTCCAACAAATGTTTTGATTCCTAATTCGCGCGCTATTTTTGGAATTAATTCATTGCCCTCTGTACATGAAAAAGAACGTATCCATTTGGTATAGGGTTGTATAATTTTTAATCTGCGCCTTATTTGTTCTTCTGTTAAGGTATCTCCTGGTTGTTGGCCTTCTTCATAAGGGCTAGAACACAAACCGTGAATTCCAGTAGATAAAACCTCATTATAAAGGGATGCTAAATCTTCTGTTGATTTTTTTGCTAAATCTACGTTTGTTAACGATAAAATTTTTTCTTCTCTTACTGACATTTCTTAAATATTCTTTAACTTTTTGATTCTTATTTTATTGTTCTGAAGCTTCTGTATTTGATGCTTTTCTTGTTTCTAATTTAGCACGAATCTCTCCAGCTTTTTCTTCTGATAAATCATAATCCCACATTATATATATTGCAATTAGAGTCCCTAAAATAGGTAGTCCAGAAAAGAACAATCGCAATCCAAATAAGGCTTCTTCAGATTGAGTAGCACCACCAGATTCCCATCCTATGACAGAAAAAATAACCCCACTTAAGCCTCCTGCAATTCCAAAACCAAATTTTACCATCCACCAATAGATGGCTCCAAAAATACCTTCTCGTCTTTTTCCGGTATTTAATTCATCTAAGTCTATTACATCTGCTGTCATAGACATCATTAAGGTAAATAATCCTCCTATACCAAATGAGAAAAAAGGCAATGCAAATAAGAAGAGGTATGGTTTTCCTGGGATAAACAAAAACCAAAGCATAATATACCCTATAATTGAAACAGATTGCGATACTATAAAGGCTTTTTTCTTCCCTATTTTTTTTGACATTTGAGTTACTACAGGAATCACTAAAAAAGTAGTTACCAAAGCACCTACACTTCCAAAAAGCGTTGGCCACCACCATGCGCCATCTGGGCCAGTAGCGCCGTTAAATAAAAAGAATACAATGATAAAATAGGTAAATGCTGCTACAGTATTAAAGGCATTAAAAATTAAAAAAGTAGCCACACATAATTTTCTAAAGGCTTTAATTTTTAGCGCTTGTCCAAAATTAATGATGAATATTGTATGTAAACTTTTTAAGATATTCTTGAAAGTAATACTATCATATTTCTCGTTTAAAGTTGATTTGCTTTTTATAAAAATAGCAGGGATCATTGCAAAAATCATACAAATGATACCAACCCATATTGCTAATTCTCTGACCGCTACTTCACCAGATTCAAAAAAGCTTTTATCATCCATAATCACCCAAAACCAAGGAGCAATTACCCACGCCCATTGACCGATAAATTGAGCTACCGCCATAATATTTGTACGTTCATGAAAATCGTTACTCATTTCATAACCCATAGCTACATATGGAACACTAAATATTGTTAGTCCAACATAAAAAACTAAAGACCATAAAAGAAAGTAAGTAAAGTTATAATCAACCGTATTGTCTTTATATAACTGCCACATAACGATAAAGGAAATACCCATGATGATAGCTCCCAATAAAACATACTGTTTTCTTCTTCCCCATTTAGATTTTGTATTGTCTGAAATGAACCCCATAATTGGGTCTGTAATAGCATCAAACAGTCTTGGAACTAAGGAAACAACTCCCCACATCCAACCGGGAAAGCCTAAATTTTGAACAAGGACTACAATAAATATACTTATTACAGCAGGAAACATTTGGTTGGCTAGCATCCCAAAACCAAAGGCTATTTTTTGTCCCATAGGGACTTTACTTGTTATTGACATAATTATTAAATAGAATTAATTAGTATTGTTTGTATCGCTTGCGCGCTTATTGTAATAGTTGATTCTTTTTCTCCTAGTGATAATTTAAAACTTTTCTGAGTTGTTCCTTCATTAAAAACCACCACAGCAATAGACCCATCGGTATTTTTAGCAGCAGTAACCATTAAGTCTTCATCTGATTTTTCAACACCTATTATCTCTGCTTCTGGTCTTATGTATTTACTGAAATGAGCCATGGTATAATAAATAGGGGTAAAATATACCTCATCCTTTTCTGGATCTACAATTACTGGGGCTACACACCAATTCTTAAACCAGTTTGGCCCTCCTTGTGTGTCTAAAACCATGTTCCAATCTACCCAACCATCTACCCAGTTATTTAAACAGCCTATAATATCTCTAGCATATCTGTTTACTGGGGCATATTTTGGATGAAGGTGTTTGTCTTTTTCAGATGCCCAATCCCATCCCCAATCAGTAGCCTCTTTGCTCCAGTACCAAGCATCATCTTGCCATTTAGGGATTTCAGAATCTACACAACCTTCCGTTTCTATTAAGTATTTGTTTGGAGCTTTGTTGTGTGCATATTGAAGTGCTTCAGGGAAAAAATCATAGGTGCTTTCATACCAGTGAATTGCTGTGCCATCAAAATATTTTGAAGAGGCATCATCTTTGTACATTTCGTCTACCCACTCTTGTAAGCCAGCTCTGTTTTGGTCATAGCCTAAAATTATTTTGTCTCCATAGCCGTCTGCTTCTAATTTTGGACCTAAATGAAACTGTACAAAATCTGTCATTTCTTTAGGAGAATAATGCATGCTTTCCCAGTTATCTCCATTTCCATGTGGTTCATTTTCAACCGTAAACCCCCAAATATCTATTCCTTCAGCCTTGTAAGCAGCTAAGTATTTAGAGAAAAACAGTGCCCAAGTATCATAATATTTTGGAAGTAATTTTCCGCCAACCCAATTATTATTGTCTTTCATCCAAGGGGCGGCAGTCCAGGGAGATGCAATAATGTTGAAGCCATCTTCAGAAATTTTCATAGCGTCTTTAATCATTGGGATAATATCGTCTTTGTCTTCTTGGATAGAAAAATGCTTGAGCTCCATGTCATTTTCAACAGGAGAATATGAATAGTTTGATAGTGAAAAATCACATGAGTTCATGTGTGTTCTAGTCAATGAATAGTTTGCTCCTTCTTTTGAAAAATAGGCTCTTAAAATGGTGTCGCGATTTTTTTGACTTACTTTATTTAACAAGTAAGCTGAAGATTCTGTAAAAGACCCACCAAAACCTGTAATTTTTTGATATGTTATTTCCGGGTTAATACTAATAGAAGAAACATCGTTAGGCTCTGTAAAATTAGTTATTTGGCTTAGTTTATTTCCACTTTTTGAAGTTTCTATAACTTTTACAGATAAAGATTTTTCTGATGTGCAAGAGAGGACACTCATAAAGATTAGTGTTAAAAAAAAGCATATCCTAATTAATTTCATTTCACTATATGTTTTTATAATGTATTGTTATTTTTTTTGAAAGGAGGCACATGCACTTCTAGAAGCAAACTGTCCTTATTTCCGTTATATGTTTTTGTAATTGGATTCTTACCTCTTCCCAAGCCTTTAAAAATACTTTCATCCACTAAATCCCACAAAGCATATTTAGCTTTGCCATCAATAGTAAACAACCCAAAATGATTTTCGGAACCCCCTGGGTTTGGAGCATCTTTCCAATGCTCATCAAAAGCTTCAAAATAGAAACAAGAGATTCCTTCCTTTGAAGTCCATTCTCTTATATGTTTGTAAAATAGGGCTTCTTTATATTCATCAGTAGCTTTACTTCCTTTGTTACCATAAAGTCCGTTTGAAAACGAAGCCCATCCAGTTTCTCCAATGTGTATTGGCTTTTGTATTCCTAGACTTTTCATATAATTGGTAACACTATCATATTGAGATACCGCATAATCTTTGGCTCTTAGCATGATGTTATTTACTTTTTCTATATTGGGTTTTTCTTCTTTTGTATACCAAAAAACAGGATTATAATGAGTATCATGCATCGGGTAAGTATGCATAGAAATATAATCTACTTCTTTAATGAGTTTATTTAAATCTTCTGTGTGATATTCATCACTTCCACCGCCCCATGAGGCAAAATTATCTGAACTAGTAATCCAAAGATTTTTTGGAAGTTTTTGGGTTTTCTTCAAGTCTTGTAAATGAGTAACCCATTTGAGGATTACTGATGGTTGAACATAATAACTTGTGGCCCATTTTACCATGGCTTCGTTTCCTACGGCAATAATTTTCACAATACTTGGATATTTATTTGCCAAGGCTACGGCTCTGTTTATTTCCCCTTCATTTTCTTCGCTTTCTATTTGGTGATCTACAGCATTATTTGTCCAAGCATTTTTACAATCTATCCAAGCTCCTAACATCACATACATCTCAAATAAGGGATCTTCACTCTTTAGTTCCTCAATGGCTTTAAGAATTGTTTCCGCTTGAGCTAATTGCACATTATAAGTTCTAAGGATTCTAATTTTCATAGCGTAAAGAATTTTCATATCTTCTTTTACTTCCGCTATGGTTGGCTGAATATCTCTGGTTGTTTTTCTATAACCACCATAAGAAATTGCTAAATATTCTGAGTTCCCTAATATATCTTTTGCTGTCAATTGCGTTTTTTGTTTTGATTCTTTTTGCAAATTTTGATTCCTTTTGTTGTTTTTACAAGACAATATGATGCATGAAATGGCTACAGTGTATAGATAAAATTTCAACCTCATAGTGTTTCCTTTTCTATTTTAAGTATGTGCTGTTTATATGCGCATTAATCTGAACCACCTCTCCAGTTCTTTTAAATATTTTCTCACTTGATATCTTATCTATGACTAACGAATCAATTCCTATAGAAGTTCCGTCTTTAAAAGAAATCTCTAGGTGATCTTTAGTGGCAATATGATAGATAATTGGTACTTGGCAATAGGTAAACCCAAGGGAGTTAACTGGCATTTTTATTAGGTTGTTCCCATCAAAAAGACTTGAATACTCAAAGTTGGTTTCTTTAGAAACAAACTCTTCTCTTCTAAGTAAACATGGATTAAAATATAGCTTCCCATGCTTAACAAACACCCCTAATTCACCAAACCTACTAATAACATCTTCTTTAACTTGACCGGTCATTCCAGGTTGTTGAGCTCCTTTTCCTCCGGGAGTATGAGAATACGGGTCTGTTGGAAAAGCACCGTATAACTCTGGTGATTTGTGAACCCCAATCCCTTCATTTATTTCATAAAAGTGCTCTAGTAAATGCCCTATCATTATTTCATCTTCACCTTCGGTTACTGCCTTTAAACAAGATTCTTGAACTGCTACCAATAATTTTGAAACCATATGCCAATAGATAGACCCTAAGCCCTCATAGCCATAAAATGTACCTGATCTACCTGTAAATGCTTTGTGGTTAAAAACATCTTCAAAGGCTTGAAGAATTTTTGGAGTATCTGAGGCTAAAAGCGCACTATACTTTGTCTCTGAAAGTTTTTCTAAGGCTTCAATGACATCAGTTGCATTTTTAAAGTTTCCATTAAAATGAAAGTCTCCATTTACATCTTTTTCTATAATTTCAACAGCCTGGTCTTTTAACATCTCTTGTAATAGTTTTGATGATAAAACGGCTTCTTCTGGGATGGTATTTCTGTCTAAAAACCCTTTTAATTCTTTGAAAGGGTATAGTAAATAACTGTATTGATCTTTTCTAAAAAGTTTACTTTGCTTTAATGCATTTAAAACAGCTAAGGTTTCACTTGCATTTAAATAGCCAGCACTTAAAACAGCAACCTGCCCCTCTAACATTTCACTTAAATAGCTTATAGAAATAGAATTATCAGAGTTTACCGTCATTAAGTTATAAGCATGATACAAATTGTCTTCTCTCTTATTTGCCTTTATAGAGTGCTCTAAATAAGATTTACTCAGTTCAATAAATGCTTTCAATTGATCTATAGAAAGACTTGTTTTTCTTCCTGAAAAAGCATGCTCGTAAATTTGCGCTCTATAATCACTTCCTGCCTGTCCTAGTGCATCTAGAATTAATTTTTTATTTGCATCATTAATTGGCCCCCCTAACATCTTTTTATTTTCTTCAAAAGTTGCTAATACCTTATTAAAAAACATTGAAATTTCATTGGAAATTTCTACCTCTTCAATTGAAGTTGTAGCCAATAGTTCTTCAAAGAAGCTGAAAAAACGCTGTAAATAGTAGAGTGTCACCATAGAAACACCATTCCCAACCAATGCGTTGTTGGCATCATTCCATTCTGGCCTTTGCGTATTCATCCAAATTCCACCCTCAGGAATAAAATTAGAGAGTTTAGCTAAGCAAGTTGCTAGTATTTTTTCTATAAAATTAGCTTTTACAATAAATCTGTGTTCATCGCGTAACAGAGCACCATCTGCTCCTAGTGAAGCTCGTTCTTCACGAATTTTAGCGTCTAAATCTTGGTCAAAAATAATGGTGTCTTTAGGAGTTTTTAGCAACTCTTGATATGGCTTTATTTTGTAAGGAACATTTGCATACACAAATAAATTTTTGGTAAAGAAGCTCTCTAGCCTTCCAGGTTTATGATTGTTCATAAACTCTAAAAATTTCAGCAAGTAAATAATTTGATGATCTCCCCAATACCCAATATAAGACCAAGGGTCATCTGGTTCTATGGTTTCCCAGTCAAACCCTCCTTTTGTTACTCTGTATGGATTATAGCCATCAAAAGTAGTTGCATTTAAAAACTTATGAATCATGCTTTCAATGAACTCAGGATAAGAATGAGCTAAGGCTTCCCAGTTTTGAAAAATATCGCGCCAATTTCCTTCATAATCTAAAATTTTAGAACCATCAACTTCATTTCTTGTATTGATTGAGAACTTATTCCAGGGCCTACTTGGGTCTCCGTGACGTCTACTAAATTTTAAAGGCATGTACTCCAAACAAAGACGTCTAAAGTTTTTATCGGTATTATCGTAGGCTATTTTCTGAAGTTCAGAAAGAGAAAACATTTCTGGAAGCGTTGCTATAATGCCCTCTGAGGTGAAGGCTACTTTTGTATTTGCTTGTTCTAAATAGTTTTTAAAATCCCATTTTTCAATTTGATAATTATTATCAAAAATACCACCTCGCATAATGTTGAAGAGTGTATTTGCAAAATGACGAGTATCTTTTAAATTATCTGAAGAAACTTGAATTGCGTCGGAAGCTGAGTTTAATTCAACAAGACGTTTTGTTCCAAGATTAATATCATTATTTACCTTTTCTAACAAAGAAGAATCATCTCTAATTTGTTTTGATAGCTTGGCAATGCTAGAGTGGTTTTGATGTACGTTGGCAACAATCATCCACTCTTTATAAGCTCCTTTTTCTAGGAATATATCTGTAGTTAAGAAGTAAGCTCCTTTCTCGGCTTTTACGTCTACTTCCTGTTTTATAGGTTTCCCTAACCTAAAATTATTTAATTGTAAAGAAGAGAGAAGGTGTTTGGGATTATCTAACCCTAGAGACCAAACTAAATTGGCTTTCAAGGCCTCACTTGCTTCCGCTTTGTCTACTAATATGGCACTTAATGCAAAAATACCAAGACCAGTTTTTTCTTCAAGTTCATTTCGCTTGTATGCGTCAACAAGGTTACTAGATTGA
>Ga0209504_1001649_pt1 | contig 16480 bp, 9 predicted proteins | sample COGITO_mtgs_1005_FD_184791 | JGI IMG/M metagenome (GOLD analysis project Ga0209504, IMG submission 184791) | Pelagic marine microbial communities from North Sea - COGITO_mtgs_100511 (SPAdes) (version 2) | ecosystem: Environmental > Aquatic > Marine > Epipelagic ...
GGAATTATTTGGTTCCAACTTCACAACCCAATGCAAATTGGAATCAACCAGGATTTAACGCTTCAGGTTGGAGTTCAGGACCTTCTGGTTTTGGTTATGGAGATGATGATGATGTTACGGTTATTTCTAATACAATGTCTGTTTACATTCGAAAAACATTTTATATTACAGATGTTTCGGCGGTGGGTTATTTGGTTTTAGATATTGATTATGACGATGGTTTTGTGGCCTATTTGAATGGACAAGAAATTGCAAGAAACCTCGTTTCAGGGGATGTTCCTGCATTTGATCAGCCTAGTGATGGTAATCATGAAGCTTTATTGTATCAAGGGTATGGACCCGAACGTTTTCAAGTAGATCAATCCCTTCTTATTTCAGGTTTAAATGTCATTGCTGTCCAAGTGCATAACCAATCGATAGAGTCCTCTGATTTGAGTGCACTCCCTGTATTAACATTAGGGATTACCAATACAACTTATGACTACAATTCTCCACCTTGGTGGTTTGTTGAACCTTACATTCCAGTGACGGTTGATTTTCAGTCTTCTAATTTACCAATTATTGTGATTGACACAGATCAAGGGCAAGAGATTCCAGATGAGCCTAAAATTGACGCCACTATGAAAATTATTTATAGAGATGAAGGTGCACGTAATTTTTTGACGGATGTTAGTGACGCCTCAACACTTAACTATGATGGGGCTATTAAAATTGAAGTTCGTGGCTCTTCGTCAGCTCTATTGGATAAAAAACAATTTGCTTTTACACCCTATGATGATCTCGGAGAAAAAGTAAATGTATCGCTTCTTGATATGCCAAAAGAAAATGATTGGATTTTAAATGGACTCGCTTATGACCCTTCCTATATGAGAGATTTTATCAGCTATAAACTTTCAAAGTTAATAGGCAATTATGCATCAAGAGGCCGTTATTGTGAAGTGGTTTTAAATGGAGAATTCCAAGGAATTTATGTGTTGCAAGAAAAACTTAAAGCAGATGACAGTCGGATTAATATTAATAAGATTAAAGACACTCATTTAACCCTTCCTAAACTTACAGGCGGATATATCACAAAAACAGATAAGATTGAAGGTTCAGATGTAGCAGCTTGGTCTATGGATAATTATTTAGGGTATCAAAGTAATTTTGTACACGAACATCCAAAATCCTCTGAAGTACAGCCAGAACAACACGAGTATATAAAAGGGGAGTTTGAAACACTTCAAGATAAGGTGACAGTTCCAAGTGATAGCTCCATAATTAATGGATACCCATCAGTGATTGACCTTCCTTCTTTTGTAGATTTTATCCTAATCAACGAGCTGGCCTCCAACGCTGATGCATATGAGTTTAGTACTTTTTTTCATAAAGATCGCAATGGAAAACTAAGAGCAGGCCCTATATGGGATTTTAATTTAACATTTGGTAATGATTTGTTTTTCTGGGGATATGACAGAAGTCAAACCGATGTTTGGCAATTTAATTACGGTGGAAATGATGGTCCAAAATTTTGGAGAGACCTCTTTGATGATGCGGTATTTAAGTGTTACCTAGCCAAGCGTTGGCAAGCGTTGACAGTACCTGGTATGCCATTAAATTCACTCGAAATTTTTACGCTTATAGATGAGACTGCCACACTGATTACGGAAGCGGTTGAACGCCAAGAAACAATCACAGGAACTACAGGAGAATTTGACCAGCAGATCATTGATATAAAAAACTTTATTACCGAGCGAATCACGTGGTTATCAAACGAACTTACAGATACAAGTTTGTGTGATAATGTTTCAACGCCGCCCCTAGTCATTTCTAAAATCAATTACCATCCCTTAGTTGATGCAGCATTAAACTCAGATGATTTTGAGTTTATTGAAATTAGAAATAACGGATCATCAACGGTGGATTTAACGGGGATTTATTTTGGCGGATTAGGACTTACCTATCAGTTTGAGGCAGGTACTACTGTTTCTGGTGGAGGTGCTATCTTTTTATCAAATAATAGCGAGTCTTTTTTCTTACGCTACGGCTTTGAGTCTTTTGGGGAGTTTTCTAGAAACTTATCTAATGATAGTGAAGATATAATCCTTAGAGATGCTTATGGAAATATTATTGACGAAGTGACGTACAAAGATTCGTTGCCATGGCCAGAAGATGCAGATGGAAATGATGCGTTTCTAAAACTTGTCAGTTTAGATTTGGACAACAGTTTGGCAAGCAGTTGGATTGCTCAAGATGATACGGCAGAGAATTTATCTGTAAATTCCTTTCAATTTGGAGCTTTAGTCAGTCTCTATCCAAATCCAGTTTCGGATAAATTAAAAATCAATAGCGCCAACGACAAAATTAAGTCGATTAAACTGTGGAGCGTTAATGGTAAATTATATGATTCTTATATTCTAGATAGTCAACAATTCGAATTGGATATGAGTAGTTTTGAAAATGGACTTTATCTGCTACAAATACAAACCAACACCGAATCAGTTGTTAAGAAAATAATTAAGAACTAATTCTTATTTAATATGATACCTAATTCCTAGAAATGCATTGGTTCCTTGGTTGGAGTAATAGACATAACTGGGGTCAAATGATAATGCATTTGGATTATTTGGAGTGGAAATAACTTGACCATCACTTCCAAATTCAACGCCTGTATCGAAAGGGTCAAAAGCACGGGCAATACTATTTGAAGGGGGTTTGAAATTTAAAATATTTTTTACGCCTGCAAACAATTCAAATGTCTTAAATCGATAAGTAGCTTGCAAATTCATTATATGGATCACAGGACTTCTGGAATCTCTTGTGTCTAGCGGTCCAAGAAGGGGAAGTTTCATTGGACCAATGACTGTTCCAGAAAGATCCAATGTGATTTTGGGGTTGTAAAGGCTCTAGCTGATTTTGTAATTTCCAGAAACCTTTTCAGTCAATAACGGATATACAGTTTCGTTATTTTCAATAATTTTTGAATCGATAAATGTAGCGCCTAAGTTTACTTTTAATCCGTTAGCAGATACGCTATTGATGTTTAAGGTTACCCCTTGAATTAGCGATGATCCGTCCAAGTTACTGTAGATAATTTGATTTGGATTTGTATCATAGTCCGGAAGAATTCTATTTGAAAACTCCGTTTTAAATAGCCCCAGGTCAAAATCAAAAATGGTTCCATATTTCGAATATAGTTTTTGATTCCAGTTTATGTTTATATTCCATGATTTTTCGGGGAGAATATCTTCAGTAAACACAACTTCTCTGGCTCCCGTAAGTGCGGCATGATCTTCAGTAAATACATTGACAACTCTGTATCCAGTTCCCAATCCAAATCTCATAACGGAGCTTTCATCTTTATTCGCCCATTTGTAGTTAAGCCTTGGTGTCCAAATATTTCCGTAAATCGAATTATTATCATAGCGAATCCCAGAAAGAAGTAATTGAGAATCGCTGAGTTTCCATTCGTCTTGTACGAAAAGACCTGGAAGCGATGTCACCTCTTTCTTTTCGGTTGCAGGAGTATTGTCATCATAATGGGTGTATCTATAAGTTGCACCAAGTAAAAGGGAGTGATTTTTTAATGTTTTTGAATACACCCCTTGAACAAAGCCAATTGTTTGCAATGCCGTGTAGGAAGTAGTGCCATATACCGAATTTTGATCGTGATTATTTAGGCTGTATTGTAAAAATAAATTTTCTGAGAGGTCGTATTTCCCAAATACTTCAAATCGACTCATATAAATGCTTTCTCCATAGACTTGATTGCCGCCTCTATAATCTGAATTCCAGTTCATTTCACCGCCCCATCGGTCTTCATAAAAATAGCGAAAAGCAACACTGTTTTTCGGAGTTTTAATTTTATTGAAAATTGAAATTCGGTGCTGTAATGTCAAATCCGTAAACCCATCTCCATTGGAGTCGATTGGGTTGGAGTAGTTGAAATAATTAACACCAATCAAACCCAAGGAATTGTTTAATTTGTATTTAGCACCAAGATCTATATTTAGTTCGCCCCATGAAGTAGTATAAGACTCAATATTGAATCGATTTACATTTTCAGGAAGTTTTGTAATTAAATTAATAACGCCTCCAATTGCCTCGGATCCGTATAGGGTAGAGGCTGGACCTTTTATCACTTCCACTTGTTGGATGAGTGATTGTGGAATTCCAGATAATCCGTAAACAGTAGAGAGTCCACTGACTAAGGGCAAACCATCAATTAAAACCATTGTATTGGCACCTTCTTGTCCGTTAATATGAATGTCTCCCGTATTACAAATATTACAATTTAGTTGAGGTCTAACGCCATTAATACCTTCTATGGCTTCAAAAAAGCTGGCTTTTGGCGTGGCTCTAAAAAAATCAGCATTGTAGAGTTCAATTTGAACAGGACTTTTGAGTTTTGAAACTTGGCGAAGTGTCCCCGAAATAACAACTTCTTCTAAACGATCATTTTTGAGTACGATTGTTCCGAGATTTGTACTACTCCCATCAACAATAATCACTTGAGGACTATAACCAACATACGAAATGACGAGCTTGTTTTCACCTTTTTGAGATGCTATCGAAAATATCCCGTTTTCATTAGTAATTGTGCTTTTACTGTTTGAATTGTTATAAACAGTCGCTCCAAAAAGTATATTTTGATCTAGGTCTTTAACAGTCCCTTTTATTGTTTGTGTGAAAGCTAAATTTGCAAAAAGAAAAAATAGGATGTAAAAAGTATTAAGTTTTAAGATCAAATTTGTAAATTTATAGGAATTAAAAACAATTGTTCACCAGTGCAAAACTAATGAAAAAAACTAAAGAAAAAGAACATTATCTAAAGGAAATTTACAGACTTGAGATAAGTAGTCAGGCAGTTTCAGTATCAGGTCTTTCTGTGGTGTTTGGAATTTCTAAGTCCTCTGTTTCAAATATGGTCAAAAAGCTGGTAGCGATGGGTTTGGTAAACTCAGCGCCTTACAAGACTATTGAGCTTACTTCAGAGGGGAGAGAGCGTGCTAAAACGATCTTAGCAAAGCATCGCCTCATTGAGTCTTTCTTAGTCGAAGTCATGGGTTTTGATTCCAAAAATGTTCATGAAATTGCTGAAGAAATTGAGCATATAGACAGTCCTCCATTTTTTAGGAAAGTAAAACAAATGCTAAGCCAACGCGATATCGATCCGCATGGAAGTCCTATTCCCGATGTTGAGTTTTAATATTATATTTTAGAAAACTAGTCTTTTGACAATTCTACAATCACTTCATTTTTACGATTAAACACTTCGTAAGGTGCATTATACCCCAAAAAGTAAAATCGGTTTGTATAGGGTATTTCTTCTTTCTCTAAGGCAAATTTTAGTTTCTTTTTATAATGTTCAATTTTATCATCATCTGCCCAACCATTAAAGGAAATGGCTGCTACCGTTTTTGCGGGTTCTTTTTTAAATACTATCTGTGGTTGATTGGGTTGGGGGAGTTTTTCTTTTTCAAATTTCTTTGGAACCATAAATAACATCGTTATAGGATCTTCTAACGTCATAGCAACAGGGGAGGTCATCGCAATTTTTTCGTTTCTATCATTGTCTCCAAAAATATAACCTGCTAAAATAGAAAATCCTTTACTAGAGGATTCTTTATAATTTTTAGTGGAGAGTTTGACAGAAGTAAATAAAGTGGGTTCATAATCTCGTATTTCAAAGCTGTCATATGTTTTAGTGACTTTATATGGGTAGGTTTCTATATTCCTTTGACTTTTTATGGCAAAGAGTTGAACCCCTATAAAAATAAGGAGTAGGACTCCTAGTACAATTGATATGATTTTCATTGGTATATGTTTTAATATTATTAATGACTGCTTTTATGAGTCACTAAGTCGTTTCAACAATAAACAAAAAAAAACCTACACAAGCAAGCTTGGTAGGTTTTTCAAAATGAAATGAATAATGACTAATTCAAATCTACTCTACAGAGACGTCAAATGTGACAGAAATATCTTCTTCTCCACCAGCACTCTCAAGTCCATCATTTGGCTTCGTAGGTTCATGAACTAATGTAAATGTCAACTCACCTGAACTCACAGCACCTGCTGTTAATGTAAACGTCGTTCCCAATATATTGTTCTCGTCATCTAAATTTTCCCCGCTAGTTGTGACATCCAAACCATCTCCTACTGTAAAAAAGAATTGGTGTTCTAAGTTCTCTTCTTCAACTTCTTCCGTAATGTTTTCAGCATGCTCTTCAGCTTCGTTAAGTAAAACAATGCTACCACTGTATGTAACACCTGCGGTTAAATTACCATTTGTAATTTCTGGTTCATCTGGTGCATCACCATCTAAGTCACGGAACTCTAAAATCACGTCTGTTCCACCACCTTCTGGTTGAAGCGTAACGGTCATTGTTGTGATCACTTCTTCTTCATTTACAGGTTGTGGATCGTCGTCTTTTGAACATCCGATAAATAATGAGCTAGCAATTAATGCTGCTGTTAAAAATTTTAAATTTCTCATGTTTTTTAAATTTTTCATGTTTTTGAATTAATTAATAATTGACTTTAAGATTTAGTAAAAAGTTTCTGCCCAAATCGTCTGCATAATGGCGCAAACGGTTCAGGTAGTTTCGATAGGAAGTATTCATTAGGTTTGTAATACTGAATCCTACCGTTAATTTTGATTGTTGATTGATGTTAATATCGATATTCGAATTAAAATTAAGTAAGTGGTATGCGTTAGGAGTTGAGCTTATATCAACTTCTTGGTATGTTTCTGTTTGTGGTATATACACTTCAAAATTGTTATTAGGAAAGTCATTTTGTTTAAAATGATAAGCACTTTGTAAAGACAGACGAATGTTATTGAATTCAGGGTTTTGATATACAATTTCGTTACTTATGTTTACAGGTGGCATTCCGATCAAGGGTATGTCTAAGGTTTGGTCGAAGCCTTTGACTAAGGAGAACTGACTGTTTAAACGAACATTATTAGTAAAGGCATAGGATACGTCCACATCCAAACCTAATAATTGAGCATCTGTTTGTCGGTATTCCCACACTTGAAAATTACCTCTTATCGTTTGCCGAACATCTACTGGTTCTATAATAATAAAGTCTGAAACAGTATTTATGTAAGGGGTGACAGAATAACTAAAGTTATCATCATCACGTTGTAATGTTAATGATACTTTATGACTAATTTCAGAATTGAACCTTAAATCGCCAATCTCGATTCGAGAAGCGGAATGGTGTAAACCTTCGCTAAACAGTTCAGAGGGATTTGGCGCTCGAGATGCAACCGAGTAGTTGAAAAATAAATTGTAATCTTCAGCAAATGTGTAAGTCGCTCCCAATGTTGCCGATCCGTTATTGAAATTGAGTTGTGGATTGGATAAAATTTGAGTTGCGAATTCCTCAACCACAATCTCAGGAAACAGTTGGTCATAATTACGTGATTCCCAAAAGGAAGTTCTATAAAATTTAAAAACATCCATAAATGTGAAATCGTATCGTGCCCCAGCTTCCAGAAGCAATTGCTTACTTAATTGGTAATCTGCTACAAAATACACTCCCAAGTCATACATTTGATAATCAGGAATTAACCTTCGCACACCAGTATCTGCTGCTGCAAAGTTGTTTTGATATCGTGCCATGACTCCAGATTTTAGTGTCATTCCATCTGTAAGATTCGACTCTAAATCTAGTAAAACAGTATGCGTGTCTAACTCTAAATCTACAGAGGGTTTTTCTCTATCATCTCCACGCCTGATATCAAACTCCAAACGGTTATTTTTCTGAAAATCATATTGCAAGCTCAGTTTTCCAAAATTATCAAATCTTTTGAAGGCTTTTAATCTTGCTAAATGATGGGATACATCTTGTTTGGGTTTATCAATTTTATATGTAAAATCCTTAATAGTGAGTGGTATAGTGCTTTCAATAGCTCTAATTTGGTCTTGAGCACCACCCAAATGGGATGCTCTTAAAATACCAATTTCATTTTTAAAGATTGAATAATACCCCTCAATCCCATAGTCAAAACGGTTAAAACCAACTTGCATAGAAGCACTTCTTTCAAACATCCCTGTATTACTAAGGACATAGTCAGGCGCTTCAAAGTCACCAAAGCGTTTTAAGGATCCTTGCAGTGTTGCATACCATCCGTTTTGATAACTTTTAGTCAATTTTGAGCTCAACGAAGATCCACGTCCATTGCTGGCTGCCGTCATTAAACTTTTTCCATACAAACTGTCTTTTACTGGCACTTTGGAGGCTTCAGCAACAATGACACCTCCTACAGCATCACCACTGTATTGAAGTGCGCCAGCTCCTTTAATGACCGTAAGGTTACTGATAGCGTTTATATCGATGTTAGGGGCGTGTTCTGCGCCCCATTCTTGGTCCTCCATTCGCACTCCATTATTGATAATAACCACACGACTGCTGTGAAGTCCATTAATTAATGGTTTTACGACTGTGTTTCCTGTATTCAATGACGATACGCCACTCAGACTATTTAAAGCATCTCCTAAAGAACCACTACTAAAACGTTCTAATGCTTCATCATCAATCGTGTTTTCGAGAATTGTTTTGGATTTATCGCTATAAGCACTCCCTTCAATCGTAATTTGATTGAGTTCTTCAATATGATGCTCTAGTTTAAATGACTTAGTGGTATCACCAATAACTCTTACAGTAAACCCTTTTGTGAGACAATAGGGGTGGGAAACCTGAATGTAATAAGTGTCATTACATAGGTTTGAAAATGTAAATGTTCCATCATAACCAGTCTGAACAGTTTGTTCAGTATCAGCAATAGTCAGGGTGACCCCGATGAGCAATTGCCCATCGTGAAGATCTGTTACCTTACCTGAAAGTGAGTTGTCACAATTTTGTGACATTGTTGTATTACTACTAAATAGCAGCAAAACCAATAATGCATGCGCGCGCATAAATCCTTAATTAACATTAAACGAATGAGTTTGTTAGTTAAGACATTATAGGGGGTGCGCGTAGTTGTGTATTGGTTAATGTAGGGTAGTGAAATTGTAACGGAGTAAAGTCTGTACTAAGTTTTACAGAAATTTGTGTGAGCAGTAGGTCAGGATATTCAGCAATATCATAACTTATAGATGTAAGTTGAAAATCACATGTTTCACAATTTTTTTCTGATTTGTGTATGTGAGAAATGTGGATATTACAAGTATCGTTTTCGTGCCCTTCAATCATATGGCTAAACTGAATGGCAGTCGGAAGTATCAATGCTAATAAAAGCAATACCGATGCTGAAGTTTTACCAAGTTGATTTTTTAGATACATTTCTTACTTAAAGAATGCTAAATTAGTAAATATTTCTGATACTAGACTACTGAAAATAAATTTGTCACAAAAATGGCAGAGTTCTACCATTTTGAATTCATTTACAAACTCTAACTTATTTTAATGAATAATTAATTTTTTAATTACTCTCTTAGTTCCTTGTGATAGCTTTACATGATATACGCCACTTGCCATAGAGTTATTTAGTCGAATTCTGTTTTCGACTTTTAGTGGGAGGGAAGAGCTGTACACCAACTGCCCCAAGGAATTATAAATTGTAAGCTGTGAGTCTTCGGTTACATTAGGAATCTTTATGGTAAAATCACCATCTTTAGCGGGATTTGGAAAAACAGAAAATGACAGTTCTTTAGTTCCTTCTACGCTGAGGTTGTTAGTATTAAGGAAATAAACTCCGTAGTCTTCCACTTGGGCCAATCCTTGCGATGGTTGAAAACAGGGATCAGTGCTAGAAGAAAATATCTGAACGATCAATCGTGCACGCAGGATTTCATTTTCTACAACTCCAGATGCTGGTGTGGTGATTGTAAACGATAAATCGGTGCCATTGTATGTCAATTCACCAGCATCAGAAAAATCACCATCGTTGTTATAGTCGATATACAATACATTTTGACTTGTTTCTGATCCTTGGTATAAATGTGAAACATTTACAGTATATGTGGTTGCTAATTCAAGAACTGTTTTATCTGTACAGCTATAATCTTGGTAATAACCTCCATCGGATTGAACCCCTCCAGAAAAGTTTCGTATTGTATTTAATTCGAAAGACGTGGGTCCGCCATCATTGGAGTTGCTGTTCCATGTCCCGGTAGGACTGCAAGAAGCTGCATTTGGGCTGTTCGCAACAATCACATTTTTTGTCAAAGTACTAGATCCATTTTCGTTGGTAGCAGTTAGAGAAACTGATTTATCCCCTAATGTTGAATAAGTAACTGAAGGATTAATGGCTGTTGATGTGGATGGGGTTCCTCCTGGAAACGTCCAAGATTAGGATGTGGCTCCACCTAAGGATCTATTATTGAACTCGACTGTATTACCAATACAGGTTACTTCAGTTGATTCAAAATCAGCAATAGCTGCTCCAATACTACTGCATACAGCTATTGGTGCACTATTAATTTCTGCTTCAAATTCTGCTAAGGTGTATTGTGGGTTCCAGCTGTATGCGCCATTGTATGTGCCATCTCCATAGTCCATAAACCCTCCAGTGGTTCCTTGTCCTAAATCAAAAGAGTGATCCATCCCAAAATTATGTCCTAATTCGTGAATAAAAGTCAACCATGTAGGGTTGTTAAGACTACTCACACCATATTTATAACTGTTACTCCCAACAACTCCTATATATGCTAAACCAACGGTTCCTGGAGTTGGAAAATGATTTGTTATGTTATGAGCGAGATCATAATTTAAAACTCCAAAACCACCATTGTTAGCCCAAGAACGGAATTGTTCTAATTGATCATTAATAGTACAATTAGTACAGTCAATACCGTACGGATCAGTGGCGATTGATGTTGAAATATATTGGCCTGTAAGAACAAGCTCTACATTGGTAGGGAACTCAAAGTCTTTAAAATAAGGCACTACGGTATTCATTAGTGCGATATTATGAATTTCCATTTCTGTAGCAGATCCTCCGATTGCAGCAACCGAAGATTCATCAGAAGCTAATGCTATTTCAACTCTAAAACAATCTCCTAAATCTCGGCTTCGATTGTTGTTTCTAACAGTCTCATTTATTTTTTGCAAGTTGGTAACGCCACAACCCATTGAGGGGTCTAAAATAAGGTCCTTCGTTTCATATATAACAATTGTATTTCTGTTGGTTCCACCTGTAATATAGTGTAGAGGTTCTATAAAATATTCTTTGGAAGTGGTTGATATAATCCCGTGAATAATATCATTTGTGATTGTCAATCTTATAATACTATTAGGGTCGTTGGTAATATTTCCCTCAAATGTGAAGTGTTTAATTTCATCATTCACCAATTTCCCAGATTCAGATGCGATGATTGTTTTGTAGTCTTCCGATAAAATAGTGTTTTGTTGCAAAGCAATATTAAAATTCTCAATTGATGGTAATTCAAGATTAAGACGCAGTTCTTTCTTTAGATTTGCTTGTACATATCGGTTTAAGGACTCAGTATCAATTGTGAACAATGAATAGTTTTTAAAGTTGGTAGAAAGGTTTTTTTCTGATTCTTTAGAAACACTAACAGCTTTGATTTCAAAAGAGTTAGAGTTTTTTTGTTGTGAGTATGAAAATAATTGAATACTAAATACGAGTATTAGGAATAGACTTTTTTTAAGTAATTGGTTAGATTTCATTTTTTTAGTTTTAGTTTATATGTCTTTTATTTTATGCAATGATTTTTAATTTATAATTCAGTTTAGCGCTTTAATGAAAAGTGCGCTCTCAATACTTCTGGGTTCGCTGTTGTTGGGTCGATATAGTTTAATGTAAACCAATAGTCACTCGATGGTAATAGAGTACCATTATAGGTGCCATCCCAGCCAGTTCCTGACGGTCTGATTTCTTTTATCAGCTTTCCTAAGCGGTCAAAGATGTAGATTTTTGCATTTACTTGGTTGGAAACAGCATTGATATTCCAGCTGTCGTGGTAGCCATCACCATTTGGCGTAAAGTACTTAGGGTAGTCAATAACATAAACGAAGGCTTCGCTTTCACCACAACCATTTATATCACGAACTGTCACTAGATGCTCCCCAGGGGTTACATCAATAAAGGTCCCTGAATCTCCCCAAGGTCCTTGGTCTAGACTGTATTCATATTGACCTTGTCCAGTTGCAACCGCTTCTATTACATGAGTATTTGCAAAAGCAGCCGTAGTGACTTGTGCCGTAACGATTGGTGGTGTGCTTTCGATTACCGTAAATGTTTCAATAGGTGCGGCGCATTGCGTTGATAGGGTATCATCAAAGACTTCAAGGGTATAAGTCCCTCCTTGTACAGGGGCATAATTTGAGTTTGTAGCTACAAGCATACCACTGGCATCTCTCCAAATAAATGTATGTTCTGTATTTGATAAACCAGTATCAATCACTAGAGGTGATAACACTTCTGTTCCGTTTAAATCAACACACAATAGGTAGTCGTCTTCAATTTCTACTACAGGCAAAGGATTTACTTCCAAAGTAACTTCCGCTGTCTCATAGCATATAGAACTATCTATTAGGGTTCCAGAACTATCCAGTACTTGTGTGTCATTATCTACTCGAGCGATGATTAGCTGTGGGTTCACGCTATTTTCAAATAAGGTTGGTAACTCATTAATCGCTTGATCCGCATCGGACTGACTTGCATAATATCGAACGGTGTAATCTACTGGATCTTGACCATTTAAAACAAAGTTGTTCTGAGTCGATAAATCAAATTGAACACGGTCATTCGTTGGATTTCCATCCGTTTCTACGTTGTCATCACATAGGGTATAAGCAGCTAAGGGCGAGCTCGCTAGTGCTGCTTCATGAACGGCTAAATTAAATTGTACAGTTGTGTTTCTACAGCCTGTGTTTATGTTTTCCACACTTATATAAATTGTTTGAGGGTCACTGATATTGGTATATGGACTTCCTAAGAAGTTAATTCCTGAATCTGCATCAGCTAAGTTGGTATGATAGGTGACTTCAAATAAAGCAGGGTCTTGCCCCCCAAGAATTAAACTGCTTTGAGATTCTAAATCAAAGTCATAAACATCATCCGTATTAAGTTCACAAGCAATAAAGTCATCAATAGCTATTGCATTTGGGATTGGATTTACAATTAAATCAAAATCCAAAACCGTAAAACAAGCTGTTAGGTCATTAGTAACGCGAACGTATATGGTTTGTAGAGGAGTTTCTGTATTTGAGTAGTTGGTTGGGTTTGGTATGGCATTGAGTCCATCCAGTGCATCTTCTAAAGATTGATGATAGGTTGGAGAAACATTTCCCTCTCCATTGACAATAAGAGTTTCGTAGGTTGTTAAATCAAAAACTTCTATTCCATCACCACTGTTAGTATCATCACAGGCTATTAAGTTGTCTGGATTCATATTCGGAGTAGGATTAGGGAGCACACGAATGGTTAGGGTAGTAAGATCGTAACATCCGGTATCTAAATCTGTAACTCGAACATGTAATGTTTGTGGGTTTGCTGCTGCAGTTCCAATAGCAGTATTGGTGTATGTTGTGGGGTCTGCAATAGCATTGGTTGCATTCTCAGCATCTAATAGTGTTGTGTAATAAACCACTTCTAGACTTCCATCACTGTTTGTAATTTCCAAATTCTTATCAGTCAAATCAAATATAGTAATCTGATCAGCCACAGCATCGTCACAAAGTTCCAGTGGAACGGGTTGAATAATTACGGGGAGGGGGTTTACAATGAGCGGTAACGCAATCGCTTTAAAACATTCAGTTGTAAGATTTTCTACACGTACAAAAATTGTTTGTGTAGTTGGTGTTGTATTTGTAAAGTTAAGAGGGGTAAGAAGTTCATTTTGTTTTAATTCTGCATCCACGAACGTTTCATAGTATGTAATTTCAAATTCTAAAGGGTCTAAGCCATTCAGAATTTCAGTATCTGACAGTGAGAGATCAAACACTGCAAACCCATCCGTATCGTCATCACATACTTCTAGAGGTTCTGGATTAAGCTCTATTTGTGGAACATCGTTAACGATTAATTGGAATTCTAAATACCTGTAGCAGGGGGTTGTTATTGTAGTATCTTCAATACGTACGTAGATGGTTTGTTGATAGGGCACAATATTAGAATAATCTCCTACAATGGCATTCACATTATTGAGAGCTTCTGCTTCTGTTTCATGGTAACTTATAATCAAGTTTGATAGAGTCCCTGTAATTTCGGCATCAAGCTCCGTTAAATCAAATAGACCATACCCATCGGCATCTTCATCACAGTATTCAAAGTCATTAGGAGTAATCGCATTAGGAGGGCTTACCACCACTAAATCAAAGGGTGTTGTAGAATAACATCCTGTAATTGCAGTCAAATCATTTACTATTCTCACAAAAATAGTTTGTAAATCTGGAACTACGGTTGTATATATTGTATCCAATGGGTTGTTTCCTGAATTTGCATCTTCTTGTGAAAGGTGATAACTCACAATATTATCTTCAATTCCAGCTGCTATAAGTTCAGTTTGAACAGAAATATCTAGAGTTGTGAGCCCGTCTAAAACACCATCGTCGTCACAGACAATCAAAGGAATTGGAACTCCAAATTCAGGTCGAGGTTCAACTGTTAATGTAAAATTTACATTTGAAATAAAACAGGCTGTGACCGAAGGATCGTTATTTTGAACTTCTTCACGAACAAAAAGTGTGATCTGGTCAAAAACAGTATAGGGACTTACTAAGGCATTTACTCCTGTATCCGCATCTTCTTGAGTCGTATGATAGGTAATTATAACTTCGCTTGCATCTTGAGACCCCAGAACGGCAGCGTCATAATCAGAGAGATCTATTGCAATAGAACCAGGGGTGTATGTACATAGAATTTCATCATCAACCTCGTTATATTCAGGGACTGGTAAGACTTGTAATTGGATTGAATTGATACCAAAACAATCATTTCCTCTTTCGACTCTAATGAATAGAGTTTGGGTATCTGGTACTTCACTTATATATTGGTTTGGTAATTGATTTAACTCTAACAAAGCATCAATTTCACTGGTATAATAAGCGATTGTCAATTGATTTGGGTCCGTAATATCGTTGTTTGGGTTGTCAACAATTAATGAAAGGATGTAATTATTAGCATCACTTAGCGTAAATAACCCGAGCCCATCATAGTCATTGCCATTCATTTCACTGTTGTCACACACAATTAAACCCGCATCATCTGGGATGGGATTAAAAATGGTTTCTAAATAGAAAAATGAGGTCGTGTAACAAGTTGTTGCAATGTTTTCTACACGGACAAAAATTGTTTGCAAAGGGCTAAGGTTTACATATGATGTTGGATCTGCAATGGCATTTATACCAGCATCTAAGTCTGTTTGAGACAAGTGAAAAGTAAGTGCATAATTTGTAGGATCATCTCCCACCACAAGATTTTCTGCTGCTTCTTCTAAGTTGTAAATTGAAATACCGTCTTGTACATTATCTATATCACATTGTACTAAGGGTACGTTTACAACCACATTTGGAAGTGGATCGACACCAATAGTATAGGGGCCAACAGCTTTACATTCTGGGAATATATTACTCACCATTTGCACATATAACGTCTGTGACGTTGAAGTATTCGTGTATAAATTTGTAATAGGGTTGGTGCCATTTTCTGCATCAAGCTCGCTTTCATAATGTGTAATGGTAACATCTTGTCCGTTAGCAATACTTCCATTAAGAGCTGTTAAATCAAATTCTTCTTCTAAATCCCCTGGGTTTGAGTAATCACATTGGTAGTATTCAAAATCTACAGGTAATACCGGAGTATCAAACACCTCAATATCAAAACTTGTGGTATCAAAACAATCCGTATTATCCACATTTTCGATTCTCACAAACACCGTTTCTTGCGTCAGCGTGTTAATGTATGGATTAGAAAATGGATTTTGATTATCATCCGCATCTTGTTGAGAAGCGTGGTAAGACACAGAAAAACTAGCAGCGTCTTGAGAATCTAACACATCAGGAGTCACCTCAGTATTGAAATCAAAAGAAGACACACCATCATTATCATCATCACACACATTAATATCATTCACAGCATTCGCAGTCGGAGTTGTATTGATAATCAACTTAAAATCTTGAGTTGCAAAACAATCCGTATTTGTAACATTTTCAATCCTTACAAACAAGGTTTGTTCAGAAGCAGTAGTATTGTAATAGGTAAGAGGCAACCCATTAGTTCCGGTAGTTGCATCCTCAGAACTCAAATGATAGCTCACGCTAAACAGGGTCGTATCTTGAGTTCCCAACACCACCGAATTTAACTGAGATAAATCCGTATCCATTTGCTCGTTTGTAAGATCCCCGTCCGCACCATCATCACAATTTTGCAAATCATTAATAGCAGCTATAACCGGAGTATCAAACACCTCAATATCAAAACTTGTGGTATCAAAACAATCCGTATTATCCACATTTTCGATTCTCACAAACACCGTTTCTTGCGTCAGCGTGTTAATGTATGGATTAGAAAATGGAT
>Ga0209504_1001650_pt1 | contig 16480 bp, 11 predicted proteins | sample COGITO_mtgs_1005_FD_184791 | JGI IMG/M metagenome (GOLD analysis project Ga0209504, IMG submission 184791) | Pelagic marine microbial communities from North Sea - COGITO_mtgs_100511 (SPAdes) (version 2) | ecosystem: Environmental > Aquatic > Marine > Epipelagic ...
ATTTCGTCCGACAGGATATCGCCGAACATATTTTCAGTGAAAAGCACATCGAATTGATTCGGATCGCGAGCCAGCTGCATCGCGGCGTTGTCGACATACATGTGGCTGAGCTCGATTTCTGGAGCGTTCTTGGCGAAGTAAGCGGTGACGACCTTGCGCCAGAGGACCGACGTTTCGAGCACGTTGGCCTTGTCGACGGAGCAGACGCGGTTGCCGCGTGCTTTCGCGGTGTCGATGGCGACTTGGGCAATGCGCTCGATTTCGCTGGTCTTGTAAACCATCGTGTCGATCGCTTGCTCTTCGCCATTTTCAAGTGTAGTGGTGGTCTTTGGCTGACCAAAATAGATGCCACCGGTGAGCTCGCGGATGCAGACGATATCGATGCCGTTGGGGATGCGGTTGTCTTTGAGTGGCGAGGCTTCAGTCAATTGTGGATAAAGCAGGCCTGGGCGCACATTGGCGTAAAGCGAGAATGCCTTACGAATCGGCAATAGCGCTGCTCGCTCGGGTTGATCTTTGGGTGGCAGGCTTTCCCACTTAGGTCCGCCAACGGAGCCGAACAGAATCGCTTCGGCGTTTTCGCAGACTTGTTTGGTCGAGTCCGGAAAGGCCACGCCGTGGTTGTCGATTGCAACACCACCGATGTCTGCGTGCGCATAATCGAGCGCAAAACCGAACTGGTCGCCGGTGGCTTTAAGGACGTCGAGAGCGACTGTCATGACTTCAGGACCGATGCCATCACCGGGAAGAACTGCGAATTTGAGTGTTTTCATATAAAATGCTGCGTAAACTTGGAAAAGCGGAGTAATCTGTCCTGCAACTCTCTGGCTTCAAGCCTTTTCGGGCCACTTACCCTATTGAGCGTCAAGCATTGGTTTGGATCGGCACCTGAGTCCTATGCAGACCTTGATCTTAGTTTTGTACGAACCGTGGGTCGCTCAGTGTTTTCAGGAAGTCGACTAGGGCGGCTTTGTCCTGTGCCGAGAGTTGTAATCCGGCTGTTGGATGTTTTGCTAAATTCGGGTCGAGAGTCGCACGTGATGTAACTCCGCTGCTGTAATGCTCGACAACTTCCTCGAGGGTTTGGAAGCGACCGTCGTGCATGTAGGGCGCAGTCAGAGCAATGTTGCGCAATGAAGGTGTGGAGAACTTGTTCGCATCCAGCGGATTTCGAGTGACTTCGAAAAGGCCTAGGTCACTGGTGGCCTCGAGGCCATTGTCGTGAAAACGGTTGTCAGTCAACAAGGCGCCCCCATGGCAGTGGAAGCAATCCGCGCCATATTGGCGGGAGCGTGGCTCAAATTCGGTCATAAAGAGCTCGAGGCCACGTTGTTCGCTGGAGTTGAGCTGGGCTTTGCCGCTCATTGCCTGATCGAACTTGGAATCATAGGATGTGAGACTGAGGAGAAAATTTTCAATTGCTAAGCCGATAGTCTGCGAAGTGATCGCACCAGAGCCGAAGGCATTGCTGAAGAGTGTGGGGTAGTCCGGGTCAGCAGTGAGTTTTTCGATGACATGGTCTAGAGACTCGCCCATTTCTCTGGAATCTTCGATCGGTATTAGGGCTTGCTCGCGCAGTGAGTGCGCGCGGCCATCCCAGAAAAAAGAGTCTTTCCATGCCAGGTTAAATAGCGGCATGGAGTGGCGACGGCTAAATTGGCCGTTTACACCTGCACTCGTCGCGGCTGGATCTGAGAGTGCGTGACTTTCTTGATGGCAGGAGGCGCAGGCGATGGTGTTATCAATCGAGAGTTGAGAGTCGTGAAAAAGTCGCCGGCCAAGTTCGATGCGTTCGACGATGAGCGGATTGTCGAGTGGTAGTGATGGAATGGGGAGGCGACTGCTCAGTTTGAAGGGGTAGGGAGTCGGTGCAGCTGGCAGATCAATGGGCTGAGGGCGTGCGTCGGCTTCTATTGGAGTTGTGGTGCGGATACGCTTGATTTGAAAGGCCCCAGGAAGATTCCTTTTTAATGCCTGAGGGATCGGATCATCTTCGCGGGAATGCGTTGAAGCTCCGTCTTTTAAAAAGGAGATGGGCACTGGCGCATTGAGCAACGCGGCGATATCAAAATCGATGTCGAGGGCGGCATTGGCGGTTATATTCTTTGGTAGTGTGAGTGTGATCGTGGTGCGCTGCGGATCATTAGCGAAGTGATAGACGTAGCCGGAAAGTTGACCATTGGACTGGCGGTAGGTGCCTTCGAGAGCGAGGAAGATGTAGCCCGTCTGCCAGTTCCAATGAAGATTGTTGAGGCTCGGATTGAGCGGATGCTTGGCGGCATAAAGGTTCGGGTCGCTGTGGTTAACTACTTCGTTCAATCCGAGATTAAACCGTATCGCCTTAAAGCCTCCTTCGGGAATTGAATCCAGTAGTATTTGTGTGCGGTGCTTTTTCGCGTCGATCCATTGAATCGAGTTTGGCAGTGCTAGCCAATTACCTGCGGTGCTCTGTAGCTCGAACTCACTGAGTAAATAGCTGAGCCGGGAAATTGAAAAGGTCTCCCTGGCTGATGTTTGATAACGCAGAGAATCGAGGATGAGCGGCTTGCCTATTACAGTGTGCTGAAGCGAGATTCCTAGGCTACCTGCACTTGTCGCTGATACAAACAGTATTGTAATTATGGATACAATTAAACGGGTGGTTTTATTGAGGGGAGTCGACATTGCAGAGAGACGAAGTAACTGTGTTCGATGTCTATTGAGGTGCAACGAAGATTTCTGTGGCGACAAAGATTCGGGTCGCATCGCCCATTGGAACGTTTGTAAAGGTCACGGTTGCAGTCGTATAAGGAGCGCTGGCCGTATCTGGAAGTGTGCATTTGACCCAATATCGATTGTCGGTATCGGTTTGATCGACGCGATCAATATAGGTCGCTGCGACTCCATCTACAGCGATGGAAGTCGGATCGACATTCTGATTTAGAGGAGCGCTGGATGAACCCGTGGTTTCTTCGAGATGTAGGTAGAGAGTGTCGCCTGAGACGACGATTGCAGTTGGACCGAGGTCGACGTCTTTCCCAATGAGTGCATTATAAGCGTAATAATGTGCATCGCCGAGCACTGCGGGGATGGTGAGTGGAACTTGTTGGTTCACATCGTCAACTACATGATACATCTCATAGGTTGAAGTGTCGCTTGGGTCTGTTGGGTCGCCGAATATGATGAGCCTATAGTCAGGATAATCGTCAGAGCGGATGGAGCGCCCATTGTTATTTGTGGCGCTGTTGAAGCGCTCGGAGACAACGCAACGTTCTACGGAATCTTGACCATTAAGAATAGGGAGTAGACTCTCAGAATCGATGGTGTCCACGGCTGCAGTGGCACTGGCTACGTCGATATCTGCGAGCTCAAGAATGGTCGAGAAGAGGTCTACGCAGTGCACGAGTTTGTTGCTGAGGCCAGTGCGAGTGACATCAGGGCCGGCCATGATGAGCGGCACGTGGACACCACCTTCGTAGAGTGAGCCTTTGGCGTGGTCGGTGCTGTATGGGGCTTGGACGACAGCACCAGGTGTGCCGTTGTCGCCGATGAGAATAATGTTGGTGTTGTCGAGGTCGACAGTCGCGAACAAGCGTCCGAGTTCGGTGTCGAGTGCTTGTAGGGCAGCTTCGTAAGCACCGCGACGATCTGTGCCTGTAACGTTTCCATCGACGTCAGTGGCATAGGTTGGGTAATCGTGGAGATTACTTGGTGGGTTATGGAAAGGTGTGTGAGGGGCGTTAAAGGCCAACCAGATAAACCACGGATCGTTTGGATTGCTGTTGATGAAGGAGACTGCTTCGTTGACCTGGTCGGTTGTGCTATACGTCGCGAAATTATTGATGGTGTTATTTGGGATAGTCGCGGTGCTTACTGTTTTGCTCCAGCCGGTATAATTCGTGACACCGCCTCCAAGTATCCCTGCGAAATGGGTCCAACCACCTAAAACTTCAGGGCCGGTGTTGCCACCGCCAAGGTGCCATTTTCCGAAGGTGGCGAGTTTATAAGGAGAGGTTTCAGCTGTGAAGATTTCAGGGAGTGCGAGCTCGCTAGAAGGGAGCGCCGGAGTGGAAGGATCGCCGACACCGTGACGAAAGCCATAGCGACCGGTAATGATGGTGGCACGTGTGGGTGAGCAAACGGATTGTGCGTATGCATTAGTGAATCGTAGACCGCGGTCGGCGAGCGCTTCCAGGGTTGGCATCGGCGCAAATGTGGTGCCTGGGTTTAAAGTTGTATTGTTGTCGACTGGGCTGGAATCGATGGCCCAGTCGTCTAGAATTACTAAGAGTATATTACGCAGTGGAGCCACATCATAGGTATTCGTCGAGCTGACTACAGTAGCGGATCCACCTGAAGGTGTGTAGTTTAGTTCTGCGGTGTGAGATGAGTCCGGTGTGAGTGTGTCCTCATCAAAGTCCAACTGTAGCGTTCCAGTTGCGGCATCGTAGCTGAGGATCGTTGCAGTGACACCGCCGACAGCAATGCTGTTGATTTCATCGAGCGGTGGGAGCGGCGAGAAGCTGGCAGTGAATTCTGAGAAAGCGATTGCCTCGTATTCAAAGCCATTGTCGTCAAAAGGTTCGATGGTGGTGAGGCTTGCGCGGTAGAATTGTTTTACTTCGTCGAGCGCACGGGCTGAATCGGGGGTCGATCCGAGTGAGCCCAGTTCGTTTTCTGCCGTGTCGGTAAGCATCTTCCATTCTTCAAGGTCGGCACTGCGCTCGATGAGATAGGTGCCACCTTCTGGGCCACTCCAAGTCAGCGTGACATCGCCAGCGATGGGTCCGACTGCAAGGCTGTCTATTGCTAGTCTAGCTTCGGGGCCACCTTCGAAGTATATCTCGGCCGTGGCGGGGAGGGTGTTTACATTCGTGCCTGTGGGGTTTCCGTAGAAAGTGCGGCCGATATTGTAGGGGTATTTCGGGGTGCCAACAGCATCGATGGATACGAAATATGCATAGGTGCCATCGGGATATTCGGGAGTCTTGCAGGAACGGCCATTATGCTCATCAAGATCGAAATGAGTGCCTAGTGTAAACCCGAGGTTGCCGAGGTAATCATAGTCCTCGATGTAGTGTCCAAGCGGATACGTTGCGTTAATCGCGGGGCCATATTGGCCCTCAGTGAGTGCGGCATTGATACCTTGAACTGCTGCGGCCCAACTTGGCAGCGAGGCGCGGGCTGTGTTGTTGAGGTTGGTCGTTCCGCTCGATCCGTCGCGGCTGGTGTAGCCTGAGGTCATGCGTCGAACGCTGCTAGTCGGGTCGTCCGGGTCGTCGTAGCCATACGGGCCATAGAGCGGATAGCCGTCCCGAACCCAGCCGATGATGGGAGAGTGTTGGCCATTGAAGTTTTCAGAATAGGTGTTGGTTACCAGAGTGTAATCGACACTGTCGCCAAGTAAGTTACGAAGTCCCGGAGGATTTGCATGGTAGTGGTGATTTTCGCCTGCTTGGTGTGCATTGGCCGAGTCGAAGGTGACGGATTCGTTAATGTAGGCATCGCGATTCCAGATGCCGTCACCATTAAAAGCTGTGTTAGGTCGAGCATCGGCATTATTTGCAGTGCTGTAGGAAAAGGCATCGCGGCTATCAAACATGGCAATACCATCGACAAAGTATCCGATCGAGCCGCCCCCGGTTCGGGTTTTACTGACTGGAACCATTCCAGGTTCTAGCGGAAAGCGGTAGATTGCCGATGAATTGCCAGGATAATTAACAAAGAGGTTGGTCTTGGCTTCATTGCCGTACCAAGGGCCCATAACGTGAAAGCCCAAGCCGGACGTGCGGATGTAGACATCGCTGCTAGTGTAGGTGATTTCGTGGACGCCTGCGTAGGTAGGTTCAGTTTGACCTGAGCCATTGTTTGGATGGATCCACGTGGTGACCGCATTGAGCGCAATCTGGTCCGCAGTCGTTTCGTAGATGCGTGCGTATTGACCAGAATTGAGTGTATGCCATGAGCTGAGCAAAGGCTCTGCCGCTAGTGAGGAAACAGTTAGTACAAGCAGGAAGAGGTGCAGGCGTTTTGTGGAACATGGCAGTTTGAACTAAAGCGATAACTGTATATCTCCTAAATTTCAGATAAGTTTCAGAAATTTAGGGTATTTGCGCAAGTTATCCTTAAAAGCTGTTAGTTCACTTTTTTTTTGCTGCGCCATCTCCGGCAGGTCTACGTCGTTGCCCGAGTATCACAGCGCCTGCGATGAGTGCTGCACCAATGACTAGGCGCACGAGGGTCTCGGTGCTGGTGTTTTCAATCTCGCCGAAGACAAACAGAGAGCTGAGCACGGCAAGGGGGACGACCGCGTTATTAAATGCGGCGAGGGTGCCGGGATTGCTGCGGGCGGCACCTTTATTCCAGAGAAAGAAGCCGAGGCCGGAGGCGATGCAGCCGAGGTAGAGCAGCGCTTGCCATTGCGAGGCGCTGACTTCCAGCATTCCCCAGTCGGTAAAAAGTAGGCAAAAAATCGCTGCGCAGAGCGTGCCGCCAATAGTGAGGAAGGCGAAGCAATTGTGATCGTTGATTTCTGGATGCTGCCGTTTCCAGTCGCGGTAGGCGACTTGGCCATAAGCGAACGCGAGTCCCGCGAGTTGCATGAGTGCGAAGCCGATCCAGATGTCACCCGAAGGCGTGCCTTTGGCTTTGATGATCGCGGCGCCGAGCACCGACAGTAGGGCAGCGAATAGGTAGCGCGGCGTAAAGCGGCGTTGTCGTGCGTCATGAATCAGCACGACGTAGACCGGCGTCAGCACGGTAAACAACGCGACGAGGTGCGAGGGGATGTAGTTGAAAGCCTTAATGTAGCAGACATACATCAGCCCGAATTGGATCGCGCCGTAAGCGACGAGTCGCAGGCTGTCCGTGCCGATCGCCTTTGGCCGAAGCCAAGGTAGGAAGAGTAGGGTGGCGCAGCCGAGTCGTAGCGTCGCGACGAAGTATGAATCCACGCTCGCCAAGGCACTGCCGATGAGGCCGAAGGAGAAGGCCCAGATGAGCGAGACGATGGCGAGGTAGAGCATTGGGGAGACTTGAGGGGAAGAGAGCGGAGACTTGAGGGAGGAGAGCTGAGGCTTGAGCTAGAGATCTGAGACAGTCGTTTCGGGGGATGATCGGATCCTCAAAATGAGATAAAAAAAGAGCCTTGCCGCGGTGCGACAAGGCTCCGATTGCTTCAAAATTTACCAGCGGTAAGTCGCGCCGATCGAGACTTGGTCGCCACGGCCCGGTATGCCGGGTACTTCTTCGTAGTCGTCGTCCCATGCGTTGTCGACCGCAACGAAGAGCTCAAGACCATCGACCTGTGGAGGGAAGACACTGACGCCGATGTGCGTAAAGAGCGCCTCTTCGCCGGTGCGGCGAAGAGCATTGTCTTCTTGGCTGCGCCATTCGTTGTCGATGCGCACTTGCACGGTTTCGCTGGGAGTCCAGATCGCACCGAGGGTCACGCGGTGGTTGGCGTAGTTGAGTGCGTAGAAGCTGGCGTCGATCGTGTTGTCGCCGTAGTCTTCGTCTTTATCAAGAAAGGTATAGCTGGCGATCGCCTCGATCGTTTCCCAGCGTTTGGAAGCGATCAGCTCGATGCCGAAGGTTTCGATGTCGACTGCGTTGGCGGCACGGGAATTTGTGCCTGCATATGTCCAGTCGACCAAGTCATCGTCCCAGCGATAGAAAAACGCCCCTTCGAACCTCCAGTTGTCACGTTTGATGGTGCCGCCGAGTTCCAGATTTTGGCTGGTTTCACGATCGAGGTCGGGGTTTCCTTGAAATGTGGCAGCTGTTGCTGTGGTGCTGTTGAGAGCATAATAGCCGGTGACTTGGCTCGATTCAGAATAAGAAAGGTAGACGCTTTCAGAATTGCCGTTGTGGTGCGTCCGCTTCCAAGTGACATCAGTGATGGCAGAAAGCTCGGAATCGCCCCGATTAGTGTTGTCGTAACTCACACCTGCGCGCGTAGTCAGGCTCTCGCTCTCACTGAGATCGTGGCGATATTCAGGTAGCACGCTAAGCTTGTAGCTGGTGCGAGATTCGAAGTGACCATGAGTAAGAGTGGTGGAGTCAATTTTATCAGCGTTGACTTGGCCCGCGTAGTTTATGCCGAAAGCGTCGTCGATACTGTGGAACCCAGAGAGACCAAGTGACGTGGCTTTGGTTTCGTGCTGGTATAGCGAATTAGGACTGAAACGATTATAGATATAATGATCTGAGTTTCGTCGGTGGGAAATTGTAGCCTGCCAGTTGCTGCGCTCCGCATAAGATTGTTGGTGGTTAACTATAAATAGGCGAGTCTTGATATTTTCGGTTTCATTGGAGCGCGCTTGATTGGCCTCTTTAGGAGTCGCATAAAGGCCGGGCCAGCCAAAGAATTTCGACTGATACCCCGCGAAGAAATCCGTCTGCGAGTTGGGGCCGACGAGCTGCACGCGTCCGGTGGTACGGTCGAAGTCGTGGTCGCCGTATTGAATGGTGCCATCGCTCTCGGAGCGGGAGGTCTCGATTTCAGCGCCCCAGCTCCAGTCGTCGGCATTGGCGAAGGTGCCAGTCACTGCCTGGTGCAGGCGTTGGAAGTTTAGGTCGTGGTCGCCGCCGCCGAGCGTGGCGCTGCCGCCGTCTTGGATTTGACTCCAGCCGTAGCTGATGGTGCCGACAGTGCTATTGAAGCCGTAGAGCGCGTTGTCTCCGGCCACCAGCACGTCTGGAGTGGTGAGCATTTCCGGTGCTATTGGCAGTTCGGCCGAGTAGTGTCCTGTCTGTGGATCGATGAGCGTGGCGCTACCGACACGAAAGCCGGTGTTCTCAAAAATGCCGCCGCGAATCGATACGTCGCCTTGCGCTTCCGCCATGTTGCGCGACTGAAAGTCGATGCGCGGGTTGAATTCTAGATTCGAAACGGGTGTATCGTAAGTGGTCACCGGACGTAGGTTGGCGACCTCTTGTCCGTGGATGACCAAGGTCGGAAGCGCGAAATTAGCCGTGTCCTCGACTTCGGTAGTTGCTGCCTGTTGTGCGAAAGCTGCGCTAGAAAGTGCGAGTGCTATTAAAGCGCACGAAGTGAATGATTTTCTGTTCATGCATGATGCAAAACGTGTTTGTTACATGGATTCAATTGTTAATTGAATTTATTTTAAACTTAACAATAGCAAGTGATCACGAATCGCTGTGCCGCGGCATGGCACCGGAAGGGGCACAAGATCGCAATCGACCAAAGGTAGAAGCCCAGGGACTGCTTGACCAGCGGAGTTTAGGCTAAGCCGTGGCTATGTGGGACTCAGGTTCAGTTCGTGGACTGCCTGCAGCCCTTTCAGCCAATGCGCGTCAATTCCGTTGGCCGCGGCTAAGAGTGAACCGACGACGACACCTCGATGACAATTATCTCCGCCGCAATGTGCATTTGCCAGGACGCCTGCGCTAAAATTGTCGGCGTATTTCCAGCATAGATAGAGGCTCGCGGTGAATGACTCTGGTAAATAGCACGCCATGCTTAAGTGCTTGCCGATGACTGCACGATCTTCGAATAGAGACCATGTATCGAATTGGCTAGGAGTGGCCCATGCGCAGCCATGTTGGGCAATTGCAGTGCGCAGGTCGTTGCCATTCTGCACCGCGGCAAGAATGCGGCAGAGTGCTTCAGTTGCTCGTACAACGTGTTGATTGCGGTGGGTTAGTTGTACGTGCTGAGTTGCGGTGGCGATTTTTGCGTCTAGCTCTGTGACGCGAATGTGTTCGAGCGCCGCGAGTAGTGCGGGCACGTGGCTTAGGCCGCCGATGTGTAGATCGTCAATGCCGCAATTTAATGGTGCTTTGCCTTGTGCGTAATTGTCGAAAAATGCGCGGTGATATTCTTCTAGGTAAGTATCGTGATGCCAGCCAGGCTCGAGCATTCGATCGATGTAGTGCTGCAGCCATTGCTCGGCGTCGTAGTTGCTATTTTCGCGGATCAGTTGATACAACTCTACACTCAATTTAAAGTTGATCGTGTTTTCTCCAGCTTTGAGGAACTGATGGTAGTGAATGCCGCGTTGGCCCCAGTATTGGGCTTGGTCATGGAGGATATCACCGCGTTGGTTGCGTGGCTTATATTTTGACCGCCAGAGAATGCTGCCGGAGTGTGGATTCTTGGCTGCGGCATAGCCGTCCAGTGCTGGATAGTCTTGGTCGAGTCCGCGCGTATCGTAATACCAATGCACGGGCATGGCGACTGCATCGGCCACCAGTGCGCCGAGCATAGCATGTTGTAAAGTAGTCGTCATTCGGCTGAGTGGTGGAGCTTGATTGTTGGTGCGCGTCAAAAACGGAGTGTCGGATCTCGCTTGAAGCAATGCTCCTTGCTGACTCGGTCAACATTAGGAGTCACTTTTTAGCTTCTAATCATCGAGTGTGAGCCGTTCGATACGGATGTTGAGGTCGCGTTCGTAGCGGCGGATCAACTTCATTTCTTCTTCGCTGGCGAGGGAGAGCGCGTGGCCGCTGGCACCCATCCGGCCTGTTCGACCGACGCGGTGGATGTAATCGTCGGAGCTCGACGGCAGATCGACGTTGAAGATATGTGTGACGCCCTTAATATCCAATCCTCTGGCGGCGACATCGGAAGCGATGAGTACTTTGACTTCGCCGCTGCGGAAGCAGTCGAGTGCATTTTGTCGCGCAAATTTACTTAAGTTACCATGGATGACCGCGAGCTGTGGATGTCGCCGGGAAAGTTCGTCGCCAAGCTCCTCGGCGCTGACGTTGCGGTGGACGAATACGATCGCCCGTTCGGGAGTGAGCGACTGGAGAAGTTGCTGTAAAACTCTGCCTTTGTTATGATAGCGTGTCTCGACGAAGCTGTGCTCAATGGCAGGTGGCTGGGCTTGCGAGGATCGTGCGGCGCGCCATTGCACGTCTTTGCCGATCGATTCCGCGATGCCGAAGGCACCTCCTTTTTGGGTCGCAGAGGTGAAGATTAATTGCCGGTCACGTGGCGTCATTTTGATGAAGGACTCGACGTCTGCGATTCTGTCATCGGCGAGCAAATTATCGGCCTCGTCGATCACCACGCTGCGGCATAGGTGCAGTTTGAGTTTACGCGTGCGCCCCAGTTCGAGCATGCGACCCAGCGTGCCGACGACGAGATGAGGCTTCTTTTTTAGCTTCTCCTTTTGGCGTAGCGCCGATGCGTTGCCGATCAAAAGCTGACTGCGAAGGCTTGGCGTTGTGCTCGATTCGAGTGAGCAGATGCAATCGTGGATTTGCACCGCAAGTTCTTGAGTCGGCGATAGAATGGCGACTTGCAGATCCGTCGTGCTCAAATCGATGCCAGCGAGTAGGGGCAGCAAATAAGCGAGTGTTTTACCGCTACCTGTGGGCGCGCTGAGCCAGATGTCCTGTTGATTGCGGACGATTGGGTAGCCCTCTATTTGAATATCTGTGGGCACGGTAATCTGCTGTCGCGACAGTGCTTCGATGCGACTGTCGCAGAGCCCGAGTTCTTTGAAGGTGCTCATGCGCGTGTTGCTAAGACTGCTCAGGAGTTGCGACGAGTCGAAGGGTTAGCTTTGTTTCGCCGATTTCGATGCAGTCGCCTGATACGAGTTTTTTGCGCTTCTGTGTTTCCACCACTCCGTTTAACAAGACTTTGCCTGCCGCGATCAATGCCTTCGCTTCACCACCACTGGCGGCGAGACCCTCGAACTTTAGGAGTTTGTGGAGCTCAATGGGCTCGCGGGTGATTTCAACATCTTTCATATCAAGTGAGCTTGACTGTGGCGTAGTCGTGGAGGCAAGTGCCGAGTCACTCGATTGCTTGCTTGCTGGCCGAGGTCGGATCGGGGGCTGGATTCCCTTATTTGACCGCATGTCTCTTTTCAGTTGTCCTTTGCATGGCTCAAAATTAGACGTTCACTCTTCGTTTTGCCCAGCAGCGCTTGCTGCGCACTCGCCACATCTTTATGAACAACGAAAACTCTCTCAATTCAGACAAAGAAGTCTACAAGCAGTTACGCGCACAGTCTTGGGACGCTTTGTGGCTGCATGAGGCGCCCTTGTTTGATGCCGGCACTGCTGAGTACCGCTTAGCGCGTGTTGGTTTGGTGCGCGCTTTAGGAGTGGTGGCGCTGGAGAAGGGAACTAAGGAGCAAAGAAAGCAAACCCAGCAATGGCTGATGAGCCTGCTGGAGGATCCGCAAGAGAAAGTGCGTCGTTATGCGATGGTCGCGCTGCCCAAACTCGGCGGGAAAAAAGAGAGCGAGGCAGCCTTGCTGTCATTGTTGGATCAGTCGACTGAGGCGCGCGAAGTGGTTCATCTAAGCCGCACCTTGGATAAAATTGGTGGTGAGGCGACTTTAGAGAAATTGGCGCATTTACAGGATAGCAGCGAAACTCTGCAGCAAACTGAGCAAAAAATTAAGGCGCAATTGGCGCGTAATGATCCGTCGACCAAAGTATTGATGAATGTTAAAATTCGGGATGCTCGAGGTTTGCGTATTCACCTCCGCACGCGTCGTGGCATGGAGCCCTTTGTTCGAGATGAACTGTTGGCGCATCCGACGCTCAGCGAGCGTTTTAAAATACTCAGAGTCAGTCCCGGTTGTGTCGCGATTTCTGCGGACAAGGCATTTACACTGGGAGAACTTTACCAATTACGCACCTTCAGTTCGGTTAACTTTGTGTTGGGCAGCGCCAAGGATACTACCAACGACGTTGCAGCCCTAGCCAAGCTCATTGCCTCGAAACGAACTCAGCGTTTATGCACTAAACTCACTGAAGGTCAGCCGCGTTATCGATTGGATTTCATCCGCCAGAAGGTGACTCCCAGTAAAGCGCAAACAGTGGTGAATCAGGCGTTTGCGCTGTGCCCCGAGCTACTCAATGATGCACGGCAAGCACCCTGGGCGATCGAGGTGTACCCCGAGAAGGTGGGTCTCTCTGTGGAGTTGAGCCCTCGTGTGCTGCCCGATCCTCGCTTTGCTTATCGGGTCGACGATGTGCCGGCATCCACACACCCGCAGTTGGCTGCCGCGATGGCTCGCTTAGCTGGTGCAGAATCTCAGGATGTGGTGTGGGACCCTTTTTGTGGCTCGGGCCTAGAGCTGATCGAGCGTTCGCTGTTGGGCGAGGTGAAGACGATCATCGCCTCTGATATTGATAAAAAGGCAGTCGCGGTCGCGCGGCTCAATTTAGAGTCTGCGTGTAAAGGTGGTGAAGCGCTGGCCATTCATCGTTGTGACTTTCTGAACTTTCGAGAGGTCACCAACATCGCTCCAGGTAGCGTCAGTCTGATCATCGCGAATCCGCCGTTGGGTCGCCGCGTGCGGGTCGATGATTTGCCAGGCTTGATTTCAAGTTTTTACCGAGTTGCTGCCGAGACATTGTGCCCAGGCGGGCGGCTGGTCTTTATCAATCCGCTGAAATTAGACAGCCCCGTGCCATCCTTGAAGTTGCAAGAACGCCATTTAGTCGATCTCGGTGGATTCAACTGCCGCGTCGAGAAATGGGTTAAATCGAGCTGAACCGTTGAATGCCGTCATTGAAGTGCTGTTCGAAGTGACGGAGTAAGCAGTGTGGCAAGGCTCCGGTATGCCAGCCCTAGAGTGTCAGGGATTTGGTATACATGCCTATGACGTCGATACTGATTGCGTAGAACGCTACACATAAAAAACGGGCACCTCATGTGAGGTGCCCGTTTGTGGAAAGTGCTAGAGCTGACGGCTACGCGGAAAGTCCTGCTTTTTTACCGAAGCACGACGCGGCGTATCCATAGATCGCAATCACGATGAAGCAGATCAAAGGCAGCACGAATGATGCCCGCGCGCCGACCATGCCAAAAACTGTTTCTTGGTCGATGATCATCGCTTGAAGAGGCGGCATGAGGCAGCCGCCTCCAATCGCTAGAATTAGACCAGCTGAAGCTAGTTTTGCATCCTCGCCTAGGCCGTCGAGAGCCAAACCGTAAATGGTCGGAAACATTAATGACATGCAGGCAGAGACGCCAACGAGGCACCAGAGACCAATCATTCCAGGAAGGAAGATAACTCCGAGTATGAGCACGGCGCCGCCGACAGCGAGACAGCTCAGCATGAATCCAGGGCGGAAATATCTTAAGAAGAAGGTGCAGATGAAGCGACTCGATACGAAGATCACCATCGCAATGATGTTGTAACCTTGCGCGTCTGCTTTACTCATATCCATTGTGGCACCAGCATACTGAATAATAAAGGTCCAGCACATGATTTGTGCACCGACATAGAAGGCTTGTGCAACGACGCCCCAGACATAAATGGGACGCTTAAAGAGGCGCCCTAAAGTTCCGCTAATATCCATAGGCTTGTGTTCCGTTGAGCCTGTGTGTGGGAATTTTGTAAGTGCAAAAATGATAAATGCGACGATGACGACGATCCCTAAAATAATGTAAGGCCCGGTAATTACCGCTAGATCGCTTTTGGCGATGGCATTAAAAGCGTCGGTGTCGGTGTCGAGTAGGACGCGACGTTCGGCTTCGGAGGCTGAATCAAGACGGGCGAGGATGAACTCTTTTGCAATGAACATTCCTGTGATCGAACCGATCGGATTGAAAGATTGCGCCAGATTGAGACGTCGTGTTGCGGTCTCCTCTGGTCCCATCGCAAGAATATATGGGTTGGCTGTGGTTTCTAAAAATGACAGGCCGCAAGTCATCACAAAGTAGGCCATCAGAAATGGGCCGAATGACTGGACCGAGCTTGCCGGGACAAACAGTAGGCAACCAGTAGCGTAGAGTCCGAGCCCGATCAGCACTCCGGACTTATATGTAAAGCGCTTGATGAAGAGCGCGGCTGGAATGGCCATGAAGCAATAACCGCCGTAAAAAGCCGACTGAACCCATGAACTCTGGGTATTCGTGAGTAGCAGCACATTCTTGAACGCAGCAACCATCGGATTAGTGATATCATTGGCGAATCCCCACAAAGAGAATAGGAATGTTACCATTATAAAGGAGATCAGGAAATTGCGCGGTATCACCGGCTTGTTGTCAGCTTGGCTCATAGCTATATTTTTTTGGGAGTGGGGGTTTGGAGATGACGTCAGGAGACTCCTGGTGTCGCTCGCTAATTGTTCGGATCTAAAGAGACCCTGATTTTTAAAGCAAACTATCAAGGCATATCTGCAAGGCTTTTTTATTTAGGAATGGTGGATTAGGCAGGTGTTGGCGGATCGATTTTCACTTGATCTACTAAGGTCGACCCAAAAGAGCCGTGCCTCATCTGTGGGGCACGGCTTTTTTGACGGATGTTATTTCAGTCATATTGTTGGACGTGCAGAGATTTTATTGAGATGTTACCTTTCTGCTCGACGCAAACAGAGGTGCGGCTATCACTGTGGTATGTGCTCCATGGTTTTTACAATTGCGAATCAAAAAGGTGGTGTCGGTAAGACCACGACTGCGATCAATCTCAGCTATGCGCTCGCAGAGAGCGGAGTCAGGACGGTGTTAGTGGATTTGGATCCACAGGCAAACGCGACGAGTGGTCTCGGGTTGGAAAAGCTCGAAGGTGGCAGTTTATATGGCCCGCTCTGTGGCGACGGCACTGCTCTGGAGAAGGTGCAACCGGTTGGGTCAAATGGTAATTTGTTTATGATTCCATCTGAAGTGGATATGGCAGCGATAGAGATCGAGCTGATCCAGCGTGATAATTACTTGGTGCAGCTGCGCGAATGTTTGGCTCCGTTGCGCGAGTCGGGCGATTATGATGCCATTATTTTGGACTGCCCACCAGCGTTGGGAATGTTGTCGATGAACAGTTTGGCAGCTGCGGATTACTTGCTCATCGCCTTGCAGTGTGAGTACCTAGCGATGGAAGGCCTCGGGCAAATTCTGAAGGTGGTGGATAAACTGCGTGAGGCAGGAGTGAACGACGATTTGGCGCTGGGTGGTATTTTGATGACGATGTTTGATCAGCGTACCAATCTCTCCCACCAAGTCGTCGGTGAGGTGCGTAATCACTTCGACGAGAAGGTTTTTCGGTCGATGATTCCTCGCTCGATTCGTTTAAGTGAAGCGCCGAGTTTTGGGCAATCAATTTTCGAGTATGATCCCAGTAGCTCTGGTGCGAATGCCTATCGCTACTTGGCAGAAGAAGTGATTGAGCGCTTCGACCTAGGTAAGTAGATCTGTGTGGCAGCGATACTCTGGTCGCTTCGGTATCAATTCTAAGCAGTGAGGGCGACTCGCCCTCGTTTTGCCTAAGTGGGCGAGTCGCCCTCGTTTTGCCTAAGTGGGCGAGTCGCCCACACTCCTATAGCTGTCGCCGTTTTTTGTTTGGTTCGATTATGAGCGATAAAAAACGACAAGAGTATCGCTTTTCCGACGCACGCTGAGCTAGGTTGTTGGTGTAATGGCAGACCCCGAACCGACTTCAGGTATACCTGTGCTAAATGATTTTTGTGATCACCTCGCCTTGGAGCGACGTGTCTCCGCTTATACGGTTCGTAATTATCGTGCTGCGGTTGAGCACTTCATGCGATGGATGCAAGGGCGAGGGGA
>Ga0209504_1001662_pt1 | contig 16421 bp, 13 predicted proteins | sample COGITO_mtgs_1005_FD_184791 | JGI IMG/M metagenome (GOLD analysis project Ga0209504, IMG submission 184791) | Pelagic marine microbial communities from North Sea - COGITO_mtgs_100511 (SPAdes) (version 2) | ecosystem: Environmental > Aquatic > Marine > Epipelagic ...
TTCCATACTGTATAGGATGTCAGGGTCTTCCAAGTTACTAACGATCTGTATCTGCTGGTCGTTCACACCTATGACTATAAGAGTCTCGTACTCTTCACACAGTGCTGCAAGGTCTGGCCTTAGCTTAACTACATCACCCATCTTTCTTCATCCTTTCAACAGTTCTCATTGTACCTAGCCCTAGCATACCCATCAGTACAGGTAGCATAACCGCTGTATCTGCTTGAGGTATTGTAACACCAAAGGCTGCTGCGAGGGGAGAGATCAGGAAGTTTACTGCGAACCCTGCAACACACACCCAACCTGTAGCTGGCCTCCATCCTGCTTGGAACCAGTTGCCTCCTGCTTCTGCTTTGTTGACTTCGATCTGAGCCAGTGCGATTTCCTGCGCGTGGCGTTCAGACATTGTTGCAATCTCATGGGCGATCTTCTGCTTGGTATCCGCATCGGGTATGAACTTGTCCAGTAAGTTAGTGACAGGTGCTATAAACTTCTCAATCATTACTTCCTTCCTAACAGCCCTTGGACTGTATCTGATTCATAGATTCTTAAACCTAACCAGACTATTGTAAACAGTGATGCTACAGGGGGCAACCATGCTGCCAGTGCTAGTATCCCAGTTGATGCTGCTGCTATATCCATTGCTTCCTTTGTCTCTTCGACCATGATAGTTCTCGTTAATTAATCTGCTGTTTGCAGTGATAGGTTGGATGAAAGTTCGGCAACAACACCAAGGTGAGGAACAACCACTCCTGTGCCGCCACCTTCGCTTGGCTTGTTGATTGTAAAAGCTAGTCCTTCTCCTGCATCTAGTCTTGGCTCAGTGAAAGGTATCTCAATAATCTGACCAATCTTCCAGCTACCAGTACCACCTGATTCTATGGTTTTAGTTTCAATCCTTGCAATCTGTCCCGCAAAGCAATCTTCTGCTGGGGGGGTTTGACTGTTTAGAGGGCAAGTAGTTTGGTCAGCTCTTACTTTAATAAACTGTATCTGAGCATAGTTAGTGTCGTCTGCAACCAGTTCGCTGTTAGTCACAAGGTACAGCTTCTGAATGTACGTTGTGCCTCTAGCTACATAAAGAGAAGTACGAGCAAAAGGAGTCCCAGCGTTTGCGTCTTGAGGCTTGTATATGTTGGCAACAACAACATTATCATCATTAACGTGTTTAATATCACCTACATAGCTAGGGTAATATATCTTCCTGGCAACACCACCAGTCAACAACGTTGAGTCGTTAGCAGTGCCAGTGAAAACATCACCTACACTATACGATTCGCCTGTAGTTTCAAAATAATTATTCCATTTGTTTTGTATTTCTGTAGAGTTATAAAATTTTAAAGTGCCGTTGGTTACTGCTCCGCCTGTAGTAGCTGCACTTAATACAAAGTTTGTAGAGTCTGTTATAGAAGCAATGGTTGCGCCCACCGGAATACCAGCGCCAGTAACACTTAATCCCGCTACAATAGAAGAATTAGCATCGTGGGTAACAGTCGTGCCATCGTTGTAGTCGCACGTGGAGTCAGTAAAGCTGTATCCTAAATCAAATATCTTATACTCTTGGCCTTCCACAAAACCACCAGTACCTGCGATAGCACCTGTTAAAGCAGCCTGACTATTAGCTGTACCTACAAAAGTATCACCATATGCCCAAGTCTTATCTATACCAGTGTATGTTACCCATGCCGCATTGCCGCCTGTACCCAACTCTCTAACAACAAACGAGTTACCTACACTCCAGTTACCTGCCTCTAGGGTAGCAAACTTCTTCTGACCTGATGGAACCGTAGGTGCCTGCAATCCTGATACACTTAACTGATGACCTTCAAACATTCCGTTTGTTGCGTCAATCTCAATTAAGTTAGCAGTGCTTTTTACTGGTGATCCTACTCGTATTCCACCGCGATTGTAATCACGAATAGAAGAGGTTTCCGCACCATTAAAGTAGAAATATTTAGACTTGTCAGGAGCGTTTCCTGTAAAGCCATTGATATGCAGGGAGGAACCTGTGTTTACTTCAAAGCATTTATAAGGGACTTCTAGTCCAACCAAGTCAACCTGATCAACACTGATGGATGCAATCTCGGCACTACCCTCTACCGCACCCTGCGTACCTATAACAACTAAGTTTGACTTTGCTCTCCACTTCTCACCGTTAGGGTCATATCCCTTATTAGGGTTTAAAGGGTCAGTAGTAACTGGCACAGCAGGTAGCTGATTGTTAGCGTGTAGGAACAAGTGTCCTATCCGAATCTTACGCGCTCTGTTAGATACGTTAGGAACAACCTTGAGTGCTTTACCACGAGGGTAAATGATGCGTAACAGAGGCATCCAGATGTTGTTGTCACCTTGGCTAGAACCGTTACTGCCTATCTCCATAGCGGCATTATCGTACTGTACACCCCCAATCAAGTTACGGTTGCCACAGTTCTTTATCTGAATGTTCTCAAACGTACTCTCACGCACAGTATCTGAGGTATAGCCTACTGCCGCAACAGCACCTGTCATACTTGCACCGTTATCTTGAGCTTCAAATGTCTTGCCGATTCTATAGGTAACGTCTGTCGTGCTTAGATAAGCATTCCATCGCGCCTGAATAGCTGCTTCTTTCTCGTCCTCGTCATCACCTGTAGCAGTACCAAGGAAAGCAATCTTGTATTGCTGCCCTGTTACCCATAAGCCTGCATTTATTTTAGTAACGTTAGCGTTACCCAAAGACATACCTATGCCTAAGAAGTCTCGGCACTCAACATCAATAATCATGTCGTCGTTCAAGCCAGTAAAGGAAAGTCCGTTTGCTCTAACTGTTCGCTGTCTACCTAGCAAAGTAAACCCTACAAGCTCTACTGATTTTTCTTGATCTGTAAAGTAAGGCTTCTCGTTAGTTCCTGTTCCTTCGGTTCTACCACAATCAGTAATAGTTAAAAGGCTACTGCCTACAGGGAATGTTGCGCCAATGTTCAGGAATGACATTAACTTGCCAGTACCATGAATAGAAACAAGAGCTTTATCCATTACAAGCGGAGTGTTTGTTGTAGCAATGCCGTCAGTAAACAGGACTTTATAGTTATTTGCTTTAGCCGTAGCTAACAAAGCAACAAGAGCAGGGCCATTGTCAGTGCCGTCAGTCTGACCTTCACCGCTTCTTTGGAAAACAGCATCACGCTTAATGCCATATTGCAGGTCAATGATTGCTCCGCCTTCCCATGTTGCCTTAGCCTGCCCATCAATTCCTACTAGGTCAATGTAAGAGCCGCCATCAGCTGTGCCAGTGTCAACATCCACAATTTTGTATGTATTGCCGCCACCATCGTAAGTGCTGTAATAGCCAAGGGTTGTAGCAACATCTCCTACTTCTAGGCCAGAATTGTTAACCATATCAGCAACAGTGTTGCAGTAACTTCCAGAGCCAACAGCAATAGCAGTAGGGCCACTAGCAACAAAAGGTCTACCCAAGCTGTCAAACTTTAAAAACTTATTAGCCCTATTGGCTTTAACTGGGAGTGTCATATCCACAGTAGGGTCTTGATCCTTTAGGCGTATTGCTCTGCTAATGTCAGTTTGCAACTGATTCATGGCAATGTAGCCTTTGTCCATATCTCCATTAACATCGGATGCTAAGAAGTCGCCAGCATTTTGGTACTGGGTAGTGCGGTCAATAGGCATTGCAAGTAAGATACTGATTGTATCTCCATCAGAGGCAGGAGCGGATAGCGTAACAAATCCACCGCTATTACTAACGATGGCAACTGTGTAGTCTGTATTCAAAGACAACACTGCACCGCTTTTAATTACCTTTAGATCAGAAGATAAAAGAGCTTGGAATGTATAGTTAAATACATTTTGTCCAAACGTAGCAACATAATCATTTCTGGTGGTAGAGCCGGTAACAGACATTTTTATTCCTCAATAACTTTAATCATTCCTTGGGTTGATTATACTAAAAATTGGTTAAAAAATATACAGCTATCAGTCAACAATAGACTTTTCTACAGCATCAAATCCATGCTTTAAATAGAATAGATTTTGCAATGGAACAAGCCTGCGAAGAGTTCTAACGTCTGCCTCAGTCATCGGCTCCTTGCTTGTAAGCGCATTACTAGCTGCCACAGTGGTACTCAGTAGGCTTCCAAGTGTTGGGCCTAGCAACGACTCAGCTTGGCTTCTTGACATAAACCTAGACGCATGAGTGCTAACACCTAGCAAAGATCTTAGTCCAACACTGTTGCCTGATATTTTCTCCAAGGTAAGGTTCGCCTCGCCAAGAATGCCCAGAACACCAGATCGGTCAATACCCTCCATAACAAGAGTGGCAGGGTCGGTGCTAACAGGTCTGCCTGCAATACTTTCTTTGATGTAATAAGAAAACATACCCATGCCAACTAAAGCCAGCACTCCGCCCAACGTGTTGTTATCTTGGTTTTGAAGAGCAGCGATAACAATTCTTTGGTTTGATGACAGTGTGAAAGCCCTGAACTGCCCGATAGCTTTACCTAACTCAGAAGACATAAATAAAGGCTTTTCTTGTCCAGGCATAATGATAACTCTATCGGACTCTTTTCTTACTGCCGCCCCCCACATTCTTTCAAGGTCTTGCCTGTCCCAGTTTTTTGCGCCAGTCTGCCAAATCCCACCTTCACGAGTGCCGTATAACTTAACTTGCTCCCACATATCGTTTGCAGATTGCTCGTCAATGCCAAGCCTTCCTAGTCGCTTGTCGTATATCCCTTTTTTTAGATTATCAAAGATAGACGTTTGCATGGTAACAGCGTGAACCTGCTTTATTCCTGAAGTCCAGTAGTCTAGTACGTTTATCTTGCCAAACTTTGCGGCCCCCGATCTAAGGCCTCGCTCAACTGCTGTGCCACCTTGGACGTAATCTCCAACATCTGCAATCAAAGAAGACTTGCCGCCCATAAAAGCATCAGTCCCTACGCCCCACATTTTAGCTTCTTCGGCAACTAACTTAAATTGCTTGAGGTTGGTTACTAGTGGCACAAGTCCCTTAGAGAAAGACTTAGCAAACCCCTCCGCCATTACAACGCGAGCAATATCAGGCAAGCTAGATATGGTCACACCACCCAGTAGGCGCAAGTAGTTTAGGTCACGAGCCGATCTACCTATTCGAGTAAATATGTTATCTTCTTGGTATCCGTAAACACCTCTCATGCGATCTCTAATGCCAGCAATGTCTCTAATGTCAGCATCACTTTTTCTGCTAAGCCTAAGATTCTCTTTTTCTTTTTGCTTGTCAGTCAGGTCTTTGCGCTTCGATGTTGCTAACTGTTTCTGAGAATAATACTGCTGAATATCTTTTATTTCATCGTCAAGTGTAACGCTTTTAAACTTTCTCGTTAGCTCAATGTCAACAGCAGTCTGCTGGTAATATCTTTTACCTAAAGTCTCAATGTCATTCTCAAGAAACTCCTCGATTATCTCATCTTCAATGGTAAACTTTCTTGACTTTAGTGGGCCGCGCAATGCAGCAGAGCCTCTTAAAGTAGCACCGTTTCTTCCTGAGCTAAATCCTTCGCCCATCTTCCAGTCGTATGGCAACCTGCCGTCAGGAGTTCCCCTGATCCGATCTGCGATGTCTAAAGCAATGCTCTCATAGTCTTCTGGCTCAAAGTCCCTACCCTTCTTGAACTCTGCTTTATCTATGATTGCCTGTAGTTTTGCTCTCTCGCCATCTGCTGCTTTCTTTCCACCTTTCTTTGCTGCCTTAGATACAGGAGTAACCTGATCTGGAGTAAACGTCTTGCTTGCTGTAGTTCCCAGCTTTTTATTAACAAACTGCACAACAACATTGTTATCATCAGCAAACACAACTTTGCCAGTGTTACCTCTATCTCCAGCTCTAACAGTAGAACCAACAGGGGTCGGCCCAACGGCACCCTCTGCAACATCTGCTACATCAGCAATGTCACCAGCATCGAGTTTAGCCTGAGCATCCTTAGCATCTCGATATAGAGTCTCGTCCTTGTCTTGGAGCCACTTAGAGACCTTAGATACAAATGATGGAAGATTGGTGCTAATCTTATTCTTGTTGTAGATTCTGTTAAGGTAGTTTACTGACGTTGAAACATCCACATCTTCTGGCAACATCTTCAGCTCTATCATTTCATCCCTCAAGGGATCGTACAGCTCTGAACGCCAAAAATCTGCTGATGCTTTAACTTCAGGTATGTCACTTTCACCAGTACGAACAGCCCTAGCCACAGCCTCATTAAACTCGGTGGATGTCATTACAGGCTCGTCTTTACTATAGATGGTGCGCGTACCTGTCTCTGTTTTTTCTGACTTTACAACTCCGCCTTTGCCACGGTACTGAGCATAGAGCTTGCGATGGTTATCAATAGATGAGTAGACCTTGCCAATTTTAATGCCTGCCAACGATTGAGCAGACTGCAATGGAGCCGCATCAATATCCATAACATTCTCAGCAAGCATATTAACTGTTCGTCTTGTGCCAACGTACTCACTAACAGATGTTCTGCTGAGAGGGTCAAACGGCATAGCTTTAAGTAATGCTCTGGGAGCCTTCCCTTTAACCTCAAAACTACCAACAACTGTACGAGCCGCACCAACACTGTCGTCGCCTACAGGCCCAGTCTTAGCATTAATGGTTGGATTAATTCCTTCAGCTATTTTTGGCTCAACATTCATTACATCTTCTAATTCAGATAGAACCTTGTCATCAATACCGTAGTTAGCCAGCTTTTGTATAGGAACGCCTAGAATGCCGCCTAAGAGCGTTGAAGCACCAATGTTAACTGCTGACTCACTATAAGTCCTTGTAAGCTGTGTAGAGTGTAATGCGGCCTCCTGGATGGCGCTCTCAACACCGACAACAGACCCAGTAACAGCGGCACTACTTAATATACTTTTACCTGCACGATAAGTGTTAGCAGCCAAGCCACCAAAAGCCAGCATAGATGTTAGATCAGCAGCCGCCACTGGTAGAGCTAAAACAAAAGATGTAGCTCCACCCCTAGCAATAGTATCCCTATCCTTTCGCTCTCTTTCCATCTGCCGTCTTACAGTATCTAGCTCATCACTGCTATCAGCAAATATGGCAGTCTCAACAAATGCCTTGTCATTACGCTCATCCTCAGTAAACATGGAGTAAGCATCAAACGTAGGGTCGTCTTTGGTGTCAGGCAATCCCTCAGGCTCAACAAGCCATGAACCAATCATGTTCTCTTGACGGAACAATGCCTTACCAATTTCTCCCAGCGTAGGGTCTTCCTGTGGGATAACTTCTTGAGGCTCTCGAACTAACTTTTCACTAACGAGCTGTGTTGATAATGATGGCACAAATGGCATATTACTTACCTTTATTTTTTTGCAAAGAGGCTACATAGTTGTCACTGGCTTGCTGCACAGAAGACTTGACGTATTCATAAGCGTCACCTATCTCACCAATAGCAAATGGAACTCCTGTCTGCTCAAGAATCTTCTTAACAAGGGAAGGTGTAACCTTACTTGGAGCTTCAACAGCCGCTGCAATACTTCGACCTTGTATGGCAAATGGGCTATTACTAGATGCCAGAATGTTACCCAAAGCTGCTTCAGTGTTTTTGTCTAAAGTTGTGTATGTTTGCTTTTTCAGTTTACCATATGGGTAAAGAGCTTTTTCACCTGCAAGCCGATTATTTTCCTCTTGCACCTTTGTGCCAGCCTCAACATCAGGATAGTACCTTGGGCTTGTCTGACCATCCTTGCTAACAAATGTAACTGCATTGATAGTGCCATCATCTAACTCAACTGTAACTCTGTAAGTTGGCTTTCCAGAAGATGCCGTTCTTGCGGTTTCTTCGTCTGACTCAAGGTATATGTTTTCACGAGGAACATCCAAACCTTGCTCTAACAACTCTGACTTTAGCTGATCTCGTATGTAGGTAGTGTCGTCAGTACTAGGAAGCTTGTATGCTTCAAATTGGTTTGGCGGATATTTCATTAACCCAAACTCACCGTCTTTCCAGTTTGCATTTATCAGCTTCATAGCTTTTGCTTTTGCTGACTCAATATCGACTGTGCCAGACTTATATAAATTCTCTACGAGTTTTCCGTAGTCTTTTACCATCAATGGTAGTGAGGGGTTGTTTTTAATAAAATTACTTTCCCAAGCAAAAGTCCCCTTAAACTCAGATATAATTTCACCTCTATAAGCATCAGCAAAGGTGTCTTTATCTTCTTTAATTTGATTGGCTCTAGTTTCAGCCATAGCTCTGCGCTCAGGTCTGTCTGACGCTGTAATGTTATTAGCGTTTTCGATTGCCTTTTCCATTGACATATAGTTCATTGCATCCATAACCTGATCTGCAAAAGCAACCTCTTGAGCGTTAAATGCCTGCTCGCCAATTCCTGCTATTGATTGTATTCGGTCAATAGTTTCAACTGCGTACTCAATCTTTGCTGGGTCATTAGATCGTAAACTATTCCTGATCTCTGTTCTGACCTGCGTAGGAATGTACCCAGTCTTAGCCGCAATGTTTGCCTGCACTGTACTTCTTACGTCTGGATCAAGTGGAGTTCCTGGCTCGGTAAGTTCGTAGTAATCATCTACACTCTTCTGTGTAGCAACAACAGCGCGATCAGTTGGCTGTGGCGCTCCTGACACAAGGTTTGACACATCAGCAATATCACGATTCTTGGTTATTTCCGCAACAGAAGTTTTTTGTATTTCTACCTCATAGCTTGATCTTTCTGCTGGGCTGAGTATTCCTCTAGCCTGCAAATCATAAGCCTCTGAGATAAGCTCTGACGGAGTTTTAGTGCTAAGTTTAACGCTGGTATTGTAGTCAGCTTTGATATTTTGCTCTTCAACTGTAAGAGTAGCCTTCTCTTTTGAGTATGCCACTGCCTTAGAAGCAACCGCTGCATTCAACTTGGTTATAAGCTCTTGGTTTTTCTCTGCACTCAAATCTGCATCAGGGTTTTCACGCAATGCCTCAACGATTGCACGACCATCTTCAATCTGCTGTTCTGGAGTACGACCTTCTGCTCTAATAGCTCGGTCAACTTCACCCAACTTACCTTGAACAATAATTCTTTCGTTTTGTGCAGTCAGTAACTCGGCCTGACGATCTGTAGTCATGTCACCCTGATCTACAAGTCTCTGCAAGGAAACAGCATACTCGGTAGCAAAGTCAGCTGTAGAGGCAACGTCACCAGCAAAGGCGGCATTAGATAAACCCTTCTCGGCAACATTAGCAGCTTGACGAATGTTGGTGTTAGAGGCGTCCATCGCTTTTTGTTTTTGTGCTTCGGCAATATTGCGAGAGGTAGGATTATCTAGGCGAGCAAACAGGTTTTCAGCTTTGCCTTTGTACTCTTCTGGCATAGCGCCAATAAGACCCTCTCTTTGAGCCTTGACTGATCTTGCATAACCTTCAATGTCGTCAGGGAACTCAGCAGCGGCAAAGTCAACAATATCGTTAATCTCTACTGCTACGTTAGCCTCATAGGTGTTACGCATAACAGCGTTGGCCTGAGCTGCACCAATTTTGTATGCGGCAACCTCTTCTGCTGGCCCTCTTAGCTCACCAGTTTCAGGGTCAATAGTACCTGTTTCAGCACTAGCAATTTCTGCCTGCTTGACTCTTTCAGCAGTTACCATAGGCTTTGCTATAGATAGGCTAGTATCGGCTATTACTCCACCTAAACCAGCCAATGCTCGCATCTTGTCAGCTTCAGAGGTATCTAAAGCAGTAGGAGTAAACTTACCGTAAAAACCAATTCGTTCTTGTTTAGCCATTATTGTTCCTTATTATGCGAATGGATCGCCAGAAATTCCAGAGTAATCACCACCCCAATCACCACCACCACCACCACCACCACCACCAGTATATGCAGCAAGACTACCAACACCTTGTAATAGTGTTCCAGCAGCAGCATATTGACCGGCTTTTCTAGCATTAGCACCCTGACGACGAAGTTGAGCCTGAGCAAGCCTATCAGACAGCTTCATCATGCCTTCGCTTAAACCAATATTCTTGGCGCTTTCTAGTGCAATACTAGAGGGAGTTCCTTCCGTCTTGATGCCTGACACACCTAACCCTACAACATTAGCTGCAAGGGCTGCATTGAGCTTCTGCTGGCGTTCTAGTTCACGACTCTCAGCGGCTATACGTTCTTGCTCTGCTTGAGCCTTCATGGCCGACTCTTGTGCCTTACCTGCCTGTACTGTTCCGACAGCGCTAACTGTTGTGCCAACTGCTGCTGCCGCAATTAAAAGCTCTGTGGCTGTTGCTGCTATTACCCAAACCATTTAAATACCCTCCGGCTTAATAATAGCCGCTTCTAATTCATCAATATCTGTTAAGTGCGTAGGATAAAATCCAATCCAAGTACACCCTGTCTCGCTATATATAACACGTTTAGTTCCTGGTACTGTTTCACCTAAGTACGGAGCTGTAATCTTTTCCCTTTCGTGAACACTGGATACTTCACACTCACCAGACACAACGGTAAACAGATGCTTGCTTTTGTGCAAAGCTCCTACAACAATACTTCCTGGAGGCATTACCATTTCTCTTGCGTACATCCCATCAGAGAAGTGGTGTCTTGTAACTATATCTGCCTGTGGAAGCTCTTTTATTATTTCTTGTAACTGGTAAATACTATCTTGCGTTACAACATCATTCACGAAGACTCGACCTCATATTGGATAGCTTGCAGATGGAATGGCGTACCGTCTGGCACTGTAATCTCTGGGACTACTTCTGTAGACCAACCATTACCACCGTTTTTATCCTCTATGATACCAGTTCTAGGAGTAAATGGGGTGTTCAGTGGAGTATTTTGGGCATCGCCAAACTGCCTAATAGAAACAGCATTACCGTCAATGTAGATGCCAGCACTCTCATACACACGCAAGTTAATGTTAGTAATTTTCTTGCGCTTCATAGTGTTTTGCCCACCACGAGTGCCAGGATTAGTATTCAAAGGCATAGTCTTTACCTTTACATCAAAGGTTAATCCAACCTCTAAGACTCTACTGGTAAATCCACTCATTTCTGCAGAAGTAATAGTTATGCCATATTCACCGCCAGATTCTGTAACATCTCTTTTAGCTAACACATCTCCGTCAGCTAATACCTGAACAGAATAGCCAAACAGCCTGCTGCCTTGAGTTAATGGCACAAACCCAGAATTAGTAATAGTTATCTTTTCGCTAGAATCCAACAAGTGATCAAAGTTCCAGCATTCAATATCTACAGAACCTGTACTTTGGCCTGTGCTTCTTTGGGTAACTTGATACATATATCCACCAGCAGTAGCGCAAGTTTTAATTCTACAGTCTCTTGTAAAATTATTGCCTGCCGCCCCTGTGTGCGGTGTCCACCTAGAAAAACCATTAATATCTTGGCTTCTCATTGTGTTAAGAACTGCGCCTGCACCATCAGCATTAACTAAGAATACCCAGTTAGCGTCTTCAGTAGTAGTTCCTGACAATGTCGCCATAGCTACAGGTTGATTAATTAACTGGCTAGACAGTACAGATAGGTCGGCAGAAGTGTAAGCATCTTCACCAAAGTTAAACAAAAACTGTCGGAGCGTATTGCCATTTTTATCTACAAACAATGTAGCCCCATCAAACGACTGAGCTTCTAGGTTAAATGAACCATGCTGCGTCTGCGAAACAACTTCAATGTTAGACGGTGTTTGACCTTTAACTAAAAACTCTGCTCCCTTACAAAACACTTGCAAGCCGCGATCAGGGTTAATATCAACAATGTCAGTTAAACTACGAGAATCAATCGTGACAAAGATACCTTCATCATCCTCGCCTTCTTCACCAAAAAAATCGTAATAGTTACCAGCTCTACTCGTAAATATACTTTGCGGCTTAGACTTGCTTCCACCTAACCATAAACGGCCTTCATGGAATACGCCTTGCTTAGGATACCCTCTAGCTGCAGACCATACATCTTCAGTTCTTGGTGAACCTTGGGTTGTTATCGCAAAAGCCGCAGTATCTTCTGGATCTCCTGTAGTTGGAAAACCAGTAAATAACTTATATTCTCCAGCAGAGTCATCCCTCATTGAAATGGTGTATGTATTGTAGTCTCCGCTAAAAACAGGAGTGACAGTAATTCCGCTAAAACCAAACACAGGCATTTCTTGCAAGTTTTTTTGCAAGTTAAAGGCGCTAGACTCCATTCTGTCCGTACCAGCCGCATCCGCTGCTCCGTTACCAGCGTAAGTGATGTCTTTGCTTGTTACACCTTCAACCGTAATCTTATATCTTTTCCCTACTTCAAAGCCACTAACAGACATTGTCTGTACTGCTGTAGTTGGGGGAGGGCTATCGCTATCGTTATAGTCGTACTGGGGAACATTTACAAAAGGAACTGCATCTACAGCAAATGAATTAACAGTGTCTAGTCCATCAAATACAATACGCTGGGGCGGATAGTCTTCGTGAAACATTAACATCACACCCTCAGTTTGACATACTTTTACTTCAGGAATGTCAGCACTAAGATAAGGCAAAGGTACATCCCCAACATATACGGTGTCAGTGCTTCCTGCATGAGGAACTCTATAAACTCTTAAACTTAAATTAGTTAATACAGTTAAATAACTTTTGTCGGAAGCATATTCCCAGCCAAACAATTTGTAATTGCCAACAGGAGATGATGAGCCAATTTCAGTGTTAAATACAAACTCAGCAATTTTGACCTTGTACCCACTTGGAGCAGGAAGATCAGTTCTCAATCGCCAGTATCTTTTCACTAAAGTAGACGTAGATAATCTAAAATTTCTTTCGGTTTGGTTGTCTATTTCAAATGTAGCGGCAACTGTCCAATTAATATTATCAGTAGACCATTCAATAGTAATGTTTGCAGTTTTTTGTCCTACTGCACCACTCTGAAATAAAGAACAATTTCTAACATCTAAAAATGTTTGAGCAGAAAAACTTGCACCTAAATCATAGGTGGCAATAGTAAATGGAGCTGACAAACCATCAGGCGTTAAAGTGTAGGTATTATCATTGCCGTCATTAATATTGTTGGGGTCTGTGGCATTAGCAACAACGGTTGGTAGGGGAGTATAACGAGTCAACCCCTGTAGTATTCTGGCAATAAATTGTGTTCCAGGTCTGCGCTTAACCCCACCTTGAGGCACAATAACTACGCCTTCGCCTTGTTGTACGCCCTTGTAGTATTGATCAAGATCGGTACGGCCTAGTAGTAATGGTGACAACTCACCACTAGCAAAGCTGGTTTGCATGAATTGTGACTTTGGCATATAACTTTATACCCTAATAATAGAAATTTGTGCAGCGTAAGAGCTTGGAGCAAATGAAGTTGCAGCAGAAGCATCTAGCCAACCAGCAACATCACTAACTGCCCAGTTAGCCTGAATGTAGTCACCAGCATTTAATTCCAAAGCAGCAGATACTCCAAGAGTACCCAAGACATTATTATCTTTAAGTCCTGATCGAACTGACTTTGAATTACTTGCGCCATTGATAGTTGGGAAAAAGTAAAACGTCTTTGCGGATGCTGTAGAAGACTTGAGCTGCAAGTTGCCTTGAACTAAATAAGTACCGGCCTCAGTAAACTCAATCTTGGTGTTATCTGAGACATTACGCTTAATTGAACCATTCTCAACAGCCAAATCCCAAGAAACTTGATAGGCAGTATCTGGGTCGGTAGCAGTCTGGGTAACGGTGGCAGCAAAGATTGCACTACCAATGTTAGGAGCAGTCATCGTGTCTCTTACTATTGCAACTGTATCCTGAGCAACAGCAGTTACACGCAACATAAAGGTGTTAGCAATAGACCTTACAAGAATAAAGTCATTTACGTTCAAAGACCCAAACGCCTCTCCAAAATAGTTATCAGGGAGAATGTCATCCCATGCGTCATTCGTGTGGTAAGTCCACCAAGATGGAGCTGTAGTGCTACCACCATGTCGGCTAAAGTTATTAAAATTAAAAGACATTAGTACCTCACGTTAATAAATGGGCGATCCTGGATAGCTACTTGCGGGTGTTGCTGTGAGTCAGTGTAACGAGCCATGCGACTAGCGTTTAGATATTGGTTAGCTAGTATCTGCATAGAAGAAGCACTGTCACGAATGGATGGAGCAAAGTCCATAGCCAAGGCATACTCAATCATCTTAGCAAAGTATGCAGGCCAATCAGCCTCGGAAGGCTTACGGATGTAATCACAGAAAAGTGTACCGCTATAATTGCAGTAGACTTTATTGTTTATAATTTGGTATGGGATACTGGGATCAAGTTTAATTAATGCCAGCATATCAACAGGGAGTGTGTATGAAGTTTGCCACTCGTCACCTACTGGAGCAGCTATTTCTTTACTAAGTTGTGCAACATTGCGAGCAAAACCCCAACGATGCTTGCTGAGTTCGCTTTCAATGATATTGTCGTATAGGCTAGTGGCTACAACCTGAGCACGAGTACCGCTAGTCAGGGATGTCAGTGGCACATCGCCAATAAGAATAAGAGCATTATTAATTAACGATAGCTTACTGTTTGCCATAAAAAACCTTTATTGGTAAAGAAAGGGGCCACCGGAGCAGCCCCATTCAGTTTTACTACTTAATCAGTGATGGTTGTTCCAGCCGCTGTAGTAACAACGCCTGCCGCACTAATTGATCGAACATAGGTGATGTGCAAGTAAGCTGTGCCTACTTCGCGAGTAACATTAATCTGATCACCCTTTTGGAGAACATCTGATGCTTCATCAAAGTAGCTAACAAGTTGCAGGACGGGGCCAGCAGCATTGTCAGGAGCTTCAGAAGCATTATACATCCACATAGTGCCACCAGTACCAGCACCACCAATTCTTGATAAACCTTGTCTTTCAAAAGCCATGATAATATTCCTTATGCAGTTTTGTCGTATTGAACTTTAACGATACCAAGACCGTCACGAGAAACAGCGCCAGCTTTTAGCATACCGTTACACAACCAAGAAGTGCGATCAGCAATCCAATCAACGTCAGTCTTGATGTCAATACCGATTGCAAGACCAACAGCGTCCTGAGAGAAGAAGTATGAATCAACGATGTTAGCTTCTTCAGTCAGACCACCTTCAGCACGATCTTCGATAACTACGAACTTAAAGCCACCGAAAGTATCAACGTCACCGTTGACCAGAGCTTTAACATTGTTGTAGTCAGAAGAAGTGATTTCTTCTTGGTTCAGCAGACCACCCAGACCCTGAGCATTGATAGCAGCATACAGGTTAGAGTTAGGAACGCCTTGAGCGCGGAGAGCAACCTGAGCATCAATAACCTTAGCAGTAGTCAAGTTAGTGCCGCCAGCAGCAACAGTAGCAGCGTAAGTAGCTTCTGCGTCCATTGCGTCGATAACCAACTGGTCACAACGACGACCCAGAGAGCTTGCGATGGTGCTTGCTAGTTCTTGCTTCTCGTCAAAGTTTACAGTGGCTGCATCAAACATATCTGTGTACTCTGGAGCATTCCAGTTAGACAGAGTTGCTACAGCGAAGTTGTGAGTGATGTCCATAGGAGTTACTAGATCAGAAGTAGACTTCTGGTTAGCTAGACCCTTACCCATGTTGCGGAATTTGTAGGTATCGCCTACAACGTTGTTTCGTACAGTTACAGCGCCCTTCAAAAGGCCAGCGTTTTGGTATGCGTGCTTAACAAGACTGTCAAACTCCGTTACCGCTACTGATGATAATACTTTACTCATAATGATTTCCTCGAAAAAGAGTAATAAATAATAAAAAGTTTTTCAAGGTTTTAGCTGAGTACCCGAGTAAACTTGGTCAGCATTCAACCTAAATTTACTGGGCCTTAATAGAAAGGGGTGTCCAGTGTGCCGATTATACACTTTTCACCCCATAAACTCAACCGAAGATCAACCGAAGGTGCGGGTATGAGCCTTGTCGCCACCAAACTCCTGCATCATCTTCTGTATTTTGGCTTCGTGATTAGAGTCAATACTGCGGAGGAGTTGTCCATTCTCGTTCTTCATAAACATCTGAGCTTCAATATCGCTCCAGGTCATGCCGGTAGGATGCTGTCCACCATCAAGTAGGTGCAGTAGCACGAACCAAATACTCTACCAACTCAATAGACTTGGCATCAGTTACCAGATCACGAACCACATCATAGTCAGAAGCATCTAAGTTGTTCTTCAGGTAGCCTTCAACATTCTTGATACGCTCTCCAGCATTGTCACCTAGTCGTGCAATCTCTTGCTCTTGGGTAACTTGTTCTACTGCTTCACCCTGTGCTGACAACAATTCCCAAGCATCACCAAAGGCTTCTTGGCTCATGCCTGTTTTCTCAGCAAACTCAGTTAGCTCTTGCAGTAGGGCATCGTCAGACTCAATTCCTTCTGGGCCAGCATAGCCATCTTTAGGTGCGCCAGTAAAACCACCGAACTTCTTTTCTAGCTCAGTATAGGCT
>Ga0209504_1001667_pt1 | contig 16376 bp, 12 predicted proteins | sample COGITO_mtgs_1005_FD_184791 | JGI IMG/M metagenome (GOLD analysis project Ga0209504, IMG submission 184791) | Pelagic marine microbial communities from North Sea - COGITO_mtgs_100511 (SPAdes) (version 2) | ecosystem: Environmental > Aquatic > Marine > Epipelagic ...
GAAAGCTAGGTATTGCTCACCACGGGTCGGTGCCCAATCGTTGTATAAGGCAGTGCCACTCGCGGCATATTTGACCATGCGTATGTCGCTCTCAGGGAATGCCTGTGCCATGGCGTGCCCGAAGGAAAGCTCTGGCCCGAACTTACTGCCCTTCGCTGACAGGGGCTTCCAGTGATTTGTGTTCAAATTCCAAATCTTCACCTTCCGAAAAGGCGCATTGTAGGGCGGCTCCAACTCCGTCGCCACACCGCCGACCCCGAACATATTCGACTGACCTCCGAGCAGGAAGACCTTAACCGTCTTGGCTTCCAACACGAGCGGTGAGAGCGTAAGCGCACAGAATACGGTCCATAATGCGAAGGCCCGACAGGTGATTGTGCGTGTCTGCATCTTCATTTTGATTCTTTCGGCCATATTTTCAATTGCACCTTTCCAGCAGGCAGCTCAAACGGCCCGACCGAAGGATTCTGTTGATTGCGTGAACGCCCCAGATAATCACGATCCACCCGAATGGGCGAGCCGTCGGCTTGTTCAAAGCGAGCACCGGAGACGCCGGCAAACCCCAGCAGTTCGGTGGTCACGATTTGTCGAGATGCGTTCGACCACTCCGCCTGAGTGTCCCACTCCAGATAGATTCCATCGGGCTTCTGCACAGGCATCAGATCGGGTCTAAGATTAGAAACCATCGGGTCCACCTCTGCGGCATACGGTTCGCCGCGAAGATACAAATTGCCCTGCATCGTTACTGGTAATTCAGGGTCGTTATACTCGCCTACAAACATGGGATAGCCAGGGCGCTTCCCCACATAAATGTTATTATAATAGCGGTCATCACCTGGCGCATTGCCATGGTAACCAGCCACCAGCGTTCCATGCGGCTCCAGGTAAGGGGTCGTGCGCGTAGTCGTTCCTGCGGACAAACGTCCACCAAACAAATTATGCACAAATGCAGTCCCACGCGATTTACTCGATACCGCGAGTGGTGAAAGTAGAATATTATTCGCGACCAATGCCGGCCCGTGGTTCACCTCCAGATAAAGATCGGTTGAGTTATTGAAGGCCACATTCCCACTGACTTCTGCGCCTTGCCCCATCCAATCGAGCCAGAGCGCGCGCGGCGCGTGATGCACTAGGTTGTTGCGAACCACGGTATCCACCGCGCCGTGTAACTTGATACCGCCCTGCTCCTGCCCTTTGAAGAGCTGGCGAACATGAATGTAGGAGATCTCATTGTTTTCGATCACACTGAATGCGCCGCCTAGACTGCCGCAAATGCCCGCTTGTTCGCATTGGGAAATCTTGTTACCTCGCACGAGATGACTGCCGACGTTTTCTTTATTCCAACCGCCCTTGCCCATCGCGTCCTTGATCATATTGGTGTATCCAGTGAGATTCCCAAGGTAGTCTCCCATATCGCTCAAGCCAAGAGTCAGGCCTGCGCACACCGAATAGTTGATCGTGTTGTTTTCGATCACCCAGCCCTTACTCCAATGTGTGCCGATCAATCCGATCTGCTCCATCGTGGGCGGTGACCATGAAGTCGCTGCCTGAGTCAGCGTGAAGCCGCGCACAGTGATGTAGTTCTGCCCTGGCTGATCGGGATAAAATACCGTCCGACGTGCGTTCACTTCCACGAGTTCTTGATTGGGGTCAACGCTCACAAACTGCGCGTGGATCGTGGTATTTCGCTCATCGACCTGAGCGAACCAGAGAGGCTCGGCTTCCACTTCAGGGGCCGCCAGAACCGACTCCAGATCCGTGGCTTCAACCAACCACTCACCGTTCAAATAGACCGATCCAGTATGGTGCTCACGACCTTTCGGATCAAACCAATGCCCCTGTATCAGGTCGGCAAACGGATTAAACTCACCAAAGAAACTGTTCGGCAATGTGACCGTCCAGACATTATCTTTAACTTCCCTCCATCCCGTCACGACTTCGGATCCTTTGATGACGACCGTCTCGCCGAGCGCAGCCTGATAGACAATTCGTTGATCATCTGAGCTGCCGCCGCGCGGTGGATTGACCCGCTCGCGATAGATGCCTTCATGAACCGTGATGGTATCCCCTGGCTGCGCAAGGTCGGCCGCCCCTTGGATTGTCAGCAATGGGCGACTCGCAGAACCCGCATTGCGGTTCGTTCCGTTTTTGGCGACATGGTATTCTGCGGCTTGTGCTGAAGCAGCAATGACTAATGCCGAAATAGTGATTATTTTCATCATGGTCTTATTCTTTTTCCTGTTTTCTATGTTTTTATAATTCAAACGCTCACATCTCCACTTCGCTATGGGGCGATCCCGAAGACGCGGCACAAAAATGCCTCTGACTCGGCTAGGCATTGCCGCTTGAGTTGAGGCTGGTGGCAAATCCCGTGTGACGCGCCCTCCAACAGCACCAGCTTGACCGTGCCCCCCTGGGAGCGCAGCGCTTCGGCAAACCTAATTGCAATATCTGGATCGATGATATTGTCAGCTGTCCCGTGAAGTAAAAGCGTATCGGGTGGTGATTGTCGAATCTGCCAAATCGGTGAACTCGCTTTCAGGGTCGCTTCGTCAGTCCCTCCAAGAAACCTGCGTAATAGTCCGGCACTCGGCCAGCTGCTATCCCCACGATTGAGCATGTCATAGCCGCCACAATATCCAACATAGGCAATGCATTCTGGAGTCTGCTGTGCGGCCAGCGCGGAAAGATGTCCACCAGCCGAAGCGCCGCTAATACCAAAGCGTTTCATGTCAAAATGGTATGTCTCTGCATTAGAGCGCACCCATTCAATTGAAGTCAATACGTCCGAAAGTGAATCCTCCAGCGTGGCGGCATCCGTCGCATTCGCCAGTCGGTAATTGATACGCACCCCTGCAATGCCCTGGAGCGTCATCGCCTGTGAAAATTTGACAAACGCGCTGCTGTCGCCACTGGTCCAACCGCCTCCGTGCACCCAAACCACAACAGGAAACGGGCCGTCCCCGCTCGGCAAATCGATATCCAATGTCAGTTCCTTGCCGTCTCGATTTGAGTAAACGACGGTCTGAGTGACACAGCCGAGAACGCGTTCAATTTCTGCACCAGCAATCAGACCGTCTTGATTGGTATCATACTGCGCAAATTTGCGTGTATAAATACGCTGAAACTCGTCGCGCGTCAGTTGACTATCCTGATTGCGATCCCCAATCCGGAATAAATTTTCATTGGTAAATTCTTTAGGAGTCAGAACGCCGTCGTCGCCTCGATCTCTGCGATCGAAATCCAAATCATAGTAGAGCGCATATTCTTTAGAGGTAATTTGCCCGTCGCCATTTTGATCCATGCCTTCGGCCATCGTCAGTGACATCACGGCTTGAGCGCTGGACGCTAGAAAGAGTGCGATGACCGCAGCTGTAATTGATTGCTTCATAATTTGACTCCTGTTTCGTCTTCGTTCGTCCGCTCCTTAGCTTTCCATGCGTTTATTTTTAAATAAAACCCGGCTGCTTTGCTACCGTGATTCGCGAGGAACAGGTATTCAGGCTCTCCGGATTTCCAGAGAATATGCGGACGTTCACTACGCGATAGATTCACGCCAAAATAAGCGACATCCGTATCATAACCGAGTTCAGGCCTCCCCCAGTGAATGCCGTCGTTTGACTCAAACAAAAGCCCCGGCCGTAACCCGCCATGCTTGATTCCCTCAGAGCTTGCGCCTCCCTCGCTCAAAGCCCCGGCCACATCCATTCGGTCTTCCAAAATCATATAGTAGCGATCTTTATAAAAGAACGCATAGGGGTCTTCGATATCCCGCTCCAAGTGCTTAAAACTTATTAATGGATTGTCAGGATGGTCCAGATAAGGCCCCTCGATTTCGTCTGCAATCGCGAGTGAGATCTCCCTGAATTCAGAGCCTTCGCTCATGGATTTATAGTAGATTCGAAACTTCCCATCCCGATCCTCCAAGAAGCTGGGGTTCGAGGCATGTGCCGCATTCGAGGTGCCGGCCTCCGGCTTAATAATGGGATTATTCGGATTTTCAGTCCACGGGCCATACAAGGACTTCGCTGTTGCCATCCCGATCGTCTGCAAGCTCCCGGGAGTGGCCGGCTTCCATAAAAAGACCAACACATAGGTATCCCCGACTTTTGAAATCTGTGGATTATGATACGTCGCACTCTCACTGGAAAACGCGGTGCCAACCAGTTCAAACGGCCCCTCAACAGAATCCGCTACGTAATGATTAATAATACTTTTCGTCGGCCAATAGCCCATCCCCTTTGCTCCCATATACGGAATCGATGAGTTCAAGATATGTAACTTCCCCGCCTCATCATAAATCGGCGCCATCCCCCAATTCCACCAGCCCTCCTTAGCCGGCAAAATATATTTCCCAGGAACCAGAGATTTGGAAAACGAGGATGCTTCAATCGCTGGGCCAGTGGTGTCAGCAACGCATGCAGTCGTCGCAACCGACAGACTTAGACCCACAGCAACGGCACCGATGAGAGCGCGTGTCTGTTGTAAATAATCCAATCCAAGCATGGCGTAATCCTATTCCCCCCAAAAAAAGCCCCGATGCCCATGACATCGGGGCTTACCCTATAGTAACCCTAATATGAAAAATTTATCGACGGCGACGCACCATCACAAAACCGAGGGAAAGCAGGCCACCGAGCAAGGCGTAGGAGCTTGGCTCTGGAACGACGGTGATGCTGAAATCAACATTTCCAACACCAACAGCGCCAGCGGCACCACTAACAGCTCCTGAAACATAAAGATTTGGATTAGCAACAGGATTCAAAGTTACATCCTGGTCGTTGTTGAAAGTATACCCGTCCAATCCAGTGCCCTGTCCAATGACGATTTCGTGGTTCAGACTTCTGGACTCTTCAATCAACACTCTAGAAAATCCGTCGAATTGCGCACCTCCGGAACTTACCGTGAGACTCTCCACTGAGAATACTAGCGAGTTATTAGTAACAAGCGTATCGGTAGCCGTCCCCCATGCTCCAGGATTACCCGCACCAGCACTTAGTATCACATCTCTGGGATTTGATCCAATCGTAGCTGAAGATGCACCTAGACCACCATTAACGACGGTTCCATTCGCATATGCATCAACCCGCACAGTAAAGCTAAGCGTATCGAGGCCAGGAACCCCATCGAAGTCCAGTCCTGAGTAGCTAATCGCATAGAGAAAATCTCCGCCGACGAACGACTGAGCGACAGTCAAATTTGCAGTCGAGCCGTTCGCCTGCAGCGAGTTAGCAATTCCGTCGCCTGAGGAAAGTGTGGTAAAATTGACAGTTGTCTGAGCATTGGCGGACTGCGCACAAGCGAATGCCATGACAGCAGCAACGGCCGAAGAAGTTAAAAATTTAGAGTAGGTCATAGTCATATATTATGGGTTTTTATTATTGGTTGAATCGCACTCCAAATGAAGCGCGCGAAAATGGTTTGAAACACTATAACAGTCAGTGCAGCTGAGGTCGATTGAAGGTAGCATCATAACACCTAAATGAAATCGTGTCATCCCCCCAGATTTAGGGGGCTAGCTATTCCCCCGCGAATAGTGTAGGCTGCCGACATCATGTTTCACCACTTCAGCCATTGCCTTGTCTGCGCCCTGTTCCTTTTGACTGGCGCACAGTCGATGGCAGCCACGCACTCAGCGGGGACACCCTCCACCCTGCCCCTTCCGCAACTAGAACAGCGTCTATCCGACATCGACTCGCAACTCGAGCAACTGGCGCGCTATACGCCGCGTGGCGGGTTCGGCGCCATCGGCTATCGATCGATAGAGTTCGATGGCCCCGACCATCGAACATCGCTGCGTGTCGATCTGGCCGAAGCAACACCAGTGGATCAAGTCGTGTTGGTGCCCACCATCATACGAGATCCCGCAACGGGCTTCCGACCGGACGGGTTCCCGCAGGCCCTGCGCATCCTCGACGAACACGGCAAAGTTCTAGCCGAACTAAATTTCACCGACGAGCACCGACACCGCATCGCCCCGCACATTATACCACTGAACGGCAACACCGTTTCGAGCCTCACGATTGAAGCGACGCGCCTCAGCCAGCGGGCTTTCGACGGAAGATATGTCATCCAACTGGCCGAGCTGCTCGTCTTCAACGGAGCAGACAACGTGGCTTTGCGCAGACCCGTAGAGGCGTCCAGCTTCCCCCGCCACTCCGCGACGGCCTGGGGCTCTGAATATGTGACCGACGGAGCCCTACCCTACCTAATGAACTCAGCACAAGGGACTCCCAGCCGAGCCTACCTGAGCCCACGCAAAAATGCCACCGACGGGCCCCTCGTGCTTTCCATCGACCTGCAACAAACCTACCCCCTCGATCAGCTGAACCTACACTCCGTCGACCAAAGCGACACGATTCCTCAGGCGTCCCCAGGCGGGATCGGCATGCCACGCCACCTACTGGTTGAAGGAGCCAACGAGCCAGACTTCTCAGATGCCCGCACTCTACTGGAAGCCCAGTGTGATTCGAATTTTGATACAGCTCCGATCATGATGTGGCCCCTATCCGGACTGCACTGCCGCTATGTGCGACTGACCGCTCTGGAACCCTATCTTTACATTTTTGAAGACGGCCCGTTTCCACGTATCGGATTTGCCGAAATTGAGCTCTTTTCATCCGACCAAAATGTGGCGAGCGGCAAACCATTTGTAGTCCCGGGCGAACAGGTGGACAATCGACGCCCCGCGGATACCCTGACCGACCAGCGCAACATCTTCGGCCAGATTCTACCGATGCGGCAATGGCTGGAAGAACTTGCGATTCGTCATGAACTGGAAACAGAACGCCCACTCGTGTCCGCGGAACTGACCAAACGCTATGCCCGACAAAAGGAAAATTTGCGTCGCATGATTTGGCTAGCCACTTTTCTGGCAGGCGTAATCGGATTCACGATTTTATTCGACCGTATGCTCCGGATGCGAAAATTAGCTCAACTCAAAGAGCGCTTTGCCGCGGACCTGCACGACGAACTGGGTGCCAACCTCCACACCATCGGACTACTCAGCCAGTTGACCCGAAAAAAAATGAAGACCTCCCCCGAGGATGCCGAACACGTCTTACAGCGCATCGAGAACACCAGCAAACGATCCAGTATCGCCGTGCGACATGTGACCGAGATGCAGTCGGCTGCAGGGCTTTATACGAACTTAAAAAATGACATGCAACGGGCCGGCGATCGCATCCTAGTCCACGCGACGCACGACTTGACGATTGACGGAGAAGCCATTTTAGCCCGCCTCAAGCCGCGCACACAAACCGACCTGTTTTTGTTTTATAAAGAGTGCTTAATCAACATCAGTCGCCACACCGACGCCACCGAAGTCAGCATACGTCTCCAGGCCAACCAGCAACAAATCACACTGAGCGTATCTGACAATGGCAGCGGCCAGTTGGGATCAGACATCCCCGCCTCACTCCAACGTCGTGCCAAATTACTTGGCGGCCAAGTCGACGTCACTAGTAGCCTCGAAGGCGGCTCACGTGTCACCCTGCATCTCAAGCTCCGCTGGTGGCGAAAACGTTAAACCAACGAATTATGACAGATCCCATTCACATCATGCTCGTCGAAGACAACCCTGGCTATCGGGAAGTCATCGAGCTCACACTTGCGGACGCAGCCGACCTGCAACTGGACGCCGTCTGCGGAACCGCCGAAGCAGCCCTGCAAGTCCTACAGGACGCCCCTGGGAAACCGCAGATCATCCTACTGGATATCAACCTGCCCGGCATGAGCGGCATCGCAGCCATTACGCAGATCAAACAACTCAGCCCCGAGACACGGATCATCATGCTCACGCAGTCCGACTACGAGGCCGATGTCGTGAAAGCGATTCAGACCGGAGCGACTGGCTACCTCCTGAAATCCGCCTCGATCGAGGAAATCATCCAAGGGATCCGCACCGTTGCCAACGGCGGATCCTCACTGGACGCCAGTGTTGCCAAATATATTGTAGATGCCCTGTATGCGCCGTCCTCAACTGCTAAAGTAAGCATCAAGCTGAGTAGTCGAGAACTTGAAACTTTAACCCTACTGAGCGAAGGATTATCAAAAAAACAAATTGCCGATCAATTGGGCATCGGAATACACACCGTTGGCGACCACGTAAAACAAATCTACCGTAAACTCAACGTCCCCAATGCCCCAGCAGCCGTGAGCAAAGGCTTTCGGAGCGGCATTCTACCTAAAGACAGCCGCAGCGAGTAGGCAAGGAGTCCACACACACGGCGGTCATATCGATCCCGTATTTTGTGCGGACGATTCTAGCGAGTGTCCGAAACTGACTGCCACTCGATCTTGGCTTCCCATTTGTCGGTATCGCCCCTATAAAAACGCCTTACCTGTTTTCCTCGAGAGCCCGCCCTTTAGTTTCTTTAACGAAAAACAAGACAAAGAACACGGTGACGACACAGAGTCCACCGTAGATGAAGAATGGGAAACTGTGGTTGTATTTCTCTACGAGTGCTTCGTTCTTGTCCATCATAACGAAAGTTTGAGAAACCACCGAGTTCGTCAGCCAAAGGAACACGGTGCATGTCGCCATGGCCAGCGAGCGGATTTTATTCGGGAAGATTTCAGAGAGAAGCACCCACACCACAGGGCCGAGACTCAGTGCGAAGCTGGCAATATAAATAATCACCCAGACGAGTAGCCCACTGCCAGTATCGCCTTTCATGCCTGCGCTCCCCATGGCAAAGAGCGAGAGCGCCATACCAGAGGCGCCAATGATCATCAGTGGCTTTCTACCGATAATATCGACAGTCCAGATCGCGATCAGGGTGAAGATCACATTGGCTCCTCCTACGATGACTTGCTGGAGCAAGGCGGCATCCACCTTTTCTCCACCAAGCGAACCAAAAATTTCCGAACCGAAGTAGAGGAAGACATTAATACCTGTCGCTTGTTGCAGAAAGGCGAGACCTAGCCCTAAGGCTAACAGTTTAAAGTGTGCCGGAGTAAAGAGTTGACTGAATCCTGCCTTTTCCTCGGACAGTGAGACTTCGATGGCTTTCATTTCAGCATCAGCCGTTTCCTCGCCCTCGATTTTAACCAGAATGTCACGCGCCTCTTTCTTTCGACCATGCATACTGAGCCAGCGTGGTGTTTCTGGAATAAAGAAGGTAAGGATACAGAGTGAGGCAGCTGGAAGAGCCTCAGAGCCGAACATCCATCTCCAGCCGGTGGAGATATTCCATGCGGGATTATCAACGTCCGCGATGAAGTAGTTCACAAAATAGACAATCAACATGCCGCCGACAATGGCGAGTTGGTTCAGAGAAACGAGCCGGCCACGGATGCGGGCCGGCGCGATCTCTGCGATATACATCGGGCTGGTCATGCTCGCTGCGCCAACGCCGATCCCTCCAATGATGCGGAAGATGATAAACGTGTTGATGTCATTCGGCAGCGCAGTCCCGATCGCTGAAATTAAAAACAACAGGCCAGAGATCATGAGCGTCTTTCTTCGACCAATCATATCGCCAAACAAGCCGGCTAAAATCGCTCCGGGAATACAGGCCAGCAGAGCACTTGACGCGGCAAAGCCTTTCATACCAGCATCCAGGGTGAACTTGGCCTCAACAAATTGAAGGGAGCCATTGATGACTCCGGTGTCGTAGCCAAAGAGCATGCCGCCCAGGGTGGCCACCAGACAGGCGGAGATGAGGTAGAACGATGAGCCAGTTGCTTGGGTGTTCATGATATGTTGAATCTTATGTTTGTGAGTAATCGCCCGCAGTGCAGCCTTTGGGTGTGTTTTGAAGTAATCATTTTATCAGAAATATGAAGTGATTGTTTAACAGCATCAGCCGACATCTAGTCCGGTTGCGTGAACGCTTGCCTGAGAGAATGAACTGAGTCCTGTAAGGCTTGCTTGCCCAAATCCAGCACACCAGCCATTGCGACAAAAGCATGTGGCACGCCGCGGTAATAGTTACAATGAACTTTAATATCTGCGGCACGAAGTTTTTGTGCATAAGCGAGCGCCTGGTCTCGAAGAATATCGCATTCAGCGATGATAAACAATGCGGGTGCTAAGTTCGGAGTGACCGTGGCGTATTGAGGTGAAATTTCCGGATTCGCGACGTCACTGCCTTTGGTATAGAGCGAAGCCGTCCATGCAAGGACCTCTCGAGTGAAGAAATATCCATCGGCATAGCGCTCCATCGAACCACCTGATAAAGCCGACGCATCACAGATGGGATACAACAATACCTGTAAGCACAGCCGATACTTAGGGTGCGACTGAAGCCGTAGCGCAGCCGCGGCTGAAAGATTACCACCCGCGCTATCTCCCGCAACGGCGACACGCCCCGGATCTCCCTTCAGGCTCGAAGCATGCTCGAAGCACCAAATCAGCGCATCGTAAAAATCATCCAACGCGGCCGGAAACGGATATTCCGGCGCCATCCGATAGTCGACCGACACGACGACACAACCGACTACGTCTGCGTAGAACCGGCAAATGCGATCATGACTATTGAGACTGCAAAAAGTCCAACAACCACCATGCGCGAACAGTAAAATGGGAAAAGGCCCTGCCCCACTCGGCGTGTAAACCCGAATGCCGATACGTCGCCCGCCCACTTCGATCTGACGATCATCAACGCTGAGTCCATTTGTGATCAGTGGCAAATCATGCGCTGCAAATAGGTGCCCCTCTCGCGCCGCAGTGATATCCGTGGCTTCCACGGGGGGCGCATTCGGGTCATGAATGGATTGCACAATCTGCGCCGCATCCGGACACAACTCTCCAGCAAAATCATCACCGACGATCTGATCATAATGAATAGACATCACAGCTCGATTGTTAGTGACGTTTTATACATCATCCAAGCTCCGTTTCTTCATTTCCTTGAAGCCACCCACGCCTGTCTTTGTATCAGCGTCGACTGCGTCTGGAAAATAGAAACCAGTGTATAAATTATGCAACCAGCGGTGATGGCAGCGAATCTCGTGGAAGACTGCCTCAGGCAAGGGCCCCTTGGCTGCTGCTTTGATATTCTCGTCGGCAAACTTCGGGACGTGCATGGAAATACATGCAGTCGTGACGCCCGGGTGTGTCAGCACAAATCGAATCGCGAGTTCGGCGAGTGAGTCTGCGTGTTCTGGCACGTATTGCTTGAGCTTCTCAACGCGTGCGACGTATTCGCTTTGCGGGCCGTTAATGAAATATTTCTCACGAAAATCGCCTTCTTCAAAGGTGGTATCTTCTTTGAGCATACCAGTGAGTCCACCTTCGTCTAAGACGCAGCGAGCGATCACCGCGACCTGATTCTTCTGGCAAGCAGGCACGAGGCTATCAAGCGCGAGCGGGTCAAATATATTAATGATCGTCTGCACCGAACTGATGAGCCCCGAGTTGACGAGTTCCAGAGCGGTCTCATGGCGATGGTCGACAATCGAGACACCGATGTGCTGGATCTTGCCCTCGGCTTGTAAGGCCTGCAGTTCTTCCATCCATGTGCCTGCATTATAAAAGTTTCCCCAGTATTGGTGGAGCTGCATCAAGTCGATCGAGTCCACCCCGAGTTGGCGCAGCGACTCCTCGACGCTCTTACGGATGGAGCCTTTTGGGTAGGCCACATCCACTGGATTCGGCATGCCCCAGCCCGGATTGCCATTGGCCTCAGAAGGGATCGCCTTTGAATTGATAAATGGTTTTGCACCGTTCCATGCTTTAATCGCCTTCCCCAGAATGCGCTCTGAATCCATGTAAGAACGGGCGGTGTCGAACATCGTGACGCCTTGATCGAGGCTGTGATGGATCGAGCGGATCAGGTCTTTTTCTTCAAAGCAACCGAAGGCGCAGTTGAGCCCCATGGCTCCGAAGGCCACGCGAGAGATTGGTATGTCAGTATTGGCGAAGGGTGTGGTTTGCATCTGTATGTGTCTATTGGTTAGAGGGTCTTAAAATTCGTCAAAGGCGATTTGATCATCGGATACACCGAGAGCTGTGAGCATTTGGGTGCAGGCTTTGATCATCATTGGTGGGCCGCATAGGTAAAATTCGACCGCCTTCGGGTTGGGGTGGTTTTCCAGATAGTTGATCAGCACGACTTCGTGAATGAAGCCTGTGTGGCCCGCCCAGTGGTCTTCCGGTTGTGGATCGGAGAGCGCGAGTTGGAAGTCGAAGTTGTGGTGCGCTTCGGCGAGTTGATTGAAGTAGTCTTGGTAAAAGATTTCCTGTTTTGATCGAGCGCCATACCAGTAGCTCACTTTGCGTGCGGTGTGGTCATTCTCGAACAACTGCGTAATGTGCGCACGAAGCGGGGCCATGCCGGCTCCGCCGCCGATGTAAACCATTTCCTTTTGAGTGGGTTTGATATGAAAATCACCGAACGATCCGATGGCAGTCACTTCGTCCCCCGCTTTGAGGTTGAAGACATAGCTGGAGCCGACACCCGGAGGGCAGTCTTGCCCCGGTGGCGGTGTGGCGATGCGCACGTTGAACTTGAGCTGTCGTTCGGTCTGGCCATTGCTGGCGAGAGAATAGTTGTTGCGACGATTGGCTTCGGTATTGCTGGCTTGTAAGTCGAAGACATGCTGCTGCTCCCACACAGTGGCGTAAGGTTCAGGGATGTCGAATTCACGGAACTCGATCGTCTCGTAGGTCGGTATATCGACCTGCATGTAATCGCCCGGAGTGAAGCTAACCTTCTCGTTGACATCCAGCGGTTCGAGCACGAGTTCTTTGATGAAGGTGGCCACGCTGGTATTGCTGACGACACGCAGCTTGTAAGTCTTCTGGTGACGTGCCCCATCGCCGCCAGACTTTTCAACATTCAGCCAAAGTCGGCCGTTGCGCTCTTCGATGGGATAAGTGGCAAGCCCGCGGCAGATCGGAGCGCGAGCGGGTGATCCGTCTTCGAGATTGAAGCGGCCATTGTGCTTGGGACACTCGACGATTTTACCTTTGACCAGACCGTCTCCGAGGTGGGTGTTGCCGTGCGTGCAGATGCCGTCGGTGGCATAAAGCTTGCCGGAGTCATCACGGTAAAGTGCGAAGGTCTTTTTGGCATGGTCGAAACGAATGACGTCTTCGTTGCCCAAATCCGCCGCCGAGCAGACTTCGACCCAGCCATCAGCATCAGGTGTTTCCTGTGAGTGCGGAATGCCTTCTTCGATACGTTCCTTCGGATCAGGAAGTGTGCGCTTTACGTGATAGGCCGGGTCTTTTACTTGTCTTAAAATCGCTGGTATAATTTCTTTCCATGCAGTCATTAAGTTCGGGTAGGGCGTCGGGCAGTCGTCTTTAATCGCATCGTGCAGGGCTGGCAGTGCATGATAAGGAACCAGTGGAAACATATGGTGCTCCACGTGATAGTTCATATTCCAATACAAGAAGCGATTGACCACATTCATGTAAACCGTCCGACAATTAAGGCGGTGATCCAACACATTTTCGGCGAGTCCAGCATGCTGAGTGAGACCGTAGATCGGCATCAGCCATGTGCCGAATAAATTGCAGCCACCGATGAGCAAAATCGGAAGAATGCTTCCGGTTGCGATGCTGATGGCGATTACAAGGGCATAGATCGCGACATAGATACGGGCGCGTGAAGTGATCTTGGTGAATTCCATCTCTGGAATATAGGTCTTCTCATCCTCGGTCATTTTACCGAAAGAGTGTAGCACGATCTTTTTGAAATAGGTCGGATAGACGCCGTAGTTGATGAAGCCTAATATCAGAGCTTTGATGTCCGGCGGGCGTGGCACCACGATTTCTGGGTCGCGCCCGACGATAATGGTATCGCTGTGGTGACGCGTATGGCTCCATCGCCAAACGACGGATTCACGCATCACCATAAAGGAGGCGACTTCGTAGAGAACGTTGTTCATCCAGTCGGTTTTGAAAACGGTGCCGTGGCTGGACTCATGCCAACGCGAATCCGAAGTCGATGCATAGAGCACGGCGTAGCAAAGGTAGGGAATGATCGCCCACCAACTGCCCCATAAGGCAATCGTGGCGGCAGCGAAGCCAACAATGAGGCCACCCCAGATGATGGAGTCACGAATACCGGGGCCATCTTTGCGCTCCAGTAGTTTGCGCATGGTGGCACGCGGTATGGGGCATTGATACCAATCAGCCTCGGCTAGACCGAGTTCGACAGCGCGTTCCGCGTTTTCGCCTGTAAGGCTATAGTCGAGAATGTTCGGTGGGCGCATGAGGCCTGCCGTTCCGTGATCGTGTTCATGGTCCATGTAGGGTAGTGTTTGAAAGTCAGTAAGCGATGGAGATAATCTTTCATAATACCCCAAAGTAGCTACGCTTGTCTTCTCGCAATCTGCCGTGTAGTTTGCATATTTTGCACAAATGTTAGAAGACCTGCATATTGACCCGGCATACGATGGCTTCCTTTTTCTGGCCGAGGCGGTGCGAAACCCGCCCGTCCTGCGTCCGCACCGACATCGGGAACTGGAATTGAATGTGGTGATTCAAGGGAATGTCACTTATGTGCACGCGGGGCAGCGCTATTGTTTCTCTAAGGGGTCCTTGCTCTGGTTGTTTCCTGAGCAGGTGCATCAGTTGGTCGATCGCACTGCGGATGCCGCATACTATGTCGCGGTGTTTACTCCTCGCATGTTAAAACGAGCCTGTCGTGGGGAGCGCTATGCGCCCTTACAGCAGCAACAGTTGTCAGAATCGGGGATTTTACACTCAGAGCTACGACCAGAGGAGTTCGACCAATTACGCAGCCAGATGGATAAGCTGGTAGCGGAGGGGTTGGATGCAGACCTGCTCAACCGGGAGGCAGGCTTTGGGCAGAGTTCAGATTTTCAATTCAAGCACAATGATCCCGATTGGCTGAATGCGGGGCTGAGACAGTTGTTGCTATCTGCATGGCGCGCGCAACAAGGGCATCAACGCGGCGCGCGTGAAGTCGATTTACATCCTGCGGTGCGCCGCACTCTGGAGCTGATGAATCAGCCTGATTTTGCCGATGATCTCAGTAGTTTAGCTGAGGCGACCGGAGTCAGCTCGTCGTATCTGAGCCGCACCTTTCGCAGTGAGGTGGGCGTGCCTCTGACTCGCTATCGAAATTCGATACGACTGGCACGTTTTTGGAAAACGTATCGGTCTACGCGCGAAGGCACGCTCTTAGACGCCGTGCTGTCAGCTGGATTTGGTAGTTATGCGCAATTTTATCGCGTCTACCGTGAGGCCTATGGCGAAGGCCCGCGCAAAACACTTTAGGCCGCTTCTGAAAATCACCGATAACGCGACACTCCGCCTGCTGGCCTGATCAACCCTGCGACAGGACTCAGTCGCGTGAAGACAGATTCGGGACCGCGATGCTCGCGCTCGGTCTGGTATCGGCTTTCAAATCGCCGCAAGCAAATTGAATACCAGCGAGGTAGTGCTTTAGCATGAGTGGGTTGGAATAGATCTCATGGTTGTGCCCGAGGCTGGAGTAAAAGACACGCCCTTTGCCAACGCCCTGCACCCAAGCAACCGCGTAATCGCCATCGGCTCTGCGCAGAGGCACTTTCTTATTGGGTGGATCACTACGCTCGACATCAAGGCTCAACAGAATGCGCAGCTTCTCTCGTGAATACGGCTCGTCTTTGAACTGATAGATTTCATCTTTAATTCTAAAATCGGACTTTCCACCAAACACTGGCTGCAGCAGCGCATGATCGGGTTCTTCGACATTGATCGTCACTGTGCTACTCGCCATCCATGGGTGGCCGTCAAAATAGGCGCCCATGGCCGCGCCATAGCCGGCATGCTTTTGACACGAATCGGTGGCCGCGTGGATGCCCACCAGCCCCCCGCCCTGTTCTACATACTTCAGTAAATTGTCCACCAGCCGATTGTGCCGCGCCTGCAACCATGCCCAGTCTTCCTTAGAAAACTCTTTGCGCTGCTTGTGAGACGGCATAAAGAAATCCTTGGAGGGACTGAGCAAGACCACTGCATCGAAGCCCTGAAGTGCTTCCGGCTCGAAGTTGGCGGGGGCGTCGCTGACGATTGCCTCAAAGGCGCCACTCGAAGCACCGAGTTTTTCCAGCGCGAGCTTACCCGTAGGAATGGAACGATGACGATACCCTGCGGTGGCACTGAAGATCAACACGCGGCGCGCGGCTTCAGGCGCAACGATCGCCCCGTTTGGCAGCGCTTCGTTGATCGCCCTCACATGTTGCGGTGCAACTGGAGGATCATCAAAGGTCGGCACCCAGTTGGATGCCGCACTGAGTGTGCAGGCCAATAGAAGAGAAGAAAGGGAAATTATAGTATACATATCACAGTCATCCCATAGGATTTAGTTAAGGCCATCGTTTAAGCTTGGAAAAAAAGGTGGTCGGCGCCGGATTCCGACCAAAGAATCCAATGCGTGAAAACAATAACGCCGACCAAGCACTACAGCAGC
>Ga0209504_1001670_pt1 | contig 16365 bp, 9 predicted proteins | sample COGITO_mtgs_1005_FD_184791 | JGI IMG/M metagenome (GOLD analysis project Ga0209504, IMG submission 184791) | Pelagic marine microbial communities from North Sea - COGITO_mtgs_100511 (SPAdes) (version 2) | ecosystem: Environmental > Aquatic > Marine > Epipelagic ...
CCCTTGTGTGCTCTCCCGGACCCTCGAGGTGCCGAGCGGCAAGACAACCAGGCTGCACCTGGTCGTGGGACATCACCCCGAAGGCGATTGGACCCTGGTGGTGAAGGTCGATGGCAAGCCCCTGAAAACACAGGTCATCGGTGCTGACACGACCACCAACGGTTGGCTGACGGTGGATGTGGATCTGAGCGAATATGCCGGGAGAAACATCGTCTTGGCCCTGGAAAACAAGGCCAGCAAGTGGTTCTGGGAGGCGGCCTATTGGGCTACCATCGAGGTGCAAAGCGAATAGCATGGCGTGGCCTTCGGCCGCAGCCAACTGGCTTTCGTCGAAGTCGAAGAATAAATATCCCTTATCGAAAATGAAGGAAATATGATTATGAAAAATAGAAAAGCATTGATGAGCTGCCTGTTGGTCGCCCTATGCGTAGGGTCGGCCAGTGCCGGGGAACACCGTATTTCCGTTGAAGAGTACCGCGATAAGATGAAAGCGGGTTGGCTGGGGCAGATGATCGGCGTGGGCTGGGGCCTCCCGACCGAATTCAAATATCGGTGGAAGATCATCCCCGAAGATAAAACGCCGGCCTGGAAGCCGGAAATGATCAATCAATACAACAACGATGATTTGTTTGTGGAGATGTCGTTTATTAAAACACTTGAAACGTACGGTGTGGATGTTTCCGCGCGTCAGGCGGGGATCGATTACGCGAACTCCCAGTTCGGGGTTGTGCATGCCAACCATTATGGACGGGATGCGCTCCGTAGCGGGATTGCCCCGCCGGACTCCGGGCATCCGCAATTCAACCGCAGCGGCGTAAATGATATCCATTCGGACGACATCGATTATCAGATTGAATCGGATTATTCGGGATTGATTGCACCGGGCATGCCGAACGTCCCGATTGAACTGGGCGAAAAATTCGGGGTGCTGATGAACTATGGCGACGGGGTGTATGGCGGACAGTTCATGGGGGCGATGATTGCGGAAGCCTTTTTTGAAACCGATATGGAAAAACTGGTCGTTGCCGGACTCAAAGCCATTCCTGCGGGAAGCCAGTACCATGAATGCATTTCCGATGTGTTGAAATGGTATAAAGTGAATCCAGACGATTGGCAGAAGACCTGGCAGATTCTGGAAGACAAATACGGAGCGGCTGCCGACCTCTATCATCGTGTCGGTTGCTACACCCCTCATGGAATCGATGTCAAAATCAACGGGGCCTATGCGGTGATGGGACTCTTGTACGGAAAAGGGGATCTGGCGGAAACCTGTAAGATTGCCATGCGCTGCGGGAATGATTCGGACTGCAATCCATCATCGGCGGTCGGCATTCTGGCGACCTCCCTCGGAACCGCAGCACTCAAGGAGTACACGTCGGCTCTCGATATGGAAGCGCGGTATGCCACAACTGAATACACATTTGATAAACTACTGAAAGTTTGCGAAAAACTTGCACGTGAGTTTGTGGTCGACCAGGGCGGAAGCATTGAAAAAGACGCTTCCGGCAAAGAGTGGTTTGTCATTCCGGTTAAGAAATCGGTGCCGAGTAAACTGGTTCAATCCTATGCCCCTGAGCCGCCGACCGGCAATCGATTCACGAAAGAAGAACTAGCGCAGATGGCGTTTTTCTCGCTCGCTCCGGCATTTGAAAAGATACATCCAGGCAATCCTTGGAATATGACGACTCGCTCCTGTGGATCAAAGAAAAACCCCGGTTTTCGTGGCGCCTATAACGGGCGCGAAAATGTGATTGCCTCTATCCCGATTGAAGGCAGTCGGAATTTCAATTTTAACGTTAGAAGAGATCTCAAAGGTCAGAAAAAATATAAGCTGGTTCTTGAGGTCGGGCATGAGAAGGGTCATGCTTGGACGCTGATTGTTGCCCGTCTTCACGCAGGTGTTCACGACCGACTATTGACGGAAGAAATCAATGATGAAACCGCGCCTGACGGATGGAAAACGTTCGAAATCGATTTTCCAAAACAGGGTTGGATGGTGCTTCAGATAACAAGTTATTATAACGAAGAGGATAAGGCTCCGGCCTACTGGAGCAAAATTGATTTCGTCGAAGTCAAAGAATAAATCGCCTGATAATGGTTATAGAAATTATGTTTAAATGGATGATTATCGGGTTGCTCATTGCGGGAACGGCATCTGCGGATACGCGATACCGCGGGGTCGGTGACTGGAGTGATGTCAGCCCGTCTCCTGGATGGGACAATGGCGTACCGACGAGTGCCGACGAGGCCCGTTTGATCACTACGGCTGCGGTAACCATTCAGGACGGCACCGCTGCGGTCGCCACGACCGTGCGACTTGGTAACTTGTGGAACTGGGATGGCGGTCACGTCGTGGTCAATTCAGGGGGAAGCCTCACGGCGACGCATTTGACCATGGGCTCCGCTTCAGCAAATGGCGGGGGGCCATCCTCCTTTACCAATCATCTCGGAGGGATCGTCACGTTGTCCGGCGATCTGTCTCTTGCGAATGGAATCTCCTCCGTGTTTAACGGCGGAATGATGAGCGTCGGGAGTCTCAGGTCGACTGCCGGTGGGACCGGATTGCTGGACATTGATGGCGGCACCTTTACGGCGGGTAATATTCTTGGTTTTGATCTTTCGGCAGGCAGCGGGTTCACCATCGAGATTCGAAATGGCGGCGTGCTGCGGATTGCCGGTAGCAGTCAGGCAGAGGCGGATCAGCTGAATGCGTGGCATCAAACGGTCGGGTCGATCACCAGCGACGAGCCGCTGTTCGCGGTCTATAATTTGCAAACGGACATGACAACACTGGGGCCGACGACCGCGCTGGATCTCGATCCGCCGACTCCGAACCCGGCCGGATTCGCAAGCGCACCGATCGCGATCAGCAGCTCCGAAATCTGGATGACGGCAGAAGGCAGCGATGCGTCCGGCTGGATTCAATACCGCTTTGATGAGACCAGCGGTAATCCGGGCGGTAAGGGCAGCGGTTGGCAAACTTCGTCGAGCTATACCGATGGCGGGCTGAGCCCGGACACGCAGTACAGCTATACGGTCACAATGCGCGATGCGTTCGGCAATACAACCACCGCCTCACCGCCGGTGTCGGCCACGACCGCCGCGACCGACCCGGATTTGGGATCGCTTCCTTATTTGTCCGGCAAGGCCGTGGCGATCTGGAGCAAAGGGGCGGAACAATTTGTCCGCTCTTCCGGGGTGGACGATGGTGTCCTGCGCGCCGACCGCAAATCCTACGAAGCCAACGATGAGGGCCGGTTTCTTTGTTTTGCCGAAGCGGGCAATACGATCGCGATCATGGATATGATGCTAAGCCGATATGTGACCCATACCGCCGGCAAGCTGGCCTCGGCCGTGGGCGGCGATCCCGCCACGCGCCGTTTTACCCTGGAAGACCAAGGCAATAACTATTACGCCATCAAGGCCAACAATGGAACGTATGTTCGCGTCGACGGGGCGGGGGAACTGCTCGTCGATGCCGTCAGTATTACCGACGATGCCCTGTTCGCCATCGTACCGGTCCGCACCGGCCCCAATGTAGTCATGCGCGCTTACGAGGGATGGGAGGCGGATTTCCATTCGCAGAATTCCGCAGACTTCCCGGTGAACAAGGTCAACATCGGCATGCTGCAGATGACGCCCCAGCTCTATACCGATACCCAGTTCGCCGACATGCGCGCGGTTTGGAATACCGATCAATACGAGACCGAGTTTATCCTGCCTTATGTGGATTACTCTCAGGTAAGTATGACCGTTCAGGTGGATAATCTCATCAATCGTATTAAGCGCATGGAGGGGCTGGGTTACACCTTCGACTATGTGATTCTCTACCATGAAATCCTGGCCGATCTGCCGGGCGGGCCGTGGAGCGATCCGCGCATCTCTTCGCAGGAGGAAATCGACCTTTTCCGTTCGAAGGTCACCGCTGCCTACAATGCCGGGGAGGTCAATTATTCCTCTTACAAGGTATTCGCCATGCCCTACCAGTTTAACATCAGTTTGATGGGGTTCGGCTCTTATGCAAACACGCCGGTTGGGTGCGACGCCGAGACGCTGGCGTTCATCAAGAACAACTTCGACGGCATGTTCCTGGAAGTCAACGGGCACGACTACGCCTCCCGGGATGAAGATGCCGATGCGGCGGACGCCGCCGTCTGGTGCCGCGACAACGGTCTGGAGTTCGGCATCACCTCCGGCGGCTCCGGCAAGGACGCCGCCTACAAGACGATGTACGGAAATATCTTCGCCAAAATGAATGCGGCCGGTTTCGACAAGTCCTGGGACGGCATGCACTATGTGCTGCACCATGTGCACCAACCTCTTTCAGACCGCCTGCCGGAATGGACGACCAACACCACGACGGAAAATGCCAAGTGGTTGATCGAGCAGGTCATGCCCTTTGAGGCGCCTTCGATTGCTGCCGTCGATACGGACGGCGACGGCGTCGCCGATCTGGAGGAAGTCCGCGCCGGTACCCCGATACTGGAGCTCGAACTCGGCGACTACGACACGTGGGCCGGGAACTTCACCAAAGCTGATCTCAGCGATCCGACCGCCGACTTCGATGGCGACGGTGTGGAGAACCTGATGGAATACGCCCTCGGCGGTAGCCCGATCAACGCCGATGCCGCATCGACTCGCCCCGTTTCCCAACGCGTGGGAGATTATTTAGTCTACGTGCACAACGAACGCACGGACGATACCAACCTCACCTATACGGTCGAACTGAGCACCCATCTGGTTTCCAATGGTTGGAATACCAATGGCCTGGAATTTGTCGGCGCGGCTGGTTTTTCCAATGTTTGGAACGTGGTTACCCATAAAGTTTCAACCCTTGGAAAAGACCAGCAGTTCATTCGCCTGAAGATTGAGAAGGAATAAATAATACAGCGTCGTTGTTGCTGTAGAGATGAAAGGAATCTGGTTTATGAAAAATGTGTTTAAATGGATGATTGTTTTGTGCTGTGCCGTGTTTGCGGCGCAAGCGTCTGTAAGTGGAGCGCAGCGTAGCCCGAATATTATCTTTTTTCTGGCCGATGATCTGGGCTGGCCCGATGTCGGGTGTTATGGCAGTAGTTTTTATGAAACGCCCGCGATTGACCAGCTCGCAAAAGAGGGTGCGAAGTTTGATAACGCGTACGCCACCTGCCAAGTCTGTTCTCCGAGTCGGGCGAGTATTCTGACCGGAAAATATCCGGCGCGCACGGATTTAACGGAATGGATTGGCGGCAGAGTCGAACAGGATCACGAAAAGCTGCACAGCGCGAAAAAAGTGAAGGCGCTGCCGCAAGGTGAAATTACCATCGCCGAAGCCCTGCGCAGGCATGGCTATGCGACCGCGAACTTCGGCAAAGCCCATGTGGGCCGAGATCCCAAGACCTACGGATTCGACGAAGAGATTACCGGCTGGGTGGGATCCTATCATTACCCGTTCGGCGGCTGGCCCGGCCCGGGCGGCAAGTATGACCAAACGCTGCAGTCAAAAGAGGGTGACTATTTTACGGATAAGCTGACCGACGCCGCACTCGATTTTATCGAGCGCAAAAAAGATCAGCCCTTTTTCGTGCATCTGGAGCATTTCGCGGTGCACGACCCGATTGAAGGCCGAAAAGATTTTGTTGAGTATTATAAAAAGAAATTGGCGAACATGCCTCCCGAAGAGGGGCCGGATTATATTCTGGAAGGCAATCCGGACGAACCGGCACCGTCGGAAGCGAGTATCGCTGAGATGAGAAAACATCAGCGCCCCGAGGATTTTACCAATACCCGACTCGGGTGGGTCAAACAGAAGCAGGACAATGTAGAGTTCGCTGGAATGGTGGGCGCGATGGATGAAAGTCTCGCCCGCATTCGCGCTAAACTCGAAGAGCTCAAACTTGCGGATAACACGATCATTATCTTTACGTCGGATAACGGAGGGATGTCTGCCACAAACCGCTTCCGAAACGACCAAAAACGGGCGCAACTGGATCACCGTTTTTCCTCTTCGATGCTGCCCTTGCGAGGTGGCAAAGGCTGGCAGTATGAAGGAGGGATTCGGGTTCCGTTGATTGTGGTTTGGCCGGGACACACCCAACCGGGGATGGTTACCGATGTGCCGGTTACCGGTACCGATTTTTATCCCACCTTGCTCGAAATGCTGGATCTGCCGTTGATGCCGGAACAGCATAAGGATGGCATCAGTTTTGTTCCGCTACTCGAAGGGAAGTCGTTCAAGGGGCACGATGCACTTTACTGGCATTTTCCGCACTATAGTAATCACGGCAATCAGAGCCCGGGCGGCGCGATCCGGGTTGGACAATATAAGTTGCTTGAATATTTCGAGAACGGAACCGTGCAGCTTTTCGATCTGGAAAACGATCAGGGCGAACAGCGTGATATCTCGAAAGAGAGACCTGAAATTACACAAGAACTGCTGAAAATGCTGCAGGACTGGCGTCAGGAAACAGATGCAAAAATGCCGGAAATTAAAACCGCCGAATCCATAAGAAGAAAATTCCCGGTAACTGCGGCATTTAAAATGAAATTCCCCGGCAACCCTTTGCATCTGAGTACAAGCTCCTGCGGAAAAAAGGGAAATCCCGGTTTTCGTGAAGCCTATAATGGACGGGGAAATGTGATTGCTTCTATCCCGAAGGAGGGCAGTCGGAATTTCAATTTTAACATGGTCAAAAGAATGGACCCGAAGAAAAAATATAAGCTGCTTCTCGAGGTCGGGCATGAGCAGGATCATTCCTGGACGCTGATTGTAGCAGATCTTTCTAAAGGGGCCCATAAACGACTACTGACGGAAAAAATCAGTGATAAGACCGCGACTGACGGCTGGAAAACGGTTGAAGTCGATTTACCTCAAGGAAGGAATGCAATCACCCTTCAACTGACCAGCTATTATGATGGAAAAGTGCCAGCCTACTGGAGCAAAATTGAGATTGTCGAAGTCGAAGAATAAATAACCGGAACGGCCCCGAAGCTTCGGGGCAAGTTCCTCGTGTGTATAAAGAAAAGGAGAGAAAAATTATGTTTATATTATCGAGTTATGGATTAGCGATCGCCTTTACGGTGATCACCATGTTGTGCTGGGGTTCGTGGGCGAATACCCAGAAGCTGGCGGCCAAGAATTGGCGCTTTGAATTGTTCTACTGGGACTACGTCATCGGTGTAGTGGCGCTTGCGTTTATTTTTGCCTTTACGCTCGGTAGCGTCGGCGAAGGCGGACGCGGCTTTCTGGCCGACATTCAGCAGGCCGACATGGCCAATATCCGCAGCGCGCTGCTCGGCGGCGTGGTGTTCAATGCAGCCAACATTCTGCTGGTGGCGGCGATTGCCCTGGCTGGCATGTCTGTCGCATTCCCGGTCGGGATCGGCATCGCACTGATCATGGGCGTGATTGTCAACTACATCGGTGCGCCGCAGGGCAACGCGACGCTGCTCTTTACGGGGGTTGGATTTGTTGCCGCGGCCATCCTCATCGATGCCATTGCCTACGGGAAACTGGGCGGCGGAAAAAAAGCATCGTCCAAAGGCATCATTATTTCCGTCATTGCCGGGGTGCTGATGGCTTCGTTCTATCGCTTTGTCGCCGCTTCCATGTCGACCGACTTTGTTGCGCCGGAAGCCGGCAAGTTGACGGGGTATACTGCCGTCGTCTTTTTCGCGATCGGTATTTTCGTCAGCAATTTTATCTTCAACACCATCTTCATGAAAAAGCCGGTCGAGGGCGAACCGGTCACCTACAAGCAATATTTTGCGGGCAACTTTAAAACCCATCTCATGGGCGTTCTTGGCGGTATGATCTGGTGCGTCGGCATGTCGTTCAGCATCATCGCCGCCGGCAAGGCGGGCTATGCGATCTCCTACGGGCTGGGGCAGGGCGCAACCCTCGTCGCCGCGTTGTGGGGCGTGTTCATCTGGAAAGAATTCAAAGGCGCATCCAAACAGGTCAACGGCCTGTTGGGATTGATGTTTGCCTGTTTCGTTATCGGTATATCGCTCATCATCGTAGCCGGGAAATAGGCGGCGGCGCAGCTGGTTGGAAGGTCGGAAGGTCGGAAGGTCAAAGGTTGCTGGACGGGATCTTCTGACCTTCGACAAAAATAGGAAAATTTATGTCTGAAATTGTAAAAGTTATGTCTGGAATTGTAGTCATTGGAAGTTCAAATACCGATATGGTGATCCAGTCGGAGCACCTGCCCGCGCCGGGGGAGACGATCCTCGGCGGCGAGTTTTTTATGAATCCCGGAGGCAAGGGGGCCAACCAGGCCGTCGCCGCCGCCAAGCTCGGCGGTGACGTCGTTTTCGTGGCCAGAGTCGGCGACGACATCTTCGGTCAGGAAGCGGTCGCCGGGTTTAAGAAGGAAGGCATCAACACCGCCTTTGTCGTGACCGATCCCGAACAGCCGTCCGGCGTCGCAACCATCATGGTCGACGCCAATGGCGAGAACTGCATCGCCGTGGCATCGGGCGCAAACAATAGGCTCAGCCCGGCGGATGTCGATCAGGCCATGGCGCAGGTCGATGCCGCGGATGTGTTGCTGATGCAGTTGGAGACCCCGATTGAGACCATCGAATATGTGGCCTCACTGGGCAGCGAAAAGGGCAAGACGGTGATCTTGAATCCCGCTCCGGCGCAGGCGTTGTCCGATGAACTGCTCGCCAAGCTGGATGTCATCACGCCCAACGAAACCGAGGCGGAAATCCTCACCGGTATCAAGGTGGTAAACCTCGCTGATGCGGAAAAGGCCGCGCAGGCGTTGCGCAATAAAGGCATCGGGACGGTCATCCTGACGCTGGGCTCGCAGGGCGCGTTCGTGCTGTCCAACTCGTTCACCGGCCTGGTTGCGACCCGCAAGGTCGAAGCGGTCGACACCACGGCGGCGGGCGACACCTTCAACGGCGCGCTGGCGGTCGGCCTGGCCAACGGGCAGGCGATCGACGAGGCGGTAGGATTTGCCAACAAGGCGGCCACCATTTCCGTCACCCGGCGAGGCGCGCAGGCGTCTGTGCCAAGCTTGGCAGAACTGAAGTCGCTCTAGGCACTGCCTAAAGTATGAAGAAAAAATGGTCTATGACCTGTCAGCCGCGCGCTCGGGTATATAAGCCCAAGCAACGATAGCCAACGTCGTCATAAGTAATAATGCCTATTCGTAGAATCTTGTGAAAGACGCGGCCTCAGCCCTGAGAGCAGTTTGCCAGAGGATCATTCCGCCAACACCTCGCCCGAATCACCGTCTGATTTGCGTAGCGCGGTGCTTCAGCCCGCGTTCGGCCGCAGCTTCCAATCACATCTGCGGCTGAAGCACTCCGAAAAGCATACACACAGATACGCCCATCCCGCTCAAAGCTGCGGCTGAAGCACGTAGCTACGGCTCATACACTGCGCACAGCTGACGAAAAAAACATAGAGAAGAGGTCACTTCCTGTACTGCCACTGATTCCTCACAAAAATCTGCGAAGAGCCGTATATATCAGTTTTTTCATGTGTGCCTTAATAGGGGTTGGTTGATTTTGATTTACATTCGTTTAGCAGATCAATGGGGCGCCTTTTCAAGACGCCCGAGAACGCATCCCAGTCCCGATTCTCCCGAGCCTCCCGATCCGCCGGTGTATAAACCGATGCTTCAAGCGTCTGGTACGGAACGCCCTGATCGCCAAACTGTTTCATCCACTCCAGCGTTCGCTTGTGTAACTGCTCACGCATCCCCGCATATTGAGTTACGGCATATACATTGTTGGTTCCATGTGGATTAGTCTGCCGGTCATAGAGTCCGTTCCAGCGCCGGTTTAATGGCTTGTTGAAGAAAAGTTCACGATAGAGCGAGGTGGTGCCACCACTCGTATCAAAAAAAATAGGTATATCGACGTGTGTAAACCCCGCGAAAATCAAGTGGGTCCAGAAAAAACCCGGTTTCAGCGGCATCCGCTGAAACCGGGCTGTGATGGATCATGGCTGGTAATCGTTGATTTTATCAGTCAAGAATGACCTCAACAAACGACCACGGGCGCGCGGTCACCGAGTATTCGTCGCGGATGCTCAAACCCGTTTGTGTTTGGTCTTCGCGCTTGATGGCATTGGGGTTTTCCATGGTATTGCGCGTCACGGCATCGTCAGCAGTGAGCGTGCGCGTTTCGGCGCTTTTAAATGTGCGCTTGTTGAGCCATTTATTGCGCTCAAGCTGGGAGATGTCGAACGTCGCCGTTTTTTGCTCCGCCGTGCGGTTCAGCACATAGAGCACGAGCCGCTTGCGTTCCTTATCCCAGGCGGCCTGAACCTGAAAGTCGTCCTTCGGCCCTGCCTTGTAACCCTGCAGCTGAAGCGGCCAGGCCGCCGGACTGCGCGATATCAGCGACAGCGCCGCGCCATCGGCCGACATGTAGACTCCCTCCCTGGGCGTTTCGATCACGCATTGGGCATGTGTGTTGGCGAAATTATTGTAATTCACAAACAGCACATCGCCGCCCCGGCGCTGAAACGACATAAAGGTCTTGAGCACAAACATGGCATGGGCCCAGCGTTGGTTGATCGACCATGTGCCGTTGTCCGTGACGCCAGTGTAGACATTAAAATCGCCGTCCTCCCAGGGGAACCATTCGGTATTGGTATACTTAATCCTTGTGCCGTTGGCCTTATTGTAGGCATGCATGAGCTTCAATCGGGAATCAAGATGCTCTTCTGCGTTGCCCCGGTCGGCGAGAAAGTCGATATCCTTGCCGGCGATCTCGAGCATGGTCGCGATGGCCTTTTCCTCCTGCTCGCCCCAGGCATAGGTGGTCAGGCCGATTTGGATGGTCGGGTCCACGGCTTTCATGGCGCGCGAATAACGGATGACATCCCGGGCGTAATCCTCCGCCGTCATCCAGCGGAAGGATTCGTTGTCGCACTCCCAGTACTTGACTCCGAACGGCTCCTTGAATCCATTCTTCGCGCGCAGGTCCGCCATCGGGTGTGTCCCGGCGGGCAGGTTGCAGTAGGCGACCCAATCGACGGCACTGCGCAAGCCTTCATCGGGGTCGGCGAATTCAGGCAGATCGAACCCATGTTTCCACGGTTCGGGCATTAATTCTCCATTGGGCTTTTGAAACTGTATTAAATGTTGTTTTCTCGGATGATACATGTTTATGCAGAACATCATCTCGGCGCCGATGGCCTTGGAGAACATGGCGAACTCGTCGGTGCCGATATCGTTATAATTCATACCGCCCCAGGAGTAAGAGGTCTTCGGCACGCGTTCCTCACGCGGCCCGATCCCCTCGCGCCAATCATATAACGCAGCGAAGCATCCGCCGGGGAATCGCATGAGCTTGGGGCCCACCTTCTTCGATATTTCAACCACGTCGGGCCGCCATCCATAATAACTTTCGGCGGGAGCAAACGAGAAATCGTCCACGGTAATCGAGCTTTGAGGCGGGATCCAGAGGCTGAAGGTGGCGTCGCCGTCAAAATCATCGTTCCTGAATTGGGCGGTCTTGAGCGAGTATTCCTTGCCGATGTCCGAGAGCGGAAGGGTGACGATCGGTTGATCCCATTTGCCTCTTGGATAAAGGCGTAATTCGGCGGTCGAATTGCCGCCGTCCGATTTGATCAGACCCGAGAATTTATAAACCTGGCCTTTGCGCAGCAATTTTCCTTCCTGTGCCAATGCCCCCCATTTTGTCTGTTCATGATTCAGCAGGCGCAAGGCTTGCGTCCCGTGCCGCGAGTCCTCCTTAGTCTTGGTCAGCTCGAATTCGACATTCAGGACGGGCGATTTCGCGATAAAATAGGTGGAGTCTTCGTCAATATGGAACGGCCCAGGCGCTCCCGGCGCGGCAAACCATTCGTTGTGCTCGTATCCCGAATGATACCAGACCATATCGCGCCAGTCCGTTATAACTCCCTTTGATTCATCCTTCTTGTCCTTGAAGAGGCCATACCAGTACCAGGAGCTGCTGTTATAGGGCGTGTAAGTCTCGAAGCTCCGGTTAAAGAGCATTTCCGTCATCATGGGTTCGACCTGGTAGCCATAACCCAGCTCGATAAAATTGCTATACAGCAATTCGCTGACGGGAGTTTGCGCAAGGGTCTCCGGCGTGACGGTTACATGGGTAGGCTTGGCCCTGGCGGGGGTGGCGGCTTGAGCCGCCGCGCTTCCAGCAACGGCTGCCAACGCTGTCATCACTACTAATTTCTTCATGGTGTTCTCCTTTAGTTTTTTTGTTTGAGTAAAAATGAATCTTATTCGCCGGGGTTGGGATTCATCCATGCTTTCCTGACATCAAAGGCGACGGGTTTTCCAACGAGCTCCTTCATTTGAGCATGGAGGGATTCTTTGATGCCTTGATATTCGGGGTTGTCCGCGATGTTTTTCCAGCAGTGAGGATCGCTTTCGCAGTCGTAGAGTTCCTCTTGTCCGCTATTGGTTCGAATGTAGCGGTAGCGTTCGGAGCGAACGGAATAGTGTTGCGCCCAGCGGTCGCGGGGGGTATTGGATCGCTCGGTCACATTCTGTCCAAGAGCACTCAAGCTCACGTCGGGACCCTCCCAGTCGCCCTGTGGGTTCTCCAGCAGCGGACGAATGCTAAAGCCGTCCAGCGTGGGGCCGTCAAATTTTTCATTGGGGTTGATTCCTTTGAACCCGGCGTAGTCGAGCATGGTCGGGAAAATATCAATCCAGGAAATGGGTTTGGTGCAGCGTGCGCCTTTTTTTACGCCCGGTCCGGCAACAATGAATGGAACGCGCAGCGACTCTTCCCACAGCGAACCTTTGAAGATCTGTTCTTTTTCGCCAATGTGATAGCCGTGGTCGGAGGTGAAGATAATAAGGGTGTTGTCGGCGTATGGGCTGGCATCCAGTGCATCCAGCACCTTGCCGAGCTGGGCGTCAACATAGGAGACGCAAGCCAAATAGGCCTGGGTAAATTCGAGAAGCCCCTGCCCGTTGGGGTTGCTCATCAGCGTGTTGTAGCAGTTAAACCCATGCGATCCGTATTTAATCTTTGGCTTTGCCTGATTGCGTCCGAGGTCCACGCAGATGTCGTCGATGTCGTTTTCTTTGATGCCTTCGGAGAGTTTGAGGGTTTCAATCGGGTACATGTCAAAATATTTTTTCGGCGCATACAGCGGGGTATGTGGACGCACAAAGCCGACGGTAATCTGGAATGGTTTGTCGAACTTCTTTTTGAGGAGGTTCGCTACATATTCCGCCGACATTTCGTCTGGCATCGGATCGCGGTCGTCCTCGCTCACATAGCGATAGGGTTTGTCGTAGGAATACCATCCATCATAGCCGTCGCCCTCCGGTTTTTCATCCAATGATGCATAGGTGGTGCCGTGATTATAGTTTGCAGGGCGGTTCGGGTGACGCTTGCCAAGGGAGTTCGCCGTTGACGAAAGGGTCCACATCTCTGTCATGCCTGCAAAGGCTGGGTCTTTTGTATATTGCTCACGATTGTTTATGGTCATCGACAATTTTGGCATCGCTGCATTGCCGGGGAAAGGACCCCAGTTAGGCGGAACGCTGTAGATGGAGTTGCCGTCCTTGTCCACCCAGGTATCCTTGGGGGCCATTTGATTGTGGTAGACCTTGCCGGTTCCGTAGACGGCATAGTCGTTGTCTTTAAAAAACTCAATATAGCTGTAGAGGCGTTCTTTCAGGTAAGGGCCCTGGATGATGAGGGGGCTGAGCACGTCGAAGAACTGATTCGTTTGTGGATAGAGCCCATAAATCATGGAGGTGCGTGACGGACTGCAAACCGGAATTTGAACCGCTGCGTTCTCGAAAAGAACGCCGCGTTCGGCGAGCCGATCCATGTTGGGTGTAATCGCTTGAGGATGGCCTCCATAGCACCCAATGAAATCATTCAAATCATCGCAGATGATGAAGAGGATATTTGGCTTCTCCGGCGATGTTTGGGCCAGTGATGCGATTGAAAACGCAAATAGAGATAAGAGGGTGATGGTAACTTTTTTCATATAAACTCCTTTCAAGGGGCTATGCCTTTCAGGGGTGGCTCTGTCAAGGGGGTTGTGCAACCATGCGCAATGGTGTGGTGGGGAAGCGTGTGGAGCGCGCTTCGCTGTTGTTGGTTACTGGGATGCTGTAGTATTTGAATTCGCATGACTTTCGCCCCAACGGGGCAATCTATGTCAGCCCGGGGCAAGGCCCCGGGAATTCAATCCCCAATGTATTTTTTCGGGACAGGCAATTTTCAGGGCGCAAAAACGGCGCACACCAGCGACGGCACCGCCACGTCTCGCCGTGCAAATAAAATGAAATGTGTCAAATGTCGCAAATCAACAGATTATATGCGCATAATGAGGTTTTACTATGAGTGGTTTGATGCTATTGTGCAACCATGTGCGACAATTCGGACACTAAAACTAAAGTTCACCCTCCAAAGAAACTGAGATATTATTATTTATGAGCACAAATTTGAACCAACAGCACACCCGCCGTTCTTTTCTCAAAAATAGTGCGAAAGCCTGCGCGATTCTGGGTTTTCCTACCATCATCCCGGCATCTGTTCTGGGGCGCAGCGGTACGGTGGCCCCGAGCAACCGCGTGTCGTTGGCGCATATAGGTTGCGGCAAGATGGCGCGTCTCCTGCGCAATACGTTTGCTCACATGCCGGATGTGCAAGTCGTGGCCTGCGCCGATGTGGAACGCTCACGCTTGCAGGATTTTAAAGACTTTTATGACTCCTTCTATCAGAAGGAACGAGGGCAGGGGCAGGGAGCGGGCGTCGCTCTGTATGATGACTTTCTTCAATTGTTGGCACGCCCGGATATCGATGGCGTGATCATTGCCACGCCGGATCATTGGCATGCCAATATGACCATTGCCGCCTGCCGCGCGGGGAAGGACGTCTATTGCGAAAAACCACTGACCCATACTTTGGGGGAAGCCTACGAGGTGACGGCTGCGGTTCAGCAATATGGACGTGTGCTGCAGACCGGAACGATGCAGCGATCGTCTCAGAATTTTCGTTTTGCGGTGGAGATGGTGCGCAATGGCCGCATCGGCCACGTGCATACGCTCAATGTCGCGGCGGGCGCACCGCCAAAGTTCATGTATGATCTGTGCGAGGAAAAGCAGGACACGATCAACTGGGATCGCTGGGTGGGTCCTTCGGCCATGCAGCCGTATAACAGTAAGATCGCTCCGGCACCCGCTGTTTATCCCAACTGGCCTGCATGGCGCCACTATAGTGATTTCGGTGGCGGGGGGCAGTGTGACTGGGGCGCGCATCAATATGATATCGCGCAATGGGCTCTGGATCGCGACGGCGATGCACCGGTCGAAGTGATTCCCCCGGATCCATCTGACCCCGAGCGAAAATCGCTCACCTATCGCTATGCGGATGGGGTTAAGATTATTAGCCAGTGGAATGGTAGTGTATTTCCCGAACTGAGCAGCGGCGTCGAATTTATCGGCGATGAGGGCACTATTTATGTTGGACGCGAGGTGATCGAAACCAAGCCCACTCGTTTGAAATTGGAGCCGACTCGAGGGGATGAACGGACGGTCTACGAATCCACCAGCCATGCGCGGAATTTCGTGGATTGCATCAAATCGCGCCAAAAACCGATCTGCGACGAAGTGGTGGGCGCATCCTCTGCGGTGGTCTGCCATTTGGGCAATATCGCCGTGCAATGCGGACAGGCCCTGAAATTCGATTACAAGACCGGGCGAACCGACAACGCGGCAGCCAACCTTTTACTGAGCCCGCCTAAGCGTCCGCAGTATGCGATCTAATTCAGGCAGCCTATCCCCCATCAACTCAATGGATCTTTCTAAAATGAATTCACCTCACTCAATGGTTAAACAGGTCGTCATCGGCCTTCTCTTGCTGGGCCAGACGGCCCTCCTTCAGGCTCAGAAAAGCCCGGCTGATGCGCGTGTGCTCACCGACTCAGATCGGGCGGCGATCGCGGCCGCCATGCCCGCTGCTTTGCAGACGCCAGCGGTCAAGCCGCGCAAACTACTGGTGATGAGCCGCTCGATGGGTTACTACCACGCGTCGACTCCGATGGGGAACGCGTTCTTTGAGCAAGTGCAACAGAAGTATGGGGACTATGCCTTCGATTTTTCAGATAATCAGGAGGATTACCGCGCTGAAAATCTGCAGCAGTATGATGCGTTGGTGTTTAATAATTGCACCGGGTTTGACCGTAACATCACGGATCCAGCTATCCGCCAGGGCATACTTGACTTTGTCCGGCAGGGCGGGGGACTGATGGTGATTCACGGTGGCGCTGATGCGGGCGGTAGCTGGCCGGCCTACAACGAAATGATCGGCTTCCGCTTCATGGCGCACCCTTGGAACTGGAATCAGGAGCATAGCTGCATCAACGAAGACACCGACCACCCGCTGACTCAACATCTCGGC
>Ga0209504_1001673_pt1 | contig 16348 bp, 18 predicted proteins | sample COGITO_mtgs_1005_FD_184791 | JGI IMG/M metagenome (GOLD analysis project Ga0209504, IMG submission 184791) | Pelagic marine microbial communities from North Sea - COGITO_mtgs_100511 (SPAdes) (version 2) | ecosystem: Environmental > Aquatic > Marine > Epipelagic ...
TGCGCCTCGTCGATCACCAGCAGTACTCGTTTACCATCGGAATACTGATCCATGACAAATTCAGTGAATTTGCGTAGCTTTTTGGCATTCTCAGGATTCGGTTCTTCGAGGTCAAAGGCATCCAAAACCCAAGTCATCAGGTTGCCAAACGAAGCGTGGGTATTATTAATCATTCCAATCACCACTTCTTCGCCTTCCTGGGCGAGCAGGTAGTTGACCAGAGTTGTCTTTCCTGCGCCTATATCGCCGGTGATTACCGTAAACCCTGCCTGGCTGTGAAAACCGTATTCGAGCATGGTTTGGGCGCGGATATGATTTTTACTGAGATAAAGAAATTCCGGATCCGGGTTTAGGCTAAACGGCTTTTCTTTTAAGTGAAAAAACTCTTTGTACATATTTGTTCAATCCCTGAATGTCTGTGCTGGGCGACCTTATACTAGCGACGGCATATATCCGGCTTCAATCGACTGCGATTTGTTAATCACGGTGCCAACAATTTTGGCATTCTGCATGGACTGTATGGCTTTTCTTATATCGGCTTCGGAGTCGCGCCCCTCTTCCAAAACCATTAAAAAGCAATCCACATGATTGAGTGCGGTAAGTACGTCATCTCGAGGCAAAATAGCTGGCATATCGTAGATAACAATACGTGATTTATAGCGCTGAGTGACTTCATTAAATAGCGTGACCATTCTCGGGCTTGATATCAGCTCGGATGAATTTTCGACACTGCCTACACCAGGCAGAAGCAACAGTCGTTCAACGCCGGGATTAACCAGTAAATCAGCGATTTCTGCATCACCGTTCAAATAATCACTGAGTCCAACGGTTGGCTCAATCGCGAAGTAGTCTTTAATCCCTGGGTGGCGCAAGTCCATATCTACTAGCAGTGCTGTGTAGTTAACTTCCATAGCAATTGCCGCGGCCAGATTGCTTGCCACCAGGGATTTACCTTCCCCCTGTGAGGGTGAAATTATGCCTATGCTGCGCCAGTTATTGGCGCGCATCTGCTTGATAATAGTGGTGCGCAAGGTTCTAAAGAGCTGTGAACGCGGATCATTGGATGAGCGGGATACAACTAGGTTTTTTTCTAATAGCTTATGGCACACCGGAACCACTTGGCTGGAGGTGTAGACAATCTTTTCCAGTGGTGAACCTTTCCCCGTTGCCTGTTTGTGCTCTTGGCGTTTTTCTCTGGCCTTTTGCAGCGCCTTATGAATTCGCGACATAATAGATTCCTAAAGCATATTTATTTTAGTCATGACTTTAAACCAGACGATATCAAGGCTCATGACAAAGTAGTCAACTATAGCCAGTATCACTAGTGCTAAAAGAGCCGCAATAATCATCAGCCGCTTACGCGACTTATCTTTTTTGCTGTAGTCCTCTGCGGTCAGCATTAACGGGATAATTGCCAAGGGTTCTGCGCCGGTAATACGGGTGTAATCTTTAATGCTTCTGACTGCCGGATCGAGCATTTCAACAAGCAGTACCAAGCCTAAACTAACGGCACCTGAAAGAAATAACCCCATCATTAGTAGTTTTGGACGATTTGGTTTAACTGATTCGGTGGGCTTTAAAGGGGGCTCGATCAATGTGAAGCTTTCGGCCTTGTTCTCAGATTCAAGATTTTGTGCCACATCTGCTTCAAGCTGTTTGGCTCGCAATTCCTGGTATTTACGCTTGGTACTTTCGTAGTCGCGAGTCATATCATCATAGCTGCGCTGCACTTCATGGGTACGGGCAACTCGTTCATGGTATTCCCTGACTTCGGCCTGCATAGACTGTCGTTCAATATTGGCTCTAGCCAGTTCTTTTTCAGTGAGATCAATTTTGATTTTTATCTGTCGGTACAGCGGATTGGAGATTTCATCCATATTCTGTTCTGGCTGAAACAGGGCGTCGGCAGCCACTTCTTTTTCCAATCCGGCAATCTCGCGGGTTATTCGCTTAATATCCGGGTGAGATTCAGAATACTTGTTTTGCAGACTGCTTAGCTCATTTTTAAGCTGCGCCAATCTGACTGGGCTGCTCAGGGTGGTCATCCCATCGCTGCTGGCCACATAAGGGTCCATACTGGCGAGTTCAAGGCTGAGGTAATGCACCTGATCACCCAGTCTGACAGCTTCTGTCTGACGGGCTTTGATCTTGTCTTCAAGAGTTTTAATCATCGACAGGTTGAACTGCAGTAGTTCTGGCAGGCTATCGCCAAACTCTAATTTAAAATTGGCAATTCGCTCCTCTAAATCCTGAACGGTTTTTTGCATTTTATCGGCTTCATCACTGAGGAAAGTGACGGTTTCTGCGGCTTTATTGGTTCTGGTTTTGACATTTTCATCGAGAAACATAGTCACCAGTTCATTGGCCACCTTTTGCGCAATATCTGGCGATTCGTCCATAAAAGAGACTTTAAAAGCAATACTGGCTCGCTGTGCCCTGCCCCTTGTAGGGTCTATAACATTGGCATTGATCATCTCTACATGAACGGAGCTGCGAAATTTTTCTACCAGTAAAGATACTGTGCTGGATGCTCTCTCTTCCTCATAAACATTATATTTATCGAGGGTTTCAAGAACCCTTGAGGTAGTTAAAATACGCTGCTTGATGACCTGTATCTGCTGTTCGGCATAACTGGTCACGGTGGAGCGCACCAGATCTCGTGGAATTTCCTGACTCTCAATCAGGACAACACCTTCAGATTGATAGATAGGCGGCAATAAAAACGTGACTGTTGCGCTGAGGGCAAGTAGTAGCGGAAAGGCGACAATAATATACAGCTTGCGCCTGCGCAGAATATCTAAATAATCCAGCAGTGACTTTTCAGTATCATCCATAGTTGTACAGCGTCCTTTTTTCTCTAATTCTTATTATTAAAAGCTATAGCGCAGACCCAGTTTTACGCGGTTTGAGTCGACTTCCCCACCCAGCTGCCGATCAAAGCTTCTGAACACATAGGAGGTCTGCAGGGTTAATTTTTCTGTTAGCCGATAGTGGTAATAGGGTGAGATATTGATACTTTCACGATCATTATCGACAGAGTTAGTGTTATACCAGGAGACATTAATGCCTGAGGAACTGCGTGTAGTGAATCTATGCTCAAAACCAATCCCTAGGCTATCGCGCTCTTCCACATCACCCTGACTGGATGGATAGAGGCCTCTTGAAAGGCTCAGCGACCAGTCGGTTTTTTCCTGGCTGTAATTCATACCTAAATTAAGAAGAAGGCCGGTATTCTCTGAATCTACAATCACCACTGCTGGCCCTGAAATAATGCGCTTGCGGCTGTCACTTTGAAAATAGCCTGTGCTGCCATTAATATTCAATGACTCGGAGTATTGGTAGATAAAACCAACCGTTATGTTTTCATAATCGGTTTCATTGGTGTTGATATTGGGACGATCCGCCTGGTACTTCGACACGCTGATATTTGCTGTGGTACTGAGCACTTCATCAACTTTGTGCTGCCAGTTTAAGCCTACTGTTTCGTTCTCATTATCTGAAAAATCATCCGCATCATAGTCGCGCTCGGTGAAACCAAGAGATATGCCAAGATCGTCTTTTTCAGTGACACGAAACACCACGCTGGGGTCCACATAGACTGTTTCGACAATGGTGTTTGAATCAAACTGGCCGGTATCTTCCTCGGCAAAATCACGCTGTGAACTTTCACGGTAACCAAAGTCCATAGACCAGGTTGAGCGCGCTCTCTTGTAGCTGTTTTTCCAGCTAAAGGCGGGATCTTCAGAATCAAATTGATCAAATTCGGAATAGCGCTTTACCGCCAATTTGGCATCGAGCTCAGATGTCATCACTGGTGTTAAATAGATCAGTGAGACCTCAGGTTTAACCGAATATATCCAGCTCTCCTGCTCGGTATCACTCATTAAAAAATTATCATCATAGGCAGCATCCGCATCAAAGCTAAAATCTGCCACCCAGCCTGCTGCAAGGGATGCTGCAGGAAAAGTAACCAGCAACAGTGCCCCAGCGATTGATTTAGATATCTTGTTCATAGCGAGTCCTTGCTATTTATGGGACGACTATTACGTCTCCCGCGTTAAGAAGGTGATTGCTGGACAGATCACTGCCTTTCTCAAGATCTGAATAGCGCACTTTTAAAAGAGTTTCCTGAGCATCTGTTGCCTGATCACTACGACGGATAATTTTGATCGAGTTTCCGGCGGCAAATTCATTGAGCCCACCGGCCATGGCCAGTGCCTGCATTACCGTGGTTGATTGAATCATGGCGACGGGGCCAGGCTTAAGTACTTTGCCGACTACAAAGACCACATTGCCTTTGGTGCTGGTTACGGTGACATTGACCTCTGGGTCGGCGATAAAGGTATCGAGTTTTTCACCGATGACCGTCTCGACTTCAGCGGCGCTTTTGCCTGCGGCCTGTAAATGCCCTACCAGCGGAAATGAAATCATGCCATCGGGCAGGACGGTGATGGTTTTTTGCAATGTCTCTTCGTTCCAGACAGAGACATCTAGCTGATCTCCCGGGTTGAGAAGATAGGTCTCAGCTGTCGCTACATTACATAGACCCACCATTAGCAGTGAGGCTGTAAGAAGGATGGTTTTTAACATTCCTGTTGCTTTAATCATGATCACTTATCCTGTGTAATCTGTTTCAGTTTATTGTAGACCTATTTATCTACCTTTGAAGCCCGCTCCAGCGCCGATTGCACGGCGTTGATATCAATAGGCATTTTTGTTGAGAAATCCTCCGCAGGCGGTTATTACAATCAGCTTTATATCCAGCCATATTGACCAGCTACGAATATATTCAAGGTCGTATTTAATACGCCCTTCCATTTTTTCCATGGTGTCCGTTTCACCCCGATAACCTTTAACTTGCGCCAGCCCTGTGATGCCAGGCTTAACTTTATGGCGCAACATATAGCCATGGATCGCGGTTCTATAAAATTCATTGTGAATGACCGCATGCGGGCGCGGGCCAACAATCGACATGGTGCCGGCAATCACATTAAAGAACTGTGGTAGCTCATCCAGAGATGCCCGACGTAAAAAAGCGCCCAGCGGGGTGATGCGACAATCTTCTTTACTCGCCTGCTGTAGCTCTTGATCCCCTGCATCCATGGCTGTCATGGTTCTAAATTTCCATACCGTAATTGGTTCGCCGCCTATGCCATAGCGCTGTTGCCGAAAAAGTGCTGGGCCCTTCGATGTCATCTTTATTCCCAGTGCAATCAACAGCATCGGCAAGGCAATAATCAGTAAAATAAGACTACCGGCAACAATGTCGAGCATACGTTTAGTAATATTATCCAAACCTGTGTGGGGCGATTCGAAAATACTAATCGCTGGCATTCCCTGTATATCTAGCCAACTGGCATTTAATAAATCAAAGCTGAACAGGTCGAGCATCATGTAGGCGGATACTGTGGTATCTGCCAATTCATTAAGTAACACTTTTATACGCTTCTCTGCGGCGAGCGGCAGGGTGATAAAAATAGTATCAATTTTGCCTTTTTTGGCCTGATCAATCAGTTCTTGAGAACCGCCTTTGATCAGACTTGAATCTGAAATAAATCGCCGCGAACCATTGCTTCTTCTATCGTCAAAGTAGCCTTCAAATTTGTAGCCGGCCCAGGGCATCGACTGAATACGACTTTCTAAACTAGCGCCCAACTCTGTGGCGCCATAAATTGCCACCGAGCGAGAACTCACTCCGGTATCGCGGAACAGCCTTAAAACCATTCGGGTAATCGAATGCCAGGAGATCAACTCGATGGGAGTAAGTACAAACCAGTAAAAGACCATTTCACGGTTGTACAAATCAGAGGGGTGAAAAACCAAATCAACCAGAATCAGAATGACAACAACTATCAGCCAGTTACTGCCTACGGCTGTCACTTCAGCTCTTAGACTAATGTCACGCCAGGCTTTGTAACTGTGACTGGATTCAGAAAGGAAGCTAAAAAATACGATAGCTATAAGCAGAAGCCAGTTGTACAGTGGCACCCAACTGAGTTTGAGTACCGACACTAACGCCACTAGCGTACAGCCAATTATTCCCGCATCAATAAGGCGAGAAAATGCATTAATCTTTGCGTCACGACGACGCACCATCCTTGAGAATTGATCGGCCATAAGCACAACTGACTCTATTTAGTAATTTCCTGAAAAAGATTGTACGTAACGTTTTTTTTCTGTCGATCACGTAACATCTAAATTGTGAATCAGTTGTCTTCTAATCTGTGAGCTGAACTACGTTTTTACCGATTTTCGCAGCCCAGCCAAGCCGAATAACCCGGTGATAAAAAGCCAAGCAGCAGCGGGAATTGGAACCTCTGAAACCGCCCACTGGGTAAAGTGGGAGATATCATGTTCTTTATTATCCAGTGCTTTGCCAATTTCTATCTCAAGCTGGTTACCCGAAGCCCCGTCATCATTGACCTGAAAAAGCCAGACAAATGAAGAGGCTTTTACGGTGAGATAACCAGTGAAATCTGCCGATGTCTTCAGTTTCTGGCCATCAATGCTAATGTCGGGTGCATCTGTTTTTACACCTGACAGCCCGGGGATTACAACGCCTTCAAAAGCCAGCATATTGACCATATCTGCGGGATGATCTTGAGCTGATCCGGTAGACCAAAATACGTCCGATGTGATATCACCGATACTGCCAGTAGTCACAACGCATGTAACACAGCTATTGGCGAAGTTCTGATCAATTCCGCCGTCACCATCCTCATCAACACCACCAGGGCTATTGTTCTTGTCTATAGCCCAGATACTCAGCAGATCGACTGTGCCCGCCTGAGCAGGAACTAATGCCAATGAGCAAAGTGTAAAAAATGTTATTAATATTACCTTTTTCATGATTTCTTCCTTGTATGTCTTCTATACCTTCCCCAACCTTATCCGTGAGTCGATCCACAGTAATAGTGTGAATTAGCTCACAGCCCTCACTAGTAAGTTAAAAGATAGACCATGGACAGGCTCTGTCAAGATTGAGAGGGTATTTTTATTTATTAGTGGATAGGTTAAGGAGGGTTTTATGCATAAACAGTGGGCATAAAAAAAGGCGGCTCTAAAAGAACCGCCTTTCTTGGGAAAATCAGGTAATAACCAGTGGTTATTAGCTGAGCTTTTCCTTGATACGTGCTGCTCGACCTGAAAGCTCGCGCAAGTAGTACAGCTTGGCGCGACGAACCGCACCGCGACGCTTTACTTCAATGCTGTCAACCAGTGGGCTGTAGGTCTGGAAAGTACGCTCTACGCCGATACCGTTAGAGATTTTACGTACGGTGAATGCAGAGTTCAGCTGGCGGTTACGCTTAGCCAGAACTACACCTTCAAAAGCCTGAAGACGCTCGCGAGTGCCCTCTTTTACTTTTACCTGAACAACAACGGTATCACCGGGGCTGAAATCAGGAATTTCTTTGCTCATCTGCTCTTTTTCAATTGCAGCGATAATAGATGTCTTGCTTGTCATTTTTCTTGCTCCTCAATTTTCATTGGTTGGTGGCATGCCACCTGTTTTAGAGCTCTGTACAGAGAGGATGAACACTATCCTTTGTCATCATCTGCCAGCGCAGCACTCATTTCCTTGAGTAGAGCCTGTTGCTCTTTATTGAGCTTCAGGCGGTCCAGTAAATCTGGTCTTCGCTGTTGGGTTCGCACTAGTGACTGCTGCAAACGCCAACGTCTAATTTTTTCATGATTACCCGACAGCAACACCTCTGGTACAGCTTGCCCTTGGTAATCATCCGGCCGCGTATAGTGCGGGCAGTCCAGCAGTCCCTCGGCAAAAGAATCCTGATCCGCAGAATCTGAATGCCCCAGCGCTCCTGGTATCTGGCGTATTAGAGCATCCATCAAAACCATTGCTGGAAGCTCTCCGCCACTGAGTACGTAGTCACCTATAGACCACTCCTCATCGACTTCTAACTCTATCAGTCGCTCGTCGATTCCCTCGTAGCGACCAGCAATCAGTATCAGTGACTGCTGTGTTGCAAATCTGTTTGCGGCGCTCTGATCGAGCACCTGACCCTGTGGAGACAAATAAACCACTCTGGCCTCTTGTCCCGCCCAATCTCTGGCGGCGGATATCGCCTTGCGCAAAGGCTCTATCATCATCACCATACCGGGACCGCCTCCGTAGGGGCGTTCATCAACCGTTTGATGACGATCTGTAGTAAATTCTCTAGGATTGAAGCTTTTACACTGCACCAATCCATTTTTAACCGCTCGACCACTGATGCCGTATTCGGTCAATGAATCGAACATTTCAGGAAACAAGGTAATCAATGCAATCTTCATTCACTTGTACCTCTGAGTTCGCTGGCTTTAAAAAGCAGGATCCCAATTAACATCAATTTTTTGTTCCGCCAGATCTACCTTGACAACAAATTCATCGACGTAGGGTATTAATCGCTCTTCCCGATCAATACTTTCGCTGTCACCTTTGACCACCAGCACATCATTTGCGCCGGTTTCCAGTATCGACTTAACCACGCCAAGCCGTACTTGCTGATCTTCATGGTGAGCAATAACCGCCAGACCCTCGAGTTGATGCCAGTAGTAATCATCTGTATTGAGGTCGGGGAAATTGCCTTTGTCGACCAAAATATCGTTACCGCACCATGTTTGAGCGAGGTCGCGATCATCAATATCTTTGATATGCACTACTAGGCTTTCGCCATGTCTGCGCCAATCATCGATTTCCAGTTGCTGAATGCCCGAAGCCGTAGCTATAAGCCACGGCTTGTAGGAGCAGAGCACCTCTACCTGTTCGGTAAAAGAGTGCACCTTCACCCAGCCACGCACACCGAATACTGTCGTTATGCGACCAACAACCAGTGTTTCCATCGAATCCTGTTCCCCAGAAATACTCAGCGGTAAATGCTGGTATATCAGGCAGCTACTGGAGCAGCGGCTTTAGAAGCTTCTTTAATCAACGACTTAACACGATCACTAACCTGAGCACCCTGACCCTGCCAGTATGTGACGCGATCAAGATCAATGCGCAAGCTCTCTTCTGAGCCGCGTGCTACTGGGTTGAAGAAACCGATACGCTCAATGTAGCGAGCGTCACGTGCTTTGCGTGAGTCGGAAACTGTGATGTGGTAAAAGGGACGTTTCTTAGCGCCACCACGAGCCAATCTAATTGTTACCATTTACTAAAATCCTGTGTTCAAACTGGCATCATCGCCAGACTTGATATTGCAATATTTAATACTTCTAAAAAGCGCCGTGTACAAACACACGTAGCTCCCCGAAAGGCGCGGTATCTTACGTCAAAAGAGAATAAAAGGAAACTACTTTAACTGCGATTACTGAAGAGTTGGAAATCGACAGCTTGAGCGGCTATCGATCGACTATTGAGCCGACAAAAATCCTCATTAAAAAGGGAGTCTTTTGGCCTTAGACTCCCTTGAAATAAGGGCTTTGGGATTTTTAACGGCGCGGGAAATTACCCGGAGGCAATCCACCCATTGGCGGCATTCCGCCGCCCATGCCACCGCCACCAATACCACCAGAGCCACCACCCATAGCACCACCCATGCCACGCATCATATTCTGCATGCCTTTGCCTTTCATTTTTTTCATCATTTTGCCCATCTGCTTGTGCTGCTTGAGCAGACGGTTTAAATCCTGAATGGTGGTGCCGGAACCATTGGTGATTCGGCGTTTACGGGAGCCATTCAAAATATCCGGGTTACGGCGCTCTTTGACGGTCATAGACCCGATAATCGCTTCCATCTGGCCAAACTGACCGGTGACATTTTGCTGCTGGGCCATCTGCGCCATATTTCCCATGCCGGGTAGTTTATCCATCAAACCGGCCATGCCACCGAGATTATTCATCTGCTGCAGCTGATCACGGAGATCTTCAAGATCAAAACCTTTGCCTTTGGCCATTTTCTTGGCGAATTTCTCGGCTTTTTTCTGATCAACCTTGCGTTCAACATCTTCGATAAGCGACATAACATCGCCCATGCCCAAAATCCGCGAGGCTATACGCTGAGGATGGAAAGGCTCTAAGGCATCTGTCTTTTCACCCACGCCGAGGAATTTAATCGGCTTACCGGTAATATGTCGCACAGATAAAGCAGCACCACCGCGGGCGTCACCATCAACCTTGGTTAAGATAACACCGGTCAGCGGCAGCGCTTCATTAAAGGCTTTGGCGGTATTTACCGCATCCTGACCAATCATGGCATCGATCACAAAAAGGGTTTCAACCGGATTAGCGGCTTTATGCACCTCTTTGATCTCGGCCATCATTTCGCCGTCGATATGCAGGCGACCGGCAGTATCTACGATAAGCACATCAACAAATTTGGTTTTGGCGCTGGCAATTGCTGCATTGACAATATCAACCGGTTTTTGGCTGGTGTCACTGGGGAAAAATTCCGCACCCACTTCAGCGGCGAGGGTTTTAAGCTGCTCTATAGCCGCAGGTCGATAGATATCTGCAGAGACTACCATGACCTTTTTCTTTTCCCGCTCACTCAGGTATCGGGATAGCTTTGCTGCCGAGGTGGTTTTACCCGCACCCTGCAGACCGGCCATCAATATCACTGCTGGTGGTTGAGCCGCTAGATCCAGGGATTCATTTTCTTCTCCCATAACCTTTTCAAGCTCAGCTTGAACAATCTTAAGAAACTGCTGACCGGGATTAAGGCTTCGATTAACCTCTTGACCCATAGCGCGCTGCTTTACCTGTTCGACAAAGTCTTTAACTACCGGCAGTGCAACGTCCGCCTCAAGTAGCGCCATACGCACTTCGCGCAGGGTGTCCTGAATATTAGCTTCACTGAGGCTCGCTTTTCCTGAGATCTTTTTCAGGCTGTCCGACAGGCGTTCACTTAAATTTTCAAACATTGCCATGGATATAATTTCCAACTAGTCATTGATGCTGCACATTATAGCAATTATTTCTCTCAACTCTTCACCCTGCTCACTGAATATGACACACTCTGTCAAAATATTGACTGACTGACTCCAATGACAAGTTTCTTTGCTGGTTCCGCAATTGCTGTATATCTGTTGGCCTTTGGCTATCAGGTTTCTCAGCTGCGTAAACATCCCGGCACACCGACCACGGCTTTTCAGTTATCCGCAGCTCTGGCCATTGTGCTCCACGGTGCCGCTACCTATGGCTTTTTGTTCACCTCCGAGGGACTGGATCTCAGCCTGCTTAAGGTATGCGCCCTGATCGCTCTGGTTATCAACCTGGTGCTGTTTTTCAGTGGCCTTAAGAAACCCATCCACAGCCTCTATCTATTCCTCTTTCCGATATCAGCGCTGTCGCTGTTCGCCGCCACAACCACCCCCAGCACTAAAGCTGCTGTGGTTATAGCGCCTACTATTGAGGCCCATATACTGATTTCAATACTCGCCTACAGCACGCTGGCTATCGCCGCCCTGCAGGCAGTACTTATTGGCTACCAGAACTGGCAACTGAAACATAAGCATCAGAATTTTCTTATGCGCACCTTCCCCCCTCTGCAGAGTATGGAAACACTGCTGTTTGAGCTAGTTTGGGCCGGTGAAATACTACTAACCCTCTCTCTGGTCAGCGGCTTTCTCTTCTATGAGGATTTCTTTACTCAGCACCTGCTACATAAGGTGGTATTTAGCATGGTCGCCTGGGTGTTCTATGGCTGTCTACTTTGGGGCAGGCACTTTCAGGGCTGGCGTGGCAATACGGCGATTCGCTGGACCTGGGCAGGCTTTATTGCCATATTATTTGGCTATATCGGCAGCAAAGTGGCGCTGGAATTTCTTCTGGTTTAGTCAGACTAACTGCAAATGACTTCATAGCAGCTCTAAAGCTGATAAAAATCAGCCTGAAATCCCTATCAATATGTATTTATAACCTATTGCCAAAACCTAAAAACTACTTCACCATGATCGACCTTAATATATTAGGCTTTTGATTCTTGGACGGTTCCCATCCTTGGGTGTTGTGGTTAACACTCGCAGCACTACTACTTGTATCCGCTTTCTTCTCTGGCTCCGAAACCGGCATGATGTCTTTAAACCGTTACCGGCTCAGACATCAACGCAAAAAAAGCGCCGGCGCTCGCCGAGCAGCCAAACTTCTCGCAGTGCCTGATCGATTAATCGGCCTGATTTTAATTGGCAATAATGCAGTCAATATTCTGGCGGCGATTATCGCCAATATGCTGGCAATTATTTATGTGGGTGAAGCTGCGGCTCCCTGGGTGGCCACTGCGTCGCTGACTATCGCCGTGTTGGTATTTTCCGAAGTAACCCCAAAGACCATTGCCGCACAAAATCCTGAGTGGTTCGCCTTTAAAGCCAGCCATATTCTCAAGCCGCTGCTCAAACTGATATGGCCGTTGGTGTGGATGGTTAACAAGCTGACCAATGGCCTGATTAAATTGCTCGGCTTTGACCCCAACGCCTCACGGGATGATGGTCTGGATACCCAAGAACTGCGATCCGTGGTGGATATCTCCGGCCACAAAATTTCCGACAGTCACCAGGGGATGCTGAAAGGTATTCTCGATCTGGAAAATGTCACTGTCGAAGATATTATGATTCCGCGCAATGAAATTAACGGTCTGGATATCGAAGAAGATATTGAGACCCTGATGGGCAAGATGCTGAAAACCGAATATACCCGCCTGCCGCTCTTCGACGGCGATATCAATAATATTATTGGTATCTTTCATATGCGTAAGGCCAACCATTTGGTGCGTCTGGAGCAGGTGACACACAATGCGATCAAGCGTTTTTCTGATGAACCCTATTTTATTCCCGAGAGCACTACCCTGACCACCCAGCTACTGAACTTTAAAAAGACCCGCCACCGTCTGGCCATGGTTGTTGATGAGTACGGTGAGGTGATGGGACTGGTGACTCTTGAGGATATCCTCGAAGAGATTGTCGGTGACTTCACCACCAATACCGCCGATGAGGTTGAGGAAGTGGTTGCTCAGGGTGATGGCAGCTATCTGATTGATGGTGCCGCTACTATTCGCGAGATTAACAAAGCGACAGAATGGGCCCTGCCCACTGATGGCCCCAAAACACTCAATGGATTAGCACTGGAGCAGCTGGAAAGTATCCCTGATGCCAATGTCAGCTTTATGGTGGGTAACTACCGCTGTGAGACTGCGGAGATTAACGGCAAAATGATTAAGAAAATCTGTGTTATTCCGCTGCAGAAAAAGTTGGCAGAGGACTAATAAGAAAAGCTAACTAGTAAAACGGATTGACCTTGCGATTGCGCTCACCACTGGCAATCAGCACATCGAGCCGCTGATCATTGTCGAGCACAGACCAGTCGCGAATTTCATCGGCGGTTCGGTAACAACCCTGACAGATATCCTCATCATTTAAGGTGCAAATCGAATTACAGGGTGATGCTACAGGCTTATCCGCCATCAGTTTTTAATCTCCACAAGATCTATCTTCATTTTCGCAGCTTTCTCGACATACACCGCAGCTGAGCCGAGCAGAAACTGTTTGCTCTGCTCATCGAGTTGCCGAGCAACCAAACCGGGCGAGCCAACCACCAGAGACCCATCGGGAATCACGGCATTGGCTTTAACCAATGTATTGGCACCGATAATACAGTCGCTGCCTATTTTAGCGCCATCGAGAATCACTGCATTTATTCCCACCAGCGTTCTATCTCCCACTTCGAGGCAGTGAATCATCGCATTGTGACCCACCGTGACATCTTCACCAATCATTAGCGGTTTTCCGGGATCGCAATGTAATACAGCGCCGTCTTGAATATTACTTCGCGCGCCCACCTCAATATGATCGCAATCCCCACGAATCACCGCATTAAACCAGACACTGGCATTTTCTTTCAGTGTTACCTGACCGATCACATCGGCGCTCTCGGCGATAAAAACCGATGAATGGATATTCGGGCTGTGGCCGCCGTATTTATAAATCATTGGACTCTTTTTTCCTTTCCATAGAAATCATTTATCTATTACGCAGCAATTGAATTTGTTGATGACTGGGATAGTCCAAATTCAGCCCAGCACTTAAAGTTTCATTTAACATATCGGTGATTACCCGCAGGGTAAATCCCCAAATTCGGTATTCTCGGTCCTGACCATCCCGATAATCCAGGCAGGGAAAACTGATCAACTCACCCTGATAGGTGAGCTCAAGAGAGCTGTAGCGATCAATATCTAAAAAATAGTTGATTGGCACGGTAAAGATAGAGCCAATCTCTGATGGGTCACCAATCAATGCGGGGAAACCAGCAAGCAGACCGACAAACGGGGTTACCTGCAAATTGCGGCGTCTTGGCGTGGCGCTAGGCAGTGTAGCAATAATATCCACCAGCGCCGGATCTAGATCGATCTCCTCTTTCGCCTCGCGCAATGCGGTCTGCATAAGATCAGCATCCACGCTATCCCACATACCACCAGGGAAGGCGACTTCACCGGCATGACTGTTAAGGTGATGGGCGCGCTGGGTTAAAATAATCTCCGGCACTTCTCCACTATCAATTAGGGCCACCAGAACAGCCGCAGATAAACGACTCTGGCTATCCTCAGGTTGAGGCCTACTAAGTGGGAATTTTTCGAGATTTTTAACAATTGCTTCTAACATTTGTGCATTATACGCAGGTCTTTTTTATTTCTGAGCTTTTGATGAATTTTTGTTCCAGTTGTGGCGAGTCCGTCATCATAAAAATCCCTGAGGGTGATAACCGTGAGCGCCATGTCTGCGAGCACTGTCTGACTATTCACTATCAGAATCCACGGGTTATTGCCGGAGTACTCCCAGTCTATGGCGATCAGATACTACTCTGCCGGCGAGCTATAGAACCGCGCCATGGCTTCTGGACACTGCCTGCAGGGTTTTTGGAGAATGGCGAATCATCACTGCAGGGCGCGCTTAGAGAATGTGAAGAAGAGGCCAATGCACAGGTTATAGAACCAGAATTATACGCGCTGTTCGATATTCCACAGATCAATCAGGTTTATGTTTTCTATCGCGCGCAAATGGCCAATGCTACATTTAATCCAACCTTTGAATCATCCGAAGTTGCACTGTTTGATGAGGCGGATATCCCCTGGGGTGAACTGGCCTTTCCGGTGGTTGAACTGGCTCTCCATCACTTTCTCAATGACCGTCAGCGCGGAGACTTTATTGTTCGTCACGAAGAGATAAGACGGCCATGGAAAAGCCCTCGCCCTACCTCTTAGGACATTGAAGCTAGAATTAGAAACGTAACTGCAGCGCTAGATAGTAACCCTCAAAGGTCGCATCTGACTGCAGATCGTCGAGGTCATCCAACTCAACCGTCATTGAGCGGTAGCCGAGAATCAAACCGGTATCCATTGCCGGTATCAGATCAAACTCATAGGTTAGCTGCGCCGCCCAATCAATTAGTCGAAACTCATCAACATTGATCCAGTTGGCAATCACATGGGCGGAAAGTCCAGTCAGTGGCACATCCACTCCCACCTGACCATAAAGTAGTGGACCCACGGCATCCAGATCAATGGATTCCTGTTGGTTGAGCCCAACCAAACTCGCCTGACCATCAAACGAGCGGGCGGTAATACCTAGATCCAAATCCACCACATTATCAAGAATCTCATAGTAGAGCGTTGCATCTGTGTGACTTAAATCCAGAGACACATCGACCTGCTCGTCACTGACAAAAGGATTGCCATTTAGGTTGGTACCAGCGCTGACTAGGGCATTACCGGTCCATTCCATCTCACTGTGTTGGAGACGGATATTTGGCAATAGGGGAATGGGATGTTCGAGGGCGACAAAAACAAACTGATTACTTTGCTTATCAAGATTTAACGTCGATTCAAGGTCAATATCGGTGCGGCCAATATCACCTTCCGGGCTTGCCTGCCAGAAGCCACCGCCAATAGATAGGCCAACAATATCGGCGACGGCTGTTAATGGAGTAAGGGTTATTGCTACCACTAATAAACTGCGTAATGAAATCATTGCTCTTCCCTAGGTGGTTTGAAGTGCGCCCATCATAGTGACTTACTCAGGGAATTGGTGTGACAGGCTACCGAAATCAGCAGTTCAACAAGCATAAAAAAACCCCGCACTTTAAAAGTACGGGGTTTTTAAATTCAGCTCTTACGAAACTGCTAAAGCTCTTTGTAATTAAAGCTTCTCAGAGTGCTCCGACAGGTATTCAGCAACACCGGCAGTAGTGTCCTTCATGCCTGCATCACCTTTATTCCAACCTGCAGGGCAAACTTCGCCGTGCTCTTCGTGGAAGTTTAGTGCGTCAACCATACGCAGCATCTCATCAACATTGCGACCCAGTGGCAGATCATTAACCACCTGATGACGAACCATACCCTCTTCATCGATAAGGAAAGAGGCG
>Ga0209504_1001680_pt1 | contig 16303 bp, 17 predicted proteins | sample COGITO_mtgs_1005_FD_184791 | JGI IMG/M metagenome (GOLD analysis project Ga0209504, IMG submission 184791) | Pelagic marine microbial communities from North Sea - COGITO_mtgs_100511 (SPAdes) (version 2) | ecosystem: Environmental > Aquatic > Marine > Epipelagic ...
ATTAAAGTCTGCTGCCGGAGTATAGTCTACTGAGACTCCATCTACATTGACTCCTACTATTCCTGTTCCTGAAGTACTTACTGCGGTTAAGGTTAAAGTATCTCCATCAACATCTGTGTCATTTGTAATAACATTTGTGCTGGTTAATGAAGCATCTTCTGCAACTGTCGCTGTATCAGAAACAGCTACTGGAGCAGTATTTGAAGTCTGAGCATTTAACCAATCTATGATGTTAGTTGTGGATGTTGTAAAACTAACATCAGTATTATCAATAAAAACAGGTGTAGTAGATTCAGGATTTTTAAGACCTATATAAACATCCTTTTTAATTTCGTATATAGAAGAATTATATGATAAAGAATAACTATTATTACTTGTGATTATGACTCCTATAGCTTCAATATTACCACCATTAGGTATTCTAAAATAGATTTCACCATCAAAACTGGCACTTGAGCCATTTGAAAACACAAAATCTACGTCAACATTTAAACCTGAGAATTGATTTCCTGATTGGGAAATAGTTAGGGATGATATTCCTAATGTGGAGAAAGTCTTAATATCTCTTGCTTTTGAACTTTTGCCTGATTTTCCACCTAAAAAACCAGTAGTTTCATTTGAAGAAAAAGTATAAGAGACACCTGAACTTTGCGAGTAAGAATTTGAATTAAAAATAAGGGATAGTAGCCCTATAAAAAGTAATTTTTTAAGGGAAAGAGGGTTCTTTTTAATGAGTTTTTCTATTAAAATCACAATCTCAATTATAGATAACAGACTAAAGTAATATGTACGCTAGATTTCACTATTGCTTTTTAACATGAACTAATTCAGTTAAGAACTAATTATAAATAAAAAGAACAAAATTTGTAAATTATAGAAAAAAAAAGAACGATTTGAGAAAAAAAAGAACGATTTTTAAAGCTAACTAAATTAATATTTAGTTGGCGAAAAACCATTTACTTGTTTAAATTTAGTGAAGAAAGCAGATCTAGAATTATAGCCAGATAGTTGAGAGAGTTGAGTTACAGTATTGTTTTTTAAATACCCATCCTCTATTAAAAAAGCAGCTCTTAACATTTTAATTTTAATTAAGTATTTAGAAAAAGTTAGACTATTGTGGTATTTAAAAATAAACTCTACTGATTGTGTTTTATCATTTATAAGCTGAGATATATCTTCAAGATTATTGTAAAGCACCTCATTTCTTATGAATTGAATTTCTATCTGAATAAGCTTTGAAATAAGTTCAGGTAAATTTTCATTTAATTCCTCAAAAGTTTTGAAATCAATTTTATTAATCTTTACAAATCGTGTGTTTGACCAATGATTTTTTACATATTGAGAACTCTCTAACTTTGATTTAGATTCAAAATAATAACTCCCGAACAAAAGTTTAGGGGTAAGAAAAAACGAAATAGGAATTACTATTAATCGCAAATTAAAAATAAACTTGATGAATGTATTTGGTAGGTCAAAATCTAACCCTGGAAGGAAGTCAAAAAATCGACTAAATAAAGCGTCATTATATATGAGGTATATAATGGAGACTATGTAGACGAAAATAAATGTATAAAAAATTACAAGTAAAAAAATATATGCATTGTTTTCTTTTAAATAAGTTTTATTTGTAATAATTAAATACAAGAAAAACATAAAACAAGAATAATAATAAACTATAAAAGCTATTTTATGATAAGTAGTGTCTAGGACTAGAAATAATATAATAATACTTAATAATAAGATACTAGATACTCGTAAAATGTTAAAATACTTGAACTTCAACTCAAAATTACCAAAAAATAAAACCGGTAAAAATGCAGGAGTTATAAGGGAAACTAGACGTAATATAATATTTTGAAAATCTGAATAATATATTTTAAAAACATCATAAAAATAGGTGTGGTCAATTACAAGGTTTAATAAATCTATAATATTCAAAAAACCTAGAACCAACACTGCATGTGGCAACCATTTGTGAAAAATATTATTATTATTTAATAACATTATTACTCCAACTGCCAGGCATAATGCGGCAGCAAAAGCAGCTGAAATGATTACAATATTAATTTCCAATTGGTTGATTTTTTAATGAACTCTTGAATAAATTTACTTCTTTAGTAAGTGTTTCAGAATCAAAAACAACACTCAATTCTACCACGTGTCCGTCTAACCATATATATTCAAAAAAAGCTCGAATTGAGCCAATATTTTGAGTAATTTTATTTTTTGTTATAAAATTTACTTTTTGAAAAGTTTTAATACTACCATCATCTAAATAAAAAGTACATAAAAATTGACTATCTATTAAAATTTCGGAGTATATCTTGTGATATAACTTAAGACCGCTTTCTAATTTTGTAATATTTTTGTAGAGGCGGTTGTTTAAATTTAAATGAATTGTATCTGAGAAAATACTACCTAAATTCTCATAATTTTCATCTATATACTGGTTTATAAATGTTACCAATTTTAGAGAAAGATCGTCTGAATTTTTAACCACTCCTATTTGATTAGGATTAGAACATGAAATAAGGATAAATAGTAATAATAAATATAATCTATTCATATTTATTACTTTTAATTAATTTATCCCATTCTTTGTAATATGGTTCATTGTTCCAATGAACATGAATTTCAAATATTCTATCGTATTTCCATTTAAATTCATAAAAAGAATATACCGAATAACTATTGTTGGTGAAATTTCCACTAGCATTCCAATTTGCTTTGAAAATAGTGGTGTAGGATCTGTCTTTATTAAAAGTTGTAAATACTTCTTTTTTGTCAAAAAAAACATCTGAAAAATAATAAAATTCAGATTTCCAAACTTCTATTAAATTTTGTTTTCCATTGTATATTTTTCCAGAATACTCTATGAATACATCTTCATCAAGGTACTTTTTAAATAAATTAAAACTAGACTCTTGGTGATCATTCATTATTTCGATAACCCTAGAAGAATATGTATCATTTTTTAACACAACACCAATCACATCTGAAGTACAGGATGTCAAAAAAAATAAAAAAATAAGGAAAATAAAAAAAATCCTCATATAGCAATTTGAGATATAATTTTAGTTTTAAAAATATTAGGGAGTGATTAAAAACATACTTTCAATAGGATTAAAGTTATAACAATATTTTTAATCGATCACAAGATAACAATAATTAATTAACATAAGTTAGCTTAAAATATATTTGTTTTATTTAACCAATAAAATCAAAAACACAGTTATTTAACTTCTATTTATAAAAGCAACTAATCCTTTAGAAAACTATACGATTACTATTTGCTAATCAAATAATTAATAGTACATTTGCACTCCTTTTTTAAGGAAAAAAATTAATTATTAATAGAACAAAAACTAAAAGTGTAATTATGAACACATTAAGTTACAAAACAGTATCAGCAAATAAAGCTACCGTTTCTAAGGAATGGGTTGTTGTTGATGCGGACGGGCAAACGTTGGGTCGTCTAGCTTCTAAAATAGCAAAGCTAATTAGAGGTAAACACAAACCTAACTTTACTCCTCACGTAGATTGTGGAGACAACGTGGTTGTTATCAACGCAGAAAAAATTAATCTAACTGGAAAAAAATGGACTGACAAGAGTTACATCCGTCACACAGGATATCCAGGAGGACAACGATCGTTAACTGCAACAGAAATGTTTGAAAAAGATCCTACTAGATTGGTAGAGAAAGCAGTAAAAGGAATGTTACCTAAAAACATTTTAGGGAGTGCTCTTTTTAGAAACTTGTATGTATACGCTGGAACTGAGCACAAGCATGATGCTCAAAACCCCAAAGCTATTAACTTAAACGATCTTAAATAATGGATATAGTTCACAAAATTGGTAGAAGAAAAACTGCCGTAGCCCGTATTTACCTTTCTAAAGGAAAAGGAAATATCACAGTAAATAAAAAAGATTTTAAAAACTATTTTACTACTGCTACTTTACAGTATAAAGTACAACAGGCTTTAATGCTAACCGACAACTTAACTTCTTATGACGTTAAAGTAAACGTATATGGAGGTGGAGTAACCGGTCAAGCAGAAGCAATTAGATTAGCAATTACTAGAGCGCTAGTATCTATAAACGAAGAATACAGACTTATTTTAAAGCCAGAAGGATTATTAACGCGTGACCCAAGAATGGTAGAGCGTAAGAAATTTGGTCAGAAAAAAGCACGTAAAAAATTCCAGTTCTCTAAACGTTAAAAATTGGTTTAGATTACTGTTATCAATTATTAATAACAGTTTAGTATCTAAATATATAAGACTCGTAATAAAAAGACTACTTATATATTGATTTCAAAAAACAGAACGTAAACACATTTTAAAAAATGGCAAAAGCAAACATTCAAGAATTATTAGAAAATGGAGTTCATTTCGGTCACTTGACAAGAAAATGGAATCCAAACATGGCTCCTTACATTTATACAGAACGTAACGGAGTTCATATTATAGATTTATACAAAACAGCAGCAAAAATAGACGAAGCTTCATTAGCATTGCAAAAAATTGCAAATTCTGGAAGAAAAATTTTATTTGTAGCTACTAAAAAGCAAGCTAAAGATATTGTTTCTGAAAAAGCAGGAGCAGTAAACATGCCTTACATTACTGAAAGATGGCCTGGAGGAATGTTAACAAACTTTATCACTATCAGAAAAGCCGTTAAAAAAATGACTTCTATTGATAGAATGAAGCAAGATGGATCTTTTGATGCTTTATCTAAGAGGGAAAAATTACAAATTAATCGTCAAAGAGAAAAGTTAGACAAGAATTTAGGTTCTATCGTAGACATGACTCGATTACCAGGAGCAATTTTTGTGGTTGATGTTAAAAAAGAGCATATAGCTATTGCTGAAGCTCAAAAATTAAACATTCCAATTTTTGCAATGGTAGACACCAACTCTGATCCTAGACCAGTAGATTATGTAATTCCATCTAATGATGACGCTTCAAAATCTATAGAAAGGGTATTATCATTCATTACTGAAGGTATTGCTGAAGGTTTAGCTGAAAGAAAAGCAGAAAAAGAAAAAGCAAAACCAGCTGCTAAAGAAGCTAAAAAGGAAGTTGAGAAACCAGCTGCCAAAGAAGCAAAAAAAACAGCTAAAAAAGAGGTTGCTAAAGAAGAAGTTGTTAAAGAAAAAGTAAAAGAGGCTGCACCTGCAGTTGAAGCTCCTAAAAAAGCAACTACTAAAAAGAAATAAATTGTAAATATTTTAAAGAATAAGAAAATGGTTAAAGTAACCGCTGCAGAGGTAAATAAATTAAGGAAAACAACAGGTGCAGGAATGATGGACTGCAAGAAAGCTTTAGTTGAAGCAGAAGGAAATTTTGAAGAAGCTATAGACATCTTAAGAAAGAAAGGACAAAAAGTAGCTGCAAAAAGAGCAGATAGAGAGTCTACTGAAGGTGCTGCTATTGCAAAAGTTAATGATAACAAAACTGTTGGAGTTTCAATTGTTTTAGGGTGTGAAACTGATTTTGTTGGTAAAAATAATAGTTTTGTTAGCCTTGCCAATGAATTTGCGGAATTGGCATTAAATTGTTCTTCAAAAGAAGAGTTGCTTGCTGCAGACTTTAATGGAATGACCGTTGCTGATAAATTGATTGAACAAACAGGAGTTATTGGAGAAAAACTTCAAATAAATTCTTTTGAAAAAGTAGAAGCAGCATTTGTTGGTTCATACATACATGCTGGTAACAAAATAGCTACTATTGTAGGCTTATCAGCTGCTTCTGAAGGAGCTGACGTTGTTGCTAAAGATGTTGCAATGCAAGCTGCTGCAATGAATCCAATTGCTTTAAACGAAAATGAAGTTGATGCTTCTATTATTGAAAAAGAAATTGAAATTGCAAAAGACCAATTAAGAGCAGAAGGTAAACCTGAGGCTATGTTAGAAAACATTGCTAAAGGAAAAATAAAACGTTTCTTTAAAGACAATACCCTAGTAAATCAAGCATTCATCAAAGATAGTAAGCAAAGTGTTGCTGATTATGTAAAAACTATTGGAGATGTAAGCGTAACTGGATTTAAACGTGTTGCCTTAGGATAATATGTTTTTTCTGTATACTAGAGGCACTCTGGAATACAAACTAATATAACCCATTAACCTCGTTAGTGACTGAATTGATTTCAGGAAACTAACGAGGTTTTTTCATGCTAACAAGCATTCTAGAAAAGAAAAAAAATGCTTAATTTTGTGTAACTTTCAAAAATATGCAATACAAAAGAGTACTTTTAAAATTAAGTGGTGAAGCACTTATGGGTGATAGACAATATGGTATTGATCCTAATCGCCTTAAAGAATATGCAAAAGAAATTAAAGAAGTAACTGATAAAGGCATTGAACTAGCTATAGTTATTGGTGGTGGAAATATTTTCAGAGGTGTTTCAGGAGCTAGTAATGGAATGGATCGTGTTCAGGGTGATCATATGGGAATGTTAGCTACCTGTATTAATGGCCTAGCTTTACAAAGTGCATTGGAAGACGAAGGGGTGTATACTAGATTACAAACGGCTATTCAAATAAAAGAAATTGCAGAGCCTTACATAAAAAGAAAGGCTATTAGACATTTAGAAAAAGGAAGAGTAGTGATTTTTGGCGCTGGTACAGGTAATCCATATTTTACAACTGATACTGCAGCTGTCCTTAGAGCTATCGAAATAAACGCTGATGCAATTTTAAAAGGGACTCGAGTAGATGGCATCTACAATACAGATCCAGAAAAAGATAAAACTGCTGTAAAATTTAATACCATAACTTTTAAAGATGTAATTAGTAAAGGCTTAAAAGTAATGGATATGACTGCATTTACTTTAAGTGAAGAAAATAAACTCCCTATCATAGTTTTTGATATGAATACAAATGGAAATCTTCTTAAATTAATTTCAGGAGAACAAATTGGAACCATCGTCAATCACTAAAATAACCATATAGAAATGAATGAAGAAATAGAATTTATTGTAGATTCTGCAAAAGAACAAATGGAAGGAGCTATCGATTTTTTAATTAAAGAATTAAGAACTATCAGAGCTGGAAAAGCTTCTCCTTCTATGCTATCTAATATTATGGTTGATTATTATGGCTCTCAAACACCTTTAGGACAAGTTGCAAATGTAAACACCCCAGATGCTAGAACTATAAGTATTCAACCATGGGAAAAACAAATGTTAGCAGAAATTGAAAAGGCAATTATGAAAGCTAATATTGGTTTTAACCCTATGAATAATGGTGAAAATATTATTATTAACGTACCTCCTTTAACAGAGGAAAGAAGAAGAGGTTTAGCTAAACAAGCAAAAGGAGAGGCAGAACATTCAAAAGTTGGTATAAGAAATGCCAGAAAAGAAGCTAATAACGAAATTAAAAAATTAGATATCTCTGATGATTTAAAAAAAAATATAGAGGTAGATATTCAGCAACTTACAGATGATTTTGTAAAAAAGACTGAGGAGCTTTTAGCTATGAAAGAAAAAGAAATTATGACTGTTTAAAATTAATTTTAAGCAAGTGCATACATAATTATGGAATTACACCTTCAATTTAATCTAACATAGCAATGAACTTCTGGACCAGAGTATCAAGGATTATCTTAAAAAACAGATACTTAATACTCATTTTAATTGCTATTATTACTACTCTCTTAGTTTTTCAAATGAAAAACATGAGGTTTTCTTATACAGAAGCAAACCTATTACCTGAAAATCACGAAGTAAACATACAGTACAATAAATTTCTTGAAATTTTTGGCGAGGAAGGAAATTTAGTCTTGCTTGCAGTAAAAGATTCTTCTGTTTTTACAACTGATAAATTTAATGCCTGGAACTCACTTGCAAAATCTTTTGATTCTTTACCTGAGGTAGAATTTACATTGTCTATAGCCGATGTGAAAAAATTAAAAAAAGACACAAAAAACAGAAAGTTTGTTTTAGAGTCTATATATGAAAAAAAAATCACCTCTCAAGAAAAAGTAAATTCAATTAAGAAAGAGCTATTTGAAAAGCTCCCATTTTATGATAACCTCCTATACAATAAAAAAACTGGAACCATACAAACAGCTATTTATATAGATAAAGAAATTGTAAATACTCCAGTTAGAAAAGCTTTTGTATTTGATAAGTTAATACCCATTATTGATCGATTTGAAAAAGAAAACAACTTAGATGTTCGTGTTTCTGGAATGCCGTATATAAGAACAATAAATGCTCAAAATATTATTGATGAAATACAATTATTTGTACTAGGAGCACTTTTTATAACAGGAATTATTTTCTTTTTCTTTTTTCGCTCTTACAGAGCAACATTTATTACACTTTTAGTTGTAACTATTGGTGTTACATGGGCCTTTGGTTTTATTGGATTATTTGGATATGAGATTACCGTTTTAACAGCATTAATACCACCATTAATTATTGTTATTGGAGTTCCAAATGCTGTGTTTTTAATCAATAAATACCAACAGGAAATAAAATCACACGGACAACAGGCCAAAGCCTTACAACGTGTTATTTCTAAAATTGGTAATGCCACATTAATGACTAATATCACTACTGCATCTGGATTTGCTACTTTTGTTTTTGTGAAAAGTCAACTCTTAAGAGAGTTTGGTATTCTTGCTTCAATAAATATCTTAAGCATCTTTGTCTTAGCTCTTTTAATTATCCCTATTATTTATAGTTTCATGGAGCCACCTAAGAAGAAACATTTAAATCATTTAGAAAGAAGATGGATGGAAAATGTAGTGGATTGGATGGAAAAAATGGTGAGAGAGCAAAGAATAGCCATCTACATAACTACCGTAGTTATTATAATCCTTGGAATTATTGGTTTATACCAAATACGTGTTTCGGGAAGTCTTATAGAAGATATGCCAAAAACAAAAGCGTTCTTTAAAGACATTAAATTTTTTGAAAATGAGTTTGGAGGAATCATGCCTTTAGAGATTTTAGTTGATACAAAAAAAGAGAAAGGTGTTATGAAACTATCTACGCTAAAAAGGATGGATAAAATTAATGAAGTGATAGAATCTTTTCCAGAATTATCTAAACCTGTTTCTATTGTTAACCTTGTCAAATATTCTAAACAAGCATATTATAAAGGGAAACCTAAATACTATCAACTACCTACATCTCAAGAGCAAAATTACATCTTTGAATACACTAAAAACTCTGATGGAAATTCCAACATGTTGAACAACTTTGTAGATTCTACAGGACAATTTGCTCGTATTACTACCTTTATGAAAGACATTGGTACAGATAAAATGAATGTGATACAAGAACGGTTGAGCCAGATAGTAAAAAAAGAATTTCCTTCCGAACGTTATAATGTTTCTTTTACTGGGAAAGCATTGGTGTTCTTAAAAGGAACCAATTATTTAATTGGTAATCTTGTTTTTTCATTATCATTAGCAATTCTTTTGATTTCTTTATTTATGGCCTGGATGTTTAGATCTTTTAGAATGATTTTAATTTCTATCATTCCAAATATGCTGCCATTATTAATTACAGCTGGTTTAATGGGATTCTTTGGGATTCCAATAAAACCCTCTACAATCCTAGTATTTAGTATTGCTTTTGGTATATCAGTTGACGATACAATTCACTTCTTAGCAAAATATAGACAAGAATTAATTGCTAGTAATTGGAAAATTAGAAAATCTGTATATGCGGCTTTAAGAGAGACTGGAGTTAGTATGTTCTATACCTCCATAGTACTCTTCTTTGGATTTTTAGTATTTACCGTATCTAGTTTTGGAGGAACTATCGCTTTAGGAGGATTAGTTTCTATTACTCTACTACTTGCAATGGTTTCTAACCTACTACTACTCCCTTCCCTATTATTAACTTTTGAGGATAAAATTGCCAACAAAGAAGTTTTGAAAGAGCCATCTATAACAATTATTCCTCAGGAAGAAAAATAGAACCCTAAATAAACTAGTAGGATTACTAATGTATTCATTGGTCAATGTTTTTCAAAAAAGTATCTTTGCTTTTCTCTATACAGGATAATATAAAATTAGTGTGAATAATGAAAACAAGTAGTGTAGCCGAATTATTACAATCTAATATAACTTTACAAGAAGTTACATTGAAAGGGTGGGTAAGAACATTTAGAAGCAATCGATTTATTGCTCTAAATGATGGTTCTACAATTCATAACATTCAATGTGTTGTTGATTTTGAAAAAACAAAAGAAGAGACCTTAAAAAGAATTACAACTGGAGCTTCGGTTTGCGTTACTGGCTCACTAGTAGAGAGTCAAGGAAAAGGACAAACTGTAGAAATACAAGTTTCTACATTACAAATATTAGGAGATTCTAACCCTGATGAATATCCAATTCAACCCAAAAAACATAGTCTAGAATTTTTAAGAGAACAGGCCCATTTAAGAGTTCGTACAAATACTTTTAGTGCGGTTATGAGAGTTCGTTCTAAGTTGTCTTTTGCTGTTCATAAATATTTTCAAGAAAATGGTTTCAACTATGTTAACACACCTATTATTACTGGTTCGGATGCAGAAGGTGCAGGAGAAATGTTTGGCGTTTCAAATTTTGAAAAAAACAAAGCACCGTTAAATGAAGATGGAAGTATCGATTACAAACAGGACTTTTTTGGAAAAGAAACTAACTTAACTGTTTCTGGACAACTTGAGGCAGAAACCTATGCAATGGCATTAGGTAAAGTGTATACTTTTGGGCCTACTTTTAGAGCTGAGAATTCTAACACCACTCGTCATTTAGCAGAGTTTTGGATGATTGAGCCAGAGGTAGCGTTTATGGACTTAGATGGTAATATGGATTTATCTGAGGATTTTATTAAATCTGTACTAAGATATATTTTAGAGCATTGTAAAGACGATTTAGCATTTTTAAATAAGCGATTTGCAGATGAAGAAAAAACAAAACCGCAATTGCAAAGAAGTGAAATGTCATTGCTAGAAAAATTAAATTTTGTTGTAGAGAATAACTTTAAAAGGGTTAGTTATACAGAAGCAATTGATATTTTACGAAACTGCAAACCAAACAAGAAGAAAAAATTTCAATTTCTGATAAATGAATGGGGCGCAGATTTACAATCTGAGCACGAACGTTTTTTAGTAGAAAAATATTTTAAATGTCCAGTAATTTTATTTGATTACCCAGCTAATATAAAAGCATTTTATATGCGTTTAAACGAGGATGGAAAAACAGTAAGAGCCATGGACGTTTTGTTTCCTGGAATTGGCGAAATAGTCGGAGGAGCTCAACGTGAGGAACGTTTAGACGTGTTAAAAGAAAAAATGGCTGCTCTAGATATTGACGAAAAAGAATTATGGTGGTATTTAGACACCAGAAAATTTGGAACCGCTGTTCATTCTGGTTTTGGATTAGGGTTTGAAAGATTGGTGCAATTTGCTACAGGTATGGGTAATATCAGAGATGTAATTCCATTCCCTAGAACTCCACAAAATGCTGAGTTTTAATTCAGTTCTTTTTGTACCTTTAGATCATGCTAAAACAAAGTCTAAACTTTAAGCTTTCCCAAAAGCTATCTCCTCAGCAGATTCAATTAATGAAAATGATTCAATTGCCAACTCAAGCTTTTGAAGAACGACTAAAACAAGAAATTGAAGAAAATCCTGCCTTAGACACAGGAAAAGAAGAGCCTGATAACTTTGATGAAAGTTTAGAAAACGATTTTGAAGATGATGGGACCGAAAAAATAGATACTGAAGATATCAATATTGATGATTATCTAAGTGATGATGAAATTCCAAACTACAAAACACAAGCGAATAATTATTCTTCAGATGATGAAGAGAAACATGTTCCTTATGCGTCAGGAAAAACATTTCATCAATCTTTACGAGAGCAGTTAAATACATTTAGACTTAACGATGAAGAAAATGCTATTGCAGAATTTTTAGTGGGAAGTATAGATGATAGTGGCTATATACGAAGAGATTTAGCAGATTTAGTAGATGATTTAGCTTTTACTCAAAACATATTTACAACAGAAGAAAAAGTTGAAAAAGTTCTTTTAAATGTTGTTCACACATTAGATCCCATAGGAGTTGGTGCTAGAAACCTAAAAGAATGTTTAATCATACAATTAAAATCAAAAAAAGAAACAACTACTAGAGTATTAGCTATTCAAATTTTAGAATTGGCCTTTGATCACTTCGTTAAAAAACACTTCAAGAAACTACTTGAAAAATTTAATATTGATGAAGAAACTCTTAAAAATTCGATAACAGAAATCTCTAAATTAAACCCAAAACCTGGTAGCTCCTATGCTGGTAATAATAAAATTGCAGAACAAATTGTTCCAGACTTTAGCATTAAAATTTTAGATGGTGAATTAGATTTGACTCTCAACTCAAGAAACGCCCCAGAACTTCATGTGTCGAGAGAATACCATAATATGCTTAAAGGTTATCAAGAATCTACTGAAAAAAGTAAGTCTCAAAAAGATGCAGTCCTTTTTATCAAACAAAAATTAGATGCTGCTAAATGGTTTATTGATGCCATTAAACAACGTCAACAAACGCTATTAATTTCCATGAACGCCATTATGCAATATCAATATGATTATTTTTTAACTGGTGATGAGCGAAAGTTGAGACCCATGATTTTGAAAGATATCGCAGATATTATTAATATGGATGTTTCTACAATCTCTAGAGTTGCCAACAGTAAATATGTTTCAACTCCTTACGGCACAAAATTAATAAAAGAATTCTTTTCTGAATCTATGAAAAATGACCAAGGGGAAGATGTTTCTACAAGAGAAATTAAAAAAATATTGGAAACTGTCATACATAAAGAAGATAAAAGGAAGCCCTATACAGATGATAAATTATCTGCTCTTTTAAAAGAGAAAGGATACCCAATTGCCAGGAGAACAATAGCCAAATACAGAGAGCAATTAGACATACCTGTAGCTCGTTTGAGAAAGGAAATGTAAATGAGGTTACATAAAATTATATCTACCATTCTACATCCTATTGTTTTACCAACTATAGGTGTTTTATTATATTTCACTTTAATTTCACAATCTCTTGAAAAGAGAATGCAATTAATTGTATTGGGGTTAGTTTTTGTGCTTACCTATCTAGTTCCATTGTTATTATTGATTTTTTTAAAAAGATTCATGATTATAAAAGATTATGAAGTTTCAACCATCAAAGAAAGACGTTTCCCTGTTATTTTTATGATTGTAATTTTATATTTTATAGGAAGTACTATCATACAGATTCCAACAATAAGAAATTTAGGCACCCTCTTTTTTGGAACTTCCCTAAGCTTAGCATGTATTTATATCCTTTTTAGTGTAAAATTAAAATCTAGCTTACATTTAGTTTCTATGGGTAGTATGCTAGGGTTTTTTTTAATTATGACAAATTTTAATAATTTGCCTTTGTTGCCATTCATAATTGTACTGGTTATTTTATCTGGAATTTTAGCAAGTTCTAGATTGTATTTGAAAGCACACACACCAGTAGAACTTCTTGTAGGTTTTTCGCTTGGAATTGTAAGTCAGTTTGTTTTATTCTTCTCTGAAGTGATCTAATAAGAAAGAGAATATTACTTTATCTTAAAGGAAATAAAAAATCAATCCTATTCTCATTGTCTTAGAGGAAATATCGGTTGTTCCAAGCATGGTATCTTTTAACATGGGTGTTAATCCATAATACATATGTGCTGTAAAAACATCATATCCAACAGAGAGCGTAAGCCCATATTGCCATGAATTAAATCTAGACACATTTTTATAAAAAAAAGAGTTTGATTGGTCTGTAAATTTAAAATTATTAGATACATTGTAGCTTGCCTTTACACCCATATAAACTCTCCAAAATTTATAGGTTTGTGCATCTGAATCTCTCCATCTAAATTCAAATGGAAATTCTAAATTATGGATAGTAAGTGTGTTTATGGCACCTGAATTATCTACTTGAAAAGTAACTTCATTATTTTCCTTAGCAATGGTAAGGCCATGATTTAATAAATCATAATTATAACCAAACCCAAGGGCCATAGAAATACTACCCTTTTTATTTAAAATAAGGTCTTTCATAAATCCTGCAGACAAACCATAGGAAAAACCACTTCCCTTAACTAGTGACGGCTGATCAAATAATTGATTATAAGAAATTAAAAAATACAATTGATCCTCTGCATATTTAGAACCAAGCTGCAAAGAATCTTTTTGAGAAAATGCGATGCTTGAACATCCAATAAAAAAAAAGAAAATTAGTTTCTTCATAGATAGCTATTCTAATTTTTTAAAATTAGGACATAAAAAAGGGAATACAAAAATTTGTATTCCCTTTTTTAATATAATTTACTAATTCTGTTAGTTATCTGCTCCTGTTTGGGTAGAATAACTAAGTTTTAAAGCGTTTACATCTCTTAGTTTTATTCTAATGTCTGTAATCGTTCCTACACTAGATTCTTTGTCAGCTTTGATAGAAGTAGTCATAAAAGGAATTTCACCTTCAGAGACCTCTTCTCTTGCTCTTAAAATGAATGACGGCACATCTTCTGGTGTTGCAATCTTATCATTTAGTTGAATTCTATTATAGGCAGTACCATATTTTGCATCTTTAGCTTTACCAACGTATATGGTACTCACTAAACTCTTGTGTTCTAATTTCTTTATCTCAGTAGCACTTGGTAATCTTGGTGCTTCAATTTGTAAAGAAGTTTCTCTCATTGTAGTAGTTACCATAAAGAAAAATAACAACATAAAAACAATATCTGGCAATGAAGCTGTATTTACAGCAGGCATCCCTTTTTTCTTCTTTTTAAACTTAGACATCTATCGAAGGTTTTAAAATTAATTAGCAGAAGTTGGTTCAGCATCGGAAATAATTTGAGGGAAACTAGTTTTGATATCCTCCACTTTTTTCTTCAATTCTTCCTTATCTGATCCTCTACTATCTTTATATCTTTTTTCTAACTCTGTATACAGAATTCCATAACGTTGTTGAGATAGTCTATTTCTCAAAATAGTATAAGCTTTTAACAACTCGTTTTGAACTTCAATGTACGTACCATACTCAGTCCCTCTATCACTTTGAACAGAAATAATTGCTTTGTTAGGGTGATCTGAAGAAGACGGGCTTCTTTCACCTTCACAATAGTCACAGGGCAACCCTGGAGTACCGTCTTCACCTGGTTTTCCATCACCTCCACCATTGTCAATAAATTTGACAGCAGCTTCTTTTAAGTCATCAATAACCATTATTTCACCCTCTACAAGTAAATCATTATTTCTGTTGATATTTACTTCAAAGATATTTTTCTCCTTAATAACAGGTGGTTTGTAATCTGGTGGTGGTTTCTCTGATAATTTCTTAGAAATACCTGAATCTACATTCATGGTGGTAGTTACTAAGAAGAAAATTAATAACAAGAAAGCAATATCTGCCATAGACCCTGCATTAATTTCCGGTGTCTCTCTTCTTGCCATAAATTAATTTTTTACAAGTCCTTTTGCTAAATCAATAACAAAAAATACACCACCTATAAGAACTAGGATGGAACTATACCATATTAAGCTACCTACCCATTGATTTGAGGCTGCTCCTAATTCTCCACCTTCTAATACTTTACCTTGAGCATTTAACACGGGCTCGCTATCACCCAAAAGGTAAGAAACAACCAAAAGAACTGTCATTACGCCAAGACCTAACAATGTTTTCTTTAAGTTTTCAGGGTTTTTAACTAACCCTCTTACTGACAATGCTAAAGTAATAATAACTGCCGCATAAAATAAGTACAATGAGAATCCAATTAATGGCCCAACAGCACTACTGATAGCTTCTGGAGTTCCGTCTGTAAATGAAACATTAATAAATAATGCAATACCAATAACAGATATAACAGCCACTATGATGGTTAGTATTTTTGAAAATTTACTATTCATAAGGCGTCTTATTTTTTATATTTAACTAATAAATCTATTAAAGTGATAGATGCATCTTCCATATTATTTACAATACTATCAACCTTAGAGATGATGTAGTTGTAAAAAACTTGCAGTATAATTGCTACAATTAGACCAAAAACTGTAGTTAATAGGGCTACTTTAATACCTACTGCAACAACTCCAGGAGAAATATCATTGGCTACAGCGATTGCATCAAAAGCATCAATCATACCTATTACAGTTCCCATGAATCCTAACATCGGCGCTAAAGCGATAAATAAAGATAACCAAGAAATATTCTTTTCTAATAATCCCATTTGTACACCTCCGTATCCAATAACAGCTTTTTCTGCAGATTCGATACCTTCG